>Ga0070749_10000087_pt1 | contig 48237 bp, 79 predicted proteins | sample VirMetDEL_Nov_18_FD_75180 | JGI IMG/M metagenome (GOLD analysis project Ga0070749, IMG submission 75180) | Aqueous microbial communities from the Delaware River and Bay under freshwater to marine salinity gradient to study organic matter... | ecosystem: Environmental > Aquatic > Marine >...
AATCCATATATATATAGTCGACCAAGCCGTTTTGGTGTCCCCCCCCTGCAGATTTGCGAAGGTGTGAGTGTGGAAAACCATATTTTTTGTGAATCAGAAAATAAATTTTTGGATCAGAAAATAAATTTCTGGATCAACAACTAAATGTTTTATATTGAACTGTAGTAAAACTTCATTATTGTCTTAAATTTTTACAAGATTATTACGGCCGTTCATCTAAAGTTTTTATTTATCTTGTTTAGTAATAAATATAATAAGAATCTATCTTATATAATTATATCATACTAAAGTTTTATCAATGGAAAAAAAAATAAATAAATTATAAAATTAACTATTGCATTTATTTTAGAATTCATGTAATATTAAATAAAATAGCTTGGAGGTTATTATTATGGAAGATAGATTAAAAGAATATTTTAACAACATTGATAATATAGATAATTTATTTGATTTGTTGGAAGAGTGGTCCGTTGCTGTTGGTCCTAAAGAATTAGAGGATCAAGAAACGGGATTTAATGACGATAGATTAAAAGAATTTTATAAACTATTGTATTCGTTAAAAGCAGAAATAAAAGTAAACGGAGGTTTAGAATGATAAAAGATAAAAAATTAATTGAAACTACAATATCAAGCTTACAATATATGCTTGATTCAGAAGATGATTTTATACCATTTGACGAAGCAACAAATGATTATATGAATGTTTTTGCTATTGATTTAGAAGACGATGATATTTTATGGGGAGACGGCGACTCATGTATTTTAAAAAATATTGTTATAATGTCACGACATATTTTAGATAGTAGTGATTCTGTAATCTTGAATGAAATATTACAAGATACGGACAATAGTTTATTAAGGGAATATATGGAGGAAAGAAATGATTAGAGATGAAGACAAATGCCACGAACTTCGTAAATATTTGCTGGAAGATGATTGTCCAGCATTTGCGAATATGGAATGGTTTTTAAATTATATAGATGTAGAAGGGATCATAGATGATTTTGAAACTTGTATTAATGAAGATTTTAAAAACGGCAATTTTGAAACTAAAGAAAGATTGTTAGAGTATTGGACGAAAGACGGAGAAATAAGTACGGAAACTTTAAGCCATTTTATGAAATTATTAGAAGGTAAAATAAATATAATATTAAGAGATAAATTTAAATATAAACTTTATAAGGAGGTTAAACCCGTTGACTAAATACGAAGAGTTAAGAAACAAAATTTTAAAACTTTATAAAATCGATCTAAATGATCAGTCAGTTTTTAGAATTGGCATTATAAAATATTATTATAATTTAGAAGAAATTGTAAAGTTAGACGATTATATTAAGGAGGTTGTATTAAATGAACGATAATATAAAAAAGGAATTAGAAGAGGCGAAAGCTAAAATAAAATATTTAGAATATCAAATAGATGTTTTTTTGGATTATGTGAGAAGTAAAGACCTTGATGAAATAAACGATATTATCGATAGTTGGGACGGAGAAAAATTATATGATCCTGCAGATTATCACGAAAATTAATTTAAGAGTTGATTTTATAATTAACTTAGTTAATATATACTATAGGAGGAAGATAAATGTTAACAGTTAAATTTTATAGAATAGTTAAAAATGGAATTAAAACAAAAAAACCATTTTATGAAGTGTCATTTACTGATGACAATTGGGAAGCTGAAGAGATCGTAGGGGGTAAAATCCCTTATAATGTTTATGGTATGGCTGGATCATGTATGGAGGATGATTTAATAAACCATGAATATAGAAATTGCAATTATGTTATGGAGGTAATTAAACAATGATACAACAAGTATATGAAAGTGAATTTATAGATACATTAACAAGGGATGAATATGCTAGTTTTACATATAACGGAGCTAGTGCTTTATATGAATATCTAACGGAGTTAGAGGAAGATATAGGCCAGATTGAATTTGACCATGTTGCCATTAGGTGTGATTATTCAGAATATAAGACACTTGATGAGATCTTGAACCAATACGATAACATAAATACCCTTGATGATTTAAGGGATAATACAACTGTTATCGAATTCGACGAAGGTTTTATAATACAAAATTTTTAAATGGAGGATAGACAATGCAAGATAATAAAACACAACACTTAACACTTTATGCTGATCCAGGCCATGCTTGGTTGAAGGTGTCTTTATGGGATTTAAAACAATTAAAAATTGAAGATAAGATCACAAGCTGGTCGTATAGAGATCCCAATGGAAAAGATATATATTTAGAAGAGGATGTTGATATGGGGACATATTTAACCACCTTAAAAAAACATGGTTTAGATTATGTTATATGGGAAGATGTTACAGACAATCAATCAATAATTAGAACTTATAGAAATTATTAAGAGGAGGATAGACAATGAATGACGATATACAAATTAGTTATAAATTTGATTTTGTAGCTAGATCAAGTGTCAACGGAATAGAAAAAGATTTTTTTCTATATCATGATGAGATCTTAGACGATCTAGTTAAGAATCAAATTATAATAGCGATTAATGAAGCTATTCAAAAAGAACTAGACAAAAAAAATGGAGGAAAATAATAATGAGTAAACATGAAAACGATTCATTTATTGAATCAAGGGCTGAGCAGTACATGGAAGAAGGCTATGATTTTAAAGATTCATGGATTATGGCCTGTGAAGATCTGGAGCATGAGCAATACAGTCATGAGCCAGATTGGCATGAATACGATATCGAGGGAGATCTTGATGATGAGTAAATATTATATACAAGTAGAAACAACGGAAGGCATAGAAATTCAATGGTATGACACAATATATGATTGGGTTGATATGTTAAATGAATATGCAATTAATGACATGGGAGTTTATGCCTATGGGATCAAGGGAGGTGATAAATATGAATGTAAGTGATGAAGAGAATAGAAAAAAATATGATGAGTATTTAAAAACTCGTAAGTTAATAAGACAAGAAGTTGATAGACAAATTAAAGAAATGGATATCAACGAGATCTTAGCTGAACTTGAAAGATTGATGATTAAGGAAACAACTGACGAATGGATGTGTGAGCATTTATTAGAGTACGGAACGGACGAGCAGAAAGTAAGATTAAAAATTGATTATGGATGGGAGTTATTATGATTAAACAAAGATCAGTATTTGAAAAAGAATATTACGGGGATATTGAGGGAACGACTAGTTACCTTAGTAACGAGCCAGATTATTTTGGAGTATCTGGAATAAGGCCTAGATTAATAAAGTATGAATATCGATTAGAAGATCTTCGAAAGGTTGAAGATGGGATTGACATGCTTAATAATCGTTTAAGGATCTATAAAAGACTTTTAAATAAATTTATACAAGCTAGGCCAAACTTTACAAAAAAAGAACTAGCCACTTATCTTGGCATATCTGAGCATTATGCAGATGTAGTTATCAATGACTATAAAAAGCTAACATTAGGATTAAAGATAAAAGAATGTATCGAGATGAAAGGCAAGTGTGAATTTGAGGTGGAATTATGATAGAAGAAAAACATTTAACTAACATGATCCAGGAGATAGTTAAACCAAAAGATACTATTTTTTATGTGATCAAAAGAATATCTAATAGTGGGCAATATAAACACATTGCTTTCTATTACTTACAGATCAATGATGATAATTTTAGTGAGGGTGAAACTAGGATTACACCTATTAACATAAGTGGACAAGTAGCAATAGCAACAGGTTTTAAGTATGAAAGAAAAACTGAGTGTGTTGGAGTTACTATGAATCTTGAAGATCCAGCACCTAATCTTATATCACAATTATCATATCTGATGTTCGAAGATTATAATCTAATTAATAGTTGTCAATTGTAATGCCAGAACTTAGAGATTATCAAAGATCAGCTATTGATAAGATTCGTAATTACTTTGCAAAAGGTAAAAAGAATGTCTTGTTAGTCGCTCCAACTGGATCGGGTAAGACTGTTATTGCCTCTTCTATGATTGATCAAGCACTTAGTAAGGGCAAGTCATGCCTATTTGTAGCTCATAGAAGAGAACTTGTTATGCAATGCTCCAGAAAATTAGCTGACTTTAGAGTTAATCATGGTGTATTGATGGCAAATAAGAGTGAAACGGAAGAAGCAAAGGCACAAGTTGCCAGTGTCCAGACTTTTACGGCACGGAAAGATAGAGATGATTTTGTTAAACCACAAGCAGACCTTGTCATACTTGATGAGGCACATAGATCAGTATCTAATTCTTTTCAAGAACTTATCAATGAGTATCCTAATGCTTATGTCGTTGGCCTTACAGCTACACCATGCAGATCAGATGGTCGTGGACTTGGCAACATCTATGATGAACTTGTTGAGGCTGCTTCTATACAAGAACTAATTGATCAAGGTTATCTTGTACCAAATAGAATACTAGCACCAACAGTACCAGATCTTAAAGGCATAAAAATAGTTGCTGGTGATTACGAAAAAAGATCCTTAGATAAGAAAATGAATACACCTAAACTTGTTGGCGATATTGTTACACATTGGCAACTGCATGGAGAAAACAGACCTACTGTTGTCTTTGCTTCATCTATAAATCATAGTCAACAGATCGCAAGGATGTTTAATAATTTTGGTATAGCTGCTGGACACATAGACGGAGTCATGCCCGAACTTGAAAGGGAACAACAACTAAACGATCTTGATACAGGCAAAATAAAAGTCTTATGCAACTGTCAAGTATTAACAGAAGGATGGGATCAACCAAAGGTATCATGTGTCATTATAGCAAGACCAACAAGATCTTATGTTATGTATCTACAAATGGTAGGAAGGTCGCTGCGACCAGCACCAAATAAAAAAGATACACTAATCATAGACCATAGTGGCTCTGTATATCAGCATGGGTTTCCAGAAGATACACCAGCATGGATACTTACAGAAGATAAGATTGATCTTGTACCAAAAGAGGAGCAACCAATAGATAAACAACCATTTACTTGTATCAAATGTGATACAGTTTACAAACCAACAAAGGATAACCCTGAGTGTCCTAACTGTGCATTTGTACCAACAAAAAAAGAAACTGAGTTGTTGATCAAAGAAGGTAGACTTGTTGAACTAAAGAAAGAAAAGACTGAGCCAACAGCTATAGAGAAACAGATCTTCTACTCTCAGCTTAAACATTATGGTAAGTCAAAAGGTTTTAAACCTGGCTGGGCTGACTGGACTTTTAAAGAAAAGTATGGTCATTTCCCACATACAAAGAAGATAGGACTAAAACCACCTACGGAAGAGGTAAAAAATTTTATAAAACATTTGCTAATTAAGAAAGCAAAAAGGAGAGAAAAATATGTCAGAGCAACTACAGGAATTCAAGATCCACAAAATGAGGGAAGCGATTGATAAGTATGCTGAAGCACTAGCAGAACATACATTTTTAGAGCATAATCGTAAGGTAGTGTTAGCTAGATTGATGAAAAAGTATATGGTACAATCTAATGGTAAGGTACAAAGTGTTAATGCTCAAGAGAGAGAGGCACTTACTGATCCTGAATATACAGAATATTTAAAGCAGTTAAGAGAAGCAGAAAGGTTAAAGATCTTTTGGCAATCACAATGGACTGTCTTTAAAACAGATTTTGAAATGTGGAAAACAAAAAGTATTGGACAAACAGTAGAGATGAAATCATATGGCACATAAATTTACTGTATCTAAATACGAATGTTGGTGGGAAGATGCTGCAAGTTATGCAGATTGGAAACCACGAGAGGAAGCTGTAGAAGATCAACTTAGTATATGCTTTACAGAAGGTTATCTAATTCACAAAGATGATGATAGACATATCTTCGTAATGTCATTTACAAGTGATGATGTTGGTGATGAAATTGTAATACCTACAAGAAACATAAAGTTAATTAGAAAAATAGGTACAAAAACATTTGATACAAGAGATTTCGACTATGGCTCGTACAAAAACTAAAAAGGAAAAAGATCACATGGACAAGGTAGCTAGACTTGGCTGCATTATATGCAGAAAGGAAGGTAACCCTCTTGTTCCTGCTGAGTTACATCACATAAGAGAGATGACTGGCATGGGGCAAAGGTCTAGTCATTTTGAAGTTATTCCTTTATGTGTTATGCACCATAGAATAGGCAAAGAAGCATTTCATTATTCATCAAAAGGGTTTTCAGCTAAGTGGGGATCACAAAGACAATTACTAAAAGAAACTTTACAGTTATTAGAAACGGAGGACGAACTATGGATATAGTAAAAAGATCAGGTGTAATACAAGAACTTGATACAGAAAAATTATTTAGATCTATTAACAGATGTGTTAATGATCAGGAAGTAACATGGAAGATAGTAAATAAAGTCAAAGACGAAATAAGACAAAGATACTTTGAGTTTTATCCTAACCATGAAAACCTAAAAGACATGGTAGAAAAGTATCTTATCCTACACGAAAAAGATAAATTAGATTTAATCTAATATCTTCTCCATATATCATTTAATTGAAACATAACTTCTCTATTGTTCTCAGGGGGATCACAAGCCCTTGCGAACTTTAGTGCTTCTTCTCTAGCATAGTCGTAGCTCTCGCCTCGTTTCTTTATGGCTACTAACATTCTTACAAGTTGCTCATGTCTGTCGCCTTTACTTGCACCATAATTAAATTTTCCGTTATAATCTACTACATATGTTTTTTCATAGGATATCTTTTGCTTCGTTGGCCTTTGCAGAGAGAGTTTTTGTTTCAATTCTTCTCTTGTGTATGCTGGTAATCGTAATTGCTTTTGTATCTTTATGGGGTATCTGGCATTTTTGTTGTGAAAAAATCCAGCAACTCTCATCACTCTAGGTAAATCTTTTACTTTAGGATCTGAGTTATACTTATTAGCAAGTGCCTCTTGATATAATGTAAAACTTTCTAGTGGCATATCAGATACTAGCCAGTAACAATGATACTTACCTGGACTTGTATTGACAATTAAGTGAGGCTGCAATTCAAACTCAGATGGCAAGGGGATTCCGTCTAAGTCTATAAATACAGCTCTCACTTTTTGTATGTGCTTTGTTGTCCTGCCAAGGAGGTCGGTTTCGTTAACTGTAAAGAACACACCAGCACCTCGCTTATTGAGATCTGCTAACTCATGAAAGTGTTGCTTTACTGTTCCATGTAGTTGCTTGATAAGCGATTTGTCTTTGCCCTTATCACAAAATGTTTGGAAGGTATGTTCTTCTCCAAACATAGATAAGAATTCAAAATAGGTAGAACAGTTTGTGTAATAGGGTACTCCACCAAAACTATTACTCACTGTTCCACCTAGCCTTTGCACCTTTCTTTCCTGCTTTTGATTTTCTTTTTCTGTTCAGCTCTTGCTCGTATCTTTCTTCCTCTGCTTGTATACAATGTATGTGATCATCCTTTACTTCAAACATATGTTGAATGTTAGGCCACATCTTACGGATCTTGTCAGTAGTACAGTTACACATTCTTGCTAAGACTTCATAATCAAAAGGTATTTGAAAACCTACCCAACAATGACAATATAAAAGAATGTATGCACCTTGTTCTTCTAATGACATCTTTAATCTACCTGGACTACTTACCCAATCACTTGCATAAAATTGAAAAGCTGGACTTTGTTCTATCTTAGATGATTTTCTCATGCTACCTTAACCTCAATTAACATTCTAGCTAATGCCTAGTATGCTGTCAAGGGCTATCTTGTTTGAAGTTGAAGATGTAGGTGAAGTTGAAGGTGAAGGTGAAGAGCTATCTTTTGCCATTGGCAGAACGATGGCAGACTGATGGCAGTCGCATGGCACTGCTATAAGCGTGTGAGGTAGCGAGGAAGATAGACAAGGAGATGCCACCTCACACTAAGTGTTTTCAAGGGTAAAATTAAGATCAGGTCTTATATACTCTAGCTTAAAGTCACCTAGCTGTGCTATCTGAAATGCACGAAAAGGGGGTATTACTTCCCATTTTGACACTGCTGGATGCGATATTTTAAGTATTTTAGATAATTTTCTGCCACCATAAGTAGCTATAATCTCTTGTTTTCTTTTTTTAGCTAGTTCGTATAGATCCATGTATATGATTATATATTCGATTTAACAAAAGTAAATATAATTTTGCATATTATATTTTTATGATATACTTTAGTTAACAAAAAGGAGGTAGACCATATGTCTATTATAGCAACAACAAGTAGTTCTGATAAATTTGTAGGAGTATCCACAGGGGTACACAAAGCAAGATGTGTCAGAATGATTGATCTTGGTACACAACGAAGTGAATATCAAGGGGAAGTATCTTGGAAAAGACAAATCCTTGTATCATGGGAAGTACCTAGTGAATTAAGTAACAGTGGTGAGCCATTGTTAATCAGTAAATTTTATACTTTATCTTTGCATGAGAAATCTAATCTTGGTAAAGATCTTACAGCATGGAGAGGTAGAGCATTTACAGAGCTAGAAAAGCAGCAGTTTGATATTACTGCATTGCTTGGAGTACCTTGTATGCTGAATATTGTGGAAGGTAGGAATGGCAATACGAAGGTTGGCTCTGTAATGCCACTTCCCAAAAACGATACCCTAGAGCCACAGTTTCATGAAAACCTACAGTTTAGTATAGATGACTTTGAAAACGGCTCAAATGAGGCCTTTATGGCTCTCTCAGAGGGTATTAGAAATATCATCCTAAGATCTAAAGAGCTGGAGAACATGAATACAGACTTAGGTGATGAAAATAATGGTGCTGATATAGGAGATGTACCCTTCTAATGAAACTAACTAATCATGCAAAGCTCCCAGAAACTATTGTACGAGCAGTAGAGAATGATCCGTATGATTCACAGGGTTCAGATATCTCTGTAACTAGACTTATAGCACCACCTAGGGTACGAGTACTAGAGCAAAGACACTGGGATGAATTAGAAGAAGATGTATCTGATAAGATATTTACTCTTATCGGATCATCTGTTCATCATATCATAGAACGAGCTGTAACTGATGATGACATATCAGAGCGCAGATTGTTTGTAGATATAGATGGTTGGAAACTTAGTGGTCAATTTGATTTACTCACAGCATCAGGGGATCTTATTGACTTCAAGGTTACATCAGCATGGTCTGCTCTTGAAGCATTAGAGAAAGGTAAGTCTGATTGGGAAAGACAACTAAATGTATTAGATTGGTTAATTAGATGGAATGACACAGAACTTAGAAATAAAAATGGAAAAGAATTAGCTGTAAAAAAAATGTATATAATGGCTATCTTACGTGATTGGTCTAAGATGAAAGTTATGACATCTGATAACTATCCTAGAAAACAAGTTGTTATGATACCTATAAATAAATGGACACCTGAAGAACAAGACAAGTATGTAAAACAAAGAATTAGATTGCATCAACTAGCAGAGATACAAGGTGAGGATCTTATGTTATGCACTCCAGAGGAAAGATGGAGAAAAGAAACTACATTTGCTGTTATGAAAAAAAATAGAAAGACAGCAGCTAGAGTTTTACCTAGCAGAAAGGAGGCTATGAAATGGATAGAGGACAATCATTTAAAATATGGTGTAAATGCTACTGTCATAGAGAGGAAGGGCCAAGATGTCAAATGTGAAAACTATTGTAGGGTTAACAAATTTTGCAGTTATTATCAAAACACAGCATTTTAAGAATAGATTGAGCAGTAGTGCCACTCTCGTTTGCTTTCTTCGTTGTCAATCTATAGGTATATTGTAACATATGGGAAAGAAAATTATAAGACCTTTTGTCGCAACTAAAGATCCTATGGTAAGAGATATACTACAACGAATGTCTGACAGATCAGATGAAGGTCTTACTAAATACAAAGTAGATATGGAAATGGCAAAGAAACCTTTTAGCAAATGGATAGATGATGTGCAAGAAGAAGCATGGGATATGATAGTATATTTAGAAAAGGTTAGGAGAGTTTTGAAGAAAGCAAATATAATATGATTAATGTTTTATCTTTAGGTGCTGGAGTACAAAGTTCTACATTAGCAATGATGTTTGCTAAGGGTGAGCTAAAACCTATGCCAGACTTTGCTGTTTTTGCAGATACACAAGGAGAACCTAAAGCTGTTTATCAATGGCTAGATTGGCTGGAAACACAACTGCCCTATCCTGTTTATAGAATATCCAAAGGTAATTTAGCAGAAGAAGCCATAAGAGTTAGGACTTCTAAAGTTACAGGAAAAAAATATATAGGTGGATCAACGATACCAGTTTTCTTATTTAAGAATGGTATTAGAAAAGGTTTTCTACCAAGAGGATGTACTAATGATTTTAAAATTAAACCTATTAGAACTTTTTTAAGACGACACTGTAAAATAAAAAACAAAGAAACTAATGTTCAAATACATTTAATGCTTGGAATATCTACTGATGAAGCAACAAGAATGAAACCATCACAAGTAGAATGGATCGAACATACTTTTCCTTTAATAGATAATAATATAAGTAGAGCAGATTGTTTGCAGTGGTTTACAAATAACAATTTAAATCTACCTCCACGATCAGCTTGTATATTTTGTCCGTACCACAGTCTTTCTTTTTGGAAAGATCTAAAAGAAAATAGTCCTGATGAATTTAATCAAGCATTAGAATATGAACAAAAAGTAAAAAAAGCATACAAAGAAACAGACGAGTTCCAAGATGATATTTATGATGTTAGCATACATCAATACAATGATCTAAAAAATGTTACAGTAAAAAAAGAAAAACACGAACAATTAGATTTGTTTACAGGTGAGTGTGAAGGAATGTGTGGAGTATGAGAGCATATAATCCAAAATATAAAATTAAAAATTATGTTCAAGAAGCACCAGTTGGTTCTGTTGTAGAGATAGATGGATACGAATACTATTATTGTCCAACTTGCAAAGGATCACTAAAAGTTATTTTACATAACAACCAAGAATATGTTTATTGCACCAACAAATGTTTTGAAGATGATTATGATAAACCTGTTGATTAATGTGGATAACTTATGTTAAAGTGTAAATGTGAATAAAAGAGTGCTTGTTATCAGCGACTTACATATTCCGTATCAACACAAAGATGCTTTTGCATTTCTTGCAGAAGTTAAAAAAGAATTTAAACCAGACTTTGTTGTCAACATTGGCGACTTACTAGACTTTCATGCTATGAGTATGCACGATCATGATCCTGACTTAGCATCTCCAGGTGATGAGATGACAATAGCTAGAGAGTATGTCAAAGAATTAGAGTGGATGTTTCCTAAAGTTGTAGAGGTAGAATCTAATCATAGCTCTATGGTATTTCGTAGGGCATTGAAGTCTGGCATGAGCAGACAGTTTCTTAGAACTTATGGTGAGTTTCTAGGTACAAAGAAATGGACATGGGTAGATGATCTTGTTCTTACCTTGTCTAATGGTAGACGCTGTTTATTTACACATGGCAAGGCTGCAGATGTACTTAAAGTATCACAGTCTATGGGCATGAATACAGTACAAGGACACTATCATACAAAGTTTCTAATATCATGGTGGGCAAACCCTGATAATTTATTCTGGGGTATGAATGTAGGATGTCTTATAAATCAAAAGAGCCTAGCATTTGCCTATGCTAAAAATTTTAAAACTAGATTCATACTAGGCTGTGGAATAATTATAGATGGTATTCCTAAACTATTGCCAATGGTCCTTGATGACAATGGCAACTGGATTAAAAAAATAGTTTAGATCCAATATAGTAAATAAGAATAAGCTCCGAAAATTGCAACTACATATAGTTTTTGGATAACAGAAAAACCTTTCCATGCTGCTTTCACAGATTTCCAGAAATGTTTTTTAAGTGCATCTCCAATAACTTCAGCTGCATCTTCAGAAAATTCTTTTAGTTCTTCTTTGATCTTCTCTTTATCTAAAGCCATGATACCTCCTTAATTTTTTAATGGGTTTTGTATTGTGATCTTAAACTCGTTAAGACTAGATTCTAATACTGCTACTCTTTTTTCTAATACAGCTATTTCTTTCTGCATACCTTTCACAGTTTTAGTATTAGTAGATTGCTCTAACTCATCAAGTCTATTGTTAAATACACCCCATGTATAAAAGCCTCCTCCGATTGTAGATATAATACCTATTAAGACTATATATTTTTTAAGTGTTTCTATTAAATCCATTACCCCTCCATTAAAGCTATATACTTTTCAGCTAACTCTTTTGTATTCTCCATTCGTATAAAACCTTTTACAATATTGTCAAGATCAGCTTCTGTATATTTATCTTTTACACCTGCATATTGTTGCACAACTTTTAAGTATTGACCTGTATCATTCTCACTAGGTGGTGCATATTGATTTATCATAGCTGCTAGATCACCATTAAATCTTTTTAGTTTAGTTGATAGGTCCAGCTTCAATGCTCTTATACCTAGTTGTGGTGTTCTAAAAACTGCAAACCTTTTGTTAGGACCATAGCCTTGACCTTTTAGTTCTCCATCAAATCCAATACCTGCTTCTATATTTCCTGGATTGTTATATTTACTAATACTTGTATCTATTGGATTTCCTCCTTTCTTACCTAATTCTTCACCAGGCATCATTTCACCTAACATAGTCTCTGCCATATCAATAACCTCTTAGCTGTCTTAATTCTCTTTCAGCCATTTGTCTTTTTATTGTAGCATCTCTAAGTTTTTCCTGATAGTTTCTTACAGGATCATTCATAGATATAGCTACAAATTTTGTATTATCATTATAAATCTTTTTGCTGTACTCATCAAGTGTCCTAAGATCCTCGTAAGTATTACCTTCATATATCTTTCTATTGTCTGTGTAGCTTTTATTGTAGCTAGATAGATCAACTTGTTGTGCTTCCATGAGTTGCGCACCTATAATATTTGTAGCTGCAAGTTGTTTATCTATACCTTTTATTTTAACTGCTACTTGTGTCTGCACATCTTGTAAATCTACTGCCACTTGCTCGTTACTAGATGGTTTACTCTCAGGTTCTTCCTGAACTGTTGCCACAGTGGCACTTTCAGATTGTTCAGGTTGTTCTTCCATGATCTCCTCTGTTGCTGCAATAGTTTCAGTAGGTGCTTCTTCTGTAACTTCTGTTTCTTCTTCAACAATCTCTGGTCCTCCAAACACTTGTAGTATCTCCACTTCTTCAAATTCTTCTTCAAGCTCTTGTGTAGTTTGTAATACTTCAACAAGTTCTTCTTCCTCTAATACTAACATAGGAAACTCTTCTATCAAGACAGGCAATGGAATAAATTCTTCTATAAACTCTGGTTCAAATGTTGTTTCCCATTCTGTAAATTCTTCTATAACTTCTTCTATTTCTTCTATAGTTTCTTCTGGTATTACAGTAGGATCATAAGTCATTGTAAGTTTAGCACCTAGAAGGTTAGGCCCACCAAGACTTGTGCCATATGTATCATAACCAACATCTACACCTTCCCACTCCCAGTAGAACTGGTTACTACCTGTGCCTGTATAGCTAACAGAATCCTCATACTTGTAAGCATTGCTACCATACCCAGCATCTGTGTTTCTAGTTTGATTTACTATTGCAAGAGTATTTCCCTCATTGTCTAGTATCTTGACTGTAGTTGTGTATGTATCTTGTCCTTGTGTAGCTTGACCACATTGCCAAGTAGAACCAACAAACTCACAGTTCTGTACTATCGTTGTAGAGTTAAGTGTTATGCCGTTGTCTAGTTGTTGCTGTGTAGCCTGATCAGTTAGATTGCCAGTATAGTTAATACTACCTGTACCAGTAGTTTCCAGCTCTCCACCCCAATCTCTTACAGTTCCAACTACATTAAATCCATTTGTAGATACACTAGGTATTGTGCTGTCTACGCTTTGATAGCTGCTTGAGTTGTTTGTACCATTCGGTAATAGGTTTCCTGTCGTTATGTTTTCTGCTCTTACTGCCCACACTATCAAGAATAGTATTAATGACAAGTATAAACATCTAATCATCATCTCCATACAAATCGTATTGTGTATCTATAGGAACAAATTCTTTTTTGTTATCTATAGCTGCTCTCCTTTTTAATTTTTCTACATACTTATCATAGTCTGGTCTTTCTATATCATACTTCTTCCATTGTGCTTGAGCTGCCTCTGCTATCTGGCCTTCAAACGGGCAAGGAGTTCCAGCATGTTCCATAGCACTAAATACTCTATCGTCCTGACAGAGAATTGCGATTGATGCAACTCGCATATTAAAATCGTATAAGAGCTTTGATAGTTTCATCCTCTCACAATTCTCATCAGTAATAAATGTACCACCAGCTACCCCAAATCCTGTTACTTGCACACCACCACTAACTCCTACTACACATAGATCCTGTGAATAAGAACTCATGCTAGGTGCTATTGCAGAGCTTACTGGTATTGCTTGACTTTCTGTCGTGTTACTCGTGCTATTGGTCGTGGTGTTAGTCTGACCACCTGAGTATGAATTCGTGGTCGTTGACGTGTAACCACCTGATATACTAGTGTTAGAGCCTGAAGTATTGGTCTGATTAGATACACTATTATCTGTCGCAAAAACCACCCACCCGTACAACCAGGCACATGTACCTAGTATAATTAAAATTATTGACAGTATTCTCATTTCTTGCCAAACATACCTGCTGCTGGTTTAAGTCCATATATTGCTCCAAAAATACCTATAAGTAACCATTGATACCATTGTGGCAACCCATTAAAATATGCAAAGAATAGATCAAGTTTTTCTTTCATCATATCATCGCCAAAGAATACTGCATATGCTAGTACCAAGATTGGTAATGACACAATAACAAGAACAAACTCATCTTTCCAACCATTGTTGTTATCTGCTCTTACTTGTGCTTGATATTCTATCTCCCCTTGTGCCATGCGATACATATGGTTTCTTTCTGCCATAGCCTCATAGCGTTTTGTTTCTTGTCTTTGTTGAAATACGTTTACTGCTGTAGATATTACTGATCCAAATATTCCAAACATTATAAACCTCTTAACATTAATTCTCTAATAACTATTATCATTTGTGTACCTGCAATAACGGCTACAGTCCATAGAACTTTTTTAATAGCTGATACATCATCTTCTATATGTCGTAGATGATTCTTCTCTATAGTTTCTATAGACTTATGTATTAAACGAATGTCGCCTTTGATTCGTTCTATCTCTACAGTAAGCTCGTTATTAGTCATCATGCTAGGCATCACATTCCTCGCAAACTTCTTCGCACTCACATTCAGGATAGGCATCTTCTGCTATGATCTCTGTACTGTATAGATCATCATCTTCAGGATCATCTATTTGTATAGCATCTTCTAGATCTTGCATCCTATCTTCTAATTGATTTAATCTTTCTAGTATTTTATCAAATCCTGTCATAGATTAACCTCCATTATCTGTAACTGTATTACCATCAGCAATCCATTCTTGTACTGCTTGATAGTCTGAATTTGCTGTGTCAAAAGGCACTGAAGATACTGTTCCATCAGCTTGTGTAACTTTGTAACAGTCTTTCTCTCCCCAAGCATATATAAATTCTACTGTGTTTATGTTTTCTTTTATCATTATAACTCTGCCTCTGCTCTAAAGTAAAATGCGTTAAGCACTGGATTGTTCGTTCCCATTCCACCACCAATAGTTTGTGTAACTTGTGTACTCCAACGTGTAATTGTGTGTGCTACGTTACTAGGTGTTTGTTGCCCACCTGGTCCATATCTAGTAAAACCACCAAGGGATGTAATAGTAGGTGAGGTTCTCATTGGTAATGAGTATGTATAGCCAGTTTCAGATACTGTAGCACTTGTAGCCCATCCTGTTGCTCTTAAATCATTTATTTGACAATATCTTGCACATTTTATTTCTTGTTCAAAGTAAGATAAAAACTCATAATCAGATGCTACAGTTCCTAGTTCCCATTGTACTCCTGTAATGTAAAATTCATTACTTGTGCTATCTGCTAAATTTACTTGTCCAACAGCTCTATTAGCATTACTTTTTGCTGCCCAAGATGTTGCTAATGTGCCAGAAGAATAAGTTGTACCTGCTACAAGCCAAAAGAATAAATGAACACTTGCAGAAGTATCATTATCAAATGCTCCTGTTGTATCTCCAGCGAATGTTAATGTTTTCTTTTCCCATGTACTTGCACTACTTATTGTATAGGATTGAGAAATATGTCTTGTATTATCTCTATCTTCTATTTCAACAATATATGTTCCTGTTTTATTTGATTTAACCCAAAAAGATATTGTTGTCGTTTCAGCATTAGATGTACCCTTTTTTAGTTTTTGTAAGTCGTGTCCTTCAAATCGTTGTTGATGTGTCATAAATGAACCTGCTGACAAACTTGCATTTGCTGTTGTGCAATCCCATTTTGTGGAATAACCAAATCCTTGTCCACTTGGAACATCAGTTGATTGAGATATTGTCCATGTACCTGCTGTACCAATATCCATTAGCCATCTATCTACAGTAAAATAACCAGAACTAGTTTTACCTGTTACGGATGTACCTCTTTGTGCTATTCTCATATCACCATTTATAATTATATTTCTTCTACCAGGATTATCTAGTTTGTCATTTGTGATAGAATCTGCTGCTATTCTTGCTATTGGCAATGTGCCTGTTGTTAAATCAGAAGCACTTGTTGCAGTAGGTGCTACAGCACCCCATGCACTACCACTATATACTTTCATTTCATTTGATGTGGTATTGAAATATAATGCACCTGTAACCAGAGCATCACCATCATTGTCTAGTGTTGGGTCAGAACTTTTAGCTCCTAAATATCTATCATCAAAATCATCATAACTTGCTGCTGCATTTGTTTCACTAGTTGCTGCATTAGTAGCAGAAGTAGCAGCGTTGGTAGCAGAAGTCGCTGCATTAGTTTCAGAAGTTCCAGCATTTGTCGCACTTGTAGCTGCAGCTGTCGCACTATTAGCCGAATTAGTTGCACTAGTTGCTGCCGCTGTCGCTGAGTTGGCAGCATTTGTTTCGGATGTACCTGCATTAGTCTCTGAGGTTGCCGCATTAGTTGCACTAGTTGCTGCATTAGTGGCTGAAGTTGATGCCTCAGATGCTTTAGTTGTAGCTGTTGTTGCACTCCCACTAGCACTTGTCGCACTAGAGGCTGCTGCTGTAGCAGATGTGCTTGCTGCACTAGCTGAGGAACTTGCATTACTTTCAGAAGTAGATGCGTTTGATGCTGAAGTAGCCGCATTGGTCTCTGAGGTTGCTGCATTTGTGGCTGAAGTTGCCGCATTAGTCTCGCTAGTTGCCGCATTTGTAGCCGATGTGGCTGCATTTGTTGCACTTGTGCTAGCATTAGATGCCTGTGTAGTCGCTGTTGTAGCACTATTAGAGGCATTAGTTGCACTTGTAGCGGCATTGCTCTCTGATGTAGAGGCATTGCTTGCACTTGTAGCTGCCGCAGTTGCACTGTTAGCTGCATTAGTTGCTTGTGTAGTTGCAGCTGTTACTTGTGAAGTCGCTGCTGTTTCAACCCATGTTTTTGTAGCTGCATCTTGTGCAGATGTTGGGTCACTTACATTTGTAATTCTTTTACTTGTGGCATCCCATTGGAAGTTCACTGCTGATATCTTGATAACATCATCAGCATCATCGATAGCCTCTTGTGCCATGAAAAATGCCTGGTCTGAGTCTGTGTCTAAGTCGCCTTCTGTAAGAACAGAGCCTGAAGTATAGTCTACTAGCTTTGTTCCCTGGCTGGTCTTACGAGTAATTTGGATAGCACTCTGGTCTGCAGGTGGACTTGTAAATGTAATTTCTGTCCCTGCTGCATTGTAAGTGAAAGCAGTTGTTACTACACCACCAATGGTTACTGTAATGTCATCTTGGCTACGATAGCTAAACGGCACTGAATAAGTAGTCGTGCTACCGTCACCTGTGTATCTTACGAATGAATTTGCCATAATATCTTCTAAGAAGGGAACTTATCCTTCTTTACTCTCCTTGTATCAATCTTTGTAGTTGCGTTTCTCTTGCTTCCTTTTTCTTTCTTTTAATTTCTAACTGTTTATCTATACGCCCTTGTCTAATTTCAGGGAATATATTTTCTTTAATTACTTTATCTCTTGCTTCACGTCTGTATTTGTTATAAACACTACGTAAATACTCAAATTGTCCACCTTCACCTTCACCTGCATAAAGTTTATTGAATTCACTACGAGGATTAGTAATGCTCCACTCAACATACTCTCTAAGAGTCATCTGTCTTCCAACATCACGTTGATAAAGTTTAATCTTACCACTTTCTTGCCACATATAATTGTAAGCACTTTGCCCTTTCTCATTTTTAATATAACGTAAATCTAAATCAGACTTCCTATCTGAGAACACAGGTGCATTTATAGTGAACCCACTTTCCTCAAAGTATCTATTAGTGACAGTATCTTTAAATTTTGTATATGCAAATGGTGTAGAAGGTAAATCAACAGGTAGTGTAGCAAAACCTAAACCACCTACTGGAAGTATCATCCTACCTTTAGGACGAGGTACAGGTGTACCAAATGAATCTAGTTTAGCATCTACTGCTGCAGTCCCAGGTGTTAACCTTCTTAGCTGGTCTACATAGCCCCATAGTTGCTGTGTGTGGTCAACAGTAACTCTATCTGCATACCTTAAGAATCCTGACAGTGGTACAGCTTTTTGTGTAAACTGTGCTGCAACTGATGCAAGTTTTCTTTCAGGTGAATATGACAGAGCTAGGCCTGGTCCAAGGAATGTATCTATTATATCAACAATTCCTTTCGTATAAAATTTAGAAGTAAAGTTTCTATATAAACTCATGAAAACTCCCATACCTGCTTCCATCAGTTTGTCCACTGTTTCTTCGTTAAGACCTACGCCTTCCATTTCAAAATCCTGTATAATCTGCACAATATCTGCTGCAATCATAAAAGGAGTAAACAAAGGGTCTAATCTGTTAAGACTAACAAACCCATCAGATGTTCTATATGAGTATGGTTGCCACAGTCCTTCTTTTTCTCGGAACTCATTGACTCTGTAATCTCTTGAACCACCACCTGTAGTCTTACCCATTAAAGCAAGTCCAATACCTGCCACCCAAGTAAGATTACCTAAGTTCATTCTTGCTTTTGCTTCATAAGCCGCTGTTGGATTTACATAGCTTCCATCTTTATTTTTACGAAGCATATATTTCATATCTCTTTGATACTTTCCTAAACTAAATGGTGCGTGCTGAAACACGAAACGAGTTAAGTTACCTGGTGTGTTTACAAAGTGAAGTCCTAAAATTCTTGCCCATTTATAATCACCGCTTAATCCCTGTATAATCTTGGCTGTAGTACCTGTTAAATCTTTACCGTACTCAACTTCACCATAATCATTGATTTTACTTTCTCGATATCCACGCTGCGTAAATGCTACTCTATCTGCGTATACTAAACTGTCGTTATCTGTAAGTCTATCAACAGCTGGTAACTCAGGAAAATCTAATTTGTCTAATGATAAGGCACGTCCACCATACTGTATAATCTGTCCTGATTCATTTCTAACTTCTTTAGAGAAGAAATTTTCCATCAACTCATTGAAACGTTTTTTGTATTGTGGGTCTGCTTTGCCTAGTAATCCAAACTTGTTTTCTAACAATGCAGGATTCTCTTTCATGATAATAGAATTAATTTTAGATGCACTTCTAGCTTTAAATGCTGTTGTTTTAATGAATTCATCTCCAGCCTGTAATGCACGAAGAGGTAAGTTTACGACTTTAGCACCGACATTAATCCCTGCTTGGAGTTTATCTCCAATAACTTGTGGAAGTTTTGATGTAAACTTTTCACCTATTTTTTGTATCACGTGTTCTAACACACGTTGGTTAACATTAATATCATACTTTAATTCAGAGGAACTTAAAAAGTTTCTGTTGTTTTTAAATGAGTTAGCAAAAGCCTGTACACCTTCCTTAAGATAGACCATTGAATACTGCCAAGTTTCTAATGCTTCTCGTCTGTATTTAGCAGATAATTCTTTATCTACCTTACGCATTAAAAAGCCACGTGTATACAATTGTATAGGCTGCCATTGCATTTGAAATAGCCCTGAGGTTATGTTAAGTATATGCGTATCAGGTGAGGACAACAATGCGTTGTTAACCCACGTGGCCCATAAATCTAATGAGTCATAATTCTTAATATCAGTTAATGCAATCTTCATCTGTTCATAGTCAGTAAATTTTGCAACTGTTTCCCAATACTTTTTCTGTGCATTAATATCACCTTCAGCAAGTGCTTTCATGTATGGGTCTGTTGGTTTAAATTTTAATTCTTCTACTTCTGCAAAGATATCTTCTTTTTTAATACCCATGGTTTGCAGGATGTTAGCAATTCGTCCTTTAAACTTCTTAGAGTTAGCAACTAAAGCATCTGATATTCTGCCAAGTTTTGCAGCTTCTTTAGATAGTATGTCAAAATCTGCAGTAGTAATGTCTCCTCTTGAGATTTGAATTGCTAAATCTCGTTTCGCTGTTAAGATAAATTGATTTAGTTTATCTAACGATAGAATGTTTACCGCAATTTCTCTTGCTTCATCTCCCCCTAGTTTACCTTCTAGGGCCTCGATTAATTTTGCAGGATTAGAAATGTCTTTAGTTGATAAACGTTCTATAACTTCTGCACGGTCAAAGTTAGGAGAATTATAATAATCTACATCCGTTGCTACTTGTCGTTCAATAAGCCTGGCTAAGTCAGGTTGCACTTCTTCAGGGAATAGACGAATGTTAAAAGGTAACTTCTCTAATTCATCTGGTTTATATGTACGCCCTGCGACTTCTCCTGGTGTGTCAGGTGTATATTTAGGGTTAAAATGCTGTGACAAATCACCATACAGTTTTAGTATGTAATCATTAGCACTTTCATCAGCTGTTCTTTCAAGAGGTATATGCACTGTGTGATTTAGATATCGTTTATCTACTGCATCAAACAACACTTTACCTGGAGTTTCTTCACTCAATCCTAAATCTTTTAACTTACTAAATGTTTGTATAGTTTCATTTTTCAATGCTTTATTTCTAAATGTAAATGAACCATATCCAAATGCAGCACCTAAAGTAGTACCAAAGCCAAACCCTGCAGCTGTGGCATATAGTGTTTGTTTTAAATCATATTCTGTATCAGGTGAGATTTGTTTATTTATATTTTGTTGTAGTACATCAAATGTTCCTGTGGCTAGACCAGTTATACTGCCTTCTAGCAATGCACTTTTATAGACAGCATTTTTAAGATTCTTTTTAGCATTGTCTTCCGCAATTTCTTTGATTAAGTTTTTGTTGACCTGTTTTGCCGCAATCTTATTCAACCCTTGGTTTAGCAAAGTTCTAAAACCTTGTTTAGCTACTTGTCCACCAACACCCAAAGTAATAAGATTTAATGGGTCCATTAACAATGCTTGTCCCATGTCAACTAACCACGGACCAAAGTCACGATTTGGGTCATTCCAAAAATAAGGTAAATCATTATATATACCCTGAATAAAAGCATACTGTTGTTTACGGCGTAGGTCCATGCCAGTGACATCCCATAAATCAGCACCCATTCCTATAGTGTTGTTGTTAGCCCAGCTTCTATCATTGTAAAATTCTTCAAGAACTTCTGCTGGTTCATAACCTAGGATAGCTTGGTTATTATCTTTGTAGGCTAAAAAGTCTCTGATTTGCTCTATAGTTTCAGGCTCTTTTAATTTTTGCAAAGCTCGTTCCTGCTTTGACAAAGGTTTTAAATAAACTCCATTGCCGTAGTACAACTGAGTGTCTAATGTTTTTTCAGGTACTTCATCACCTAGGATATCGTTCTTTATACCAGCATAATCAACGGCCATTAATTACCACCTTGTTGTAGATTTTGTAAATAAAGTTGATACATTTTTCCTTGCTGTTCATCTGTTAAACCAAAATAATTCTGTAGGTTGTTTAAAACATTTGTGGCATCTTGTAAGTCGCCGCCATATTCTCGTATTAAATAGTCAGCAATTTTTGGAATATATTCATCGTTTAAAAGGAACGTTGCGTCATCAGGGGCGCTAAACATCTCAGTTACACCTGAAGTTAAATCAGGTCGATAGACTTCATCTCGCGTTACACCACCGCCAAAGACATCTTCAATAGTGTTTGGGTCTGTGATACTTTTTGTAAATAAACGGTTTAACCTTGTATCTAAATCTTCTTGTGAAGTTATTTCTGTTACAGGTTCTGGAACTCTATCTTGTGGTTTTACACTATACTTAGTTTCTAAATATGTTTTAACACTATTAATAATCTCTTCTGTAGTTTTACCTTCTACCTGTGCCTTTCCAATTCGATAGATGATTTCATTGGATTCAGCCATTACTGCGTTCATGTGTTCCATTTGGTCTGCAGCAGTCTCACCCCTAGGGATTACACCGCTAATATAATCTATGCTTGTAATCACATCAAAATCTGAACGGTTTGCAACACTAACGAAATTATTTTCTTTCATACCGTTAAACATCTCCAAACCATATGTTTTAATCTGAGTTGTTGTAAGGCCATAACGAGCGCCTGTATGTAATAATTCTTGCTCTGAATCAACATCTCCTCTCATAATATCAAGTTGGAATCGTTTTATATCTTCTAACTCAGCACCACCATTATTTTCATTTGCCTGAAGTTTTCCTTTTGGTAAACCAGCTATCTGTAAGAAATTCAATGAGCCAACAGGGTCTGCAGATTGTAATGCTGATGAAATGTTACCATTAATATTCTCTTGTAATTCTATATAAGATTCGCTGTTTTGCGCATTTATTAATTGTTCTAAACGAGTATTTAATTTAACACTAAGAGCCATACCATCTTTTGTATCTGCTAGTCTGCCAACACCTTTAGCTAAATTTCTAGGTGTTTCAAGTAATTCAATTGCTTTTCCCACTTCATCTATGTCCATACTACTTAAAGCGGCTGTGCCAATACTCATCAAACCTGTTGTTATTTGAGTTGGGCTGTAAATATTATTAGTAATACCTTGGTTAAGTATTTCATTGGCTGTATCTACATCATAGTTTTTATACACTTTTACAATGTCACTGTTAATTTTTTCTGTAATACGCTCGGCTTGTAATTCTGCTGCTTTGATTGCATACTTAGATTTAACTTCCTCTATAGCTGCATAATAACTATTACGATAACCTTGTCCTTTGCCTTCAATTTCAGACGAATCTCTTAGGCTAGAGTTAAAGAAGTCATCGAAGTCTTGAGTACCATCATATTGGTCCCAACGTTGTACTACCTTTGCTATGTCATCTGCTGCATCCACTTTTGCATAAAACCTATCTTTGACAGCTTGGGAATACATACTTTCTAATTCAGGTGCTTGTCCTGATTTAATTAATTCATTTACTTTTTCTTCACTAAAGTCAGCACCCAGTTGAGTTTTTAACTCACGTAACTGTGTGACTGCTTTTTGTTGTTTATCACTTATATATGAAGCTCCTACATTTGCTAATACAGGTGAGATACTTTCTAAAGCTTTAACAATCTGGTCCCCTTCAGTAGTCTTTTGTAGACGTCCTACTGTTGGTGCTTGTGATTGAAACCATTTGTATTGTGTGACTGGTGATTTGTAAGCCATGTTATCTCCTATTTTCCTGTTGGTGTTCCTGTTGGATTAAAGTCTGAAAAGAATTTACGATTTTCTCCTGGGATAGTTAAGTAGCCCCCGACTGCTTCTCCAATGCCTAGAGCTAATCCTGTTTTAGAGGCTCTAGTTGGTGGGGTTAATCCTGCATAATTACTAGACAGTTGATTAAATGCTTCTAATTGCTGTCTGTTTAAAGTGTTATAATCTTCGGTGACACTAGCTCTTAAGTCTTGTTCTGCAAATTCAAACTCAAGGCCTAAGTCTTGCACAACTGCACGGGCATTACCTACATTTTGATTTAATGCTTTGGCAATATCTCTACGTCTTGCTGCATCAATTTTCATTTCTTCAATTCGTTCTTGAATAGCGACTTGGTTAGATTCTGTTTGAATACGCTCTAGGTCACGATTGTATCCAATTAGGTATGCTTCTCTAGCTCGTTCCTGCTGTCGTTCAATAGCTGATGCCATAGCATTTTGCTGCTGGAACTGTTTAACAGTTGATAAAACTCGAAACGCTAATAAAGCTTCGCCTACTCCGCACATTATTTATTCACCTCATATGTCATTAAAATAAATGGTATTTTACCATAACCAAAAGACTTAACCTCATAAGTTTCTTTAAAACCTAATATCTTAAGCCACTTGATTGCTTGTTTGTGACGCTTGTCTACAAAATTGTATAGAACTTTATACCCATGTGCTAACTTAGGTACAATTTCTAAACACATTTTTACTACTAAATATTTGTACTTTTTTAATTCATCACTTCCTAGAAACCAGATTACACCGTAACCTTCCATCTCTGCAGGATGTGTTCCAAACATACACATGGGTTCACCCTCAGGGGATAAACCTGTGTAGTTTCTACCACCTTGTTTAGTCAAGGGGTATATAAGAGCCTCTAAGGGAGTGGCTCTATCTGATGCCCAGACTTCCTGTGCATCCATAAAACTCATATTCGGTGCCAACTTATAAGCGTGTCTAGGCTCTGACTTAATTACTTTTAACTTATACTTGTCGTGACCTTCTATGATAATATCCTTCTATCTCTGCACCTGTAATAAAGAATGGCAAGTGCGATGAGCTTTTAACTATTAAAGTATAGTCTGTGTTACGTGCTTGTACAGGTACTCTAAGTGTACCATCGGATACTTGTGGTGTATCTATCTGACCTGAGAATCCGACTATGTAACCATTCATGTACACAATACTAGTGTCACGATTTGTTGGTGTAACTTCTACTTGGAAGTAAGCTGAGTTTCTAAAATCAAATGACACATTACGTATTTGTAATCTACCTGATGTTATAGATATAACTCCACCTGTACTACTTGTTTGTCTAATGTATTGTGGTGACATAGTGTATGCACTTTCATACGGAACACCAATGTATAAACTAGTGTAATTTCCTTCAAGAGTATATGTACTCCCACCTGTGTTTGTTACAGTGTAGTTTGCACCTGTGCTTCTGTTGACAGCTATAAGTCCTGTCTTAGCACCATACGGAGAAGTGAAGGTTGTTAGCCCTGTACCACTGGAATATGTTCCTGTGACTTCATCACGTAAATCTAGGTGTACATTAAAACCAATTGTAGTGTTGGTTGTGTTCTTTAAATCTATTTTACACAGCTTAGTTGTCTGTCCTTCTGCAACAAACAAATACAAGATACTATCGACAGTCATACCACCTAATATCTTTACACCTGTAAATGTCCACGTACTCCATGCTGACTGTACTTTTTGTAAGCCGTCTTTACGGAAATACTTATATACAAATAACTTACTTGCATTGGTAGCTGTGACATCACTGCCTGCAGAATACGGTGCTGTTTGTGTGTCAGCAACATCTGATGTTAAAACAAATAACATATCTTCATTACTATTTGGTATTATCTGATATGCTCTGTTAGGAATATAACTTGCTACATGAAGTGTAATTTCTACACCATCATTTGTTAATGTATCTTCATTAGAAAAGTATTCTCTAACACCTGTAAAGTTTTCTCTCTTCTGTGTGAAGTATGCAAATCTACCTGCTGATACTGGGGTGACAGCATCGTCATGTTCAAAACTAGACACCTCATTTAACACAGCTGTAGTTGGTGCTATGTTACCTTGGGCGCCTGTTAATTTATATTGTGCTGTATCAGAAAAGAGTAACAAAGACTCGTTAAATGATACTGAATTTTTTAGTGTGTTTACTTGTGTACCTGAAGCTGAGATATCAATAACATCTGTATCTAATACCTGTGTTGCTGTAGTTGCAAAGAAGTTAAAGAAGTCAGCGTTGCCTGATAATATCAGGTTTTCCCCTGAGAGAATACCTAATCTATTTTTATAAAATGTTAAGTTCTGTATTGCCTTGCCTACAAAACTAGGGTTTGGATTAGTTGTTGCATCGCCTGCAATTCTATTATCATAAGTTTGTTTTGCAAAAGTAAATGTACCATCATTATTGTTAATTAAAGCATGAGGCATTGTAGTGTCATCTAAGCCAAGAGAAACGCCAGGGCCAAGAGTCTCGTTCCAAATACCATCATAGGTAAATGATACAAAATAATCTGTTAAGTTATCACCTTCACTTCCTGTGACTTGTAATATTACACCACTCTTTGCATAGTAAGGTAAACGAGTAAAGTCTTCTATTTGGTCTCTGATGGCATACATAGCTGTACCACCTGCACCATCTCTAGTTTCTACGGTGTACCCAGAGTCACCATCAGTAGGCTTTCCATAAATAGTGGATGAGTATAGTTCAAATGTAAAATGATTAGTAATATTTGTGGTATTAGCTAGTCCTGTTGATGTACTTGTAGTGGTCAATGTACCACCATTGTTTTCAACAACAGCAATTTCAGCACTTGAAGAACTATTCCAATATGTACTAGAATCTCCATATAATAATAAGTCAGCAATTTTATCTGTGTCTGAAAACTCCGTATCATGGTTTGCATCAGAGCCATCAGGCATCTGAAAGTTAACTTCTATCCAAGTCTGTGTCATGTCAGGGTGTGATAAACGCACACTATATTCTCTACCAAATGCTGCCTGCTTTACGTAAACAAGAAACTCCTCAACTTTTGCAGTACTTGTTGTACTATCTGCAGCAGGAGTAATAGACTTGTTAGCAATAAAAGTGTAATCAGCAATATTAACAAGTTTAAAATCTTCCTTAGGGTTGGTGCTAGCAAGATAGGAAGTGCCGTCTGGAGTTGTGACAGTTTTTTCATTGCCGTCCAAATCATAGACTTTAATCCCACCATTGTAGATTGCCACCATGTACTGATTATCTTCATCTCTTTTAATACTCCATAGTTTTGTTGTGTTAGGAAAAACATTACTAGCATCTAAAGTAGCTACAAACTCTAAAGGTGGACGTTTGCCTAATCCTTCAAGTAAGTTGTTTTCCATATTAACCTGTTCTGTAGCTTGACTAGTCAGACGTTGTGTTGGTGCTTGTTGGCTTACACCATTGTTAAAGTTAGGCAGTGTCTGGGAAACTACAGGCATTAATATCTCCTTCTAGGAACTCTGTTTATAATTGAATAAGTGTTTGCATCACTTGTAAGTATATTGTTATCTTCACTTCTTGAGTCTGCAAGTTTAAATGCTATCATAGCTTCGTTCTCATCTTGTATTGTAAGTGTGACTAAAGCTTCTTCACCTATGAACCTCGCTGCAAATCTTCTTGAGGATTTCATAGTAATATATCTTCTTGCATACTCAGGTAAATCTTCAAACTGTTGTACTAACACAAGATTTAAGTTAGGTAAATCTCCTGTAAATACATCAGTGTCATTGTCTACATCGTACAAATATCCAGCACGAATGATTAAGTTACGATATCTAAAATCATCGTGAGCATCCGCCTGAACACAATTCGAAGGTAACGGAACTTTATTGTCTGCGTCTTTAGTAAGACTCTTGTTATATACAGTGTTAAAATTCCAACCTTGTGTTTGTATTGACATCGATGTTTCATCTAAAATATTTTTAGCGACAGATACATCAACACTTGTAGTACCTGTGATAGTGTTCACGGGTGCTTCTCCAATTGTTGTAAGCATAATATTTACCGCTTGTAGTTCGGTTGTGGGTGTTATTTGTGTCGCCATTGTTTACCTCATATCTAAAAAAAGGACAGATGACCAGTGGGGTGTTCAGGGTGGCCATGCTGTCCTTAAAATTACCTAGCTGTTTTAGGCTTCTTTGATACCGACTGCAGCCTCTGGTCTTAATACGCCATGTCCCATAGCATATTTAGCAACCATTAAAGTGCCTTGTCTTCTGATATCGTATTCGCTTTCAACACCTAAGTCCATTAACTTAACTGTTCCTGTAGCAGATGGGTGACAGACTAATGCTACATAGTTTGCAAGGTTAACTTGCTGTGGGTTAGACCCACCTTGTGTAGCAGAACCGCCGTCCACACCTGTGTCAGATGAGTTGTCAACTGCAATGTCAGTAAAGTGAGCTGTAGGGATAATATCAATTCCTGCAACTTTTAATACTTTACCGTCTGCAATAGACCCTGCACCTGAGAAATCTACATTAACTACGTTTGTTCCGTTAGCTAATTTGTAATACTCTTCTAACTTCATAAAACATTTTCTTCCTTCTGTTGGAACGAAGTTTTCATCTAATGCTTTTGCAGCGTTAAAGAGTTCTTCAATCATTGCGTCTGCAGCTGTTGCTGCTGTTGCTGATGCGATTGAAGTATTTGTTAGCACTGTACCTGCTCCATATCCTGAATCAGATACGTTAGCTGATGCCTGTGCTGCTTGACCAATAGTTTGTAAAACGTGCTTATCTTTTTGGAAAGCTAATGCTCTTCCAATTTCTGTTGAATAAGCTCCTCTTACGTCGTAGTGGTTTTTAGCTTCTTCGATGTTGCTTAAGAACACTGAAGAAATAAGTAAGTCATTAATTGTAATGACCTTTTCATTGTGGTTTACGTCGTTGCCTGTAATCTCTGCACCTGGTGTATGATAAGATGCACTTACTCTACCCATTACTGGGAACTGAGCTGATTTACCGCTCTGAATCGCTCTGACCATTTCTGCGCCTTCTGTTACAGAAGCTCTTTCAAAAGATGTTAGAACTTCTCCAGCAAAGACTTTCAGAAATAAAGCGTCTTCGGAGCCGCCAGCATTGACTCTACCAACTGATACTGGGGTTGATGCCGCCATAATGTGTCTCCTTTAATCTTTATTTGTGTAAGCCATTACATCCGTTCCTTTCCTATCAGGGTTGTCTTCCGCAGAAGGCCAAGCTATTCCAGTTACTTTAGTATAGGCTAGTCGCCACCTAAATAGGTAGCACGACTATTTCTTTTTCTTTTTGCCACGTAACAAGTCAGCATCTGCTTTTCTTGCACCGCCTTTACCTGTTACAAATGATTTAACTCTTCCCATTGCCCACGCATGAGCAGATGTTTTAGGTCTTGAACCTGAGCTATAGTAAGCTCCGAGGCCACGCTTATACACAGCATCTAATTTAGATTTAGAGTATCTTGAAGCTCCAGATATTCCTGAATACTTTCCTGTTTTTTTTGCTGGCATTACCCTTTGCTCCTTTGTTTACTTATTCTATCCATCATGGCTGGAGTTAATTTACCCGCTTTGTATAATGCACGAGTACGCTTTATCTCACGTTCCCTTGCTGACGGGTTTTTAGCTCCTTTGACATACTTAGTGGGGACACCACCTTTTGTCTTAGGTACTTTTTTAAATTTACGTTTGGTTTTTACTGGCATTACTTCTTCTTCTTTTTACTTGCCATTATTTTCTTTTGTAAAGCTGCTGGTAATTTCTTTTGACTTGCACTCAGTTGTTTTCCACCTTTTGGTTTCTTACTTCCTGCTTTACCTTTTTTCATACTTCCTTTTTTACCATAATGTCCTGGCATAATACACTCCTTCTACCATTTAACTTTATTAGCCCAGTAAGCGGCAGACATCTTACCTTTGGCTATGTTCTTACCATGACGTGCTTTAAATGACTTAGCACGTTTAGTCATAGTTCTGTCACCAGTTTTTCCCTGTTGTCCAAATCGAATAGTTTTTATTTTATTACCTTCTTTAGCGACCACCACATGACTTTTAGTGGGATGGCTAGGAGTACGCTTGGCTTTGTTAAAACCACTTACTCCTACTCTTTTTAAATCTAGGGTCTCTTGGCATTATATATTACTGTTCTCCAGTTTAGATTGAACTTCTGCTCTATAAGCTGGGTCAGCAGTGTACCTAGGGTCATTCATAGCAGCTGTAACTTGCGCCCATGATTCAAAACCAGGGCCTACAGGGGCTGATGATTTACCATTAATTAAATTAGGGGAAGTGCCTTCGGCTTTCTGATACTTTGCACTAAGTCCTTCAACAGCAAATTTAATTCTTTCTAAGTCTCTACTGTTCATTGCCTCATTGTAAGTAGACTGTTCACCTTCAGTTAGATTTTCTGCAGCCCAGTTAACCATATCAGTATAGTTATCTTGGCCACCAACTAATGTGTGTACTTCACTTACTTGTGCCATGTACAATGCTCGTTGTCCTTCGATGTAGTCATTGACATATTGTCTTCCTATGCCTACTTCTTCAAAACGCTTGAGTGTCTCTTCAGACAACTCTCCTTTTTCACTGTACTCTTGCTCTAGTGCGCCCATATCCAGACCAGCTCTTTCAACTGCTTTCTCAGCAGCTTCCACTTCCTTGTCTGATGGTACCTCTAAGCTTTCCTCTTTAGGTTTAGCTTCAGAAGTTTCGCCTAATTTCTTTTCAAGTTCTGCATATGACTTTGCTAAATCTTCTACAGACTTAAACTTTTCTGGGAGTCCTTCAATACGGGATTCCTCAGTTGCTTCGACAGGTTGCTCTTCCTCAGGGGCTTGAGCAGGTGTCTCAGCGGATTGTATTTCTACTTTATCCATAACAACTCCTTATTATTATTGTTTGCTTTGTTCTTCCACAACTTTCTGTGTAGTTTCCATAGCTGCTTGTTCCATCTGCGCTTGCTGTTGTTCAGCCATAGCCTGTTGCATTTCTTGTTGCATTTGTTCAGGTGATTTAATTAAACCTTCTACATCAATGCCTATGCCTGTAGCAATACGAGTGATTAAATTTTGTGTGTCTAATGCTTGTACAATCTGTGGGTTTACCTGTGCAATATTCATCAGCTCCATAGTAAACTCACGTAGCTTTTGTAAATCATTGCCTCTACCTAATGCTTCAATACCTGTGATAATAGTTGGTTGTATAGAATTTTTAGGTAACTTCGGTATTTCCCTTGCTTGTGTCATTCTCTTCATTAACACTTGTACTAATGGTAACTGGAACTCTTGAGATAATAATGAGTATATACCACCCATTGATGTTTCTAATTCCTGTGCCATGTATCTAATTTCTTGTGCTGTAACTCTTTCAGCATCTCTTTGGATAGCTGTGTGTAGTAAGAAAGCAAACGACAAACGCTCTTCGAGTCTCGCTGTGGCTCTCTCTACGATAGCCAAATCATACTGCTTTTCAGACTGCAAGCAAGTTACATCTTCTCTTGTACCTGTAATGATATCACCATTACGAGTTCTAGCTAAATCAGATTTTCTAGTTACAGAGTTTGGTTTTACCATGAAGACAACTTTACTAGAGGCTGCACTAGATTCTACCATAGACTGCGATAAACCTTCTAATGACTTAAGGTCTCCAAGAAACTCTTCGACATAGCTTCTACCGTAGTCTTCATTATCTACTCTTACCATGCGTAATGCAAGATAAGGCATTTGTTCTTCAGGTATAATCCCGATTGAGTTTTGTAATTTAATACCTTTTATCTCTTGGCATATGTAAAACTTTTTATTAGCTAATTTATATATGTGAGTAAAGATGTCTAATGACTCATCATCTTTATACTGTCCTGATAACTCTTGACGAACATCATCATCTAAAGCTACTGGTGAAATACTTTCTTTTATAACTATCTCTAATAAGTTACCTTCAGGGTCTCTTCTACAAACATATTGGTTTAGAGGATAGACACGCATATTACCATTCTTAGGTAAATAACAAAGTACATTACCACCAACAATTAAATGTTTTAGTGCTTCAAATACTGATACACGAAGAGCTAACTGCTCTATCTTCTTTTGTATTTCTCTTTCAATTTTAGATAAAGACCTTTCTACTTCTGCAAATAATTCTTTCTGTTGTTCTAATTCTTGTTTGGCTGTTCCACTTAATTGGAATCTAAAAAAAGGTGAGTTAGGTGGTAGTAATAATAATAGCAATTTAGATGCCAGGTTGTTTACACCTCTGGCTCCAACTGATTGATATGGTGTATATAATTCAGATGATTCTGTGAAAGCTTCATCAGGTATTAAGGCTGGTATAGTAACTTCAGAGCAATCTCTGGCTCTATCAAGGAAGTGATAACGGTCTCTCGCTAGTGTTTCGTAACGATTTTTTGCTGTCTTACCTTCCATTTCAGTATACATTAGGCTACATTAACTCCTGATTGACTTGTGGTAGGAATGTTTAAAGCATTAGCTGTTTGAAGAGCGCCTGTTCCTGCTCTCTTAGCTCTCTTCATTGTGAGTTCTTCGTCTTTCTTTTGTTTCTTTGTAGGTTTTCTAGGAATCAATGGGGGAATTGGTGGTGCTGGTGTAGGTGCTGGAGCTGGACTAGCTGCTCTTTTGCCGCCGCCACCCATTAGTAATTCACCTCTTCACCTGCAATATTTAATGAAGGCATATCTGTTTGTAATGCTTTCGTGCCAGCTTTTTTAACTCTACGAGTAGTCCTCTCAGCACTGAGTGGTTTAATTTCTAACTCAGGTGCTTCGGCTCTAGCTAATGGAGCTGGTGCTGGTATTGGTGGTAAGGGCGCTGGTTTAGGCATACTGCCGCCAAGTAAACTTCCCATAATTGTCTCCTATATATCCTCGCCATCTTGACGAGCTTTCAGTAAATTAATAAAACGGACTACATCTCGTTGTCCTGCCTTAAAATAAATGTGCTTTGTGTCATCCTCTAAGTCAGGGGAACGCTCTGGAAACACTTCATTAAGCATTTTAATTAAGTCATCCACTCGTTCGGGGAGAGTTAAGTCTTTGATTTCACTCATTTTATTCTTCTAAGAAGGGAACCTTAGTTCTACCCAAGGCCCACAAGCTCACAACTGTTACCAGTGCAAGCGAATTCTTGACTCCCTGTTGTGTTATCTTCCTTTTCATCCAAGTCTCTGAAGTCTATATCGGTAGGCATTGTACTTATTGCCTGTTTATATTCGTCTTCAGTTATAGCTTGGTAAGGAGCTTGTTTGTATACATGGTCAAGGGCTGGTAAGAAACTTATACCTGCTACCTCTTCAAAGTTATTGTATACCCATGCACCTACTTCCATCCACTCATCTTCTTTTACACTGACAGTGACAGATGGTTTGTGTTCACACCAGTGTCTCTGATACATTAACCAAGTTTCAAGTTGTTGCAGTGCTGTAAGTGATGAAGTAGTAAGACATCCCCTTGGTGACTCCTGAGGAAATGAGAATACCATAACATCATCTGGTTTCATGACATCGGGTTCGTGTGGTACACCTTTGTCTATAAGTAACTGAGTCAAAGGGTCTTTCATATCCATACGAACTGTACGGATGTAATACTGACTGTATCGTGTATGTATGCCAGAGGCTGAGTCGACTAACTGACTAACCGTACCTGAGGGTTTAACACAGGTAATGGCTGTGGACTGATTTATACCGAGCTGTGAGGAGAGTAGTTGATTGCACTCCACAGCTGTCTCTCTCAACCCACGGAGAAACGATGGGGTAGGAGAGATGGTTAGCCTGTTGTCCATGATGCCAGTGAGGGAAACACCAAGGAGTCTTTCAGCCTCTGTATTTTCTTTCCATATATTTCTTAAATATTTAAAGTCTGTAAGTGTAGATTGAAATGTGCCGAGAATGGTTGCTAGCTTGACTTTCTCTTGTAAACTTTCTTTGGTGTCTTCCGCTCTAACTACAACCTCAGTCAGATTACAAAATTGGTAAGGCCTTAGAATAATCTCAGAACAAGGGTTGGTACCGAACTCATGTTCGACATCTCTTCTCCCGCTCTCGGCAACTTTGTTCTTAGCGGCTTGACGATTAAAGATACCTCGCTCACCGCTCTTACTTTCATATAATGCTTTCCACTCTGACATAAATAGGCCCATGTCAGGTGTACGGGTATAGACAGCACTGTTGTTTGCTAATGCTCTCTGTCCGTTTTCTATCCACCACTGTCCACTCTTTGCTTTACGAACATTGTCATCTTGTATGTTACTCAAAGAGATAAGTGCGGAGCGTCTTACACCACCGACTACCACTACTTCACCTACCTTGCACACTAGGTCGTGGCACTCGATGGCTTCTAATTGGCGACCAGCGGCCTTCTGAAATAATTCAATAGCGAAATCAAACAAGTCAACAAGTGGCTGTGGACCTGATGCCCTACCACCAAATGTTTTTAATCTTGCTCCTGCTGGTCTAACCTGGGTGACATCTATTTTAGGAATCTGACCTGAATATAACATTGCAAGTAATTCTCTAAAGGCGCTCGCCCACCCAGCTTTACTATCTTCAACGACAATAACTGTCTCACTTCTACTAAACTTCTCGGCAACAATAGGCAACTTCTCTACATTGTTGTACTCAACACTAAAGCCGACGCCTGTGCCACATAACAATATATACATCACTTCATCAAAACTTCTTACATCATCAATGGGAATGTAACTACAGTTGTAGCCAGCTGTGTGGTCTCGCTGTAAAGCAACACCAGCTGTCATCAAGGCTCGCATACTTGGCATGACTTGTAAGCTGGCCACTGCACCCTCAAGCTTTTGCCTAAGAGAACCCATGTTATAATTAAAATTAGTTTCTAAATGACTTTCCATAAAGTCAAAGTATCTTCTCACTGTTTCATGCCATGTTTCCCTGCGTCCGATGGACTCATCGTATCTGGCATAACGAGATGTATGTATGTATTGTTGGTATATAGTAGGTAAGCTCATATTGTCTCCTTAAAATTATCTATTAAAAATTCGACATAGCGTTTTGCTTTCTGTAAGTCTTCCAACTTTCTAGTATTCGAGGAGTTCTTTGTTCGCCAACGACAGATATATTTTATTACATTACCTTCTGCATATGGTAAATCATTCTTCATGATAAACTCAATAGGCTCAATAGTGTAATCTTTATAATACTTTGGGTTGTTTATATCTTCCATAACTTAACTGCTCCTGTTGTGTGGTCATACTCGCCATGTCTTAGAATACGAGCCACACGGGCTTGTTGTAATATTTCACCATCAAGGTAGTCTTTCTTCTTATAAGCCTTGACGACTCTAGCCCAGTTGTCTACGAGGGGAACCTTAATATCTAACAGTTTCTCAGCTGTCTTTACCCCTATGCCTGGACACCCACTGTACCCATCAGTCAAGTCACCTGCAAGTGTTTGAATGAGGAACCAATAGTCTGCCTGAGCTTTGTTTACTTCTTTGATAGTCTTACCATCACTGCTTAAGAGACCAGGTATTTGTTTCAAGTCTTTATCAATAGAAACAATCACTCGCTCTTCCTCAGCTGGTTCAGTAGATAGGATACCCATGACATCGTCAGCTTCAAGTCCATCATAGGTGACACCATAGTGATGTTCAAAGATGTACTCTCTTAACTTGCTGAATACTAATGGCTTTCGTTTGTCTTTACGATTACCTTTGTAGGATGGCATGATATCTTTTCTAAAATTAATTGCATCAGTCAAGCACACAATGTAGTCGTCAGCTTCTAACTCAGTTAGTAAGTTTGAGATAACATCGTCTACCTGTACCTGACATACTTTCTCATCCGAATGTAGAGTCCATAACCCATCGCCCCAATGAGTTTCTACCTCATTAGCCATTGCAACTTTGTATAGTACAATGTCTCCATCAATTAGTAACTGTCTCATTTAGGCACCTTCGGTAAATTTTTTTTATCAAATAAATCTTTAAGTGGTATGAGTATGAATTTACTTTTATTGTAATCACCACCATACCTAGCTGTGTCCATATATTTTTTAGCCAATCTCTTGACTGTCTTAGTATCAAATATAAGTCTGCAGTAATCATCATCACCCAATGCAAGTATCTGTATCCAGTAGTCTGCCTTGGTTGTCATGATACCTGATGGCTTTCCGTAACTCTCTATCTCTAAACAGATGTTACCACTACGAAACCACCAGTCTCGTTCTGTTTTAATTTCTGCCTTTGTCTTCTTGGCATCAAGGATTGCAACAATTCTATTCTCTCTGTCCAATCCATATTGTAAGTCTTTATCAAAATCAGGGTTGCCCTTCTTTCTCAATGTGTTTCGCTCCAGTTGTTACCCACGTTGTATTCCCCTGTTAACGGCAGTCGTATATCAAAGTGTTTACCTGTGCGAACGATGGAGTCTACAGCTATCTTTCCTATGTCCTCAGCTATGTCAGCTGGACACTCTACCTGTATCTCATCGTGTACCCAGATTACCTGATGTACTCCTGTATATTTAGAAATGGCTTTGCGGAATTCAACTAACCATTGCTTACACACAATCGCTCCACTTGATTGGAGTAGTGTGTTAAGTGCAGCATGAGGTGAACGGACTTTGACTTGTCTCTTATCTAACCCAATGAGGTATCCTCTGTTTGCTGCTGTCTGCACATCCTCAATAAGTTTGTTAAGAGCGGGTAAGTTGTTTAAGAATCGTGTTTTTATTTTACGAGCCTCGCCCACTGACTTACCTGTTACTAGGGCTATCTTCTTTACTCCACCACCGTACAAGAAACAATAGTAAAATCTCTTGGCTAAATCTCTGGAGTCTAATCCAGCGAGTGTCTGAGTCTCAGTATGTATGTCACCATTCAAGACAACATCAGCATACTTACCCTCATCGTAGCGAGCCATATAATGCGCAAGCATACGAACCTCTAACCCTGAGACATCTATTCCCACGAGTTTCTTGGTAGGTGGTACAGTAAATAAAGCACGGCACTCTCTCCCATACGGAACAGATACGCTGGGAATCTGTGCTAGGTTTGGATTGGAATGTGAGGCACGGCCAGTGACAGTGGAGTTTGTATTACAAGTTCCATGTATCTTACCGTCTTGTTCCCATTTCAACCAAGCCTGTGCGCCTGTTGCAAGTTGTGATAGTCGTTTCTCTAATAAGAAATGTTCACACAACTTCTCTGCTTCTGGATAAGGTAGACGAGAGAGTATACTCTCATCAAGCTTTGGCTTACCATCGGCAGTGTATTCTTCTGGTTTCCAGTTATGTAACTCAATCAGTCTGTCAGCAATGTGATGACGACTGGATGGGTTGAACTCTACCTCTTTCTCTTTGTAGATAGTTACACCTTTGACATACCCTCGTGTCTTGTTGTTGACTCGTGGTGTAAATGGTGTTCGTTCTATTTTAGGTGGAAACAATTCTTGTAACTCATCTTTGATAGTGAGTAGTTTAGCATTGAGTGTTGAATATAACTCAGCGGCTTTCTCTTTATCAAAAGTAAAACCATGTTGTTCTTGTTCAAAGATTAGCTGGGCAACCTGATGCTCTAACTGCATCGCTGGTTGTGAATAACCTTTGTGTTCAATTCGTTTGTATAGACTGTAAGTTACTTCAACATCTTGCACACAATACTCAAGCATCTCTGGAGTAAACTTCTCAAACCCTAAATCAAACTGTGCTTTGTAGTCGCCTATGCGGTGGCCCCATGCTTTGAGACTATGTCTGCCAATACATTCCTTGGGAAAGTTTTGACGAGCAAAGTCAGACTCAGCTACATCAGGGTATACCAGTCTAGTGGCTACCAGTGTATCAAACACAGTTGCATTAGATGTATAGTTAGTTAACTTTTTTAGTACAGGGATATCAAACTTAATAATGTTATGCCCTATAATTAACTCAGCCTTGGACAGTAAGTCCACAGCCTCATCCACGGATGGTGTAAGTACTTCACCTGTCTCAATGTTCTTGAGGACAATGCAGTGTATAGTATCAGTTACATCAAGTAACCCGTTTGATTCAATATCAAAACAGTATTTCATATCTTTGTCCTTAAAGTTTTCATACCAACAATATTGGCTGTTGGTATAGTTGTGGTGTTACCACACTCATTGATAACTTTATTATTTGTAAAATTAAATTCACTTGCAATAACTGTGGTAAGTAGGTCATGACGAATTATCCAACCGACTGTCACACAATTAACTGGTTCTCGTTTCTTGGCATCGGTTAACTCACTCCACTCTGCCTGCGATACAATATCTTTCCAATAGCAAATGACTAATTTGTAGTCACACTTAATGTGTCCCTTTAATTTCAATTTGTAATCTCCATGCGGCTTCATCACCTGACTCTCTTAAAGCACGGATAGTCGCTTTGACAATAAGAGCTGTTGGTTTGTCGGGTACAAAGATAGTAACTTCATCATCTGGTTGCTCATTAGCTGTGGCCAATGCGGCAAGGATGACATCACCCCATTCGAGTTCTTTCTCAAAACTCATTGGATGCCTCTGCCTGTGCAAGACAACCTGTGTCTAGGTTATAGTGCAGAGTGCAAGCTTTACCAGTCTCTCCTGAAAAACGATTCTTGAGTATGTGTAACTGGGTGATGTTATCTTCTGATTGTAAGTCTCTCTGCATTGAGATTATTATATCACTAAGTTGTCCGATGGATGCAGAACCTCGCAGACTATTCATAGAGACAGCGACTCCATCTTCATAACCTTTGTTACCCTCAGGTCTTCTTAGATGTGAGACGAGTATAAGTCCTATGCCAGTTTCTTCTACAAGTGTCCTCAACTTAGTTACAGTATAATCTATTAACTTTCTTTCGTCAGTCATTTCTTCTCCCAGTGCAGAGAGAGCAATGTGTAGGTGGTCTAAGATAACGAAGTCTACACCACAACCTTTTGCTAAGTATCTAATCTTAGATATCAAGTTGTCAGAGGCGGTCGACCCAAAATGGTTGTATAAATAAAACTTCCCTGAGCCAACTGTCTCATCAAAGACTCGCTTCATCTCTTCCTCTGTTACACCTTCTCTTGTTAGATGCAGTGGTTTGTTCAGTGCGACACCCATTACACCCAGCGCACTTCGCTTCACTGATTCCTCAAGAGCGATGTATCCTACACCAAAACCTTGTTGCAATAAATGTAAAGCAACATGACGACAGAAGCTACTCTTACCTATACCACTACCAGCAGTAACGGTGACGAGTTCTGCTTTTCTCAGTCCATGTGTTTTTACATTCAACTGTGCAAAAGGATAATCAACAGAAACATAATTATCTTCCTGTCTAATTTCATTCCATATGTCTTGACCAGACACAATGCCATCAGGACGGTAGGCCTTACTTGCCCAGATACAATCTACAAGCTCTTTAGTTTTATTAGCTGCTAACATTTCGTTAGCATCTTTCAATGGCAGTTGACAGACTTTGGCTTTATTTGGACTAAATAACTTTGCACATTCTATCGCAGCTTTCTTGCCTACTTCATCCTGGTCAAACATTAGGACGACTGACTCAAAGTTTTCTAGCCAGTCTAATTGTTTTTGTATATCTCGTTTGGCTCCTTGCGCTCCTGACTTAACAGAAACGACAGGCCATTTGTTATCTTGTACTTTAGATACTGACAGAGCATCAATCTCTCCCTCAGTAATTACTATCATCTTACCTTTATCTCTCCATAGGTTCTGCCCAAAGAGTGTTGCATCCTTAGCATCACCAATCCATTGGAAAGTTTTATCAGGGTATCGTAACTTCTGTGCTACTAACTCGTTGTCTTTGTTGTAGTAGTTGGCAACCTGTACTGGTCTGCCCTTGTTACTTGATACACCGTAGTGAAACTTTTGTAATGTTGTTACATCTAAGTGTCGTTTAGGTAATTGTCTTATGTCATATTGTAAGAAATTTTTGTCCACATTTTTCACTGGGTTTAATATATCCTTTTCATTTGTAATCACACCACATCCAAAACAGTAAGTGTGTCCGTCACTGTATACAGCTACATTATCTTTGGAGCCGCAGTTGTCACATGGTGCATGATGTAGAAATTCACTTTCCATTTTTCATAAACTCCTCGACACTAAAGTGTGGCTCTTTTGTTTTAGTGACATCATTGAGACCGAGGGTAATGAGTTGTGGGTAATCAGTTTTCAGTTGTGTGACCAAGGTGTTCAAGGAGAAAATTTGAACGGAAGAGTAATTGAAAAATGATTCCCCGTTACTATCACTACCCCCGATAAGACATACTCCTAACGAGTTGTTGTTTTTTATAATAGAGTGGCCGTCCTCAAGATAGGCACCAGCATCTGTAATGCTTCGCCCCTCTTCTATGACACCATCACGAGTGATGACATAGTGATACTTAGTGGCTAGGTATCCTTTCTTTCTGTCACGGATACTTAAGTCTTTCACTGTTAGATTCTCTAGTGCCTGTGTGTTTGAAGCACACACAATCAAGTATCTAATCTCTCGGTGTTTCATCTATCCACTCCTTTGGTATTGTCTTGTCTGCATATATAAATCCGTACTTCTCACACCACATACCATAAGTAGTCTTGGACTGCTTACTGATACGACTGCGAGAGTTACTAAATATAAATCTAATATCTAAGTCAGGATGTTGTGCTTTTACAAGTTTCATTTTTTGTCTGTCTGCTGTTGTGAACATCCCTTTTGTTTCAATAAAAATTTTCTGCTTAGGTAGATAGAAGTCAGGTGTATAAGTATGGGCCTTTTGTGGTTTGATATATTTGAGTTTCGTTTCCTCATACTCAAAAGTGATTTGAGCTTTTTCCAACTCATCTGCAATCGCTTCTTCAAGTCCACTACGAAACCCATACTTTAACCCTACCTCTTTAGAAGTCAGCTGTTGCTGTCTCTTCTTCCTGTAATACTGTTTCTTCATTAGCTGTGTCCTTAGCGGTGTATCCATCGTCTATTGCATCAAAACCATATCCAGTGGCACCGTCTCCACCTTGTACTAACTTAATGACTTGTACAGCTCTCAACCTAAGTGACACCCCAGCGCCCACGATAGCTGTGTAGTACGGAACTATGTCAGCACTAACCTTCAGCTCACTGCCTGACCACACATCTGTGTCAGTCATCGGTGTCCCTTGGCTGTCAAAGATAGCAACCTTGTTAGGTATAACTGAACCATCTTTAGAAATGATTTCAGCTTTTGTTTTGAACTTGAATATGATGTTGCCTGTCGGCTCACCATTGTCATCAAGCTCTTCCATGTAAGGTGGGCTACCCTCTTTAATCTTCTTACCTTTAGCGTTCTCTTTAGCAAGAGTAAGACTTTCGGCCATTGCTTTGTCTACCATCTGCATTGCATTGGTAGCATCTTCTATGGACAATATCAGATTAGTTTTGAAATGTCCAACAGCATCGAATCTTGTGTCTGGTTTTATTAACCAGGCATACTGTGCTACACCTGTTGGTGTAACCATTCTTGTGTAATTTTGTTTAGGCATAAATATATCTCCTTATGTCTATGACGGGTACTAAAGTCTAAGCAAAAAAGAAATCACATTCAGATAGTTTGGTAACTTCCAGTGTGCTTTGTTCAGGCACATTAGGTAGCGACTTTAGTAACTTCTGATTTTGTATTTGTGATTTCACTTCTTCGAGAAAGTCTTCCAGTAAATGTGTGTTATCAAATATCTGGATGAATCCCTCTTTAATTGAGTCGATGAGTGTTTGCATATCGCCAGCAGTTGTGCCAAACGAATCGTGTACCGTTGCAAAATTGTTGACACCTTTGCTGTATGCGATGTTAACAGTTCTCATCATGGCACTGCTATCCAAGCTGTGTATAAAGTTAGGTGCAATACCATTACTCATTCTAAGTTTATCCATCTTGTCAGTCTCCTCATTGATACGAGGCTTGAACACCTCACCCATGAGCATAGTCTTGACTCTCTTAGATTTCATAGATGGATAGAACTGTTGGACATAGAATCCTGTCGGTGTAGTCCAGTGTATAGGTAAGTCATCCTTAGCTACAACCTTGGCCACATCCTGTAAGAATCCCATGCCAACCTTTGCACTACCTAACTCTTGCCTAAGTGAATCCCAGATGAGACCACTAAGGAACGAGGCACTAGGCATAGGGTTGATACCAAAGGGATGTTGTTCTCCCTTGTCTGCTCTCTTCTTTAAATCCTCAAGGACAAAGTCAGAGCAGGAGTATCTTGTACTACCATAGACTGATGTCATGATAGCCCTCTTGACTGTACTTCGCTTGACTCCATACTTTAACCAAAGGGGAGCCAAAGGATTGTTACTCTCCTTAAGTTTATCTATGACAGAGTTAGCTAGTTGTTGATACACGTCGGCGGGTTTATCTGCGGGGACAACATTCACTAACTTACCTGAATACTCATCCTTGAGCAGTAGTGAATATAGCTGTAAGCCGTTGCAACTCCCGTCTACACTAACTGGTAGGTGAGATATAAACCCGTCTCCGTGTTGTAAATAGTCTCGCCACTCAAGACAGAAAGCTAGGAACTGGAAAGGTTTGTCTGCATCTTCCCACCATCGTTCTTCAATAGGTGAATTAGCACAGGCAACAATCTTATCCTCATGTTCTTGTACCCAGTCTACCCTGTCCTCGAGTGACACTTTATCATTACCAAACATATTCGCACCGTGCATTGCTAGATAGAACACACCGTTATTATCTTCAGTAATAGGTTTACCCTCGGCAAACTCAAGCAAAGCTTTACTTGCTGTGTTGCCCTGATAATTTAGAAAGGCTGGTACACAGTAAGCACGACCACGAAAGTCTAGCTGTACTGGAAACCATATCCTATCATGTTTCAAGAATCGTTTGGCCAACCATAATATCTGATTGAACAACAACACCTTGCTACCATTTATCTTGTTAGCTGTGTGTGCTGTCGCCGCCAAATTTCTCCAAGCCTTACGAGCTTCGAGATTGGTGTCAATATCATGTGGCTTGTTAGGTATGTCCATGACTTCTGTCTTGGGTACTTCCGCTCTACCTGGATAGTTAGTCCAGATATCTTCCATGACTTCATAGATACCTACATTGATACGAAAGGGTGTCTTCTGCATTGTGTTAACTGCTTTGTACACCTCTGGCATATCAATGTTTCTTAACTCTTTCTTGAATCGTTTGTTCTTAACCTTGACTAAGTCTAGCTTAGGTAACAGGTTAGTAATATACCCACCACCCTCGACATCAGTCCAGTCTTTCGGTGGCATGATGGTTGGTAGGTACTCTGGATTGAGTAACTCGGTATGTGCTTCTCGCTTGGATATCCACTCCAGAGTCTTGGCAGTATGCCTAAGTATCTTTCGTTTCTTACCTCGCATGGTTTCCGTACCGACTTCTAACAGTCCAGTAGATTTTATCATTAAGTCAATAAAGACATTACCGACTTGTAACTTCTCATTGGTTGACCACTTTAACCACTGCCCGTTGTCATCTCGTAAGGCAGACTCACGGAACTTCCTTCGTCTGTAGGCATAGTTAAATGTTCTCTTGTCTAAGTTTCTTTTTACTGTAGCGAAGAGCTGTGGGTTTGCTTCTGCAAATGTTCCCATAGCAACTTCAGTTTCAATCTTCTCACCAAGTGAGATGGCTGTGGCAGTCAATGCTTTCTTCATCGTAAGTGTATTGATGATATGCTTTGCTACTATAACCGCAGTAGTCTCTGGCTCTATGTCCTTTGTCATAACAAAGGCGATATGCGGTCGACCTATGCGGGAGTCATTGTAAAAATCTACAATGGCCTGTGCCAATGGTTGAATAGTTTGAGAGACCATAGACTTACCAGCACTAGTTATGCTGGACTCGTTTCTCTCAAGGTGAGACAGTCGTCGTCTTCGACTTCTCTCGATACCACGATTCAACATCTCCTCTTCGTGAGTGTGTTCGATACAGTAATCTAAGGACTCAAATTTATCTTGTGACATATAATTTCTCCTTTAGTATCTACAATGGGTACTTAAGTCTTGCTCCACCACCACGGTCGTGGAACTCCTTTGTCCCATGTGGCAATGTCTGCTTTCTCTGCCTTGTAGTAGGCACGGTATGCTTCGACAGCACTAGGTTGCTTGTATTTGTCGGGCATACATTGTGGAAAGGGTGTTAGTCCCTTGTCCTCTAAGTTGTCTGGCTCTGGTAAATCTTTGACAGCAACCCATGACTTATGGTCTGCCTCTGGATTGTATCGCCAGATGTATTCGTTGTTAAGCCAACGGCAATACTGGTAGACATATCTATAATTAGACAACGACTCGCCACACCAGAGGCGACACGGGTGGTTCTTGTGTGTCGTTTTATATGGTGAATCATGTCCCAATATATTCAGTGTACTACATAGCAACTGTGCTGACTCAAGTATCATCTTGATGACATGCTTGTCGCAATGATAGGTAGCACTGATAGCTGGCTCTTCATGAAGTATGAAAATGTTCATATCAAATCTCCTCTATATATTTCTTTGCTTCGGCCTTGGTCTCGAACTCTTTTATCTTACTATACTTCTTGTCCGTTTGCAACCACACAGCCCAACCAAACTTGACTCGCCTGTCGGCATAGTCTACATGATAGCCATTAGCTCTATCATTTCGTTTAGCCCAATGTGCTTTCTTCTTTACTTGGATAGTCTTAGCTCGTTTCTTTAAGTCGCCGTAGCCATCCTCTCGCCTAGCCTGAAAGTATCTTGACATTACTCTTTCTCCTCTATCCAACCTCTTTGGATATACTCTTCTTTTGATTCAAGATTATTCATTTCTTTCTCAACAAAATAATCAAGTAACCCTTGTTTACCCATGTATTCAAGGGCATAATCTTCGAGACATTCTTTTATTTGTTTTAAATCTCTCTCATTAAATTCACTCATATTACTCTTCACCCCCTTGCTCTTCATTAAAAGCTTTGATGTAGTGGTACTCAAGCCAGCCTTGCCCGTAGTTAATAAGCTTGTAGCCCTTGTCAACTAGCTCTGCTATCTTAACCTGTGCATTGTGTACTGACTTTTGATTGTCAACTTTCCAGCTGACTTTCTGAATGTCTTCGGGCAACAAGTCCTGTCGCCCCTCTGCATTGTATGCTTTGTGTCGTCTATAGTTCCTGCCCATGCTCTGTCTCCTCTGCTGGTTCGTAGTCGTAGTATTCGTACTCGTAGTCAGACTCCGCTAACATACGAGCCTCACGGGATGGGAACCCCATCTCGATATACTCCTCGTACTTATCCATAATAAAATCTTGCTTGTTACTGCTCATGCTATAACTCCTCGACTCCATAGTCTATCTTGAGTCTTACCTTTTCTTCATAGGTACCGTTCTCAAGGATGTCGTTTACCCAGTCGTAAAGAATAAACTCATCCTCATTAAGCCAGTACCCAGTCTCACTGTATATATCAAATATATCTAACTTAAAACCTATCATTATATCTCCTCGCTTTTATGGTTGTCGCTCGCATAGTTTCTAACTTGAACTACTTTTAAACCTACTTGTTCTATAGTCTTTAACATCTCAGGTGTAAAAGTTTTAGTCCCTGTTAGTTGTAGTAAAGTTTCTGCCCTGTCATCTGCTGGGTAATATCTTATATTCCCGTAAACTTCTCGTCTATATACTCTAATGTCCATTCGTTTCTCCTTGGTCAGTTTAAGGACATGACCAGGTCATCTATAATGGGTACTTAACTACTTCTTCCAATGTCTTGGAGTAGCTAAGGCAATTCGTTTGGCTACACCTGTTACAGTTGTAGTCTTTGCTTTCTTGCGGATTTTACCCGCTGTCTTCTTACGAACATTTTTACCTGCTCTCATTTTTCACCACCTCTCTTATGTATTTGCTTACCTCTGTAATGCCATACTTCTTTAATAGGTACGACACTATCGCTATTTGATAAGCGGGTAAGTCTATAATCTTTACACTGTGTATCGTCATATTAATGTTACTCATTAGATTGCACCCCCCATGATTGATACGGCCAGCCAACATAGCAAGCCTATAAAAATAATTGTTACTTTCATAATGTTTTCTCCTTGCCAGTTTTAAAGGGACTGGCTAACCCTTTTGTTTTTGTTTGTTTATCTTTTTGCTTTGAGTGGTCTTAGTCCTAGTCTCCACCAGGTTAGGTCATCGTCTATTGTGTCGTTTTTGTAGACAGTGTTTGTATGAGTGTCGTAAAGGCCTGGAATCTCTCTGTTCCAGAGGTATTCTCTGTCTTCGCGATTCTCTCTTTTTGGAGACCAACCGCCACACTCTGAATAATCAAATTGTCTGTACTTGCAATATGTGCCGACATAAGTCGCTTTCATTCTCTCTGACTTCTCCCAGTAGCCGTCAGCTTTTGTCTGACCTCTACCAAAAGTTTTCTTGTTACCTTTAACACCGACAACCTTTGGGACAATGTCTGTAATATCCATGAAGTATGGTAAATCAATCTCTTCGGGTTTTGGTGGATTCTCTCTTAGCACACTGACAAAGTCGCCATCGTTTCCAATGGAGCCGTACTGATAGTATAAAGCGGTTAGCCTTATTTTGTGTTTTACCAGTAGTGAAGCTTTTTGCTTTAGTGTTCTTTTGTAGTCACTTTGTGATGTTGAACAGATTTTTAAGTTGTCACCAAAGCGGGACAATGTAGGCAAGTTTAGAATGTTTCTCCTACGACTAAATTCTAGATTGTTGAATATATCTGAAATGTCATATCTCTTATCGTCGGTGTGACGGTAACCGTATATAATGTCATGGTCTATGCTGTCATGGTTTGTAACATAATTGACAAACTCAATGGCTAACATTCTCTCTAGTTTGGGATTGATAAACCCGCCTCTAGCTCTTACCTCAAGCAGTCTCTTAAGCTCGTTATATTCAAGCTCAATTCTTGCCTCAACTTCTTTGAGATACTCTCGGCAAACACCCGTATTGTAGTGGTGTATATCTTCCCCGTTAAGCTCTGTCTCTTCGATAAAAGCCTCTTTAGCTTGGCTTAATACCTCGTCAAGTTCTAGGCTGTGCAAACTTTGCAAGTTGTCGCTTGACATAGTTTTCATCGCCTCAAGTAAAGTCTCTTTGATGATGGCTTTTGCCTCATCGGTGTTGTGTTGTCTTCTCATAATATTTTATCCTTTTGTGGTAATATCCACTGACAAGCCCTATCTTATCATAGGACTTGTTTCGATGTCAATACATCTCGTCAGAGTGGCTATAGTTTTTGTAATTGTTTACTTTTATATTGTTTAAAACTGAAATTACCGTCTAAGTCATATAACATCTCAATCATACTTTTAACAACATTGTAAATCTCAGCTTTTGTACCGCTAAGACTTATGTCAGTCTCTCCCCCGCCTTTGCATACTCTAACAAGTTGACAATATCCGTACCTGTAAGCGATATAATATGTACCCTCATTTTTAACTAAATTATTGTCGCCGTCTCTGTAAGGCTTATACACTTCGTTAGGTAATCCTAACCTATTATTTAAGCCTCTTACTTTATGCTCTAGCATTTCTTTTGTTATTCTCATATTGTTTTCTCCTAGTGGTATTAACCCTTTGGGTGATTATCCACAGACAAGCCCTATCTTATCATAAGGCTTGTTTCGATGTCAATACATCTCTTCAGTGTGGCTATAGTTTTTATTTTTATTTGTTTTTTAAATCTCTTAAAAGTCTGCGATAAGTTTTTAACATTCCTTGTGCCATTTCTAAATCTTTTTCTGCCTTTTCAGCTTCTCTTAAAATCTTTTTTAAAGCACTCACCGTTGCCTTTTCTTCCTCAATTACTCTTTCTGTTATTTGTATTGCTTCTTGTGTTGTCATTTTGTTTCTCCTTGGGATGTAACCCTTTGGGTGATTATCCACAGACGGCCATTGCTTGTCAGGAACTTCGTTCCTCTAGGCCGTTTCGCTGTCTCTACAGCTCGTCAGTGTGGCTGTTAGGCTTCGGTTGCATATACCTTATGGGTGATTTTAATCATGCGGATTAACTCTCTATAAAACCCCTCAAGATAAAGCTCGCTGAAACCATACTCTTTAGTCTCTGGTAACTCAAGATTCGTGCAAAGGTCGATAACATCCTTAAAGCGAAAGTTAATAATTCCGTCGTTTTTTAATCGACATAGACTTTTAAAAGCTCCGTCGATGTTAGCCTTAACTTGCTTGATTGCCTGTAGTTGCTGGGAGTGTTTGCTTCCGTGTTTTGAGGTGTAGTCTTCCCAGTCCCAGTCCTCAGAATGAACCTCTAGAAAAAATCTCTTAGTGCTTGATTTGAGTTCAAAATCTACCCTATCTAGTTCAAGGTGTGTGTTTAGTTGGTCTTTAGTTAATAATGTTTTCATGATGTATTCTCCTTTGTACTTAACCCTTTGGGTGATGTGTACATTTCGGCCAATAGTGTGGCCATCATCAGTTAGGCTGTTAGCCTAAGATGTACATACGGTACAAGAACAGTAAAAGGTTTTTTCTAGCAATCTGTGTCCGACTATGTCTGTTCGCCTCGTGGGTGGCCTTTCCTAAAAAGGACATTTACGATTG
>Ga0070749_10000088_pt1 | contig 48100 bp, 31 predicted proteins | sample VirMetDEL_Nov_18_FD_75180 | JGI IMG/M metagenome (GOLD analysis project Ga0070749, IMG submission 75180) | Aqueous microbial communities from the Delaware River and Bay under freshwater to marine salinity gradient to study organic matter... | ecosystem: Environmental > Aquatic > Marine >...
ATAATCTCGCAAACAGAGGACTAAGTAATCAATCATGGATAAATCTTAGTGGAACTTCATCTTACGAATTTATCTCTACAATTGGTTCGCCAACAGGAATGAGTACTGCATATGCTAGCAATTTCTGGCCTGGACATATCTCTGACTTTAGAATATACTCTGGTGCATTAACTACTGGTCAGATGTACTCTATCTTTACTGGAAATGGAGCGATTTAATATTCTACTTTATAAGTAGATGTTTCTATGCTTTTCGATTTTGGGCGATCATTTGGATGTGCAATCCCTCGCTCTTTTTTATATTTATCAAAAGTTTTTCTTTTTAGCGGATCTTCTTTACCGAGTTTTTCTTCTCTCATTTGGCTCATTTCTTTACTGTAATCTACCATATCCCCATAAGTACCTTTCATGTTACCAGTTTTATCAATAAACTGTTTTTCACTAAATGGATCTATTGACTGACTGTCTATACTCATTGTTGGAGCTGTTAAAACCCTATTCCACTTTAATCCATTATTATCAATGAATTCATGCTTGTCATTCATTCCTTGTATGACTGAAAGTATTTCTCCTGTTTCTGGATTTTTATATAAATATTCTGGCATAATTAAATATTAATACATTCTTCCAAAGTTTTCCAAAAATAATCTGGACGCCCTTTTAGATAATTTTTTATTTCTTCGTTTGATTTGTTTTGCCACCAATCCTCTGATATGTGTTGGCAGTTTTTGTTGATTAATAGTTCTAATCCTAGTAATTTTGCTTCAATAATAATTCTGGGGCAGGTGTCTTGTATAATTGGCAAGAATATTAATCCTTTATACTGAGATAATACTTCTAGCATTTCTTCGTTTGTATCAGTGCTTATAATGTCATAATTTAAATTGTTTTGTTTTGCGTAATTTATACTTTGCTCTAAGCCTTTTGCTTTACTATGCCAACCTCCTTGGCCTTTAAGGATTGCATATTTATTATTTTTTGAATTTTTAGAAAGCTTGTAAAAGGTATTGTAGCTTTTATCTGAGAAACAAGAACTCAGTACAGACCTTTTTGCGATTCCTTTTTGTGTTTGTTTGCAATGGATTTCTAATTGCTCTTGAGACATATAAAAAATATGCATACATTTTTCAGTAATTAGTTTGTATATATCCCTTAATATGGGAGCTTTACTTGAATCAGAGAAACAGTTACATTTTTCTTTTGCAAATTCCAAATGAGAATTTGGTGATCTATAAGCACAATACCCATAATCAAACTCTACTTTAATGCATTTTTTATTTCTTAATAGCCATAAGATATTAGTAGCTGAAGTTTCATTTAAATCAGTAATATTACCAAAAATCCAAGTGCCTGATTTTTCAATACAGTCTATAAATTTTAAATTTTTAGTAGGTATAAATTCTACATTGTCTTTGTTTTTTTCAACTATTGCATCTATAGTTAAAGACGTTCCTCCAATTTTTGCAACAGAATCATCTACAAAAAAATATTTCATTTAATTATTTATTGATTTAAATATATTATCAATTGTGGATTCGTATGTAAACCTATCTCTAAGTTTTGTTCCTTCTTTGTTATATTCACGAGATCTACTAACTGCTTCATCCATTTTATGGAATACATACTCATCATCAAAGTCATAAATGTTACCTTGATTAAAGTCTCCAGTTTTGTTAAAAAATACCCCATCTTCTGCTGGTATTTTTCGGTTAGGCTCAATGAGGATTGAATTTTCATTGGTTGCCCAGTCTTTGTGGGATGTTCCATTTAAAACCATACTCCACTTCCCTAAAGCAGTCATATTGAAGGAAGGTAAATTCCAACCTTCTGCTCCACTCAGTCCAGTTAGGTCAACATCTGCGGAATTCATTAATTCATTTACTTCTGAATTGGTATTTAAAAAAGGTAGGAAATTTACATTAAAATAGCTTTTGCCGCCAAGGGTTTGAGCTATTAAATTTTGCATTTGTTGGGGATGGAAGAATGGATTTGTGATTGCACAGGTTAATTGAAAATCATGATTATTTCCGTACTTATCTAGCCATATTTTTATAATTTTCGCGGTATGCTTTCTTTTTTCAAACTTACCCATTAAAACAAAATGAACCTTATCTTTGTGGTAAACTTTTTTCGTTTCAAAGAAATCATCATCAAATCCTATCGGGGTATGATGTACATTAGTACATCCAGCTTCTTGAAAGCAAGAACTAGCATGACTACTACTAAAAAAAGTATAATCTTGTAGATCAACTAATTTTTTTTCTATTGGTGTCGGCTTGTCTAGTTCATAAAACGTATAAAGATATTGCTTAGGCGTTATTCTTTGTTCTCCTTGTAGGATATGCCACATTTTTAATGTGGGCACATCTTTCGATAGGTTTTGAATTCTGTTTCTCGCACTACTTTCAATCCATGAGCGAAAATCATCTGAGCATTTATCAAAGCTTGATAAGTCAATTTTATCTCCAATAGGAAATAGATTTACGTTTATGTTTTTTTTGTATAAAACTTTTAAGAAATTATAAGAAACATTCCCAAAGGAAAGGTTATTGATTGGCGCATATAGATTGATATTATTCATTTATATCAGTGGATCATTTTTGTACAAGACCTTTGGGATTAAAATGGGACATCAGCTAACTCATCAAATTCATCTTCACCTTCGATGTTTTCTATTTCACTTTCTATTTCTTGGTCTTGGCTTGTAGGAGAAGAATTGCCTTTGGTGTTTTGCTTGAATTCAGTATCTGAATCTTTACCAGATGGCATAAACTGAACATAATCAGCTATACATGAGACTTTGCATTTATTAGAACCATCTTTAGCCTCCCAGCAGCTATACTTCAGTCTTCCTTCGATAAAAATTTTACTACCTTTAGATAAAAACTTAGAGCAGTTTTCTGCAACCTTACCCCATGTTTCTACATCTATAAAACAAACATCTTTATTGTTTGTAGGATTGTTTATCGCTAGTGAAAAAGTACACAGTTTATTGCTTTTAATGTCTTGAACTTTTGTGTCATTTGTAAGATTGCCAATGGCTATGTATTTGTTTAACATAATATTTATTATTCTTTTATTAGTTTTTGTTTAAATTTCTTTATTGCTGAATTGTGAATGTTTATACATCCTTGTATACTCATTTTTATTTTTTTCGCTACGTCTTTCCATGACATAAGTTTATTGTTTTTTCCCAACTCATATCTCATGTGAAATATTTTATATACTCTTTTGTCTGGATGGTTCTTTGCTAGTTTTAGTATATTCTTATATAATTCTTTCTTGATTGTTTGTTCTTGGTCGTTGTATATGAAATCTTCATCTATTTTATCTAGTTTTAGTTCTGTGTGCTTTTTTTTCTTATTTTTATTGTATAGATTTAAACACATCCATTTGGTTTCATTGCCTAGGTAAGTTGAGAATTTAGCTCCTTTATCAGGATCGTATTTCAATACGGCTTGGTATATGTTAAAATTTTTATCTTCCAATATGTCGTTTTTATTGACGAAATCTAGATTGTCTGGTATGTAGTTGTTTACTATTTCTAGATATATTCCACTATGCCTTTCGATTATTTCCTGGATTCCATTATGTGCGCTGTATGGATTATCCTTGATATTATTAATAATATCTTCATCGCTATAATTAATTGTATATTTCATTCAGGATATTTTTAATATTTTGATAGAAAGAATCTGGAATATCCTTCGATTCAATAAAATTTGTTTCGTTTGGACAGGAAATAGAAAAATATTCTTGATTATCAATATTTTTAATAAAAGAATCAGTGTCTAAAAATTGTTTATTGTATTTTGATTTATCATTTCCGTTTATTCTAATGAATAATTTATCTGCATTGCTAATATGATTTAAATTAAATGAAAATTCATAGTTACAATCCGTAATGAAAAGTTTAACTGAATTTGGTAGGTTTAAATTTACTTTTTCTATATAGTCTTCTAATTTATTCTTCCAATGGTCTGTATCTAGATAAGACAGTACATCCCTGTATGAATTTAATAATGGTTGTATAATTTTGATTTCTGCTTCACAAACCGTATATGGGCTTATTCCTATTTTTCGGTTAAACAAATTGGACAAGTCGTTCTTGAGTGGCTCATCCACTGAGATAAACTTGACTGCGCTTCCGCTTGATTTGATTTCTTCATCTTCCAGAATTATTTTCGTAGCTACCTTACAGAAATTTAATTGAGATGTCAAGTCAGAAGCTGATAAAAAAATGTTTTTTTTCATAATTTCTTTTTTAAAATTAAAATACTAATACAATAAAACTCCTTTTCAAAATTTATTTTGAAAAATAAATATCTACAGTAACCTTAAGATCCTTATAGTATCCTTAAGATCCTTATAGTATCCTTAAGATCTTTTAGGTCAAAAAAAACGAAAAAATAAAAAACTTGACTTTTTGATGTAAAAGTTTATTCTTTATTAGAAAATGCAAAACCACATAGCAACAATCATCCCAACATTTGGTGAATCCCAGCTGCTGAATCGATCAATTGAAAGCGTGTTGGCTCAAGATTATGAAAATTTTTCAATTTTCGTATGCTGCGATGAGGTTAGTATCGAGAAAGAAAATCAAATCAAAAAGGATTATGGTGACAGTATTTATTTGATAGGTAGTAAAAAAAATAGAATTTATGCGTTAGAAAATATCTTAAGATGCATGCCCATTATTCAAGAAGATTCAATCATTGGTATAGTGGATGGGGATGATGAATTAATAAGATCTGATACGTTTTGTATGATTAATGATCAATACAATAATGGATATGGGTGTGTTTGGACTGCACATAACTGGGATATCAATTCAGTAAATCAATCTTGTCAGTTGGATGATAATATTTCCCCATACGAACAAAAATGGTGCTCTTCTCATTTTAGGACTTTTTTAAAAAATGACTTCCTGAAAATCAATAAAGAAAATTTCAAAGATGAAAATGGGGAAATCTTCAAAAGAACATATGATCAGGCATTAATGCTTCCTATTCTTCATGTGGTATTAAAATCTGGAAGAAAAACAAAATATATTGATAAAAACTGTTATCTTTACAGAGGAAGAACCCAGTGGAATACCGAAGGAAATAAATATCAAATACAAATAGAAAAATTCATAAGAGCTAGGGGTTATGTCGAATAAATTTTTCATACCAAACCTACACAGTGGCGCAGGTGGACCCTGGATTTTTTGCAGAAGACTAAAGGATGAATTAGTAAAGCAGGGATTAGATTATAGTAAAGATGCGCAAAATAGATTATCTATAATAAGTGGCTCTCCGCAAAAAGATAAATTTAATATCCTTAGATTGGATGGGCTTTATTTTAGTAAGGATAAAAGAAATAAGCCTATCTTTAAATCAAGAGAGGCATTTGATCATATAGTTTATCAGGGTGAATTTTGCAAACAGCAATATGAAGCATTTACTGGTACTATTAAGGATAGTTCAATAATTAGAAACGGAGTACCAGAATGTTTTTTTGAAAAAAATACAGAAACATTACCGCAAAAAAGACCTATTGTAGTCGCATCTGCAGAATGGCGAAGACACAAAAGGCTGCAGGAAATAATAGAAGCATTTTGTTCTCCAAAATTAAAAAATATAGAATTATGGGTATTAAATGCTTCTGGCAAGACAAAAGAAAAACTTCCAGAAAATATTAAATTACTTCCTCATTACAAGCCAAACTCACTACCAAAAGTTTTGCAATCTGCGAATGCGATGATTCATTTAGGTTGGCTAGATTGGTGCCCAAATTCAGTTGTTGAAGGATTAGCGAGTGGGCTGCCAGTTTTATGTAGCCACAACGGAGGGACAAAAGAGCTAGTAAAAGATGATGGAATTATCATTCAACTTGAAGAAGACTACAAAATAGGTTCTTTTGTAAATTTATACTCTCCTCCTAAAGTTGACATAGAAATAATAGTTAACGGAATATTGGAAATAATTGAAATACCAAAAATAAAAACAAGAGATGATTTGAAAATTAGCAATGTAGCTATACAATATAAACAATTATTTAAATAAAAACTATGCATACTATTAATATAGATTGTGGAGCAAATGTAGGTAATGTAACAGAAAAGTTACTAAACTCATCTGATATAGTACATGCTTTTGAACCAAATCCCTTTGCATTTAACAAGCTTAAGAATAGATTCCTATACAACCCCAAAGTAATCTGCCATAACAATGCTGTATTAGATAAAAACGATAAAGTTAAACTTTTTTTTCATGAAAATTCGGATCAAGATGAAGTACATTGGTCAACAGGATCATCACTGCTTGACTTTAAAGGAAATGTACGCAAAGATAAATTCACAGAGGTAGAGGCAATAGATATTTGTCAATTCATATTAGAGCTCGAAGGAAATGTTAATATTTTAAAAATTGATGTAGAAGGAGTGGAGTATGAGATTTTAAACAAAATCATAGATATGGATTTATATAAAAAAATAAGTAGTATTAAAGTAGAAGTACATGCTAAAAAAATTCCCGAACTTAAACAAAAAGAGACTAATCTTAAAGATAGAATTAGCGCTTTAGATATCACAAACATTAACTTAGATTGGATTTAAAATGACCAATAAAGATAAACTTTTTCCCTTATGCGCAAGAGCAGACAGAGATGGAGCTTGCTGGCTACCTACATTTGGGACAAGAGGTTCATTATTCTAAATGGGGTCTTCATGCAGCAAATGGATTAGGTAGTAAATATGATCAAACAAAAGATTGGCATGCTTTTGATAATGAATATTGAATTTAAAAGCATGCTCAGTATTATATCAAACAGCAAATTTACTAAAATTTACACGAAATAATATGGACCACAATATATTACCTCCTGATTTGAAATTTATTTGTGACCAAGGCCACAAAAACAACACTGGTTTCTGCAGGCATTATATGTTCCTTTACTCTTTAGTGCTTGGATTGGAAGCGAAAAACGTAGCTGAGTTTGGAAGTGGATTTTCTACCCAATGCATATGGACAGCTTTAAAACTCACTAAAGGTACTTTGGTTAATTTTGAGCAAAGAGACAAGAGCCAGAATGCAGAATGGTTTTCTCAAGAAATGTTAGATTGTCAAGATAATAGATGGCAGTTTATAAAAGGAGACTCTCTTAATACAGTTCCCGCTTTCGAACACCCCGCATATGACTTAGTTCTGCATGATGGTTCTCACACAGGTAGGATAGTAACCCAAGATATAAACAATATTCTCCCTCATATTAAAAAAGGAGGCATACTATTGCTGCACGACACAAACCATACTTCATTAGGATCAGACATGAGAACTGGAATTAGCAACTCAAATCTTAAAGACTATTTACATGAAATATTAACATTGCCATATGGCTACGGTCTTACATTAATTAAAATACTAGACTCTGATAATCCTGAAAAAGTAGAGCTAACCTGGAGAAAGGGTTTGTGACAAAAAGAAAAATACTTTTTCTTTCTAGCAACAGTCCAGTAAGTACTGGTTCTTATAGGATTTGGGTAAAAGATCTAAGTTTTTATTTTGCTCAGTTAGGTGTTTCGTGTAAAATTGGCACAGAAAAAGATATCCCCAACTACGATATAATAATTTACAGCAAAGGCAGTAGTCCTAAAAAAATTCCTAAAAAAATAGTTGGATTAATTAATCCCGAAGCAGGTATGGTCTATAATGTAGACTTTATTATAACAGGTTCAATTGAAGAAAAAGATAGCCTTTCAGTTAATAAAAATGTCTTCATTTTCCCATTGATTGAAAAGCTTTTTGAATTAAAACAAACAAAAGTACATGAGGATAAGGATGTTATAAGGCTTGGGTTCCATGGTCACTACCCTCATTTATCTAAATTCGAACCTAACCTCAAGCTGGCCTTAGAAGAGTTTTCTAAAGATAAAAAAATAGAATTACTATTAATCCACGGCACCCCCAGTTTTAATTGGCAATACGGAAAACCAAAAATAAAAACCTTGTTTAAAAGTTGGAATTATAATAATATAGTAGATCAATTATATTCTTGTGATATAGGCTTATGTCCAAATGCTACGCCCATTAAAGATTATCCTTTAAATTATTCCATGGATAGAGGTCTGTATAAAACAGACTATGCAATTCGTTTTAAGAATAAATCTAATGCAGGCAGAGCTTTTGTTTTTCACCAGTTAGGAATACCCGTAATCGCAGATCTTACCCCTAGCCATATGCATATATTAGGGAATCCTGATAACGGATATATTGCGATGAGTAAAAATGGGTGGCTCGAAGCACTAGAATGTTTATCGTGCCATAAACACAGGCAATTCATAGCAGATAATGCTAGAAAAGAATTCAACAGGCTTTATAATCCCTTAGATTGGGCACAAAAACTATATACCTCTATAACTAAAATTAAATGAAAAAAGGCATTCTATACATCGCATTTAAAGATGCATTCATAAAAGAAGCATTACTTTCGGCAGAATCTATAAAAAGGTACATGCCCGACATACCTATAGCATTATTCACCAATCAAGAAATAGAGAGCCCATTTATAGACATTGTAGAGTTAGTTAAAATTAAACATGCCAGAAGCAAGGTAGATCTTGTCGCAGAAACACCCTTTCAAAATACAATTTACCTAGACTCCGATACATTAATTGTTAGAGATATTAGTGATATGTTCGATATACTGGACAGATTCGATGTAGGATTCAACCATGATTATGCACGAAAAAGAGAAAAATACTCAAAGACAATTCCTGAATATGCAGAAATTCCGTATAGCTTTTCAGAAGTTAACGGCGGAATTATGACCTATAATAATTCTCATAGGACTAAAGATTTTTTAAAACTATGGAAAGAGTATTTTTATAAATATTTTCACAAAACAAACGGCTGGGATCAAGTGAGCTTAAGAATTGCCTTGTGGAAGAGTGAGGCTAAAATTCATCATTTTCCCTTTGAATACAATATTCGAAGTCATGCAAACAGAGAAAAACAAGACAGGTTTAAGCACGAATTTGGCGAGCAGCATATGTCTCCTCGCATATATCACATGCATTACAATCCAGAAGTTCATAGAAATAAATTCAATATAGATAATTTACAAGAGCTTGAAAAAAGCTTAAAAGAACAAGCTGTTTGGTACTGAAATACAGTCAAAAATGACCGCAAAACCAAAATATTTATTTTTTGCAGGTTATCCTAGATCTGGATCTACCTTATTAGGTCAAATTATAAATTATCACCCTAATTGCTTAGTCTCTAATGAATTCCGAGCTTTAGATTTTATCATAAAAGATTCTCATGACATTGATGATGTTATGTCTGCAGCTGCAGAAGATGCTCAAAAATTACTCCAGACAGGTCTTGAAAATTATAAAAACTATAACATAAATAAGTTTCAAGACAAATGGAAAAATACAGATTTTTTATATAACAATCCTGTTTTAAAAAAAAGAGATATAAAGCTAATAGGAGATAAAAAAGCAGGAAGCACGACTAAATTATATAACTCGCATAAAAATGAATTTTTAAAATTTTTAAAATTAAATCCTGATATATTTTTCATAAAAATAGAAAGAGATATAGAATCTACGTGCAAATCTTACGTAAAGTCTCATCCCCATGAAGCTAGAGACGTAGCTTCCGCCCGAGAAAAAATATTAGATTTAGATAACAAATCTAATGAATTTCTAGATAATGTAAATCATCAAAACAAATACGTTATTAAATACGAATCATTAGTTAATAATCCCAGACTAGAAATTTATCAACTTTTTTGTTTTTTAAATTTGAATACCCAACCTGAAATAATTAACCTCATATCAAAGCTAGTTAACAAATAATGCTATTAGAATTATTAGAAAAATTAAACATCTCAATTGAGGACTTCGGGGATACCCGCATTCATCCAAGAGAGCAGAACAAAAAGAATTTAAATGGTAACGTTCACTATCCAGCTAAATTTAAACTAAACAATGCAGATAACGACTTAAATCTTAAAATTTTATTCGCCCACTTCTCTCCTTTTACTTATGAGATGGAAGGATTGGGATTTCCTTTTTATGTAGCTAAAAAACTACCTAATTCTACAATACATTTTGGATATTGCAAAGGAAGTAGAAATCATTCTTTTTATAATGTAAGCCCAAATAATAGAGCAGATAAAATACCCACCCACCTTGAAAAGTATGACATCATCATAGGTAGGTCTTCTGTTTTTTTTAATCTATCTAAAAACCTTATTAAAAATTCAGATTTAAAAGTCAATCTAAAAACAATGTCTCTTGCGTCAAATATCCACCCCAATGTAGATTACCATTTTGCGGAGAATGAGTTTTTCCCAATAGCAGATCCTACTATTTTAAAACTAGTTGATAAGTATAAAAATATAAAAAAAGAAAAAGTTATTTTGCTTTCGGGTAGTATCTGGCCAGTCAAAGGTCAAGAAGACTTTATTAGAGATGTTAACCCTGATTTAATTAAAGACTATATGGTTGTTCTTGCTGGTGGCTTTAAGAATCCGTCTTCTGTAAAAAATATTAAAAATACAATACATAAAAAAAACTTAAAAAATATATTTTTAACTAATTTTATATCTAGAGATCTTCTTTATAGATTATTTGCGTCATCCCCAATTCAAGTCATCCCATTTGATGGCAGAAAGACTGGTCAACCAGAAGGATTTCCAAGAGTTCTTGCTGAAGGCATACCATTTAAAAATATAAATCTATGTTCAAAAATGACTACAGTCCCAAAAGAGTTTTTAAAAGTTTGTAACTTGTACGATAATGATTCTGCTAATTCGCTTAATACAATTTTAGAAAAAACTATAAATTCAGTCAGCTCTAAGAAAGATACAGATTGGCCATCCATATCTTTTGAAGATATGTGCGATAGAACTCTTAATAAGTGCATAACCCTACTAAATGAAAAATAATCGAGGATTTTGAATATAAATTCGGAGTATAGGTCTTGAAAAAAAAAATTATCATTCTATCCAATGGGGAACTTGGACCCAAATTGATCGACATAGCCACAGGAATAAGAGATGACCTGGATCTTAATTTGGTTTTTACTAAAAACAAACTGATCAACCAGTTTCAGTTTAATAATTTTAATTTTCTTATCTCTTTCAGCACCAGCGTAATTGTCCCAGAGCCAATAGTTACTAATCATAATCTAATTGCGCTTAACATACATGCGGCATCACCACAATACCCAGGAACACACCCTCATCACTTTGCCGTTTATAATAACACAAAAGAATATGGTGCTACCTTGCATTTTATGACAAAAAAAGTAGACGCTGGCCCGATTATCGATGTGGAGCTCTTTCGAGTAAAAGAAGGAGACCTTCCAATTAACTTATTAAGTAAAGCAGATAAATCTGGACTAGTATTGTACAAAAAAGTTATAAAGAATTTAGATAACTTAAGTTTTTTTAAAGAAAACCCATACCTTAAATGGGGAAAAGATAAAAGCACAAGGGAAGACTTTAAGCAAATGTGTAGAATTCCAACGGACATTTCAAAGCCAGAACTAGATAGACGCCTAAAGGCATGCGCACATCCTAATTACTCAAATGCCTTTGTTGAACTGCTTGGGCATAAATTTTTTTACAAATGAAAGTTTCTATTCATCAACCAAATTATCTTCCTGGAATCGGTTATTTTTCTAAAATATTAAAATCCGATATACATTTATTTTTAGATAATGTTGAGTATTCGAAAGGGGACTTTATCAATAGGAATAAAATTTGTATTAATAACTCCGAATATTTTTTAACAGTTCCTGTTTCAAAAAAACACAGTAACTCTTTAATTAATTCAATTCCGCTTCCAGTTGACTCTAATTGGAAAAATAAACACATACTAACAATAACTCAAAACTATAAAAAATGTGATTTCTATGATGAATTTTCTCCGCCTATTTTAAACTGTATTCAAAACCATGAAGGACTTTTATGTGATCTCAATATAAAGTTAATAAAGATAATTTGTAAATTACTAGATATTAATTCGACTTTCATGAAATCTTCTGATTGCAACATTGATCAATCCTTAAAATCAACAGAAAGATTAATTTGTTTATTAAAAGAAGTTAATGGATCTACGTATATATCTGGATTTGGAGCGAAGAAATACATGGATATCGATTTATTTTCTTCTTCTGGGATAAAAATTAAATGGAACAAATTTAACATCAATCCATACAAGCAAAATTCTAAAAATTTTATTAGAAATCTATCTATCATTGATTTATTATTCAACAACGGCAGTAAATCTAGATTATATTTATAATTATGTCTTTTTTATTTTTAAACAAAAACGGCTTTAAACAGATCATCCCTAAAAATATGATTAAATTATCCGAGTTAAGCGATATTAATACAATACCTTTTTTTCACGAAACATGTATTATAGATAATGATGTGGAAATTGGAAGAGGTACGAAAATTTGGAGCAATTCCCACATTTCTAGTGGTGTTAAAATTGGCGAAAATTGCGTCATAGGTGAAGGTGTACATATTGGGCCTAATGTAATTATTGGAAACAATTGTAAAATTCAAAATCACAGTTTAATTTACGAAGGTGTTTGTATGGAGTCTGATGTTTTCTTAGGCCCGAACACTGTAACAACGAATGATATTTTCCCAGAAATAGGCAAGGAATGGTCTATAACTAAAACTTTATTCAAAAAAGGTTGCTCTGTGGGTGCAAATTCCACCATAGTTTGTGGGATCACTCTTAATGAAGGGTGTTTAATAGGAGCTGGCTCTGTCGTAACTAAAAACATAAGGGAAAATATGGTCGCTTATGGAAATCCAGCAAAGGAAATTTACGATAAAAGAAAGAGGCTATCAATTCATGAATCGGTTTAATAAAAATAAAGTACTTATATATGGATTCGGTCGAATTGCTCAGATACATGCTAAATACTTAAACCAATTGGGTATACAATGGAATTGGTATGATCCATACAATACAAGCGAATCTATAAAAAAGGTAAAACAAATCGATAGTAAACTAATTAAAGAATATTCTCATGTAATGATTTGCACCCCAGAATGCATTCATTATCAAAATTATAAAGAAATAAAAAATTTAGATTTTAAGGGAAAAATCTTCATAGAAAAACCTGCGGTTATAAGTTTAAATGAATTATATATCTTAAAAGACAAAAATGTTCAAGTTGGTCTTGTCGAGCGATTCAATCCATGTATAGATGTTTTAAGACAATATACAACAGAAGATGAATGTATATCTATTGACTTTAGTAGGTGTTCCTTTTCTCCATTAAGCAATAAAAAAGTTAATACATTTCTAGATGTAGCAATCCATGATATAGATTTATTTTTTTATATTTTCAATAATCCTACTATTGAAAATTACGATCTGTTTAGAAGCAAACAAACATTCACTCTAAATATTGTATTCAATCACGGCAGTATAGCTCGTTTTATCTGGAGTAACGATACTTACTCTAAAGAAAGAATTATTAATTTAAGAATGACATCCTCAACATTAAAATGTGATTTAATTGATCAAACTGTCAAGAAATATACCTCATTAACATCTATGGATAATTTATATGTTGAAAAATCTTCTCCAGTAAAAAGAGAACTTGAGTTTTTTTTAAAAGATAAAGGTAGGTATTGCTATCAAGATTCTCATTTATTCTTTCTTTCTTGTTTAAATAAGTTATCAAAATATTAGTATATATATAATTTATGAAATATTTAGTAACAGGAGGCGCGGGCTTCATAGGAAGTAATTTAGTTGACCAGTTAATTGAAGATGGTCATGAAGTAGTAGTTGTAGATAACTTATCTACTGGTAAAAGATCAAACTTAAACCCAAAAGCTAAATTTCATTGTTTTGATATATCTGGAGACAACTGGCCAGTCCTCATAAATTCAATACTTAGAGAAGTTGATTGCGTGTTTCATTTAGCTGCATTAGCTAGAGTACAGCCTTCGATAGATAAACCCCATGTTTATCACAAAACAAACGTAAATGGAACATTGAATCTTTTAATTGCATGTAATGATGCAGGAGTAAAAAGATTTGTTTATAGTGCTTCTTCCTCTGCTTATGGAGAAACAGATATTCTCCCGACCAATGAAAACCACCCAACTAACCCGCTTAGTCCATATGGTCTACAAAAATTAATAGGAGAGCAATATTGTACTGTATTTTCTAAAGTTTACGGATTAGAGACTGTATCATTACGCTATTTTAATGTTTACGGAGAAAGAATGAACTCGGATGGTGGATATCCACTTGCAATAGCTAAATTTTTCAAACAAAGACAAAAAGGTCAACCAATGACAATATGGGGAGACGGAGAACAAAGAAGAGATTTTACCTATGTAAAAGATGTAGTAAGTGCAAATATACTTGCCGCTACCTCAAATAAAGTTGGAAATGGTGAAATTATAAATATTGGAAATGGGGACAATAGATCAGTAAATGAAATCGCCGCTTTAATTGGTGGAGAAACAACAAACCTTGAAGCTGTATTAGAACCAAGAAATACACTTGCGGATAACTCTAAAGCAAGAGAGCTTTTAAATTGGGAGCCAAAAATGACCGTTGAAAAATGGATCTCCCAACACAAAAAAAGCTTAGATTTATAGCTTTACTTTTAGCTACCGCATAGAGGTTCTTGATCTAGATAGATATTTTTAATTTGTCCAGTGCTCAATGCGCCGCTGTACAATCTGAAATCACTGATGTATCCAGTAATTGGATTAATGTATGAAGATGCTTGACCACTACCAAATATAAATGCATTTATTGAATTTATATTAATCCATCCATTATTCATACTATCTCCTATATTGGCCATATTATATCCATAAATTTCTACTCCACCATCAAATCCATTCGCAACAGAATCAGTTCTACCTGAATATAGTTTTAAATGATTTTCTTCTGGAACTCCACTGCCGAAACCTAAAATAATGTTTTTAGAGTGGTATTTGCTGCTGCCTTGATATGCGTCTCCTATTCTGCCTCCTCCATAAATGATAGAATTAAAGGTCCAAAACTCTCCAGTGCTTTGTACTACCACTTCTGGAGGTTGATTTTGGTCTGTTCCTGCATAAACAACATTTGAACTATTTCCTCTGAATGTGCCTTCTGAATCAATGCCTTGATATTTTACGTAATGAGATAAGCTATTTTTTGTATTTGAAGTGCCGATATTAAACCACTGATAATCTATTTCATGATTTGATGGGTTGTAATTGTTTGGCCATTTTGATTTAGTCCAATAAGTGATTGTCCACCCATATTCATTTCCAGTTAAGAATCTTAAGTCTCCAAATTCATTAGATTTGCCTCCTTGAGCACTTGATTGTATTTGTGGTAACTGCAACCATTGTTGACCAGTAAGATATAATCCCGATCTAGTAACTCCATTGGAGTCAGTGGTTCCTTTTGCAAAAGTATGGAAATCTGTTATATAATTATTATTAGTAAATACGCCCGTTAAACAAGGCCAGTCTGCTGTCTGATAATTAGGATAAATCACATCTCTCCTAGAAATATCTCCATTGACTTCGACATTTCTATTTTTATCAAACGCTAAGGAGGTATCGTAACTAGGATCATCCCAAGCAAACCACCTCATCATTAATCCTTCTGAAGTCAAATACTGACCACCAATACAGTCTTGTTGGCAATAAGGGTCTGGAGCGGGAGCTACTGTAGTAGTAGTTCCAGGTATTGAAGTTGTTGTAGGAGCAATGGTTGTAGGAATTGCAGTAGTCGTTGTTGGAGATATTGTTGTAGGAGAGGCTGTGGTGGTTGTCGCTTGTGCTGTAGTAGGTGCAACAGTTGTAGTTGGGGCAATAGTGGTGGTCGGGCAGTTAGGAGGAAATGAATACAAGCTACTAACAACTAAACTTAAATTATCTTCATTAATATTTGTATAATAAAAACTATCAACAAGGCCAGTCGGTCTTGAGCAAGTATTACTAGTTAATATATATTCTGATTGACTATTAATTGATTTTGTTTTCTTTATAGAATAACTTTGATAATCATTAAATACTTGTCCTTTTATTGAAATTGGTACTCCAGCTACATAAGAATGGAAAAACTTCCCATCTTTATCGTACATTTTCCCACTAATCCCACTAAAACCTATCTGCCTAGAAGAAGAGCCAATATCGTAGTACTCAGAGCAATGATTCGATCCATTATACCCGAACCCAAAATAAAAAGGTTCGGATGTATCATTCTTAGTGAAACTTACTTCATAAGTAAATTGACCACTAATAATTTTACTGAATAGAATATTTGCCATTAGATATCAAAAATCTTATTATAAAATTCTGGTTTTACTCGCATCCACATATCTGTTGATGGTTTATTTATTACCCTTCTTTTTCTTCTTGTGCCAATAGAAAATGTTAGCCTTGTTCCTTGTTCAGATACAGATGCATTCATAGACTCTAGACCATTTTCAATTAAAAGATTAATAGGATTATTTGACTTGTCTTGTAAAATAGAATCTGCGACGACCACCCTTGCATTATATTCTACTCTATCCTGCTGATATGCAAAAGATTGAGCATAATTTAAAATGTTACGCTCGACTACCTGTTCGTCCTTTTTGATTTTTGCTGCCTTTTTTACTGGGTCTGAAGATTCTTCGCAATCAGCATCTTCTACGCCTAAATCCTCTAAAGAAGGCGTCATAAAATCAACTGTAAGTTCTTTTACATTAGCTTCGTACAGAGGCCTAACGAAAGCATTTGTTTCAAATTTATCACCTACTTCAGAAACTGTTACTGTGGTAGATTTTGTTTGCTTATCGTCTTCTTTAAAATAATTATCTAAACCTGGAATCTCAACTTGGTCTACTATAAAATCAAGCTCATCTGCAGGAACTACCTTTGGGGTATCAAGAGTTTTCGATAATTTCTCCCTACCTTTAAACCAATCCTTATATTCATCTGAAGCTTTAATCTCAGAAATACTTGAGGGTGCTGCCATATATAATATCTCATATCCAGCCTCATTAAGAAATGTTACTACGGACAAGTTTTGATTGGATGAGATAGTAGAAAAACCATTCACAAATCTTTCGATTCTTTTTTCAATTAGATTGGGGATTTTTACCTTACTTCCATCATCTATCAATAAAATGCCTTTTCTATTATCTATTTCTTCATTTTTGTCGCATATTTTTTGACATTCTTGATTTCTATTTTGTAAATTAACCGAAAGTATTGAATCCTGCTCGGCTTCACCAAAAGATTCGATATCTTCTCCAAAAATATTCTTTTCAACATCATGTTCTGTTGAGCCTGGGACTTCTGCAGTTGTATCTTCTTCATAGCCTGACCCCCCTACTAAATCTTTAATTTCTGATACTTGCCCATCTGTAATTACCGCTGTAAAAGAAGCTCCAGAACCTTCCCCAGATATTACTCCAGTTATTTCTCCACTTCCTGAATTTAAATATCCCTCTCCTGCTTTAGTAATTGAAATAGCAGTTATAGCTCCACTATCATCAATAGTTACAGACAGATTCGCAGCAGATCCAGCTTCTTGATCAACTACCGTATCAGCATAAACACTTTGTATAAATTGTTCGATAGTTGGTCTTGCTGTGTTGGGAGGATCATCAAAAGCCTCTCCTTCGCAATTTTTTTCATTAGATTCTCTATTTTTATCTTTTATGCAGCTATTTGGCATTGGAGAAGAAGCTAAAGCTGCTGTCGGATTTATACTATTATATAAAGAACCTAAAGGAGTATCATTAACATCTTGAGCCCTATCTATCCATTGAACATTATCTGAAGAGAAAGATTTCCTGCTTGCAGATTTTTGCGTCTCTAGAGTTTTTGAATACAAAAACCTTCCTTGATTTAATGCGATTCCATTTAATAATTTAAAAATATGATCATCTTGAGCTGATGTAATTATAGATCTTAATCCATACTTTTTAAGCCGACATAATATAAAGCTACCAACATCACCTTCTGACGATTCACTAGAATTAGATGACACCTGTAATAACCTTGCTTGAGCAAGGTTATAAAGTTGAGCATATTGCAGTAAGTTTGTATCTAATCGCTCTATACTAATACAATCCTGACCAACAATATAGGAGTTTTTAGTAATTTTCGTTCCATTTGATAATGTTTCCCTGCATTCTAAAATTTCATTAAAATCATTTGCTCCAGTAGTATAATATAATTCATCTACTATTGTATTTTTCTTATTATCGCTAACTCCTCCAGCGGGACCAAGTACACCAAATTCAGGAATACTTCCTTCATTTAAAGCGCTTTTCGCAGCATCCTCACTAGCAAACGATCCTTCTTTATATTTAGGAAATAATTCATTATGGTTTGCGAGTTTTTTATTCAATATATATGCTCTATAGAATTCTGGTCCAATTGCGGCAGCCTTCAATAATCTTATGTAATCAATCATTCTATCTTTTTGAGATCTAATGTTAGACATTTCTAAAGAAGCCCATTTTGCACCTGACTCGTCATCGTCATTTGGGACACAATAATTAGTTTTATTGTAAATAGTGCCTTCGCCTCCTTCTTCGCATACCACCTCCTCTGGATTGTCAACATAGCACTTATGAATATTTAATTCTAATAAATCTAATCCCAAAAAAGACATCTTAGTGCTTTTCCCTTCAGCGATTCCCTCTCTTGCAAAATTTGCAACTATACCCTTAGAAAAAGTATCTTCAATTGAGTAAGACCATGTTCTATCGACAATATTCCTCGCAGATAAAGCCTTTTGTACAGAATTCTGTATAGTGTTGAATTGTATCGGAGCCCTTAAATCCATAATACCTAGCGTATCTGTAGCGGTTTCCCAATAAAATATAAAACCTAAATCTTGAGACCAAGAACTCAAAACATCTCTTAATGTTCCAGCGTAGTCCTTTAAGAGGTTAGAATTGTTCTGTGAATAACCTCCATATATTCTAGCGTATTGCAAAAGATTGCTACAGCTTGGATGCAATCTTCCCTGTAACGCTGGGCAATTAATCATTCCATTGTATAAATCAATCGGAGAATATAAATAGGTCGGGAGCTTACTGGATAAGTCTGGATTATTTGATGGTTTTCCTGGAACTCCACTATCCTGATCTCTTGCATTTACATATGGAGAACCAACTGATATTATATTCGGTTGGTTCGCTGGAATAGCACCTCCAGCAAATGGCGGGTATTGAGGGTTGTATACTGGAGGCAAATGCTTTTGATCGAGCATTACTAATACCTTGTCTAGAAAAGATATGGATCTATCGTAATAATCCATTTGTAAATACCTTCCATTTGAACTCTCACTAATTGAGTATTTTAATGGATGCATATTAAATGTCTTACCCCCAAAATAAATTTGGTCAAAATCAATTGCTCCCCCACGAGTAGAAATCGGTATAATATCTCCATCTGACGCAGGAGGACTACTAACCATGCCTTGACCTGGAAATATTCTGTTAGCTAAAGATACTTCATCATATTTTCCATCTTCACTAACAATAGATAATTGCATTGTAGATGGTTGTGTAAAATTAATAGATAAATTTGCATCAAAAATATAACCACCATATGCTTTTGGAGAGAATCCATTAAAACCTCCTGCCCCATTGGAACTACTCAGCAAAATACCTTCTGTTTTTTCAATAGCCATAATTTTATTTTCTATAAAGTTCTTTTAATTCCCCTATTACCGTCTGACTAACTGGTCCTATTAAAGCAAATCCTGAAGACCAATTTAAAACCTGATCCTTTGGTTGTCTAATTCCATTTAAATAAAGTATTGATTGACCTAAAAATAAACCAGTTATATCATATAAAGATTGGCCAGTTTTATGTAAAAAATCTTCTTCTTGTAAGTGTGGAATAGTTGTTAAATAACCAGTAATTTGATCTAGTGGAGAATTTGCATTAATATAACCATCTACTGTTAATGTATAATCTATTCCAGATAATAATTTTACGCCATTCATGAAGACCTGAGAATTTTCTACATTTATGCCAATATCGGCTGGTGTTGACCAGTCTGAGGTATTTGAGATAGTGGCCCTTTCTCTAGCTCCTTCTTCATTAAAATCTAACAAGCATTGATCCTCTCCTATGACAGTGGAATTAAATTGACTGCTTGAAGTATCTCCAGAAGCAAAATCATTTACTATTCCTTGTAGATCTGGAGTAACCAACGAATAATCTCCACTTAACGTAACAAAAGTCTTTGAATTAAAATCATTCCTAATGTTTAATGTTTTCAGTAAGCCTTGATGTTGACCAACTCCATTTAAAAATAAATTCAACTTACCACTTTGCTGTCCAATATTACTAGAAAAAGATCCAAAAGGCACAGTAAATGCAGATTTTTGTAAGTCCTCTGAATAAGCAAGCTCTGATTCATGTAAATAATTATTTCTCCAACTTAAATTTACATAAGATTGATTATTCTTAACATAGTTTCTATGAAAAAACTCTAAAGTATCGCCATCCCTAGATCCAACATACGAAGCATTTGTATAAAAATAATCATAAACCTTTTTAGATGGAAGCGTAATAATGCCAGTTTCAGATAATAACTGATTAGATACAGACCCAGTTAGTGCTATCGTATCATAACCACTTGTCAAATAACCAGTTAATAACTTCCCAGTATATATGTTTTGGTATCCAGTATAAAAATATCCACTCAAACCAGTATTAAACCCAGTAACTGATAGTATATTTTCTCCGCTATATATATGCAGTTGATTTATTTCTTGCTGAAAACTATGACTTAAATCATAAAAACTAGTATAACTTCTTAAGTTTTTATATGTTTTTGTCACTGGTGGCTGCACATAAAAACCAGTATAAGTATCCCCAGTGATATATAAATTTTGAGACCCAATCGCTGTAACACTTGAGGTTATAGCACTACCAGTCACTCCATAACCTTGATATATAGTTTCCTTAATCCCACTTAATACTCCAGTATATCCAATAATCCCAATTATTCCAGTTAGAGATTGTGTGTATCCAGTTATTTGCGGGGTTAAAACTCTACGTCTTGCCGTAGTGCCAGTTAGCACACTATATATTCCACTTGCTATAATATTTAATTTATCTGGAGTTATGGAGTCTTTAAAATATAAAAAATAATCCATACATCCATCAAAATTATAATTATCTGCCCCTTGAGCAATACCAGTTCCAATAAACCAATTATCTGATGGACTAAAATAATCCTTGCTTACAGGAAATTGTTCAAAATCAAAATACATTGATTCGAAGTTATATCTACCTAAAGATAAAGTATCATTATCAATATCTCCAATTGCACAATATATATTACTGCCAGCTGGGTGACTAATTAATGTGTATATTTGCGGTATTTGTGCTTTTTCTTCAAAATTAGTAAAGTTTTTCCCGTAATTTTCATAGTATAACCTATTTGCAGAATTTAATCCAATTGCAAAGCCACTGGATGGAGAAGTATACCCACCAAAATTGCTAAATAAAATTGATGGATCATTATCTTCCTTAGAGCAAGCAAACATCATTGTCCATTTTTTTGAATACAACTCATCTGCATTAGATATTTGAACATACTTCTCTCTATTAAAACAGCCGTATCCAGATAAATTAGCTTCCCAGTATCCGCCCTCGCAAGGCTCTCCAGCAATATACATTCTTTGCATTCCAGAAGTAAATGTTATACCTTCTGGTTGATTCATTGGGCTCACAGATTTTTCAGATATTATTGATCCGTTATTATCTGTTTGATAAACTTTTTTATCTTGTTCGCTTAATATAAAAAAGTTCTCTAAGCCTTCGTGGTAATGGAGTCCAGCAAAATCAGTAATACCAATAGGTGCAAAAAGTTTAGTGGTAGTTCCATCAAAATCTATTTGGTAAATTCCCCTGTCTGGATCTTCTTCTCTTGTTCCATAAAAACAATTATTATTTTTATCAAAAGCTATGCCCTCTAAACCCTTACTACTGCCCCATGATGAGTCCAAAGTGACGACGTGCATACTTGCAGTATCTAAATTAGAAACAGAATCATTAATTGTTCCATAATATATTTTTGGAGTATTTTGCTCCGAGGCTATGGCAAAATATTCTCCGCTCATATAACACAAACCTTCTGAATCTTGTATATTACTAGTAATGGTTCTTATCCAGCTTCCATCTAAATTCCTTTCTGTATATTTATTATTAGTTGTGCCAGCATCATCTTCGTTAATAAATAATGTATTTTTTAAAGGATTGTATGTTATCGCTGAAACTTCTGGAGCTGGACTACTATAACCATTTAAACCGCTTCTAAAAAATCCAGTCCCAGAAGCCGCTAAGTTATACTGATCTAAATTAAAACCTATAAATTCTTGTAAATTACCAAAAACTTGACCAGAGTAAGATCCAGAAGAAACAGGATCAATTGATTTTAAGTACCCATTCTCAGCGAAACTTTTAAAATCATAAAAAACTTTTAAATTTTCAGAAGGAACACTTTCCTTTATGTTGAGATATTTAAATACATTATCATAAGCAGGGATAATATAGTCATTTATATCAATTATATTTATACTTGTAATATTTTCGCATAGTCTTTCTCCACTAAATTTCTTATAAACAGTTATAATTCCTTGGCCGCTTGAAACTTGAGATGGGTTATCTGCAATTCTATACTGTTTATTATTAAAATATAAGTAATTATTTTTTATAAATAGTGAGATAATTGATTTTTCTATAACTGAATTACTATATCCGCTAGAGCTGCCAATCCTAAACGATGCCGTACTTTCTGTTTCGCTACAGCCACCAGAAACAAAATCCCAAGAGGTCAATGCGCCAGCCAAATTAAATGGAGATGTATTAAAAAACACACCGCTTCCAATACTAATAACATTATCTGGATTTGCTGCAGTCCATATATAATTATCAGAAATATTCCAAGTGGACCAAGACATAAAACAAGGAAAAAATGTATAATCCAAATTATTCCTCCTTACATATAAGTATACTTCTGTAGAGCTCTTGACTTCGAAATTTACATACTGATAGTCTTTACTATTTAAAGAAAGATAATTGTCTGACCCGCCAGAAAACAAGCTATTGAAAAAAGTTCTAATTGCTGACTCTCCTCCCGCGCTTGCATACTCAGCAGTAACTTTCCATTTGTCAAAAAGCCCTTCTACTTCAGTAATTTTCCAGTCAGATATATTCATTAAATTAAAAGTTGATATGGTTCTATATAAGAACTACTTGTATCTATAATACTATTTTCGCTATGGAAGCTCCATGTTTTTTGATGATTATTATTATATTCCTGATCTTTTGACTCTGAATCATTTTCTATAATCTCCAACTCTATCAAAGATCCTCCTGCGCCGCAAAATTTTGCGTACTTTTCATCTGCTAATTGGCTCAATGAAATTGGTATATTTTTTGATGTGTCCTGTAAACCTAAAGAGTTTAAAGATACAGAAAATTTTGCTCTAGTTCTGTAACCTAAATCAAAAAAAGCATAACCTCCATCGACAACACTATCTGCAGCAATAGCCTGCAAGCTGGGGTTGAAGCTTAAAGTATATTCTAGATTTCTATATCCCCAAGAAATCCGATCATCAAATTGATAAGAATACGATATTGATCCTTCAAATTTATTTTCTGTTTTACTTTTGCTTAAATGAACCTTATTTAAAATTACCTTTTTTGGAACAGTAATACCGTGTCTTTCTAAATATTTTTTATAAGCTTTATTTGCTTCGTTATAATATTTTGCTTCACTAAAACTGTCTTGAACTAATTTAAACTTACAGTCAGTTCCGTCTACAGTACCTATTGGTCCTTTAGCTCTCATTGTACCATTTATTGATACAGAAATTATTGCGCTTTCACTGTTTTCAGAAATACTAATATCAAAATCATCAATAACCTCTTGTCTCTCTGAAGAATAAGATACTGAAAAAGTTAAGCGACCAGCTTTTAAGTCTTCCGAAATACTAAGAGACCCAATTAGCTCATTTACGAAATCAGTATCCAAGGACAATTTAAAATCTTTAAATCTTTTTCTAACATCATCAAAATCCAAATCACTATCTATACCTCCATCAATAGAACCTTGAAATGTATAAATAGTAAATTGACCTTCTTGCTCAGAAACATCCTTAGTATATCTAAGAAGAATAGCCCCGTTTTCATAGTCTAGATCGCTCTTGTAGGTATTCGTAATAGAATAAGTGTTGCTTATTCTATTTATGGACTCAGAACTAGATACTAATAATCTTTTGTAATTTGGATCTTTAGAATCTATTAAATTTGGCACTGGCCAATTGCCTTCAGATTTTTGACTATTAAGTTGAGATTGTACAAATTTTTTAGCATTATCAAGCCCGTTGTAACTACCACTATTTATGCCCTTTGCAGATATAGTATGTGTTATTGTGATTGTTTTATCGGGCTCCTCTTGTATAGAAATTGAATCAACTGGATTTAATACATATTGCTTTTTGAAAAATTCTCCATAATTATAAGCCTCTAGTTCTATTGCATAAGAGATAGAGGATAAATAATCTGATCCATCAAAATTTATAGATATTACTTTTGCAAGTGTTAGATTATTTAATCCAGAAATTTGTAAAGTTTTAAAATCCTCGTTAAACCCAAATAAAATTTTATTTTGGCTATTAACTAAACTCTCTTTTGTGCATCCAATAATTTCTCCATTTAATGTAATTCTATTTGACATGCCCCATCTTTCTCCAGCCTTTATGTATTCTCTATCTAAAGATACTAGAGGAATAGGAAGATCATCTGTCAACCCAAACTCAAAATTGTTATACTTAACTTTTGCTGAATCTGCCATTACTTCCAGGTTAAATTTAAATTTAAGAGCATTGAATTCTCATCATTAAAATCATAAGAACATTCTTCTAAATAATTTAGTTCTGGAGTGAATTCATCTTTAGCTAGGTTTAATAAAGTTTCTAGATCGGAATTTCTTTTGCCGACTATTTTAATCCTATTGGATTTACTCCCCAAACTATAACCAACTGGACTATTATCTGTATTCTTAGGCAACTGAACCAATTGAGCTCCCCCTTGATCTTTATATAACGGAGAGTTTAAAATATTTTCAACAGTATGTCTGACCACGGGCGCAGAACTTGATTCTTCTACTGTAATCTGCTTTGAGAATCCATTGTTTTTTGAGTATCTTGGGGCATTCGAAAAAGACCTTGAGTATGATATCGTCCCTTTGTATGGAGAAATATTCTCTTGATTAGTAACATATTCAGGAGAGGGATTGGTTATTGCGCTTTTTAATCTCGTATCTATAGTTGAATTAATACTTTCATAATAGGATAATGCCTGATCGTATTTTTGATAATCCAAGGAATCTCCGTCTTGAATTTTTGCAACAGGTTCTTTTATTCCTTCAATATTTCCATCTTCACTTACAGTAAAAAAATCGCCATCAAGATTTACTGTTGTTGTATAACTATAATTAACATTATCTAATTTAGATGGATCATTTGTTAATTGTATATTATAAGAAATTATTCCTTCAAATATGTTTAAAGTTCTTCCTTCTGATATTGACCTGGAGCTTCCAGCCAGATCTGGTATTGAACAGGTAGCAAAAGCCTTGATTGTTTCCTTGTATTCATTAAATATATTAGACAATCTGGTCTTTGCTTCAGTGATTACGGTATCTAGTGCGCTACTAGCTGCTTCGTAGTTATTCTCTAATAAACCAAGTATCTCTCCTTGTTCACTAACTGAAATTATTCCATTCTCGCCATATTCAAAATTTTGCGTTGACTTTACAGAGTAGCTATTGTCTGCAGATACATCATCATATGATTGAAAATTTTCAGTAAAAGTACATGTATTATTAATGTTATCATACTCTTCGTTAATCGTTCTATGATAATTATTGTCAAATGTTTTATATATAGAACTTAATTGTTGTTCTGTAAATGGAAAATCTGGCCTATTTCCAGAATCTTTATTAAAAAGAATACCCGCAAATTCTTTTGCTAGTGCAACAACACTATTTAATCTGAGGGTATTTTTTTGAATTAAGGCGGCCTCACTAAATTTTAAGCTTATTGAATGAGTGTAATTTTTTGAGTTTTCCGTTCTACTAAAGTCAAAGTCTTCTGAAAATTCATCTAAAAAATGAGCCAATTCTTGAAAATCTAGCCCTTTATAATTATCACCTCCAAGATAAGATTCTATAGTTCCCTCTTCGTATACCTCCAGCTCTATATTACATGGCGCACCCCTAACCCAATCATCAGAGCCAATACTAAAACTATTAAACCTAACAAAATCAAAAGAAATTCCATTTATATGAACTCTTGAATAATCCTCTGTTTTTGATAATTCAATTAGTTCCCTTATGGCGGTTGAACTTACTTCTGATTCATTTGTAATATCCGTGGAAAAACACTCAAGAGATATAATTCTTCTATTTCCAAAACGAAAATCTCCATCAAAAAATTGTCCTTGTTGAGAAAATCCAATAATAGTAGCGTTATCAATTTTAAATTGCATTATTTATTCCCTCCAAAAGTATTTCCCCTTGGCGCATTTTTCCAAATCTCACCTGGAGTACCAAATATACTTGATCCTTGATTACTGTTTTGCCCGCCATTATTGTTGGCGTTTTTAATTTGATCAATAATCGATTTAGTTATTTCTGATTTTAACGCCTCCATACTCTTATCTAAGCCGCTCACATTAACATTTGCGTCAAGACTATTTTTTATTCCTTGGCTAAAAACCGTAGAAAGATCTTTAATTTTCTGTCCTAGTTTTTCAACAGTATTATCAAATTGTTCTGCCGCTTCGAGTAATAGAGGTAAATTATTTATATTAACATCTAATTGTTTTGCATTCTCGCCTAATTCTGGTTTTTGTTCTGGAGCAAAATTCGGAACACTACGAACTTTTGGTACAGCTCCTCCAGCAGCAAAATTTTTGTTTTTATATGAGGGATTAAGCATGGACCTCACCTCTGTAATTGGCATGTCCAATTGTTTAGAAAAATTAGGTAAATATTTTTCAAAAGCCAATGTATTTGTTGGCGGAACGATAGCTGAAGAAACGGCTAATGTTCCTTCTGTATTTGACATCGGAGTCCCCAGGCCTCTAATTCTATTATCATTGATGTATTCTGGTGATATTAATTTTTCACGATCATTGTATATAAAATTATCGGTTTGCTTGACGCGCCCAGCTTCATATCCTAATTCAGATGCTAATTTTGATTCCATTTCTATAGGAGAAAGAAGGCTAGAATGAAATAATTTATTTGTAGAGGATTTTTGATCTTCGTTAAAATTTGGAACGTATCCTTTGTTAGATTTAAAAGGTAAGCTGCCATCTATCGGGCCAAAAGCTAGATCAAGATTTTCTTTTTCGGATGAACTGGAAAATCCTTTCTCAAGTTTTTGCATCAATTCATTGCTATTTTGATCCTGAGAAATCCCTCTCTGACTTAAATTACTATGGTTACCCGCCTTAACATAGCTTGTTTTGTCCTGTTTCAATAGGTGCCTTGGTCTAGTATTTTCTCTCCATCCAGACAAATTTTTCGCTTTTGTAGATCTACTTTGGTTTGTTTGGGCAGGAGCTTTTCCTTCTTCAGCCAAAGCAATTGCTTCTTTTAGAGTTTTGCCACTCTGTAGCCATAATTGAACTCTTGTAGGAGACCTAAGACCCATACCCTTTAAAGTTTTATAATCTAAAGCTTTCGCTGCATCAGGGCCTTTTATATCTATAATGCCTTTTGTGCCGCTTTGTTTTAATTTATCAAAATATTCTGGTCTATCTTTTCTCTCAAGACTGCCAAGCTGTTTTAAAACAACTTCTCTCGCTTCTTGTGTTTGGCGCATCCAATATGCATAAAATTTATTTGGATCTTGCTTAAATAAATCATCATATCTTTGGGCTTGTTTTTTTATTAATTCTTGTTTTTGTTTCTCTGGTAATCCAGATCCTATAGATTGTAAATATTCAGCATTATCGCCTTTTTTGTATGATATTCCAAAATTACTCTTATCCATTAATTCACGGTATTGAGTTGGAATTTTTTCTACCATTTGGGCGTTTTGCATTTCTTTGTACATTTCTTCTCTGTACTCAGGACTTAATGTTGCATACCATTCTGCGAATTTTTCTGGATTTGCGGCTTTTTCTAATACGCGCTTAACTACTTGTACTGTACGTGGATCTATTATTCCTTTGGTTTTTGCTTTTATGTTTTCAGAAGCTTTTTGGTCTATTTGATTAGATATGGAGTCTTGGAATTGCGCATCTACAGTCGCATGCGATCCCCCACTGTGTAGTTGCCAGCTGTTTGGTGCTTTGTTGGTCCTATATAGATAATTTCCTGCATTATTGCGATATATTGGCGGCACCAACATGTCAAATACGCCTGGGACCATGGACAAAACACCTTCATCCGAATTATTTTCTTTACCTCTATGAAGAGGTATAGTATCTACTTTTTCATATTCTCCGTAATAAGAGTCGTTTGGATTTTTTGGGTCTATTGTTATCTTATCTGGAGCAAATTCTGATCTTGCTTTAGAATAAATGTTTTTATATTCGGTTTCTTTATATTTTTTTGCTGCTTGTTCTTCGAGATATTTCTCTGGGTCTTCAGCTGAAAATGGGGCTAAGTATTGCTCTAATCTTTTTGCTTTGACTTTTGGACTTTCGGCATATGGATATGAGGTCGCCACTTTCAGATCTGCTGCATTTATGAATTCGGTATGAAATTTGCCTTTTTCTTGACGTATTTTGTTTTTTGCTGCTTTGTCTTTCGCTTCTTTAATTCTAAGATTGAATTGATCCATTTTTTTGCGGTAGAATCCAATTTTTTGCGTGCTATCTTTCTTTTCGAAAAATTCTTTTTGTTTTTGCGCTTTTTCTTGATTAATGATTTTGTTGATAAAATCGTATTCTTTTGAGAATTCATTTTTAGCACTTTTATCTTTTTCTAATTTTGCAAGCTTTTCATTTTTATAAGCCTCTCTTTGCGCTTCGGTCATGCTTTCTAGGAAAGCTTTTTGTTGTATTTGTCTAACGCTAAGATTGGCTTCTGTTGTGTCAGCAAAATTCGGAATATGACCTAAAGATCCTCTGATTCCTGAAATGCCCATTGCCTCTTCCATTTCGAACAAGGATGGGTCTGTATTTAACTTTTTAACATTAAACTTAAGATCTCCATAGTCCAAATTTAGACCTCCAGCATTCTGAATTTTAGTATTTAACTGAGACTTGACTTCTGGTTTGTAGTTTGGAAGGACCGCTGAATCTCCCTTTTTTGGATATAATCCAGTTTTTTGCGCCATTTGCGAAGCAGTTATTTCTACTTCCTTATTATTCATTACAAACGGTTTGCCGTCGATTGTGCCTTTTCCATAATGAGCTTGTACATTAGAGGGTGCCCCTAATTTTTTTGCTTCGGATTCCTCTTGATTAAATAAGGTATTAAAACTTGGAACATATCCTAAAGATCTGTTTAAGTATCTTTCGTTTCCAGATCCAGTTATATACAAACTATTCGGATCTTGTCCCATTGCAAGATGATCCCTTTTTATAGTAGCATCAATACTACCATACTTTGCCCGCTGCTCTTTGTTATATACAGCATGCATTCCAAGCATTTTAGAATGTTCTATTATAGGAGTAGAACCAGAAGCTTTGCGTTCTCTGTTTATTGCATCTTTATATCGAGGCTCCTTGGATAATTCATTAATGATTTGGGTCTGCGAGGTAAAACTAGGTATATAGCCCATTGATTGTCCAGCAGTCGTTGCTACAACAGGATTAACCTTGGCAATTCTAGCAGAAAGCTCGTTTAGGGCCTTTGTAAGATCGACCATCTTCTGTGGAGTCTCTTCATTAGATACCCCACTATTGCTAAGTACATTTCCGTATTGTGCGAATACTAGTTTTAATTGATCTTGAAAAAGTTTTTGTGCTTGTGGGTTTTCTACGTTACTTATTGATTGTTCTATTACTTGAACTTCTGATGCAGTTTTATTTTTAAATTGAAGATACCTTTGAAAGTCTTCAAGCCCTTCGCCTTTACGTATTCCCGTGTCTGATATAGAATAATCTTGTAAACTATTCGGTTTTCCTCCTGCTTCTGTTATTTGTCGGTTTAAATTAGATTGTATATTTTCTAAACTACTTTTTTTGACATAATTTGGAGCAATATTACGGTCACCCCTGGAAAGCTCTTTACTTTTTTGTATTCCAGTAACTAATTCTTTTCCTCTTTCTTGTTCTTTTGTTCTTATTTCTTTAATTTTTTCTTGACTGCCTAAAGCATCTTGGTAATTTACTAAATCCTTATTTAAAGATCCTTTTATATCGTCAAGCAATCTGGTTTGCTGTCGTTGTTCTCCTAACATCGCAACATCCAGCGGGCTTTCTCTTAACGCTTCTGCAAGACTTTTATTGAACTCTCCCATGCCTATTTTTTCAGGATCTTTTGCCCCAAAAAATTTCTTTGCATCCAAGCCGCTAGATTCAAAAGCATCTAACATAGCTTTTTTTGTTTCTTTTTCTTCGTAACCTTTAATACCCTCTTCTTGTCTTACTTTTTCTTGTTGAACAATAATATCTCTATAACCTAAAAGAGCAGATTTCATTGTTTCATTAAAAATTCTTTTATTTTCTGGACTCATATCAGCAGTATAATCTTGATATTGCTGGGTACCAAATAATCTTTCATTTAGATATTTTTGCTCAGATTGTTGGCTATTAACTTGATTAAAGAAATCTTCTCTTCTTTCAACAATATTGTCTCCTTCTGTTGGGGCGTTTTTTAAATTACCCAAATTAAAGAATTCAAACATTTTGTCTCTATTATTAAATCCAAAATTAGGATCATCTTGGTCAATAAAATCTAATCCAGGAACAGCGGTTAGGGTTCTTGCTGCGCTTGTTAGTATTTGAGATTGCTGGGCTTCTATTGCTAGTTTTCTGAATTCTGGAGTTTCCTCCATATTTCTAGATTGTAAAAATGATTCTGCTGTAGTAATTGATCTCGCTACTTGATCTTGCGATGTAATACTTGGTTTGCCTTTTGACTTTAATAGATTTCCGAACTTTTTAAAGTCCATTACATCTTCGGTAGACATTTGAGCTGCTTGTCTTGCGCCAGAAAGAATTCTATTTTGCTCTGCGAGCCTGTTATTTAATTTGAGTGCGGCGATTTGAATTGTTGATTTATTATTTAAATCTCTAATCCCATCAACCATTTTTTGTTCAAGTTCTGTTTGTTTTTCCAGTCCTTTAAGATTAATGTCTTTATCATCAGTTCTGGTTCCGATTTTTAATACATCTGCAATTAATTTGTTATCATCTCCAGATTTTCCATATCTACCAAGAGCTTTATCGTATTCCGATTCTAATGATTCTTTTCCCTTAAAATCTTCACCCTTAACTTCTTTTAGAAAGTTTTTAACAAATTTCTCAGTCTGCATAGCTTGCGAAGAGCGAATTTGTTCTGACTGAAACTTTATTAATTTTTCCCTTGATTGTTGCTTGGTTGAAAGTCCAGCTCTTTCTGAAAGCTCTACTCTTTCTGAAAAAACAGAAGATGAGATATTAGAAATTTCCTCAAAATAATCAATGATACTGTCAAATTCACTAGACAAGCTATTAGCCACTCTAATTAATTGGGCATCATAATTTTTAATTGCAGAAGTATTCCTCTGCATTGCTGCTATAAATTTAGTATTTTTGATCTGTTCTGCTTCAGTGTCTAGAGCGACACTTATAATCTCTAACACATCTTCAAGATCTTTTGCATCTTGAAATAAATCATCAACCTTGCTCTTGTCCATGCCGCCCTTAACCAAAGACTTTTTCACGCTTTGCATATCAGCATCTGGGCTGAAGACTTCAGAACGCATTTTATTAACGTCTTTCAGGCTTTCAAGATTTAAAACTGAAGATAATTGTTTTCCAAATTTTTCTGTGTTTTCGCTAGATATGTTCTTTCTCTGCTTACCAGCCCAGCCGAACCACCGTTCCATCCACCCACTTTGTTTATCAGCTGCTTTTCTGAAATCTTCAAAAAAGGAAATCTGCTTTGCTTGGTTACGAGACTCTTCCCCTAGTTCAGCAATAACTGAAGAGAGTTTTTCCATGTCACTACCAGCAGAAATTAATTTACTCCTAATTTTTTCATCTCCAATTTGGCCAATTGCTTCAGAAATGCCTTTCATGGCGGCTTGCTGTTTTTTAATATCCCCAGAATCTAAAGCTTCATTTAATGATTGCTGCGCTTGAACATACTGTTTTGCAGAATTTATATTTTGAGTATTTTCTGATAATTCTTTTTTGTATACAGCCGAAAGCTCCTCCGCAGAGGGCTTCATTTTTCTCAATGCACCATCTATAGCCCCAATCGCAGTAACTACACCTGCAGCTACAACCCCCCATGGTCCCATTCCTAAAGCAAGAGAAGCAATTGAACCTGCTGCTGCTGCTCCAGATGCTGCTCCTGATACCACGCCTGCTGTAGTGCCTCCTTCTTTTTCAGGAATAAATCCTTGTGCCATTGATAAAACCATTGGCGCAGCAAAAGCAGCATTTTGCAATCCAGGAGCGCGTAGTCCCCTCTGGAATTGTTTGTTGGATTGTTTTCCTAAAACTTTTAGTTCTTTTTTGTGGGCACTTAAAATGCCTTCCTCTATTTTTAAAGTATTATCATTAATTGTTCTTGATTTTTTTGCTATTGATAACTGATTATCAAGTTCTTTAACTAATTGTTTCTTTCTATCTAATAGTTTTTGATTTTCAACATTATCTCCTCTGTCTAGAGAATCGCTTATTTCTTGTTGTACTGTTTTTATACTCGCGCTTGTGGTACGGATATCTTTAAGGGTAACGAAGTTAGGAATCAACCCTTGTGCAGCAATTTTCCCTGTGAGCGGGTCCATATCTAGCCCAGAAGCTTTAGCCCACCTAATTCCATTTTGTCTGTTTTGGATTCCACGAGCTACCGATTTATTTGCGCTTGCAAAATTACCTTCGTCTCTAGTATTAGTTATAGCTACAGGAGGCGTTTTGGCAAAGTTTGAAACTATCCCTCCAGAAGAAGGAAAATCTACTCTTATTTGACTAGCTGGAACACCAGCGTCTTTTTCTCTTTGAACTGCATCACTTACTCCTTTTTGTAGTCCTTGTGGTAGATTTGGTAGTTCGTTTAATTTAAATCTTTTGTCTGAAAAATCAACAAAATTAGGGACATAACCGCTTGCAAAGCTGCCAATAGGAACGCTGCCAGCAAATTTCTCAGAAACCTTCTTAAAAGCGTTTCCGCTGAGCCCAGGCGCGACACCGCCTCCTACTGTAAGTGGGGAATCGCTGCCTCTGCCGATTCTTTTTAACCCTTTTCGCTTAAATTCAGACGCTTTTTTGTCAGATTTATATAAATTTTTCTCCTTAAGTATTTTATATGCTACATTATTTAAAGTTTCTTGATTAGGTGAATTTTTAAGCTCGACCATGGTAGCCCCTGATTCAGGTATATCTAATATTTGATTTAGCGCAGGAGTAATATTTCTAATATCAATTCTATCATTTGTTTTACCACCTTGATCGTTAAATTTTCTGCCTCCTTGAGCTAAAGTCTTAATTACAATATCAAATACATTACCTGTAATAGTAGAAATCTGTGTTGACTCAATATTATTTTTTAACTTAGTTCTTAAAGCTCCAGCTTCTGCGCCCAATTGAGCCAGCGCTCCAGAGAACTTAAACTGTTTTGATACATTTTCTAAAGCTACAGAAAATTCATTATTAATAATACTTTTTAAGTTAGCGTTTTCATTATTAAGGCTTTCTTTTTTTATGCCAGTGCCTAAAAAGTCAACTTGCCATCTATCTCCATCTGGTTCTTTTAAATATCCTCGTTGAGGACGAGGAGATCCCTTATGTGGATAAGCTGCAATAATATTTTTTTCTACATGCTTTTTTCTATTTTCCTCTTCATATTCTTGCTGGCTTTCTTTAAAGCTTTTTGTGGGCGCTCCTGTTGCTATTGCTTTATATGCTTCATGAGCTTTTGCTAGTGTAGAAAAATCTCTAATATTATTATTTTTATCGCTTTCTATCCACTTTTCGAGCTTACTGTCACTAACTTTTACTTTTGCGCCAAATCTTTCAATAAATTGTTGTAAACTACTAACTGATGCCTTTAAATTAATTTTACCACTGTTCTTTAGCAAATAAAGAGGGCCGTCTTGTTTTTTATCTAAAGATTTTTGAATTGCACGAAGATCGATTTCTTCATCAGGATTTTTTTCTAGCATTAAATCGTATGCGCTACCTGCAAAATTAGGAACGATTCCCTCTGCAGCGTTTTCTACTTTCGATGCGAATTCTTTTCTATTTTCTTTTCCTGCTGCAGTATTTTGCGGAGCAAGAACCATTCCCCCGCTTGGCCTTGAATCTAATCCAAAATGTCTTTGTACGTCTTTGCCTGTTTTGAATATTTTTTCTCTGCTATTAACAGCGACTGGTTGTTTTTGTCCGTTGATTTCTATATTTTCTACCCTAGTATCTTCAAATGGGACATTCATCCCATATGAATTTGTCGCCAATACAGATTCGTAAATCCTAGAAGAAGTTTCTTTAATACCTCCCCTTCCTACAAAATTAGGAACAAGTCCCGTCCAAATCAGTCTATCTTGCAAAGCCCTACGTTCTTCAAGAATTTCCCTTAAAACTTTTTCACTTTCTTTGTTAAATTTAGTATTTACATAATGGAAATCCCCTTCTTTACCATAGCCTTTTTTACTAAATTCTATTCCAGGATGAGATGCTTGTATATCAGAAATGTGTTCCTTTCTAGCTCTAGCTTTGCCTCCTTCTAAAAATTGCAATTCTGGATGTATTCCTTTATTAACAAGTAAACTTGCGTCAACTATTTTAAATACGTCTTTTCCCCATAAATATTTTACAACTTCCTCTACTGGTTTTTTTCCATTAGCGACAGCATTTTTCCAAATTTCGTCAACTTTAGGATCTTCAAGGGCGCCCTTCTTAACCATAATATTGCCATATCTCAAATCGCCCCATTCCCCACCAGAACCAGTCAAACCCCCTGATCTAATATTTTCACCCTCTAGCACCTTGCGCATTCTTTTTGCAACTTCTGGTACGAATTGATCATTAAGCAATTTATGAGTTCCGTGGAAACTTTCGAATAAGCCAATATCTCCTTCTTTGCCTAAAGGTTTCGCAAGTAACTTTTTTGCCTCGGGACTTAGGGCTTTATAAACCCTTTCATATCCTTCGTAAGATCCGTATTTGAGGGCTTTAGGATTATATTGCTTAGCGATAAGTGTCTTATATATCTCAGAGATAGTTCTGTTGTTGAGTAGGCCTTCATTATTTTCAATTTCTTTCACCCGCCTAGTTTCTCCTCGGGGCCATGCAGATACCATTTTTCCATTATTCAATGCGGCAATTAGATCTGCTGAAGAATTATTAGATGCTGAAATAGATTTGATATTCCCGACTACAAAATTCGGCACCAAGCCTTCGGCTGCATATTGAACTCGCCTTCCGTATTCACCAGCCTCCTTCAGAACCCCTAAGCTATCATCATATAAAGTTGGACGAATACCATTTTTTACAAAAGAATCTAATATTTTTCTTTTTTGTTCGCCAGTATTTAGTGTCCTAAAATCATCTGCCTTAGTCCCTAGTTGATAGCTTGGATCTTTTTCTTGTCTTGATATGCCTCTTTTTGATGGCTTTTTTTGATCTAATCCAAATTGTTTTATAATTTTTGGATCTTGCAAACTTAGAATTTTATTTTCAGGGATTCCAAATCTCTCTGCTAATATAGAATTTCTATATGGAGAGGCAGCAGTTAGGATAAATACATCATCTTTGTTTTTTAAGTTTTGTATTCTTTTGCCAAGAGGAGTTAATGGTGCAGTTTTTGCTATTTGTTTTGATATTTCTGGATCATTGTAAGCCTTGTATTTATCCCTTCCCGATAGCCCCATTTTCTCTACACTCTTGCCAGTATGCATTAATGTGTCGTCAACATCTAATGCAACTGCCCTAGGCCTTTTTAGTCCTATGCTTGCGAAAGCTTTTTGGTTATCAAGTAAGTTTGCAAAATTTGGAACCAAGCCTTCTGCGAAATTTTTGATTAAGGAAAATCTACGGCTTGAATTTTTTATTTGTTGTATAAAATCAAATTGATTCCTTGGTGCGTATCTAGTTCCTTTTAGTTGCTTCTTGCCTCTTGTATCTAGTTCGAAAGGGGATTCGACTCTTTTATTCCTCCTCGATATAATTTCATCATTTGGAACATATACGTAACTAATTCTACCTCCAGAGGAATTTGCTGCATCCAATAATGCTTGAGCTGGTTTAGAAAGCCCACCTGCCTTAGTTTTCGCTGCTCCCGAAAGCATAGTAATCTCATCGATTAGTGGATTAATTCTTGCAATGTCTTCCGCTGTTCTCAAGAAAATTCCGCCACTTCTCCCTGCGACACTTGTTTTTCCTGAGCCAGAAGGTCCGAACATTAAATTTTTCTTCACTGGAGAAGCTAAAATCGCTTTCTGCATAGCTGCTGAATTCTTTGCGCCAACAACATCGGCATCAAAAATGTAATTAGCAAAATTTGGAACCAAGCCTCCTGCGGCCTGATTATATCCACTCAAGAAATACATATTTGGATTTTTATCCCACTGTCTTGCCGACACTTCTGGGTAAAACTTTTCAATATACTTCAACCCTTCGGGACCTACATAAGGCTTACCACTTGCGGTAAGCTTTATGTATCTATCTCTCCCCATTATCTTTTCATTATGAAGGTTTCTTGCGGCCTTCATTTTTTCCCCTTCTGCCCTTACCATTAGGTAATTTTCTTTATTCTGCAAATTACCCTCGGTTATTTCGCTAAAAGTTAAGTACCCAGGATTCTTAGAATCGAACTCTTTTAAACGACGCAATGATTCTGAATCCTTTTTTAGGGCAGACCACCCTCCTCCCGTTCTCTTTACTGCGTGGGCAACCACATGAGGTATATTCATCACATCAGAAATACGGCCCGTTTTAATAAAATCGTTGTATGCATTCTCACCCCTTTGTGCAGAGGTTAATGTACTCGCTCTTACGCTCTCCCTTCCTTTATATTTGTTGTAATTTATATACCTAGTAAACCCATTGCTTCTCCCTGCAAAATTTGGAACCAAGCCTTCTGCGGCATTTTTAATATTTTTATTTAATTGCTTTTCTCCGCCAAAACTTACAGGATCTGGGCTAAATCCATTTGCTGAATTAACTGCTTTTCGTAAAATTCGATTTCCTTGTGGAGTAGCAAAAAGACTTTTTTTACCAATTGAAACTTTAGCCAATGGGCTTGGAGTTCTTTTTGCGTCAGACAATTCTCCAACAGCCCTATCAAAAATTTCATTTAATGCTGGCTTGTCCCCAGCATTAAAATCCCATCTTCTGTATTGATCCTTCTCATCAAAAGCAGAAGATTTATTAATAGCTGACGTAATAACTTCCTCAAATAAGAATCCAGCAAGTGAAGAATTTTGTTGCACTAAACTCTTGGCCCTCGCATCTATATCAGCAGTATTAAGTTTGAATGTACTAGACTTACTTCCTAAAACTTTATTTGCGTTATTTTTTATTATGCCCGATATGGCATTACTCATATCTCTATCTATCGCATCCCTTAAGGTTACATTATCATCAAATTCTTGTATGCCAGATGTTTTAAATCCAACTTGAAAAGTATCATTGATTAAATTGTTTTTTAATTTTGCTGCAGTTTCTTTTGCGTTTTCACCTTTCGGAACCAAGCCCAATTTACCAACTTCCGTTAAGCTAATTGTTTTTAGTAATTCTTGGCCACTTATAATAACATTTTCCTGAGTGGCGGCGTTGCCCATTGGAAGAGGTACTAACATTGATACATCTTCATTTATTTTATGAACCTGTGGGACGCTTGGATCATGCGCTACTTTTGCGAGCCCACTCTCCTTTCGCATTGAATATTTTCCACTTTCTGATTTTGAAAAAAGCTCTTTAAATTCTTTTCCAGTAGCAATTATAGTTTTTCCGCCGTAATCAAACTCATATTTATAACCTGATTTAAAATTTGATCCATCCCATTGTAAATCTGGATTTTTCCCTCCACTTTTTAATATTTTTGCAATATCTTGGTTTAGTCTTATGCTATTGCCACCCTCAACGATAGACATTTCTTTAGATGTGCGAGGTTGATTTAAGTTATTCGCCTTAATAAATTCTTGATAATCCTTATCAACAGATCGCTCGAAAGACATGCTGCTACCAATCCCTAATCCCAAGTCATCAAAATCTTTTCGACTTCCAATCATTCTAGCTGCATAATTCGGCACTAAACCTTTGGCTGATTGTTTTTCTATAATTGAATTATATTTAGCAGTCGGATTTAAGTCTTCGGCAAAAGATCGTTGAGCTGGAGTAAATGCTCTCCCAAGCACCATATTGCCCATTTTTTCTCCAAAATTCTCTTTAACTGTATTAGCATAACCTGGGTAGGCTTTAGAAGAAGTTGGGGGCACAATAAATGGTTGCGCCACGTTAGGCATCTTTACTACTCTTTCTTGAGTATTATACATAATATTCCCAACTTGAGGAATATTCATTTGCCTAACTTGTTGAGGCTGAACTGTGTTTACGTATCCAGCATTAACAGATGCTTCAATCTCAGGAATTGCTCCCTCTGCGAAAGTTTTTTTCTGTTCTGGGTTGAAACCCCCTGCTGAAGTTCCTGTTTGTGGTCGAACACCAGTAAAACCTTGCCGTCCAGGAGTTATCCCACGAAGAGCGGGAGATCTTGCTAAGCTACTAATTAATTGTTGCTGAGTTGCATATTCAGAATTTATTTGCCTAATAATCCCTAAAAGTATTTGAGCTTGACGATTTTGATCTCCAGCGGCAGAAGTAATTTTTCTATAAGCCTGTTCATCCTTCATTAAAATATTTAAAATCGACTCTTGCAAAGCTTTCTGTCTTTGAGCTTCGCTTGATATCTTAAACATTTCCTTGAGTGCTTCCATACCATGCTTAACGACAACCATAAATAATTTGCCGAAAGCTGCTGATACTAAAGCTAGTCCTGGGCCAGAAATAAAATGCCCCATTCCTTTGAAAAATTTTGACATTAAACTGTCTCCATCTCCTTCTCCAAGCATAGAATTCATTGAGTCAACAACCGTCTGTATTATTCCTAAAACCTTTTCCATTGCAGGTTCTAGACTTAACTCTCCAAAAGCTTGAGCCAATTGAGTTAAACTTTGTCCAGCCTGAACTGCCATAGCAGCAAATGTCTTATTTAATTCTTCATTTCTTCGAACAGCTTCATCTGTAGTATTTGCCGCTTGGCTTAATGCTTGTCCATATATAGAAAACTCTTTATTCAAATCAGAAATTAACGCCCTAAGGTTATTGATTTGGTATACTCCAGCAATTTGTTCTGCGGTATAAGCTTGCTGCGCGTCAGCTAAAGTATAATAAACTTTTGCATAATCTTTAAGTATATCAATAGCAGACCTAAAATTACCAAAAGAATCAGTTGTTGCTACACCAATTTCTTCTAATGCTTCCCTAACTCCACTTCTTTGTAGCCTAGTAAATATACTTTTGAATGCATTTCCTATTACAGCACCTCCTCTAGCTGTCTGTTGCTGGACGGAGGTAATAACCGCTAAAAGTTCATTAAAGCTTACTCCAGCATCTTGAGCTGTCGCTCCAGAACGAGCAAGGGCGTCTGCAAGATCTTTAGAACTAACCGCAAAGGCTGCATCAACATTTGCAAGCCTATTAATAATATCTGAAGTATTTAGTCCCGCTTTACTAAATCCATTAACTACGGCAGTTAAAGCTTCTACTGCTCTGGCTGACTCTAAACCTGAAAGTCTAGTTAATATCAAGGCATCATTAACCCTACGTAAAGTTTCTTCTGCTCCCAATCCTTGTCTTGCAAGTTCTACAGCGGCATTTGCAACAGTTTCAAAAGTTTGACTGGTATTTTTAGCAACCTCAAATAATCTGTCAGAAAAAGATTGAAGTCCTTCGGCACTCAGTCCCATTACAACATTAATATCTGCCAAAGCTTTTTCAACTTGAATAACGGCGTCAACTGTCGCACGGAAACCGTCTGCAATTCCATTAATAATACTAACTGTAGCTCCAAAAGCAAAAACACGGGCGGTAGAGGCATCCAAAGACTTTTGAAACTCCGACATGTCACCAGTAATGCGTCCAAGGGGTTGACGGAAGGAACGATCATCAAGAGATAAATTAATCCTAGTTCTATTTAATGTTCTTTGTGCAGCATTAGCTTGTCGAGCAATATCTTCTTGCAATCCAATCGCTCTTACTCTTAAACCTATATCTCCTTGAACAGCCATCTTGAAAGTAGTTACACATTAAAATCGCCATCTAACAATGAAAAAGAAGTTTTACCTTTACTTTTTAAAAACTGCTGTGGGCTCATTACGGAAGAATTTTCTCCTCCTATTTTTTCAAGGTCTTTTTTAGTTGCCCCTACAATACTTTGAGCTCTAGATTGTTTGCCTGACTGCGCTGCTTTTTTGATTTTTTCTATTTTTTCTTTCGTTTTCTTGCTAGAACCTATAAGCTCTAATAATTCATCAGGATTGTCTCGAATATCATCTGGAATATCAGGTATATTCTTAAAAATAGATTTAAATATCTTACAATAAGTAATTAAATTTAACTGATAAAAAGTTAGATCTAAAGGTTTTTTATCAAATATTTTATAAGGAGATTCTTCGCTAACGTTAAAATAATTAGAAAATAAACCACTTAAAGCAAGATGTTTTATATTACTTAAAGAAATAGAACCAAGCTCTTTGTTATATATTCTTACTAATGAATAGATCTCCTTTCGATCCAATTCATCAAATTCTTCTCTTGTGAATAATGTGTTTTTTAATTGGGCGTCACTAAAAAAAGAATTAAATACGTTCTCATCATTGAGATATCTGCTTGCAAAAGATTCGGCGCTATTAGATAATAATGAAGTTTTTTCTTCCCGAAGCTCTTCAACAACTTTTTTTTCTTTTTCTATTTTATCTTTTAGCTGCTCAATTTGAGATGGGAGAATCAAAGATTCTTTTGTTTTTATTAAGTTTTTAAGAAAGTTTTCTTTATTTTGGATTTCGCTTTCTTTTTCTGCGGACCATTTTCCTTGCTCAATTAATTCTTGTAACAATTCTTCCTTTGTTTGAATGCCCTGCTTAATTAATTTTTGAAGCTTTATTTCATAAGCGTCATCTAATTTTTGTTGGTCAAATAAATTAAAATGTTTAATAAATACAGTTTTTGATTCATAAATCGAAGTACTATATCCCTGCGCTATGCTTAGGAAAATTTTCCTAAGCTCAAGCTCTGTAGGGTTAGACATAAACCATTGATTCTTCTTCAACTTGCTCTAATAAAGAATCGAAATCTTCTTGCTTTTGAACGCCACTCATATACCAGATAGTAACAATAGAGCTTAATCGATCAATGCTTTTCATATAAATTTCATCTTCATCTTCATCTTTTTGTTGGTAAGAAGCATATTTATCTTCAAATTCTTTTCCTTGAAACATGTTTTGAACTTCGCTGGAATCTTCATCTCCAATTTGATACTGAGCTAGATGCATGAGATACCAAGTAATAGTTTTATTTCTAGCTTTAATATCAGCTGTATGTTCAAACATTGCTGCCTGCACAGTTTCGAAATCGGTTAATTCTTTTCTAATAACGCCAAGCTCATAGACTGCATTATTTAATCTTTCCTTTTGATCATTAGTCATTTCTGTCTCAGAGAGAATACCAAGCTTTTGCACGGTCATCTGTTTCTCATAAAGCTTTACATATAGCTGTGCATATTTCTGCTTTTCTTCTTCATTTAAAGTACCACCGAGATCAACATGTTGTTTCGCAAGCATGGATCTAGTTAGTAATCCCATTTTAATAAATTTGTTTAGCCATACGCTATAAAACATATCACCGTCCTCCAGTTGAGATCTTGTCGGCTTCTTGATTGAAATTTTTACTGGAATTTTTTTAATCTCTGTTCGTATTTCTGAGACAATCTGTTTTTCTTTTACTTTTTTAATTTGAGTTGTAACATAAGATTCAAACTTGTTGGTTTGTTTGTTTTTTCTACGCTTTTCAACTTCAACTTCTTTTTCGACCTCAACTTCTTTTTCGACTTGAATTTCTTTTTCAGTCTCTTGTTCAATTTCAATCGTGAAACTATATAATTCTTTTTTTGCCATTTTTATATCCTTTTAACCTTAATTAATTTTTATATTAAAATCAATATCATATTTTTCCAATTCATTTATTAAATGACGGATAGAACCATTTCCTAAATCTAAAACCTTTTTTCTTAGATATTCCATTTTTGATTCATCTAAGTAATCTGCGCATTCTATTGCATCTTTAAATTGAGGTAACTGTCTTTTTATTTTACTGAATGCGATTTGATGTTCTTTCTCTATATCCTCAAGTATAAAAAGAAAACTTTTGTATAAATTTATGAAGTCCCTTTTAACCTGAAAAACCAATACGTCTTTTGGTTTTATATCCATATCATATTATAATATTTTATTAAAAATAATCTATTATTTTTAGACTACCCCTAACTATATCTCCTTCGACAATTGAAATTTCCCTATCTTGAATGTATCCCTTTACTGTATATTTATCACCAAAATTGTTATTACATAATCCAGTGATAAAAAAATTAGCTTCATTAATTCTATCCTTGCATAAGGAATCTGGGGATGTGGTTAATCCATTAGCTAAATCATCTCCCTGTATGTTAAATGTAATCTCTCCATCGGTTCTTTTTATAATCGCAGGAGAAACTTGACCAGCATATCTGACGGGTTCAAATCCTTGGGAAAGATTATAAGAAAACGAAAACGAGTTTTGATTTGACCCAATCGTTGGATCTGAAAAGTCTCCACTAGAATAAACCCCATGTCCAACTCCAGAAAAATATTGTTGTTCAATAACTGGGGAATCTAATTTTGACAACTCAGAATTATAAAATACAAAGCCAATACTTGTATTAACTATTGAATTAGGCTCAGAAGAAAAAGAAAAATCTGTTAATAGTCCGCTGGAAAATTGATATGGACCTATAAACGCATCAATATATTCCACTTTTCCAGTTAAATTATCAAACCAAGATTTTGATGGACTGTAAATTTTTACTCCATCTACAAATACAGACATTTCTCCATATACAAAATCTATAGACAGCTGACCTTGTACAGGAGATTCTGCTCTTCCAGCATAAGCGCCTTCTCTACCTAACCTTCGAATCTGCGCAATAGGTAATTGGTCATTTATCGTAATAGAATTAGCCATAATAAAAATATCCTCAAATGAGTCAGTGATTTTGACTTGAGGTTTCAATATTATTGGACAGTTTTCAAACTTTGTTGGCATGATAAATTATAATTTTAGTTATTAGCAAGATCCCTCAGAAACAGAAACGCTAGTCCAAGTAACATTCCATGGCTCATCAAATTGATATGATTGTGAATATCCGAAACTATAATCAGTAGTGCCTGTTCCAATTTGCCATCTATTATTAGTATTTGACCAATATAAATATCTAGTAGTCAAGACTGATCCCCTCCATAAATTTTTACCATTATGAGTAGAATAAACTTCATACGTTTCACTACCACCACCATTATAATCGACACACAAGTCTACATCAGTAGTTCCGAATGGCCCAGCTGTAGTGGTCGTTGGAGCAGCTGTAGTTGTTGGAGCTGCTGTAGTTGTTGGAGCTGGTGTGGTTGTTGGAGCTGGTGTGGTTGTTGGAGCTGGTGTGGTTGTTGGAGCTGGTGTGGTTGTTGGAGCAACTGTAGTAGTTACTGGAGGATAGGTAGGACACGGACCGTTTTGTAAGTCTGGATCATTAAATTCAGTTGAACTCCAACTGCTTACAGCTATAGGATGGGAAATACCCGTATCGTCAGAAATTGCATAAGTAGTATTACTTATTGTTAGTCCGTCTCTTAATACCCAATAGTCAAGCTCATTATAATAAAGTACATATGAAATCCTGTTGATTGGATTATACCCCATCCAAAATGGTTTATTGTTAATTAAATAATCTTCTCCATAGGAGTTTTCAACTTTATATAACGTTACAACTAATGAAGTTGCATCATAAAAACATATAGGTGTCTCTGGGGCCACGGTTGGTCTTATAGTCGTAGTTGGTCCCGCAGTTGTAGTTGGTTCTATAGTCGTAGTTGGTCCCGCAGTTGTAGTTGGTCCAGGAGTTGTAGTTGGTCCAGGAGTTGGGGTCGGTCCCGCAGTTGTAGTTGGTCCAGGAATTGGAGTTGGTCCCGCAGTTGTAGTTGTGGTTGGTGATGCGGTTGTAGTTGTAGTTGGCAGGGTAATCCAATAAATATAATACTGGCCATTATACCAATAATTTTTACCATTATAAATTCCTTGACATACATATGTTCCAAGCATATTTACTTCTTTTGCATCAGTAACACAAATATCAGAAACCCCAAAACATGGACCCACTGTCGTTGTTGCCGTTACTGTTGTTGGGGCTAATGTTGTTGCTAATGGGTTCGTTGTTGTTGTTGCACAGGCATGTTCCTCAACACTTATACAGGTCCAAGTATTAGGGCTCCACGGATCTCCATCTTCTGTACTATAATCATCTGGACTATTAGATCCTAATATATTTGAAATAGCCCAATACGTTCCCGCTTCATTAATATCGCTCGGCCCCATTAATCCTACTTGGCAAAATGTAGCCATGGCAGCCTTATTATAATAAATACTATCTGCATATTTTCTATTGTCAGTACATGGCCGACCAGCTTCATCAACCGCACCAAATCCTTCTATATCCCGCCCATCTACATCATAACAGCAGTTTTCTATCTTAGGCATGCCCTCGCCTCCTAGTGTTAGTTTAAGACTGTAAAAATTCACAACTCCACCACCATCATCAACCTGCGCCGCGTATACTAAGCTGGTATTCTTACCATAAAAGCCACATCCTTGATATTCTGTAAGTGGGTCATTAGATTCTTCAACGTCTGGGCATTGCCAAATATTTTTACTTCCAGTAAAGAAAATTACACCATCTGGGGGAGTGTCAATTTCTTCGACACCAAAAATACTCCATTCCCAACCAAATCGACTTGGAATATATTTAGATACTGGATTATCGGAAGGAAACTGATCGCCTCTATCATGATAATCAGAAATTTTATGAGATTTAAATCGTATAGAAATATCAAGCCATGGGGGAGCTCCTGTGCCGTGATTAATAGTAGCTTTCCCAGTCCATGAACAACACTGCACAACATCACATTCTCCAGACCAATTATTACAAGCACTGATAGTCTCACAATCTCCAGTAAAAGAATCTCCTATTGTAAACCTTGTTTCATAATCTTTATTTACAGAATAAGTACCAGTAGATACACTAGTAGTATTATTTAGAAAAGATGCCCCAGTAAATGACATTGAAACTGGCCAAGCATTAGCTTTGCACTCAACTGAGACATCATCATAACTGCAATCACAGCCAGCTATACTACAAATTACAAATTTATCTTCAGGCACCTCAGCTTGTGAACATTTAGATATTGTTGCAAACTTACAAGGATAATGATTATCATATTCATAAAATGCTTCTGGGTTATCGTGTTGTGCATCTGTTTCAGTTTTATCTAACCAATATTTTCCAAAAATATCACAATCAGGTTCTCCTGTATAAATCTCTTTATATCCATGGCTTTCGTAAAATTTACCCTCAAACTGCCAGCACCCCTTATTTTCATTAAAAAATAATTTATCTCCTATATTACTTCTTGGCTCTCCTAGTCCATAATATATACAATTATTAGGATTCCATCGACTTCTGTGAGGTTCAGACCCAGATATTAATGGTCTTTTATAGCTTTCTTCAACATATTGTTGGAATCTTCCACCATCTGAGGCAAATGGGTGTCGAAATCTTCCATTTACTTCTGCCCATACTGTATAAGGGATTTTCATAATTTATGTTAAATATTTCTTTTTGTAAAATCTAAAAAATGTTATGGGGTTGATGTAGTTGTTGGTGTAATTATTGGAGTTGATGTGGTTGGAGTTGGCGTGGTCGTTGGTGGCTCGCACTCGACACAATCCAAACCTCCTTGTATTGATTCTACATACTCTACCTCGCCCACGCAATCATTCCAGTCATTTTGAGTATCTGCAATTATGGTATACTGATTATATAAACTTGTTTCTCCCATACCTACAAGCCAAGGATAATCTTCCGAAGCTGGAAGTCCTGGATTGTATGATTTATAATAAGAATCATCTGAATATACAGTATCGCCAAAACTCGCGAGATTTCCAAGTACTGGAGCTATATTCCACAAACCATTTTCATAATAAATATATAAGTCACATGGAGCTACTGTGGTTGTCGGACCCGCAGTTGTAGTTGGTCCAGGAGTTGTAGTTGGTCCAGGAGTTGCAGTTGGGCCAGGAGTTGCAGTTGAATACGGACAATTTGGATCATTGTTAGGATTGATAGTTGGTCCTGGTATAATGGTAGTGGCAGTGCCTGAAGGAGTAGTTTTTTCATATTTGCAAGGGCTACATTTTTCATATGGATACATGTACCTTTGGTAATAAGGCTTACCATTATAGTATATAATATTCAATTCATTGTCTCTTACCAATTCATAAAGTCCCTCTGCGCCAAGCATAGCCCAGTAAACTCCATTCGAAATATTATCTTCTCCTTCCTCGCAAAGAATAGATTTGCTAAAATAATCAATGCTCGAATATCTTACACATAATCTCTCTGCAATTTCTGTTGGAGCCGCTGTAGTAGTTGTCGTCGGAGCTGGTGTAGTTGTCGGAGCTGCTGTTGTTATCGGAGCTACTGTTGTCGGAGCTGCTGTTGTTGTCGGAATTGCTGTTGTTGTCGTCGGAGTTGCTGTAGTTGTTGGGCAGTTTTCATCTACACTGATGAAACCCCAACTATTGTTCCATGGATCAAAATCATAAGCGCTACTATCATATGGAGTTCCAGAACCTAGAGAATCGGCAATATACCAATAATTACCGCCGCCAGCCCAATAAATATAGTAACTACCATTATACCAATAGGTTTTCCCATTATAAGTACCATCAGGATTATAAGTTCCGTTTGCGTTTGAATTTCCACCAGAAACACAAGGATAGACTGGTGTTGCTGTAGTTCCTGGAACCGCTGTAGTCGTCGGAACTACTGTAGTAGTAGTCGGAACTACTGTGGTAGTCGTCGGAACAGCTGTAGTTCCTGGAACCGCTGTAGTCGTCGGAACTACTGTAGTAGTAGTCGGAACTACTGTGGTAGTCGTCGGAACAGCTGTAGTTGTTGGAGCCGCTGTGGCACAAATTCCTTCATAAGTATTAATGCTATTTATATCCCCAGTACTAATAGTCCAGTTTCCATAAGGGTTAGCACTACTTATTTCTGCATATTCTTCATAGTCTACATCTGATGGATTTGTGCTGCTGGCTATATACCATTTGCTATTTATTGAACTCCAATACATGTAAGGATTATCTCCTGATAAAGGCCAAGTAGTTACTTCATAATATACCTTCCCATTAACAAAGCCAGTAGAAGTTAATGTACCAGTAAGTGTCTGCGTTCCGCTATTATATACATAATAAATACATAAATGGCTAGGAGCCGCCGTTGTCGTCGGAACCGCTGTTGTTGTCGGAACCGCTGTTGTCGTTGGAACCGCTGTTGTCGTCGGAACCGCTGTTGTCGTCGGAACCGCTGTTGTCGTTGGAACCGCTGTTGTCGTTGGAACCGCTGTTGTTGTCGGAACCGCTGTTGTTGTCGGAACCGATGTAGTGGTCGGAACCGATGTAGTGGTCGGAACCGATGTAGTGGTCGGAACCGATGTAGTGGTCGGAACCGATGTAGTGGTCGGAACCGATGTAGTGGTCGG
>Ga0070749_10000089_pt1 | contig 47844 bp, 59 predicted proteins | sample VirMetDEL_Nov_18_FD_75180 | JGI IMG/M metagenome (GOLD analysis project Ga0070749, IMG submission 75180) | Aqueous microbial communities from the Delaware River and Bay under freshwater to marine salinity gradient to study organic matter... | ecosystem: Environmental > Aquatic > Marine >...
ACATTGGGTCACGCATGGGATACATTGACTTTATCAGCACAAGGCGAAAGCGATCCATATGATAGACACTTGTTGGAAATGAATGCTACCCAATTTATCCAATCCGTTTTTGCTGACTTGGAAAAAGGTAAGGAATTGATCCCAGCAACAGTTTTGGAAGAATTGTCTTTGTAAAACAATCCAATCCAATATGCAAAGGGTGGTTTGTTCCACCCTTTGCTAATTTAAAGAATAACAATTGTATAGTTGTTATTCTTTTGATTTTTTAGGTTTCAATGCCCCAACTGCTTTGAATGCCAAACTCAACAATGGATAAGTATAGGCTAACACTGCACCACCAGCAATAACATAAGCAACAATTCTCAACGGTTGTGGTATGTTGGTTTGCCACATTTCCCATAAATCACCACCAGTTGCCAATGCTGTGTTTTGAAATATACGATCTGCATCGTCTTGTAATTCTTGAAAAGAAAATGCACTGTCAGTATATAAATCAATCTGTTTCAACACATCTTTCCATTTTGGAAAATCCGAAATGTGCCAACCAGTTTCCTTTACCCATTTCATGAAATTTTTTTGAACATTCCCCCAAAAATCTTTGGCTGTTCCATTGCGATAACCATATGCTTTTTCAATCAAAGTATTTACTGCTTTTTGATCCCAGCCAAAAATTAATACTGCTCTAGTGAGCATACTAGAATAACAGATATATGCCTCGATCCCATTCTGTAAACAACGATCTTTTCCCCAATCCATTCCAGTAATATAATCCCACATTGATGGTTCATATAATGTTTCACTAGTGGCTCGGAAAACACCATAATTTTGATTGTAATAATTCATATCTATTCCTTATTTTTTCAATCTCAATCCACGACTTTTGGTTGCTGGCTTTTTGGAAATTGCTTTTTTAGTTGCTGGCTTATGATCTCCAATTGCTTTCATTTTTTTCTCTTGATCGAACTTTTTACGATATTCGGCAAGACTACTTGCTTTTGGCAACACTGGGCTTGGATTTGATTTCATCAATCCAACCTTAACAGGTGCTTTACGATTGCGTTTTCTCACTCGACCACTAGTAACGACACCTACACCACTTGAAATGCGTTTTGGATTGGATTTTCTTTTGCTTTCATTCTTATTATGAAAAAATGCAAAATAAATCATTGTCATTCCAATTAGTGCTGATCCACCAATTACACCCCATTTGATATACTTTGATTTCTTTTCTTTTTTCTCCAAATCTTTTAATTCATCAGGATTTATGCTTGGTGGTGGTGTTTTTGGAACTTTTGGATTTTTGGGTAAAGTTGGTTCTTCGATATTCTTAAAATACCAATATGCACTATCTAAAATTGCTTTATCTGTTTGGTTTGCATTATATTTTTGTGCCTCTTGTCGCAACTGTTTGAACAAAGTGGGATACAGTGCATTATGTGGTTCAGGTGCTTGTGGATATTGGATTACTGCTAACAATGATGTGCTTGTAAATTCGCCATGTTTATTGTTGTTGGTTTCCTTACCAATAGCAATGGATACATTTTGAACTAATTGTATCATATCTGATTTTGTTTTTACTTTTGTATTGGCAATTCTATTTACAAGTGTAGATAAGTCTGGTGTTGATGCCGATATTGATTGAATAAATTCTTCGTCTGTGGGTGCTTGGTACGGATTTGTAATACCATAGTGTTGATGATACATATCTACTTTCCTTTTAATTTTCTGATTATATATTTTGGATTAGTTTTTTTTATTTTTGAACAAAACAAAAATTATGATAGAGCCTACAATGACCGATGTACCTATAGTACCCCATTTTATAAACTTTTTCTTGTTTACAATGTTTTTTTTAAACCATTTTTCGCTTTGTGTTACTGCATCCGATAATTCAGCCAAACTATTATCAACAGCAAATTTTTTCATCGCTTGAAACATTGCTACAATGGTTTTAATTTCTTTTTTGGGGTCTGGTGGATTAGTTACATCATATATACTATCTTGCACTGGTCGCCAAATGCCATATTTAGCCATTCCACTAGGATAGAAAGTTTGCAATGCAACACCAAAATGATTGACAAGGTCTTGTGCATTTTGGGGTGTACTGACTTGCAATTTTGCTAAATTATCTAATTTTTTTTGACCAATCTCTTTATTCATCCCACTGGCTTGTAAAATGTTTTGATTCGATGCATGTTCTTCTAAAATGTTTTGTACAAATTGGTCTTGCGATAGCAATGGGTACGGATTATTTTGATTTCTAGACTGTTCACTTGAATTGAACATGAAACCATAATTTTGTCGATTATACATACTTATCTCTTTTTATGTTTGAAAATTGTTGTTGCTAATAAAATAACACCAATACCTATTCCAACATAACTAGCATATGTTGGGATATATATTCTATGCATTTCTCTTTTTGAAAGTTTTTGTAAATCTGGATTGGTAATATAATAATCATCCAAAAGTTTTTTTTGATTCTCTTTGCCAAATAGATTTGTGCCATTTACCTTATATTCATATCGAATAATTGGTCTAATTATTGCCATTTGCAATGGATCAATTGAATCACCTTGTGGTAATCCATCATTAACCAGAGAACTAATAAATCTCAATCCATTTTTTACATTGGCACTGTTCTGTTTGTAAAAATTATTGTATGTTTCTGTTCCCTTTTCTAAATTAGATTGTTCTTTTTCAAGTAAACCAATCAAGTTTTTGTGCAAAGTATCAACCAAGATCAATAATCGTTCTTCCCTTGAACCTGTATCTGCTACTTTGACATTATCCAAATCTGTGTCTTTACCAAGATAACTACCAATCAAATACCCAAAATTAAGAAGATCATTTGGAGATTTGATTTTGGCTCTGTGGATTTTTTTCAATGTACTATCTTTATAGTCTTTAGTTTTTTGTAAAACAGCCTTTTGTTCCAAACCGATTTTTGGCTGTGGCTGTTCATTACTAAATAAATCTGTTATCCAACTCATTTGCCCCACCTACGATATACAATCATACTTAACAACAATACACTGGATGCAATACCAATTCTTATGACATTTTTGCGACTAATTTGAGGTCGCAAAAATGATACTTTTTTGGCTTGTCTATTGTATTTTGAAATTAGAGTAAGATTTTGATTTAGTGGTCTTATAATAGCATTCGATTTTGTCGCATCAAATGAAAAGGCTATATCATACGGATAGCCCCACATAATTCTTGTTCTTTCTAATAATTTTCGTAAAACATCAGCAATTTCTGTGTATCCTTGCTTTTGAACAACATTTGCTAGTATTTGAAGATAGTAAAAAAATACAAGATCATTATCAACCAAACTAATGAATTGTTTTTTTGCATCGTCAAAAGAATTGGCAAATAGTTGAAATATATCAGTGTATATTTTATTTGATTTTTCAGCACTTTTTTGTCGATCAATTTCTCTCATTGCACAAGTAATTTTTTCACTTACGAATGTGACATATTTCATTTCAAATTTTGAACCTAGATTCATCAAATCAATTTGTCGCAATGCGTCTGTGAGATTTCCAGCACAATTGGTGTACCATTGACTAGGCTGATTTTCATATGTTGCCAGTAAATAAGGCACTAAAAATAAACTAGCAAATCCATAATTACTCATTTGAGTTTTCTCCAAATTAATCCACTTATTCCAAGTATAACAAATGAACTGGCAACCCACCAAGTCCATTTAGGAATTAGAGTGATCGCATTTTTAGTAAGTAAGTAATCACTTACTAATTCTGCCCATTCTTTATATTTGTCACTTGTGAAATGAACACCATCCTCTCTATGTCCATTTTGTGTGATCGGTCTTATATCAATAAATCGAACCTTTTTAGGTAGGTTCGATTTCAACCAATTGGCTGTCCATTCATGTCTAATTTGAACATCATTACGAATTGCTGTGGCTGGTGATACCCAATAAATCTTCTTTACCCCATATCGTTTGGCTATGTCCAATGCTTGTTGTACTGTGTTGCCATATGAGGGGCTTAAATTGGCATTGTTGCCACCCAATGACAATAAAAGCACATCAGCATTTGAACTAGCCAAAAGGCTTTCAAAATCGTTTTCTAGGTGCTTTGCAAGTGTCCATCCAGCCATAGGCTTTGATATAACAACCTCATCACCATTATCGTGTATTTTCTGTTCCAAAATAGGAAATACAGCCTGTGCGTGACTATCACCAAATAATGCATATTTCATATAATTTCCAATATTGTATATTGATTCAAAAGATACTTGATTTCTGAAATTGATAAATCTTTATGTTTACATTTTGGTGTGCAATCTCTCCAAAATGATACCATATATCTGCCTTGAACCTTGTAGGGTTCAAGGATTACTCGATTGGCTATCACATTATTGCAATGTCTTAAATGTAATTCAATATTATGCACATTTTGTTGCCTAATATGCATATGTACTACATTTTGGAATAAACTCTGTTGTTTATTTTGATCCAATAATTCCAATAATTCTCTCAACCACATTATATTCTGCCTACAACTGCTTTTACACTGGGTTTTAATTCAATTGTTCTAAATGATGATCTTTTAAATTCGCTAGGGTCAATCTGTCGGAAACGATAGTATTTATCTGTTTCATCAACACCAGTATGGTCATAGCCATGTTTTTTCAACCAAGATTTGGCTCTTGGCAATGTCCAATATTGTTTTTTGAACATTATCGTTTGAATAAATGTTGCCATTTTTTATCCTTTGAAAATTAGAAAGTGGTGGGGATTCATAAAACCCCCACCACCAATCTCAATCATTATATCTGGAAAATATAAATCTTATTTACGGTTTTTGCGTACTTTGCGTTTTGCCTTTCTACGTTTTGGATTGGATTTTACACCCATTCTCAAACGATTTTGACGAGGTGCTTTTCTACCAAAAAACATTTTTGCACCTACAACACCCAATACAGCCAAACCACCATATAAAGCAATTTGCATCCAATCTACACTATCACCTTGTGAAATTGTTATTTGTTCTTCTGCTTGTAAATCCAAAGGCATAATTTCAGCATCGTTAGCCATTGATTCTGTCAATACCAAATCTTCATCATCAGCAATTGCAACATCAGTACCAGTTTTGTCTAATTTCTTTTGAACTCGTACTTTTTTATATTCTTTCAATTTACTCAATTGTGCTTGCAATTTATTGATTCGAGAGGTCAATAGACTTTTTCGACTTACCAATTTTGTCTGTGATCTTTTCTTTTTCAAAAGGTTAATTTTGGCTTTTACTCGTGCTATTGCTCGATCATATGAATATGTTGAACGACCAATATCCATTATTCCAAATGTTGCGACATTGGCTGGTGATACCATACCAAGACCATCACAAGCACAACCATAACCAGCAAAATACTCTGGTAAATATGCCATTGTCGGCGATTGAATAGCGAATTGCATTTTATGCTCCTTATTTAATTTGTTTATCTGTTTATTTAGTTTTCTTTATCTGTAAGTTTAATTACAAAAGGCACTGCCATAAAACCAAGACCACCAACAACAAGAGCAATTTTAGTTTTATTATTTTTTAAATCTGTTGTATCTAAAAAAGTTAGTCCAATAGGTATTGCAACTGGTAACATACCACCCAATACTGATGTTAGGGCTGGTTTCCAACCACTTGATATTTGACTAGCAATACCCATTCTCAACGCATTGGCTGTAATTGCTCCAATCAATGCTCCCATTCCAACTGGTATCTTCTTTTTAGCATAGTATTTATCAACTTTTTTGCCAATCAAATTACCAAGTGTCATTTCACCAACAACTGCACCCAAAACAATCAATGATGATGTGATCAATGCTGTCTTGAATGGTGTCGCTTGTGATGATAAAGTGTTATCAAACAAGCCACCAAATGCTGTATATGCCATACTGCTAGGCTCATTTGCATATTGATAATTCAATGTGTATGGTGATGTAATAGAACGCATACCATATGGTATAGGTGTTGCACCACTAGGGATTTGTTCTGTACGAACTTTATAATGATTTGGATCATTATGGTGTATTTGCTGTTCTTGTTGTCTAAATTTGGATGCTGTAGTAGGATGTAAGATTGATCCTTGTGGTTTACCACTCGCAATGCTTTCTCCAGCAATTGTCGTCATATAGTCACTTTGAATGTATTCTGGGTTTGCAAAATCCATTATTTTCTCCTATGTTTTTTCAATCTTGATCTAACAGATTTCACATATAGAACACTGCTCAATCCTAAAATCGTCATACTTATATACCATACCCAATTTGGAACTAAAGATAAAGAACTTTTAGGTTTTTGAGTGATCGCTGTTTTTGATTTGTATGTTGGATCATATGGTACAGTGGCATCAAGACCAGTTGGTAATTTCGCATTTCGATTTGCACGAAATGCGTATTCTAGTGGTGTGTCAATACCATTATTGGCACTAACTACATTGGATGGAAACTTGTATTGTGGATTTCCAATACCCAATGGATAAAATACAGCCATATAAAGATCAATTGGATTAGAATAGTCCGAACCTCGTCTTTTATGTGGTAATTCAAAATATTTTTGAACCCAATCCATCTGTTCTCTGGCTGATAGTGATCTCAAATAGTCCGTATTTGTTCCCAAGTCTTTTGATGCACTATCACCAAATTGAATTAACCCAACATATCCATATGAGTTTTTTATGGATGGACTAAACGTACCAGCACTTTCAAAATTAATTAGATTGGCTAACCAATATGGGTGCGTACCAATATTATTTGCTACTTGTACAATTTTATCAGCAAATTCAGATGCCTTTGGATAGGCATTGGCTATATCTTCTGCCAATTGTCTGTTTGATTTTCCAAATATATCAAAAAACATTTTTTATTACCCCATTCCATTGAGTTGTAACCACAATGCATATCCTTTGTCCAATACATCTACATCTCTTTCCGATGCCAATTTATGAGATGATGATACTAGCAATCTTGCACATTCATAAGGAACGAACTCAACTCGCCAAGTTTCTTCTTTAGGTGTTCCTTGATACTGCCACTCACCTTGAACACCAATTGGTCGCATTAAAAAGTATTCAGTAATTGTTGTTGAACCTTTATAAGAACCATCAATTTTTGCAATAATTTGAGCATCCCAACCACTTTCTTCTTTTACCTCTCTTAATCCAGCCATTTCTGGTGTTTCGCCCTCGTCAATTCCACCTTTAGGAAATGTCCAAATTACACCACTATAATGATTGGCTGGTTCTACAACCATAACCATTCCATCATCACGAATTACAACACCACCATAAGAATGAGAATATTCTATAGGTTTTGGGGTATATGGTTTTGGGGTATATGATTGTGATGAATTGCTATCCCAACTACTGTTATATGATGAACCGAATAAACTTTGTTGTTGTGGCTTTGGTTGCTGTTGTGGCTTTGGGGGAATATGACCAACATTGTATCCACCCAATTCATAATTTTCTAATGTTCTACGATTTGTTATTCTACCAAGTTTTCTTATCACAGCATTGATACTTGCTGATCTTTCTCCACGATCACGAACAATCAAATTACCATTTTCATTTTCAAGAATTGCTCCATTTCCATCTAGTGATAATAGACCATCAATACTGTCGATTGCTGTATTTATATTTTTGGGTGTTAGTTTTTGCCCTTGCTTTACCAGTGTAACTAAAATTTCAGCAATTTCAGCCCAATCAGATGGATTTCCATCTGCTTGCTCTTGTGGATTAAATCTAATTCTAGGTATTTTCATTATCGTTTCCTACTTTGTAAATATTTATTTCTTTCAAAAATCATGTTATGTATTTCACCAGTGTTTTGAATTGTATATGTTGGATTTGCCAATAAAAAATTATTCAAAAATCTATTCTGTTCCAACACAATACCTTTTCCAGTATAGGTATCAATTAAAAATGCAAATTTCTTTTCCTTTGGTATTTCAATTTGTTGTTGATGCCAATGTGGTATTTTTGAAGATTGTTGTAGTAATTCTTCCATGCTATCTTCTAATGATTCTTCCTCTAATGATTCTTCAGAGTCAATAGATAATTCTTCCGATGATAATTCTTCTTCTTCAGATGGTTCATCAACAACGGTTCTTGAAAACCGTTGTTGTGGTTGCGATCTAAATGTATTTTGTGGATTTTGATTTAGTTTCAATCCCCTACGACTTTGACTAGGGCTTTCATTGCCAATTTCTGCTTGTACAACTGCATGACCAATGTGTCTATCTCCTTTTCGATTGTAGTCGTTGGCTTGACTATTTGCCTCGTCTAAATCATCATATGTGCCAATGTCACCACTTACCTCACCAGTTTTTTTATGTAGCAAAACAACTTTATACATAGATTCCCCTTGATTTTCACTATGTATTTATTATATCCTAAAATTTTTTTTTGTCTTTTCTAGCGATCACACTATTTTATACTTGACATTAAGTATACTATATGGTAGTAATATACATATGCATTGTGCATGCAAATAAAAAATTAACAAAAAGGTAATTATGCTCAAGAAAGAACTCAAAATACTTGAACAGGTGAAAAAATATATCCTGTCCAATATGTTAGACAAACATGTTGCCCTAACAATAGACAGGGGTATATACGGATTTGACGAGAAAGGAAGAGAAGATTTTATCCTAGCATTCAACAAGTATAAACTAGGATACGCAAAGAAAAAATTTGCTGAATTGAGAGCAAAAGGCAATCTGCCTCCTATAGATTTCCCCTCGTATTTACTAGAAATTTTTTACGAAGACAATTGTAAGCATCACAACATAGATTTACAAAATAAAATCAGACAACTAAAATAACAAACAAACTAAAACAAACTAAAACTATAACAAAAGGAAAATACTATGTGGCTATTTTTACCTTATGGGTTCTATTCGATTGTCGATAAATCCCCAACAACTACTGATAACATAAAAATATATTCAAAGGAACAGTGTCTCGGTAAATTCAATTATTCCAGACAAAAATATATCTGTGTTCGTGCAAGAGATAAACAATCATTGGAAAATCTTATTAAAAAAATGAATGATAGTCAATTTATAGTTGAATACACTGATATTATCGACAATCAAGGTAGTGACTATCAATTTCGTATATGGGTATTGCGTGATACTATGGCAATGTTTGTATCAGCATATTTGAAAGACTTAAATTACAGTAATTTCAAAGACAAAGCAGAACACAAGTACCATTCAGTATTTAGTCGAGTATGGGGTGTTTTATGGGATTTAGCCAAATCAAAAAAATCACATAATAACAACCAAATAAAGTTATTCGCTAATGAATATAGCGAAGATATGACTGAAGATGATGATATATCTTGGAAGAATTGGGGAAAAAGAAAATGAGCAAAGAAATTATCACCATCTGTAATTATTTTTGGGAACAAGTGGCTGGGTCTAAAGAATATGCTCATACCCAATGGGCAATGAGTACATATGTCAAGGTTCAATCATTTGAAAATGGTAAAGTCAGTGCTTTAGGCTTATGGGGATCAAAGCCCCTACCCTTTACTATTGATTTTGGCAAAAAACTTGACAAATTAGAGTTTGATTGTGAATGCCAGTCATTCAAACAAGCCTCTAAAGACAAAGATGTTGCACCTTGCCCCCATATCATTCGTGGCTTGCTTGAAATTGAAAGCAAACTTAAACAACAAGATTTTACTACTATTCATGCTGAACGCATTAACTCAATCATTCCATTCTAAAAGGATATAAATTATGACAACTATAGAAAAAGAACAATTTATTGGTTTTCTCCTAAATAAAGGCTTGAAACTGGATACTGCCAAAAACTATGCTAGTGCATTGCAAGTACAAACTCGATGTAATCATGGCACAGCAAAAAATTGGTATAAACAATATTTACGCAATGCTATATTACAACCAATTGAAGATATTCAAGAAGATATTCAAGAAGATATTCAAAGTGAAGATAATTTTGTTGATTTTGTTGAAAACAATCATGAAACAACAGCATTGGATACTATTCAAAAAATATTATTGACAAGTATTGTAAATCATCATAAGTTGATATTGATCAAAACCATAATTGATCTGCCAGTAAAATAAAATACAAAATAGAAAACACAATAAATGGGGATGCTCACAAGGCATCCCCATTTTATTTTATAGTGATTGAAAGAATGATACTTGATGTGGTTTGGTATTTGATTCATACACAAACTCATAATAGTTTTGACCATCCAATGGTTCTAAATCTATTCTATACCATGTGTTTGGATACAACATATCCCAAATCTTGATAACCTCATTCAGTGGTACACTAGCATCTTGCCAGTGGCTTGTGGCGACATATGTTTTATATCTATCGCTCCACAATCGTAACCAATATCGTCTTGTTCTCATTTATCCAAACCATTCTTACGAATATAAAAATCGACTGCTCTACGGATAAAGTCGCTCATATTGCGACCCTCTAAATTGGCAACATATCTCCATTCAGCAAGTGTTCTAACTGATATTGCTATATTCACATTCCTTGACACCATATCCAGAGGATGTTTTTTGTTTGGCTTTTCCAATAAACCTTGTGCCATATTTTCAATCACTTTTTCTCTTTTTTCTGACTGATTTTCCTGTTCACTAGAACAATTTTTATTACTATCATTTTCTGTTAAGACTGCTGGTCTAAATGTAGCCATGCTTTCCTTTGATCGTTTTAAAATAGACATTTTATTCTCCTTGCAAAAATTATTATAATTCTATTATATTTCATATATTCACAAAAAGAAAGTTGTCATGAATTTTTATTGTGAATATAGTAACACTACAAAGTTCATTCATTAAAAATTACAAAGGGGAAAAAAATGCCAAAATTACAAAATGGCGAACAGCCAACACACAATGATTTTGATTTGGGGTTTGAAGAAGAAAGTGAAGATGTTGAATATGGTGTCGGTACAGAGGTGCTACCAGAAACACCATTCATCAAACAAACAAAATTAAAGACACAAATACATGGTCACGATGCAGAAAGTTTTGGTGGTAGGATGTCAAGCCCAAAATTATTTGCACAACAAGCATTATTTCCACAAGTTGCCCAATTGCGTTGCTGGAAAATTGAAAATGGTATTCCAACTGGAATTGGTGTAATTGATGCCAATGCTAGTGAAGAAGATTTTGTACAAAGGTTTCGTGGTGCTATGCCAAAGGCTGGACAAGGTACATATAGATTTAAAATGCGACCACTTGATATGGATGGTCGTGAATTGGGTCAAGAGATCACATTAGCAATTTCTGAACACCACAGTGCATTGAATAATAGTGCAACAACACAAAATACTGTTTCTAGTGTAAGCATGAGCCAAGCCCAAGCCGAACAACAAACAATGACTAGAATGATTGAAATGTTAAAAGAAACATTGGGGCATTCACAGAGAGCATTGGAAGAAGAACGCAGACGAACACAAACTTTGCTTGAACAAATGGCACAAGAGCGAATTGATTTAGCAAGTAACACAGCCAGTGGTATTCAAGTTATCAGTGAGAGAATGATGGATGCTGATGCCAAGCGACACGATGCGATGTTGCGACAAGAGCAACAACGTAATCAACAAGTGCAAGACAATATGGCTACATTTTTTCAATCTCAACAGGAAATGACACAATCCGAAAAAAGACGACAAGAGGCAGAATTCAAAAGACAACAAGAACGAGAACAGTCGTTTAATTCAATGCTCATACAAATGGAAAAAGAACGGTCGGATCGTGATCGATCAATGTTAGAGGCACAAAAGGAAAGAGAATTAACCCAGTTCCAAATGATGCTTGAACAAGAACGAGCCAGACGAGATCGTGAAATGCAAGAATTTCGAGAAAGACAAGAGCAACAAAGACAAGAATGGGAACGCAAGAGAACAGAAGAACGAGAAGAATATGATAGACGAGAAAGATTGCGTAAGGATGAAATAGCAGAAAGAGAAAAACGAATACAAGCCGAATTGCGTGAAAAGGAACAAGAAAGACAAAGACAACACGAAATGCGTTTAAAAGAGTTGGAATTGTCAGCACAACGAGACAGAGAACATTCCGAACGTATGATGCAATTACAAGCATTGCAAGTACAAAATGAAAAACAAGGTTCATTCAAGGAAACCATAAAAGATGCAATGGAAACTCTAACTGGTTTTGGCATTGATCCTATGGATTTGATACAGAAATTAATAGGTGGAAATGATAGTGGCAGTTCATCCAGTGATATTATTGGTGCTATTACTAGTCTAGGTGGTAAGGTAGCAGAGGTTGTAAAGGAAAATGTCAAGGCACAAGGTGCTGTGCAAGCAGTACAAGCCCAAGCACAAATGGTACAACAGAATCCAATGCTTATGCAGAATCCTTATGGAATGATGCCCTATGGTATGACACCACAACAACAACAAATGATGTTGCAACAGCAAGCAATGCAACAACAATTTATAAGTGGTGATGATGATGATGATGATGAATACAGTGATGAAATAGTACAACAACCAGTATTTCAAACTAAAAAACAAAAATCAAAAGAACAACCAAAGACACAACCACAAACACCAAAAATTGATTTACCATTGGTAACTCAAAAAAATGCAAGAAAAGCATTACGACAGTTGGCTGTAACTTTACCAAATAAACCACAAGAGGATTGGGAAGAAATCATTACAATGTCGATTGTAAATGAACCAGCGATATACCATTATTGTCAAGCAGTATCAGTTGTTTATGCATTGCGTGAAACAGGTGCAAATGATGAATTGATAAACAAGATAATGTATGCTTTGCAACAATCCAATCTTGTTCCTAAAGACTTAAATTATGGAGCATAATATGGAATTTCAACTAGCGAATGGAAAACTTTTACATATAAAAGGTAGTCGTTTTATGGTAGAGGTTCTGGATAATCAGATAATTATAGATATACAACCATCTCAAAAGGCTAATATAAAGCCTTTTGAGCAAGAGTTTGATCGTATTTTGAATGATACCCCAGCATATATCAAAAAAGAAGAACAGACCAAAGTTATCAAACTGTCGGAGATAGAAAAATCTACATCCGATCATGATCAAATCACTGAAATTGGAAAAACTGTTTTTAATAAATTTATGAAAACATGGTCACAAGGTTTTGGTGATGAAAATGCAGAACAACCAGATAGAGCAACTTTGATGAATAAAACAATGAGTGATTATTCATTGCATGTTATTCGATATGTTAAGTCAGTTGGTGGGCTTACCAGTGCAACAATGAGGGCTTTCCCAACAACAGACTATACATACACACCATATCGAAAACAAATGCGTTTATTGGCTGAAAATATTGCACAAGTTAGCAGTATTCTTTGTCCACCACTTTCGGAATTACTAGAATACCCATTCTTAATAGAACAACCTTAAAATATAGGAGATAAAAATGACTGATTATTATTGCGTATTGAGTGGTTTGACACCACATAACATTGGAACAGACGAGGGCGATGATTTTGGAGATATGCCAAATGGGTGGATCAAAATTACCGTGCAAAGACGATACGAGAACCCCCAGTGGTTATTGATTCAAGATATAAAAGCAGAGCAATTGAAACAAATGCTCACACAAGTTCCAGAGGATCAACAAGACATGGTAGTGGATGCTTTGAAATTGCAAATTGATGCTCAATTTGTTGCTTTAGAGGATCGATTGGGTCAATACATTATTGAAGAAGAAACTAAATATATTGCTGATCCAACAGAACACAAATCAGTGTTTGAGGAATGCAAAGGATTATTGTCACAACTTGAAATAGATTTAGAAGATTTGGGTATTGACCAAGCAGAATAAATCAGTATTGTTCGTGTCTTTAGGAAAAGTGAAAATATTTAAAAATATATTTTCACTTTTTTTTTGACAATTTATTTTGTTGTGATAAACTGATAGTGTCAGTTATGACAAATAAACAAACTACAACCAATGGAGAAATTATGATATCACTATCAAAATATGAAGATAAAACTATAATTTATTATTTAAATACACCAGTCGGAAACATTGTCACACTAAAAGGAATAAAAAACTTGTACGACATTCAAGATTTTACTGGTATTCATTTGAAGACGTTCGATAACTATGATGATGCATGCGAGTATGCAAAAAATGTATTTTCATCGGTGGAAAATTATAGCAAAGAAATTGTTTCAAACACTAAACAAAGAATAAATGCAATGAAAAATGTATATAATCAAAAATTAACAGTACACTAATTGAAATTGAAATTGAATACCAAAAAGACAGTCTATAATAGACTGTCTTTTTTATTTTAGAGTGATCGCTTTGCTGTCAGTATTGCACTGAATAGGATATATTGAATGCAAATATATGGAGCATATCAGTATGTCAGTAAGACCAGTAAATAACCAGTTGGCTGGAATGAGAGCCAATCCAATAGACCTTGATGGTGCATCACATCATCCTAAAGTTTGGCATTTACCAAGTTGGAAACAAGGTGATGATACGACACGAATTGCAGTATTGCGTGAAATTGCAATGAGGGCTGGTCGTGATCCAAGATTAGCAACTTTGGCTGTAAATATATTGCGTTCAAATAAAGTTGAGCCAAGAGATTACAAAGCCCAAGCAAGTGCTTTGCTCAAATGGGTTCAACAAAATGTTTATTATATCAATGAACCATCGGAACGATTGCAAGACCCCACCTATACATTGAAAGTTATGTATGGTGATTGTGATGATATGGCATTATTGCTTGCATCGCTTTATGAGGCTTGCAAATTGGAATGGAGATTTGTTTTGAGTGGTAAAGTCAATGGGAAACCAGCACGATGGATAGAGGGCGAAAAATTGCCTAAAAATGGATTTTGGTCGCATATCTATCTGTTGGTAGGGTATCCACCATTTCAACCAAAAAAATGGCAATTTGCTGAACCTACATTGCGTGGTGTTGATTTGGGTTGGGATATAATTCAATCCATTCAAAGTGGACAAAATATATTGCCAGAAATGGGTGCAACTGAAAGTGGTATCATCAAATTAGAGGATGAAAAGACAAAGGCTAAAAAAGAAAGTCGGAAAAAACTAATGGAAAAAATCAAGGAAAAACTTGATCCAGAGAATCTTATTTCGGATGTTCTAATTGTTGCTGTCACATCTGTATTGACTACATTTGCAGTGAATAAGATACAATCTATATTCAATGCCAAGAAAAAATAGTTTGTGGGGATAATTAAAAATGGCATAGGGTTTTTCCCCTATGCCATTTCAAACAAACTAACTAAAACAAAAGGAAATAGATACCTCTATATCTTTTAATAAATATATAACACTATTCAATAGCCAATGACAACTTTTGTGGTTACTTATTTTAAAAGATTATCAAAATAAAGGAGAATATATGGCTATTGAATTAACAAATGAGTTTATTACCCCAAAATCAATCGAACAAGCATACCAGTTAGCACAAATAATGCAGAATCAATCATATAAAGGTAATGAATATGAAAGAAAACAAGCAGATGCATTTGCAATGCGTGGAATGCGTGGTGCAAGAGCAAGAGATCATAAACTTTTGGTTGTGCTTGAAAAGGCGACAGAAATCCTATTGGCTATTTCCAATGACCAATTTGGACAATATCGATTGAGAAATGACATTCCAGAAAGTCACAAAGTAGAACCAACAGAGGTTCAAATGTGGCGAGAGGCATATCGTATGTGTGATCAAGGTACACCACTTGAACATTTTAAGTGGATTTATGGGTGTGCAATTAAATTGGCATATGGTCTATGAAAATAGTATTCACACTAGAATTGGTTGAAATCTTGATTGATTATGTTGTATCAATTACTGATCCTTTGTTGTACATAATTCATTGTGCAGAGAGAAAACTAATTGATGGAAATATCCGATCTTGTGTAGTGACTATTGATTCCGATTTAGAATTGAATCGTCTAAAACAAGTCATTGATTTTATGATCAATGACGATATTACTATTCCAGTTGAATTAGTGAAATTATTTAAAAGTAAAAAATTGTAGCGATCACTCAAATATAAGTTTTCACTTGCAAGTGTGTATGGGTATCAGTAATATATATACAAGATACCCATTTTATTTTATCGGAGATACAAATATGTCTATATTATTGTCAAGAATGACATTTGATGAATTGAAAAAGAAACAAGCATTATTGGTGCTAGAACGTAAAAAAATTATTTTGAAACTCAAAGATGCAAAAACTATTGCTAAAAAAGTTCTTTTAAAAAGATTGCAACACACTGATGCTAATTTGGAAAAAGTAAATACTGAAATACTGAAAAGACAAAGAGGAATTGTAAAACAAGGTTCAAAAATTGTAGCACCATCTATAATCAAACCAACTGTACCATTTCAACCTAGTACAGCAAGTTCTTTTGTTCCATCAATTTCTGTTATTCAACCACCATTGCCAACACCAGTTCCGATGCCAAATTTTTCAACATATCCAGCACCAGAATTGCAACTACCAGCGATTGTTGATGAAACTATTGTAGAACAACAAGAGATATCAAATGCTGAATTGGATACGACTGATACTGATGGATTTGATTTTATGTCATTCCTAGAAGAAAATAAATTTGTTGTAGGTGCTGGTGTATTGATTGCATTATATTTTGTATTTGGTAGAGGTAAATCCATTCGTTCAAATCCAAGAAAAAAAAGAAAATCAAAATCTTCTCGTAAATTGCGTAAAAATTCTCAAAGACGAGGATACAATAGACAATAACTTTATAGTTTAAAAGGGGAAACTATGAAAATCAATACATTTCAAATGTTGCCATTGGCAAAATCTTTATTAGAATTTTTACAAAATGGTGTGAATGTGGGAACAATAATTTTTGATGAACAAGGAATTACAATTGATGTTGATCGTGCTAGACAACAGATTGCTGATAAACTTGTTGTTCAAATGAAAGATTGGAAACCAGAGTATCAAGGCAAAGAGTTATTGGATGATCAAACTCGAATGGCTGGTGCAAGGTTTTTGGCTGGTGTTTCCATATCTTTACTGAAAGGAAATAAATAAATGACAAACTATAGCCCTGCTGGTGAGGGATCACCTATCGTGCCACAATATAATTACATAACTGGTGAATATATGCGACCAAATTATTACAACGGTCTTGAAGAAGAAATAAATAATAGAAATACACGAATGGGTAGACAAGGTTATGCTCCTGTTCCAAATTATATGATTGGAACAGGCAATTCACCTATGGATCGTGGTGGTAACAATCTTATGCCATCACAACAGCAAGGTTTTCAATATTTGACAAGTGGTGGATACCCACCACCAAGTGCAATGCCACAAAATGCCAATGTTTATCCAGCAATGTTCAATCATCAAACAGGACAAAGAATTGATCCACAAAGTGGTGGTCTTGTTCCTTATGCTCCTATGGTTGATAAACATTCATCATCGGATAAATTAGATGCCCCAATGTTCAGTGGTATTCCGTCTTATTTACAAAAATCATCACAATATGGTGATTTGGATTCAGCAGTTGCATATCGTGATGTAAATGGTAGTGGTGGGTATCAGTATCGCCAATTTGCTAATGGTTCTATTCAAATATTAAAATCACCTAGTGGTGGAACTGGTACTATGATATACCAAACTAGTCCATATTGGCAAAAAATTACTAATGAGATTGGTGCATATCCTACAAAATCACAAAAACTTGTTCAAAAAGGTAAAGAGTTAGTACAATCAGAAGAAGGACAAGAGGTGCTTACATCTTTATTTGACAGATTTGTGTCTACACAAAATACAAAAACAGAACAGCAAAAATTACTTGCACAGCAAGCACAAGCAGAACAACAAAAAATTGCAAAAGGTATGCAACCTACAACACTTGAAAAGGCAACACCTTATTTGATTGGACTGGGTGCAATTAGTATTGTTGGAACAATAATGTATTTTGCAACTAAACCTAAAAAATAAGGTGATTTATGCATTTTGCTTTACCAAGTTATTATGGAAAAACTGATCCAAAAGAACCAGAATTGACAGGTCGTCAAAAAGTTGCTAGTCAAGGATTGGATGTTGTTGGACAAGGTTTAACGCAATTTTTTAATTGGAAAACAGCACAAGCGAGTGGTGGAATGCAACCATCACAAGGTGGTACTTATTATGATCCCAATAGCCAACCACCCACAACCCCAAATTACACACCAGTTATTATTACAAGTGTTCTTTTAGGAACACTTGTAATTGGTGGTATCATTTGGTTCAATACTCATAAAGGAAAGAAAAAATGAACAACTACCAGATAGCAAATATAGCAACATTCGGTGCATTTAACAAAGCAATGACAAAAGAAGAAGAAGAAAGATTAAGGCAAATAAGTGCTGAAATCCATAGCCCATTAGTGCGTATGGATCATCCTTTGACAAAAGAAGAAGAAAAATTAAGGCAAATAGATGCTGAAATCAATCGCCTTGAAAAACAAAATCAGACGATAATTGGCAAAATGCGACCATATATGCGTGTCTTGGCTATGGGAATAGAATATGCTCGTAGTAAAAGTATTGCCAGAGCAATAGGGGCATCCATACTACCTTATCCGTATATGGTATACTTGGCTTACAGTGCATACACCGAAAAAACAAAACGTTCTAATCCAAGAAAAAAAACCAAAAGAACCAAAAGAAAATAATATAGGAAATATATGATGTTGCCACAAGGTTATGGAATGATGCCCCAAAAGGCAGTGCGAAAAGGCTATTTGAATGGAACAATTATGGATAGTATTGCACAAGCCCAATCAGCGATTGCAACATACGATAAGCAAGCCAAAGAATTGGAACGCACCCAAAAGCAATTGCAATCTTTAATTGCAGTTGGAGTAGTTGTAGTTGGATTGGGTGGGTCATATTTATTTTATAAATTTTTAAAAGAAATGGGTAAAACAAAATGAAAAGAATAAATCCAGCAAAATGTAATGATGGTTCATTTAGTGCCAGTCCGTTCAATTCAAAAGGCACTTGCACTTGGCATCAAGGGGTTCAAGGATCAGCAACACAAGACGAGTACGATAAATCCCAATCTAGGGTTAGGTATCGTTCACCAAAAGACTATACAAGCAGTTTTGCCCCACCAAAGGGCAAAACCAGTAAAGGATCAAAATCATCAGAACCTATTGCTAAAAGTATCAGTGTCGCCAATGAAAATTATGACTTTAAAGCATTCAAAGGAATACCATTGATCAATCAGACAGTGCTTGATCAATGTATTCAATACTTTTCCAAAAAGGATATACAGTCGATTGTTTTACCCAATTATATTCAATCGGCAGAAAGGCTATCAGTAGAAGAACTTTATGACATTCGATCAGATGGTCAATCCGTTGGATTAATTTATGAGGGTGCAAATAATTATCAAATCAGTTTGCAAGTAGAAAATGAAAAAAGTCCTGTATGGGTTATCTCATTTGGTTTGTCTGATGAAAAAGTGAGTTATGGTTCTTTCAGTTTTACCACTAGCCCCAAAGATTTCAAAAAAACACTTGTTTTTGTAATTGATCTCTTAAATGTCTTTGACATTTTATGTACAATGGAATCATCAATTAAAAAAGATCATATTTTATATCAATTTGTCAAAACACTTTTAAATCAAGCATATGATAATAAGTTGGCATTCATAAATGTTTTGACAAGTACGATGGTTGATTGTGAAAATGCTCTTGTGAAATCAAAAGACAAAGAGATAAAATACAAATTGGGCTATTTGACATTTTTAAAAGACAATGTTCATTTGAAAAATCAAACGACAGCCAGTACAACAGATTTTATATTTCCGATACCATCTGAAATGTATGCTACCTATGTTGCTTATATGTTCAATTTGCACGAGGTATTTGCTGACAGTACTAGTGGTAGTATGATTGGTTCTATGGCTTTTGAAAATATATTGCCAGTTATTATCAAAGATGTTCAACTTTCTATATATGTTAATGATAAAAAAACATTGACAACAGTCAATAAAATTAATGAAATGATATTGAAAAACTTGTCAAGTGTAAAAGTAACTGTAAGCAATAAAGCAAAACCTGAAAAGGCATACTATACTTTTTCGCTTGCAAGAACGGAAATATTTGAGATAACACCAGCCTTTGATCGTCTTAACAAACAATTGGATGTTGTAGATCAACCAAATATGTCATTACTTAAATTGGTTCAGTTGGTGTTATACAATAATATCTTAATTGATGGTTATTTTATTTTGGCAAAAGGTGCTGGTGCGTCTGTAGGTAGTTCAGATAACAATTTTGAATTGGCAGTTGATATAATGGATCAATTGCAAGCATTGTTGGATAAGTACCCATCTAACAAGCCTTATTTCAAAGAATATCCAACACCAACTGGATTTGAGTTTAAACCTAGTGATTTTATTCAACAATTTGTGAATATAACAAAGGTAAAAAAAGTTATTAAAAAGACAAGCAAAAATAAAAAATGAATACTGATACTCAATCCATAGAACAGTTTATCAATAATGGTGGTGCTGTTGGTGATGCCGAAAGAGCATTGAAAACAGGCAATACAATCGCTGGTATTGGTATCAATGCTGGTATTGCTGTTGCCAATGCGACAATAGCCACCACAGCCACAGCCACTGGAACAGCAGTGGCTGGTGGTGCAGTGACAACAGCGATCAGTGGAGCAATTACAAGCACATCAAGTGCTTTAATTAGTGCTGGTGTAACAAGTGCGACTGTTCCTGTTGTTGGTTGGGTTGTTGCTGGTGTATTGGTTGCGAGTGCTGGTATTGCATCCATTTCATCAAGAAGAAAGGCAAAATTTTTATCAAAAGATCGTGGATTGTTGCAAAAGTATATAGACAATTATTCAAAAAAATCATCCGAATGGCGATTGAGAGAAACTAAACAACAAATATCACAAATACAATTGCTTTTGACAAAGCCCAAAACCTCATACAATGCTAAACGCAAAGCCAAAGCAGAATTGAAACTGGAGGCATTGTATTTCCTTGCAAAGCAAGAGAAATTATCAATATATCAACAACAAGAGCAAGCCAAAATTATGGTTGCCCATGATGAAAAGCAAAAAAAAATCATGATGATTGCAATTCCATCCATTTTGATTGTGTCGGTAGTATCGGTATATTTGTTTAGTAAGAAAAAATAATTAAAAAAACTTGCTTTTTTATTTGCAAATATAATTTATTTGTGATAACATAATAGTGTCAGCAATGACAAAAAACTAAACAATCTAAAAACAATCTAACTTAACAAATGAGGTAAATATGGAAACGCAAGTATTAGAAACAAACACAGTATATACAATGGTATCCCACAATTCACTACTATTTGGTGTGTGGTATGCAATATACTATACTATGGATTTGAGCGAGAGTGTTGAAAATGCAATTTTTTGTAACAATGATTTTGAGGCTACAAAAAAACATTTCACACTATTGATAGAAGAATACGAACAATTTGCAAGTTATATGGAAGAATACAAACAAGAAAGTGATATGGAAGAATACGAACAAGAAAGTGATTACCAAAGTGAAAAAAATGCTGAAATGGCAAATGAAATCTCACTGTATGGCTGTAGATTTTAATTAATGGTTCATGTTTGCGATCACTCTATTCAAATAGAGTGATCGTTTTTATTTTTTAGATATGATATGATAAAAAGTAAAATAGCACAGATAAGGAAACAATATGTCATACCCAATTATACGCAAAGGAATGGTAGTTACCCCACAACATACTGGTTATGGTGCATCGGTTGAACGATACCAAAAAAGATTTTCAAAGAAAGATGAAGAAAAACTACAAAAGAAATTGTATAAATTTCGTCAGCAACTGGATAAATTGCAAGCCAAAACATCAAAATTGGGTGCAAACATTCGTGCTAGAAAAATTGCCAGACTTGAAAAGAAAATACAAGCAATTCAAGCCTTGTTAGGTATGCAACCATTTGATGCTAGTATTCAAGCAGAGGCACAAGCAATTGCTGATGATGTAACAAAACCTAGTCCATTGCCTTTAATTTTGGGTATTAGTGGTGCTTTGGTTGTTGGTGCTATTGTGTTTTATTTTGTTAAACAAAAAGGCAAATAAAATCAATTTTGGACTGGCAATCAGTCATATATAGTGAACAGTTTCCATATCTGTTACTTATTATAGGTTTTTTGATTGCTAGCATGATGGATGATGATCAAAAATAGGTGATATATGCGAAACAATCCCAAAAAGAAGAAAGTCAATCCAGTTGATCGATTTAAAAGATGGCATTGGGGAGAAGAACCAACACACCAAATTCAAATTGATGATGATCGTTTTCCAGCAGAAATGATTGAAATTGGTCGATTGATGGAAATGCGAATTGATTTGGCTGATGAAACTGGCAATCGTGCTAATCCCAAAGAAGAATTGGGATTGGAGATTGACAATAAATCGATCAATGAATGTTATGTGCTATTTGACAACAATCATCCAAAAGATCGTATTTATTTTCATTTGAATAATGAAACTCAAAAAGATTTTGCTGATTTATATGACCAGATTGACATTGAACCAGTTGTGCTTAATAACTTGGCAAGATTTGGTGGTGGGCATCATAGTCGAATGACTGATTACCCAATGGTTTATGCGAAACCATTGGGTTATCTCACTCACTTGGTTTATTACACACATAAAAAGGTGATGATGATGGTGTTGGCAGTGGTTATATTCATGAAATGGGTGAAGAAAAAGGTGGAACACACCCACTCATAGCCATTGCAAAAGATGGTACAATTTGGATGTGTGGTGGTTCTTATACTTGTCCAAATGCTGGGATTACAAATTAATAAATAATAAAAGGGAGAAAAAAATATGACACAAGATTTTATTACAAGTACAATTTTTTTTAAAGATGGAACAACATTTGATGTCTGGCTATCATTGTCAGATACTCAAACTCTTGTTGAACAATTTATTAGAAAATCAACTGAAATTGTCAATGTAGCCAATCATCCGAATGGTGGTACGCAATCATTCTTTATTCATATTGATGTACAATCCATACAATTGATTTCAGAGGGGTGTTTCTCTCAATCTAAATTGTCTGTGGATGTAAAACCAAAATTGAGATAATTTTCAATTTTTATATGTGAGTTGTGGGTTATCTTGCCCATCTAATACAGATTTTGGTACTACCCTATTGCGTAGATACATTCTTATTGCATCACGAACAAGGTCGGCAACATAGATTTGCCGACCTGTTATTTCTGTGTCTTGTTCTGCCAATTGAACTAATTGATCGTGTGTTGAATGTCGTATTCTGGCAACCATTACTCGAAATATATTTTTATCATTTTCTGTTTCTTTTTTATTCATTGCAAAAACCCCTAATATACATACTCATTTCACTAAACTTTATACAGCGATCACTTGGCGATCACTCTGTTTGAAATAATTTATATCATATTGTTTGCAAAGATGGTAAAAATAAGAGAAGATATATTGACAATAAAGTATATGTAATTCTTTATTCCTCTTTAACCTATAACTATTGGAGAATGATATGGCTTTGCGACTTAAAAGCAATCCAGCACCGATGAGTGGTGCGTTATTCGTTTCTAATCCACGCAGAAAAAAGGTTCGTTCTGTTAGAAAGAATCGTGCAGTTAGCAAATTGCGTGTTGTTCGTAAACGGAAAAACCCAGCGAAAGCAAAACGAAAAGTAATTCGTTTCAACCCTTTGAGAAAATTAACTTTGCGTAAAGTACGCAAGAACAGATCAAGAAAATTGGTATTGCGTAAGGCTCGTAAAAATCCAATGCGTAAACGCAAAATAGTTGCTCGCAAAAATCCAATTCGTAGAAGAAAAGTTTCTTTGTTGCGTAAAAATCGTAAACATGTATTACGTTTTCGTAAAAACCCTCGTAAAGCAGTTCGTAAACATGCAATGCGTAAAAATTCTCGCAAAGCAGTTCGTGTTGTACGCAAAAACCCAATGACTCTTGGCTTTTTGAAACCACTTGAAAACTTGGTAGCAAAAGTTCCATTTATCGGTAGCAAAGTAGCACCTTATACACAACCTATTGCTGTTGCAATGATCGGTGGTGCTGGTGTTGTTGGTGGTTTGAGTATGATTGGTCGTTTACCTGTAGTGGGTGAATATGCTAAATATCCATTTGGAAATGCATTTGGTGCAACTGTTATGGGTCTTGGTTTGGCAGTAGTGTCAGCATTCTTACCAGTATCTAGTGAAACCAAAAAATCTCTTGCAATTGCTTTTGCAAGTGCTGGTGGAGCGATCAATGCTGGTCAATTGTTGATGTGTGGATTTGATCTTGATGCATGTAAACAACAAAACTTGGCATTACTTGGTTCGGATGATAGTTCTGATTCTGTAGTAACAGCAGAAGAACAAGTTGTTGGTCGTCTTGGCGATGGAATGTACTATGAAATCCAACCATATGCTGGTGTTGCAGTTGATATGGCTGGTATTGATTATAGTGGTTCTCACTATGGCGATGCACAAGCATGTCCAGCCGATCTTTCACCTATTGAGGGAGAAATGGCTGTTCGTGGTCGTGATGCCTTTATTGCAAGATTTGGTACAGCACCTAAAAGAATGGCTGGTGAAAGAAAAGCCATTTCTGGAATGGCTGGACAAATGGGTCACAGATGGGGATGGTTGATCAAGGCTCTTGGTTGGCAAAGATTCTCTCAATTGGCACAATTGCCCCCAGCACAAAGACAAAAACTTATTCGTCAATTAAAAGCCTCTGCAATTCAAGCATCACAAGCAACTTTTGATAAAGAATTGACTGGTGGATTTCAAGGTATCGCATTAAGTGGTGTTGCTATGGACATGTCAGGTTTGGCTGTTGATAACATGGCTGGTATCGCTATTGCTGGTGCTGGTATTTAATAATATTTAACTCAAAAAATTATAGGAGATACAATTATGTATGGACTTTTAGAACAAGGATCAACTGGACTACCCCCAAGTGTTCCATTCAATCTACCCAAAAACTTATTTCGTTATGGCGAGCAAACCCTTTGGTCTACCCAATTGCATGCAAACGGTTCTGCCCTTGCAAATGGTTCATTTCGTCTTTTCACAACTCCACTAGGTCAAGTAGGTCAAGGATTTACAAACTCTTTGTCAATCGGTGAAACCTCACTCAAAGAGGGTGGTCGTATCCCTGCTGGTATCGCTTATGATGTGTTTGGAATCGCATGTCAAGTGGGTGTTGCTGAAACTAATGAAAGTTCTGGAACACCAGCCGTTCTTGGTGATGCTGTGAACTCTATTGCAAATGTAAATACATTGGTAAACATTCAAAGTAATGGTGTATTGTCTTGGGATTTCACTCAAACACAAGTGGATATAGCAACTATTGAACTCATCGGTGCTGGTGGTGGTGCATTCGGATCAATTTCTATTGATAATGCTGGTGCAACTGCAACTACAACTGCTGGAGCAATGAACAATGGGGCTGGTTCTGTATTTCTTTATAGAAAGCATCCCGTTGCACTCCCCGGAAACTCGACATTCTCGGTATTGTTGCGATATGGTTCTCGTGCGTCTGCTGTAGGTGCTAAAGATTTCTTTGTAAAAGTAATCTTGATGGGATACTACAAAAACGTTATCGAAATTGGCTAATCTTTATATTAAAATAATTGTCAGTGTGGCTAACCACACTGACTTAAACTAGGAGAATAATTTATGTATGGAACTTTAGAACAAGGATCGACTGGTTTACCCCCATCAGTACCCTTTGAACAACCAAAAAATTTATTTCGTTATGGTGAACAAACTTTGTGGTCTACCCAACTACATGCTGGTAGTGCTACAAGTGCTGTATCTTTGGCAAACGGAACTTACCGTCTATTTACAACACCTTTGGGTCAAGTAGGACAAGGTTTCACTAATGCATTGACTATCGCAGAAACCTCATTAAAAGAAGGTGGTCGTGTTCCAGCAGGGATTGCATACGATGTATTCGGTGTTGCGTGTCAAGTTGGTCGTGCTACCTCTACAGGCGATAGTTCTTTGGGTGATGCTGTATCTTCACCAGATAGCATTCGTTTGCTTACTGAAATCCAAACCAATGGTATCTTGAGTTGGGATTTTACCCAAACACAAGTAGATATTGCCCCTGTACAATTGATTGGTGCTGGTGGTGGTGCTTTTGGTTCAGTATCTTTGACTGGCAATACTGCTGGTGAGGTTGTTGGTAACTTGAACAATGGTGCTGGTAGCGTTTTTCTCTATCGTAAGCATCCTGTCGCACTCCCCGGAAATTCAACTTTTAGTATCTTGTTGCGATACGGTTCTCGTATGGGATCATTGATTACTGGTCAAGATAGTATGTTCGTAAAAGTTGTGTTGATGGGTTACTACAAAAATGTTATTGAAATTGGTTAATTTCATATTGCATCTGTAGAGTTAATTCAGTAACAGAACGAATTGGGGATTGGCTTTATATAGCCAATCCCTTTTTGTTTTTGGCGATCACACAAAAATATTTTTTTCATTGTGATATGATCTTTAATAAGATAGAATATAAATGATCAATTTAGTATATAAACATTTAGGAGAAATTACTATGACTTATGATCCTTATCGTCAAGGTGGCTATGGTTCAGCAAGCAATGGACAAGGTGACATGTCCAATCAGGCTGGTGGTGGAATGAATAACCAATGGAATACTCGCATTCAAATGCCTTTTGCCCAAGATATGGGTGGAACACAACCAAATGTTCCAGCATTTGTAAGATCGCCATATTATCCAACTGCACCATTTTATTCAACTGATCCCAACGTTGGATACCAAACTCGTTTTTATTCAACTGGTATCGTATACAATACTGATTACACAGATGCAAATAGTGAGGTTATTCGTAGGGTGCAATTCGATATTCCATGTCGATTGATTGCATTCAATGCCTCTGCAATTGCATTGACAGTTGGAACAAGTAGTTCATCCGATACTATATATACAGAAGATATGAAAGGTATTGATCCAAGAGATTTGTTTTTATTCCGTGCTGAATATACAACTGGTGATCAACTTACTGTTTCGCCTCGTCTTGCATCCAATGTTTGTGGAACAAATGAGGGCAAACAAGGTGAATTGGGTGGTGTTGGTTATACAATCAATGCTGGTGGTTCTCTTGTTATTGGATTGACCCCTTTATTCAAGGGCTTACGAATTGATGTAACGTTAGTATGTCTTGAAATGCGTGGTAACTCAAATTTTGTTCGTGGATAATATTCATATCAAGAATGAAATAGGAGATAACAATGTATTGGAATAGACCACAATTAGTGCCACCAAGTGCTGGTGGTGGTGCAACAAATATACCACCACCACCACAAAATGAATTAGTAGCAAATAGACAAAATAATACTGCTGGTTTATGGAATGGTGGAAACATTACACTTGCAACCAATAGTCTTGCAAATCCAACAGCAACATGGAGATCACCTGTTTTTGATCTTCGACCAGATTTACCCTTTTTATCACAAGGTACAAGAGAGGCAACACCAATCTATCGTTCAAAAACTGGTGATTGGGGTTCTTTATGGGTTGTTGTAGATGGTTTGAATCAGAACTTTGGTGGGGCATATGGTTTTGCTGGTTTGACTGTAAAATATCAAGAAAGGGTAAGCCCAATTGATCCTACAATAGTCAAGAATGTAAATGATCCTATTGATATAACTGGTGAGTTTGCTGTTGATACAAGTTTACCAGTTGCAAAACAACAACAAGGTGCATTATTACAGTTTAAGCCTACAAGTGATGTTGATCCAGTGCGTTATTGGCAAATAGTGTTATATTTTGATTGGACATATACGTTTACCGTACCCATTCAATTAAGAGTTCAATCAGCATATTATTAAGGATTTTAGATATGGCTTTTATACCAAATAATTCAACTGGAAACGATGTAGTTTCAAAAGGCAATCTATTCTTTGAAAAGGCTGTAGAGATTGATGGTGTATTCGGTGGATTTCCAGTTCAATATGTCAGTGATTGGTTACGCATACAAGGTATGCCAAATGTTGCATTAACTGCACAAGGAACAGCCGATGGAAATGCTGTTACTTATCCACAAAGTACAGTTGGTTCAGTGATTATTACTTTAGAAATAGCCACTGGAAATGCTGGCGAGTTTGAGGCTGGTTTGGCTTTATCTTCACAAAAAATTGGTGAATGGACATGTCCATTGACAAATGTATCAACTTTTGATGTTCCAGCATTGTATCAATTCATTCAAATACCAGCAAAATTTATTCGTTTCAAAGTTAGTTTCCTACCAAATCAAGCGACTGGAAACTACGCAAAACTGTATGTACGATTACATGCAAGTGCTTAAAATAGGGGAAAATATATGTTTTTAATTATGTTACTTTGTTGTGGAGAAGAACCAAAAGAAACTGTTGCTGTTCAACAAGACACAGTTGTTCAAGATACAATTGTTCACAAGACACTGTAAAACAAGATACCGTTTTACAAGATACAGTACAATCGGATACTGTTGTTGATGAACCAAAAGAATTGGTTTTACCACCACAAGAATAAAAAGAAATTGAGAATAAAAAAGGCTAGGGTTGTGTACCCTAGCCTTTTCTTTTTATCAAATACTTAATTATGATTCCCCATAATTAACAAATACCAATTCTCGTTCGGCTCTTGTAAGTGCTACATATGCCATATTGCATTCTTGCTCATACAAATGTGTTTGTTTTGCTAATTTATTGAAAAATGCAGATTCGTAATTGAGAATAACAGCACGATGAAATTCAAGTCCTTTACTACGATGAACACTGGTCAATGTTACAGTATTTTGTAGTGCCTCGTCACTAAACATATCTTGAATTATTTTTTCAACATTTTTAGGGTTGCAACCGTCTTCACCATATTTAGCAGATATGATTTCACCCAAATATGATACACAATCCATATCGTCTTTCAATTTATCCATTTTGTCTAATTGACCATTTTCTTCAAGTGCAGTAAACTCGTTTGTTCGGTGTTTTGATAATTCTTCATTGAATTTTGTTAAACTATTGCCTGTTTCCTCATAAGTATGTTTGATATTATTTACATCATAAGCAAACCCAGTTTTGTTGAATATGTCGTAAACATGATTGAACTTATTTATAATTGTTTTCCCAATTTCACTTTTTCCTAGAAATTTTACTGGAATATTGTATATAAACAGTTTCACCATCATCTTCATTAGTGGTGCATTCTTGCGACATATTACACCTGTTTTACCATCAAATATGGCTTTTACTTGTTCCACTGTTAAATCATTAAAACTTGGTGCATGAAAAATTAACCCATCTGGTGCTGTATCCAACGCCTTAATTTGAGTATATGGAAATGTTTTTGTCACCTCATTAAAGATTTGATTTGTTGCTTGAATGATAAGAGAACCACAACGATAGCATAGTGATAATGGAATTGTTGTTGCTTGAAATCCCTTTGCAAACTCATTCATTGCATTAGCATCAGCACCACGAAATGCATAAATCGCTTGGGCTACATCGCCCACAGCGATTGCACGACCATTGCTTTTGTCAATAATGCGTTTTACAAGCAATTGTGTCACCAAATTGGTATCTTGGCATTCATCCAAAAATACATAGTCGTATTCTGGCATATCTGCATTGTATAATGCTGTTAAGTAAAAAAAATCGTCATAATCCCAAACTTTTGATACTGTAATTGGTTTTTTTGTGATTGGGTGTACCTTTTTTGTTGATTCAAATTTATTACTTGCTAGTAATACATCAATAGCAAATTGAAAAATGTTTGGTTCTACCACATTCCAAACTGATTGTTTTTCCCCTTTGAACATTGGGGTTAATCCGTAGTAGTAGTAAAAGTGTTTTGCTATTTCTGCTGTTATTGGTCTATCTGGAAAAATCCCAACACCACAATTTTTTAGTATACCAACCAAATCTTCTACAATATCAGCAAATTGATAAGCATATGAATCGACCAATTTGTTCTTCTCAAAATTACTTTCTGATGCATGAAAAGTCGATACACCATCATAAATCCATTCTTTAAATTGAACTGAAAATCCCTCCGATGGTTCTAAAGTAATTCCTGTCAATTGTTTTTTGTATTTTGATCCCATTATTATGTGCTTTACTTTTGTTGTCATTAGTGCGTAATTCACAATGGTTTTACCAGCCTTTCCAAACACACTGTGGGTTGTGCCACTTTTGTATGTAATTCCTTTGTAGTTGATATAATCAACTGATGGTTTTTCGTTTCCGTATGCCTTTGTTTTGACAATAGTAGGCTTATTCAATGCACCATATTGTTTACGCAACTCATTCAGTGCTTGCATAATTGTTGTGGTCTTTCCACTACCAGCGACTGCTTGAACCAATCCATTTCCTTGACCACTCATAATAAAGTCAATTAATTTCTTTTGATAGTCAGATGGTATCATACTATCATATTTCGATAAGTTCATAATTCGTTGAAATAGTTCTTCTGCTACCGATTTATTGAAAGCCATAATTAGACATTTTTTTTCTTTCATAGTTTCCTCATAGAGTAATTTTAATTTAGAGTTTATAGTTAATTTGTCAGTTTCACAACCTAATAGTCAAATTAGATTGATCGCTATTTTAATAGTAGTATAACTTATGACAAAAAGCAATGTTTTTTTTACAAAAAGCAATATTTTTGCGATCAATCTATTTGTATAAATAAATAGATATATATAAAAGTATAAGATAAGATATAATCAAAATGCATTGAAAAAGTAAGGATTGAAAACATGATCGATATACAAAGCCATTGGATTGAATTAGACAATAAATTGCAACAGATTGCTGGTCATAACACAGAAATGAAAGAAAAAAAAGAGATTTCAAATTACTTGAAATCTTTGGGAATGAAAAACATTACACCAGTAGTCGTTCAAACCAAATTAAAAGATAATAGATTAGTTCGTATCTATATTTGGAAAAATAGCCCAATTGGGAATGTTGGATTGGTCACTGGAAATAACATTGAACCATCTTTGCATTTTCTTGTACAAGAAAATGAAAATTACGAGAATGAACAAATAGATTTACAGGTTGTTTTTAGTGGTGTCACTTATGTAAGTATTCCAATACCACATACACTAGAACGCAGAATGGCTCACAATAGCCATTCTGTGCATCATCAATCGTCTTATGATACTGTGTATACCCAAAATACTACAAATACTGTAAAACGCACCACAAAGGCTATAAAACAAAAATCAAAAGCCAAAAAACAAGTTAGAAAAAATCCTGAACCATTTGCATACAATGGTAGTGTTCCATCACCATTTGAAATTAATGCATTTGATAAATTTTTCCCCAATACTGTTGTTACAAAGTCTGGAAACCTTGCTGATTTATCAACAGCAGTATTACTTGAAAGTCCATATTTGATCCAAAAAGGGTATAATTTGGCAATCATTTACGATTTGTCCGATGATGGAAATCAATTTGATATAACCATCCAATTACGAGATATGAAAAATCAAGATATTTTAGTATCTTTGCCTTTTGAAATGAGTGGTGCTGAAACAAGCACTTGGGTTACAACTTGGACAGCATTGGCAGATAAACTAATTCCGTTTGCAAGTTCCGAGTTTGAAAAATATATACAAAATCCTAGTGCTTATCAATTGCCAACATCAATTGTTGCATCAAATAAGATTGTTCCTATAGTCAAGTATGTTCATAAAGACACTGGTGCAATTGAAACGAATGTGCCATTGAATCAAATATATCAATACAAAATCTATGATGGTGATAGCACAATTAAACAAATTACAACAGAATCACAAGAGGTTATTATTCCTAGTGATGATGAAATGATCGATATAAATGTTATTGGTGCTGAAAAAGACACTACAGCAGATATACAAGGTGATTTGGAACGTATGGTTGCCAATGGTGCAATGGATGAAAAAACCGTTCAAGAAACTGTAGATCAAATCGAGCAATCTTTTAGAGAGCCAGTATCAAGACGAGTATCAATTGATACTGATGAAATAAAAGAGTTCAAAAAATATCTTTTAGAGATTTATGGTATGGATGGACTTGATCCTATTGGTGGATTTGAAAGTGTTTTTCATCAAGCAGTGGATTTATATGTTTCCAATCCTCAAACAAATTGGAATAGTGGTGATAGTGTAGATCGTGAGTTTGTACGAGATATAGCATTGCATTTACTAGGTCATTCACAAACTGAATACGATGTTTCTAAATGGTTACCAAAATCAAGTCGTACAACGGTTCAGCCTAGAACCGTTGCAAGACCAGCAATACAACAACAAGACCAATCTCAAAAAATCCGTATCAAATATGAGTTTGAGGGATTGCAAGAAGAACCCATCATTCCAATTACTAGTGATCTCTTATTCACATTGGATGATTTTGCTGATGTGAAATGGACTACAAAAATTGACTATAAGAACCTATGGTGGATATTTGCAAAAAATATGACACTAAAGCCACTTTGCGACAGATTGAGTAAACTTTTTGTTCCAAAAACAAAAGATATAGGTAAAGCAATTATTAGTTCGGAATGGTGTGTAACTAAAATCAATTCAACATTAAGTGCTGGAAAACAAGATAAAACAGAAATGATTTTTGGTTTATCTACAACCTACAAAAAACAACAAACAAAGTTTTATGGTAGCCCAAGCACCAAATCACCGACAATAACACCCAAAACAATTGAATTGGCATTTGGTATTACCTCTCAATCTAACGGATTGCGTTTGCGAGTGGGTAAATGTACTAATGAAGAAAGTCTATCTCTTTTCAGTCCACAAGAGGCATATAGAATGTTGATGCCTTTATCTCAATTCAAGGGAATGCATTTAACAGATGTTATGGTTGCATTTTTCAATATGGTATTGATCCATATTCTGTCGAACCCCAACATTTTGGCAAAGATTGGTGAGTATTGTGAATTGCCGACAAGTCAGACATTCACTGGTGTGACAAAGACAGTTATTCAGCCAACTGTTGCACCTAGACCAGTTGCAGAACCAGCAATTCAAAGAATAGCCACACAAAGACAAGTTGATAGTACAGTGGTTCAGCCTAGAATAAAGGCTGAACCAGACACAAATGATGTGGTATCCATTGTTAAATCAAATGCTAAAGAATGGGCATCATATTTTGATAAAAAAGCATATATTGCAAAAAATAATAACGAATTTATAGGTGATCTTTTACATTTATGGAGCGAGGGAATAAAAAATGGATTTATCGAGGCTGATAATGATGTTTTTCAAGATGCAACCAATGAAGAACTTGCAGAAGATTCCGATCTTCCAAGAGAAGAATGGAATAAAACCCCATACAATGATCCCCACACAACGACCAATAGTTGGGTATGGATTTATATAGATAAATACACGAATGGAATGTATCAAGAGCCAGATGGGGTATTTTCAAATATAGTAAAATATATTGGTAAAGAACCTATATGGAACAAAAATACTACAAAAATGAAGAATTACTATCAAAGTATCCTAAATCTTGTCAATAAATATAGTGAATATTTTATACCAGCCACACGAACAGATAGACAACCAACCAGACAATCAACCACACGAACAGCCACACAATCAGTGCCGATAACTTATCTTGATGCTCTTGTAGATAGTGATTTGATTAGAAAATTAACCAGTGTTGGATATAGTATTGACAATATAATTTATCAAAAAATGAATACAATTGATCAACCATTGACTAGTGACTTGGAAATAATATTAAAATCGACTGATAATGTAATTTCCATTAAATTTATGTACTATAAAGAAATTAAACTGATTAGTTTTGAGTTAATTTCTAACAGTCCAAGCATAGATTTTTTTTGGAGCGATCATACAGATTTCGAGACATTTTCAAATGCTTTAGAAAAAATGAAAACTCACTTGGACTATCAAGGCATATTTAGATATTCGACTGTTGCACCAAAACCAGTCACACAACAAACAGTAAGACCACTATCAGTTGATCGTACATCTTGGGATACCACTCAAACGGTTAGTGACCGTTTGAGCAGTGTTATACCACAGTTTGAGTTTATAGAATCACTAGGTCAAATATCAACAACTGAACCTAGTTTGACTAGATGGTATGCTGGTTCTTTGGCATATAATTTCCCTAAAATTGAAAACTATATAGAGATTGGTTTGTTTGCTCACTATCTTCCTTTTGATAATGAGTTGAAATTAACACTCAAATTATTGAGCGATAGTATGCCAAGTTTTGATGATTATTTTGCTATTTTGGCAAAGGTCGAACAAGACCCCAACAATACCGAAATAACAGAACAAACTTGGGATATTAAACAGGCGTGGACTAACTTTTTATCCCATGTTTTTGATCTTGCTGGCATTACAGACAGTTCAATCAATGATGATGAATGGATTATTCAATTGGGGCAACAGACAACACAACGAGTTGCCAGACTAGCACCAGTAGTGCAACCACAAACCACAAAACCAGTATTGTACCCACAAATCTTTGACGATTTCTTTGTCGTGAAAACTGATTATGGATTTTTGATTTCACCTAAAAAAGACCCAGCCATTAAAATAACTTTTAATTTGCTTGACAGTAAAAAATGGTTGTATGACTTATGGGATGCAATGTTGAATGATAAACCTTACAATCACCACAACATGGAATTGATTGATGGTCATATCTTCCAACAAACTCTTGATGGTGTAACGAGTTCATTTGGTTTTGATCCCGATAAAGCAACCGAGTTGATTGAAAAAATGGCAAAGGTAGCCAAAATCCAACTACCAGCAAAGCCAAAACCAGCACCACGCATTCAAACATCTTCACAAACACCACAATCGCAATTAGTTGATCCTATGCCATTTGATCAACAAATGTTAAAAGCGAAAAAATTATTATCACAACCGATGAATGAAAATTACTGTCCATATTTGAAACAAGCATTATCGGCTTTATTGCCATATAAGATCAATGTAAAGAAATTGGATGGTGTATATAAGGGTAATTTCTGTAATGTGTCAGCCGACATTACAAAACATAGTGAGATAAACAAGGTTATTCAAGCAATTAGAACACTTGGTTTTCAAACAAAGTCAAGTCCATTAGAAAAAGAATGGGTGAGCAAAGAAAATAACCCACAAGATTGGAAAGATATGCCACTTGATAATGTTCAATTTGTTGTTTTTCCAGCAGAATATGTAGGACAACCAATAACTGTTGATTTCAATCAATCAGTTGAGAATTGGAAATTAACACAAGCACCACAAGAACCACAAACAGCACAACAGCGACAAGCACCACAACGAGTTGCAACACAATCTTATGACTTTGAGGGATTTAAACAGTGGGCTTATGATGGTGGCTATAATAATGGGAAACAGAATAAATATAAAGCACCTATAAATGAACCAGCATTTGTAGCAACAATGAATGCTATGCTTGGAATAATGCCAAACAGACAAAGAAAAGAATTAGTTGCATTGTATCAAAAAGGTTGGCAAAAAGGTTATGATTCATTATTTCAAAAAATAGAGCAACATGTTTCACAAAAATTAAAACTGTTGATTGATTTTGGTTTCATATTCAAAGATGGATCTAAAACTAAAACACTTGGTTTTGAAAAAGCGTTTGACTTTTCTTTGAATGATGACTCTAGTGATATGTTTAAGTTTATGGAATTTAGATTGGAAATACCTGAAACACCTAAAGATGTATTGAATTTCAATTATCAAAAATACAGCGATATAAACTTGACTAGTTGTAAAAATGATTGGAGTTCAAAAAAATATCAAGATGTGTTTGTATCTGTAGAAGATACAAAAATTGGAATGACTTTTGACGACCTTGATCGAGGTTTATTTGTGCTAGTTATGATAGCAATTAAAAATTTCAATATTCCTATAACAGCAACGGAAATGGCAAATCTTCAAAAACTAGCAATAGTATCTTTTAAGAAACATTTAATGACAATATATGGTAGTAAAGGTAAAGAAAAGTATATTGATGGATTTGAAAGTGTATTAGATCAAGCGATTAATTTATTTTTAGATCATCCAGCAAAAACATTTGAAAAAACATATGGTGATACTTTTGATACTGCTAGGGTTAGAGATATAGCAAAATGGTTGTTAGGTGATAAAAATATAGACCCTATTGTATCCGATTATTTGGAACAAAAACTAAAACCACAGCGACAAGCACCACGACCTATGGCACAAAAGCCACAAAGAACATTTACACATCAACTGAATGCATTCAATTACAACAGTATGGCATTGGAATTAAAGAACCACAAAGAAGATATGCATAGTGCAATCGCTTTAGAGGTTGCAACGGATGAATACAATCCTTTTGATGGATATAATGTTCGACTTGTTGTAATGTCTATTACTGGACACAAAAAGCAACCAAAATTGTTTATTTTGCCTTTACAATACGAAAGAATGTATGACAAAAAGTTTATGCAGATTGGTTATGTAGATTGGAAAAAGTCTATGATTGTAGAATCCAATAACCATACCTATCTTCCATTGTTGTATTTCAAAAAATCAGTAGCCTATCCAGATATGAAAGCAATCTCGGAATTTTTGATTACTCTATGGACTACCAATGCTGGTGTTTGGACTAAAACTTTGTTGAAAGACACGATTGCCTTGAACCCAATAATTTTGAAATTAAACATTTCAGCAATAGATTTTGTTGATATGCTGACCAAACCAAATACTTTATTTAGTCATTCATACCAACAAGACGAACTGAAAGATTTGTATCTACAAAGCATTGCACAATATAACGCAACAAAAGCCCCTATTGATTTTGATGTGGAAAAACAAAAGGCATATGATTTAGGTTATGCAAATGGACAAAAATCTATTTATCCTAGTTTAATTGATGATCCAAAGGGTAATGCTCTTGTTTTATCTTCATATACTGACAGTCAGTATCAAGTCTTAACAAAAGCATATTTGAAAGGTTGGGTTGCTGGATCAAGTGCAACCCAACAATCACAAGCACCACAGCCAAAGCCACGATTTAAAAGTGGTGATGAAATTACAATTACACAAAATGGTGCAAAAGAGATTGCTCAAATCCAAATGGTTAAGGGATATGACAGTGATATAGGTGCAAGATCATATGATATTGTTTTCATCGGTGGTGGTAAGAATGGACAACATGGAAATGTTTATGATCCCTCAAATAACTATGTATTGCAGTTGGCATCACAAGATAAAGACTGGCAAGCATTAAAGGCTATGGTTGCCAAATCACAACAAAAACAAGCACAAGCCACAGTTGAACCCCCACAAGGTTCAACTGGCAGTCTAGGAACGCAAATTAGCACTCTTGAAGAATTGATTCAGTATCCTGATGGTACTTTGTTTGTGACACCAGACCAAAACAATGATTTGGAAATACGAGTAATTGCAAAAGTAGATAACGAGTTATATGGTTTTGATGAAGATGGTGTTGGTATGCCACTTGCATTTATGGATTTACCAGATGCTGGTGATATATTCTATCAAAGTATTAAAATTGATCCTTTGCAAGTAGAAAAAGGATACTTGAATAAACAAGTAGCAGTACAATTTGTCAATAATGCAATTCAAGCATTGAAGATTTAAGGAGATATAAAAAATATGACAATACAAACTGAAATATCCTCTGTATTTGGAAAGGTATTGAATGCGATTGGTAATGATATGAATTTTGGTTTATTAGGAGAATTTAAAATTCATAAAGATTCAACACAGGTACAACAAACACGAGATCAAGAGCCACGAATACCTACCCAACATATTTCTTTGGCTGATTATGGTAATGATAGTCTTTTAAAGATATTTACAGATCAATTAAATGATAAATTAATAAGATTAGGCACTGGAAAAGTAATTGTATATAGTGAATGGATAATGAGTACAGCAACACTACGGTATCAAGCAATATTTGCTGTACCTAAAATTAAAGGATCGTTTGCATTAGAATTCAAAAATCAATTTGCAGTTGTTAGATTTGTTCCCTATATGCATGGATTTTTAGAAAAATCTGTATTTTTTGACAGTAGTGTTTTTACAAATATTACACAAAAAATAACACCACTATCAACTGATGATTTTGCTGAAATAATAGCAAAATATATAAGAAAACAATTTAATATTAAAGCACCTGTTCCACCATATCAAAAAAATGAAACGATATGGGTTGTTTCCTCCGATGGTTCAATAAACAAAAAAGCATATAAATTTGATAAGTATATTTATGATGCTCAAACTGATACTGGTTATATCAAATTAACATATAAAACACAAAATAAAGATGGAACATTTGATACCCATACCAAAACTTTTGATTATCCATCGTCAATGTATTATTATTACAATGATGATGAATACATATCCGAATACACAAAAACATTGAATATGAAATTAGAAGATATGGCTCCTTTCCAATTAAGAATGTATATTTCATCAATATTAGTTTCAGTGTATCCAAGTTATTCTCAAGATGGGTTTTCTATTAAAAAAATGGAATTTTCAAAAATAATTGGTGAAGATATAGGATTTTTTAATATACTACTTGAAAACAAAGAATGGAAATGTCATGGAGAATATATTTATTATTCTAAAGGGGATGGTGACTTGCATGATTATCCAGTAAGCAAGGCATCTTTTGCTATATTTAAAGACTATAATTTTATAAATAGCGAAGAATACTATACTAGTGATTCTATTGACAAAATTAACATTGATAATTTCTTTGTTAAATTCAAAGAATTTATTTTAAACAATATTCAAACACCAAGTATACAACAGCCTAGCATAGCCACACAAGCCACACAACAGCCTAGACCTAGAACAGCAACACAACAGCCTATATCAGCAACGCAAGGCATCATAAGTAGTCCATATACACTTGTGTTCGATAAACCATATCACAGCAATCCACCACCATTGTCGCCCCTTGCTGGAGCATATTATGGTAGTGATTCTTACAACAATGGTTCAAATACACAAACTGAAATAGACTTGATTAGTTTATCTCAAAATGTAACTAAACCACCCAAATGTCCTCAAATTAGTGGTGGATCATTAGAAAAATATGTAGTATCCAATCCAAATAATGACAAATGTATTTTGATAAAGAAATCAATCAAATTATCACAAGGAAATGTGGAAACCTTTTGTTCTCATGTTCATAGAGCATTAGGGTTATTTGCACCTGATATGCGTGTTCATAAGAATCTTTTATTTTCACCATTGATATCATCCGACTGGAAACATATTGGTAGTGGTGTTGGAAAAGCAATGATGCAAGGTACATTCAGTAATAGTGATCCAACAATTAATGAACATGCATTTACGCAAGCAGTAAAATTATTTATTGTATCTTTATGGTTAGTTAATTGGGATGTTTCTGGTGCTGTTGGTGATAATACATTGTATAATTCAAAAGGCGATTTAAGTTGTATTGATTTGGGTGGGGCATTAGTATTTAGAGCAACCAGTGATTTCAAAACACTAAACATGTGGAAACCAGAATGGAATGCTAGTTATGATGTTATTAAACAACATATGATTAAAGCATATGACGATTTTAACACCATGAGTACATTTGCTTTCTCTTTTGGTACAAAAGTATTATTTTCCGATAATAAAGTTAAACCAATTGCAGAAGAATTAACAAATCAAATGATGATGCTATTCAATCCAAAATATAATTACATTGAAAAATTAACTGTTTGGTGTAATTTGCCAGAATCTATAAAAGCAGATGGATACCAGCCATTTCAATCTATACCTAATGATGAATTAAATACAATGTTTGTTACTTGGCTACAAGCAAGAGCATATGCATTATGGGAAATTACAAGGGGAAAATAAAATGAGTACAATATTACCAAACTTTGATTTTAGATCATTGACCCAATCACTAATTACAAAAGGAATGATAAATCAAGATTTTGAACAATCAATCTTGAAAAAGGTATCACAACCCATTCCACAAGCACAGACGAGTGTTCATACTCAAACTACAACAGAACCACCCCAAAGTGATTCTGTTGGTGGTGCATTGCCAAAAGATTTTCCATTCTCCACTTTATTAGAATTTCCAGCATCGGATGATTGGGATAGCCCAATAGAAACGCATATTGGTGATTATCTAGGCAGTGCCACTATATTTTATAATTATCTCAAAAAAGTAAAAGTCGATAAATTGTTTCCTATTTTGAAATATGTTGATATGTCCATCCCTGAAATATATTCAACGAGGGTTGGTAAGGATAAAGAAACGATTTTGTTCAACATGACAGGTATGAATACCTTTAGTGCAGTGTGTATTTGTGTAAAGTTCATTAAAGGTGGTTTGCGAATAAAATTGTTGAAAGGGGCATTTGTTACCAAACAGTTTCCTAATACCGATACACTTACACTTCCAAAAAAAATCTATGATGAAAATATAAAAAATGTAATTATTCAAGTTATTGATAAATCATTTAATGAGATATGGAATCACAAAGAGACACGAGATATATTTTTTAATGTTCCAAAAGTTCTTCAAACATTGGTTGGTAGATCATCATTACTGGATGATGATGGTGGTGTGAATGAGGTTATAGCCAATCGTATCGCTAACAATGCTGTCAAACCTTTTTCCAATGCCACGATTGACGAATTAGACCAATTACCAATGGGAACAGTGATGAACATAGGCGACTATATTTTGGCTAAATATAGTAGCAATGTTGAAACTCTATATGGATTGATTGATTTGGATAGTGGAAACTATACAGACAAAGCATTTGACGAGTTTAATTTGAAATTGTATGGTAAAGCCAAAGGTTTTGATAGTCCAATCATTTTGGTTGATCCAAACCAAAATGCTGATATATTGTCTATCATTTCAAAGTACAATATGCTTTATCCAGCAACTTTGTTAAAACAATTGATTGCCAATTTCCAGTTCAAAGGAACAAATACACAATTCGTTCATCCTCAATTAACTTATGCTGTTGGTCAAGAGATTAGTGATTTAAATCAAATTAAATCAGTAGTAGTTCCAAATACCTCATATAATGGAGATACTATTTTTATTATCAATGAATTAGGTGAGATTTATCGCATTAAATCAAGTTCATCAAAATTAAGTAATAAAGTATATCCACCAAACAACATACATGCATTATCCGATCAAGAATTAAATACTGTATTTCAAAAGCATACATTCAAATGGTTGTCTTTTGAAAAGAATCAAGATAATTTTTCAATTTTTGGAAAAAATATAGCATTGGTTACAACACATTATTGGGCTGGATATATCTTAAAAGAGTTATTTACAAATGCGATACTGTTTCCAAATTGGAATCCAATTGATTTGCAAAGTAATGATGCTTTCTATCAGCAAAATAAATCATTGGTTAGTGATTGGTTAAAAAATCAATACATTTGGGAAAAACATGGATCATCATTATCTTTGACAATTGGTGGTTTTGGTCAATATGCTATTTTGATTGATGCAAAAGACGATGGTTCGCCTTATTTTATGGTTCAATACTTGAAGAATAATACTAGTGTATTGAGATTGTTGGTATCTAATCAGATTGATTGGCAGTCAAATAGTGATAATCAAAATGGTATACCAACTGGTAGTAAGCAAGTAGATCAAAGTTTATTTCAAGGAAAAATTCCTTATAATAAAAATTTTGCAGTACCGACAATAAACGATGCAATTGAAATGATTGTCACCCATCTTCGACAAACAGCAAAGACTGGTTTTGTTTTTTGGGAAAAAGCAGACATAAAAGCAATGCCAGCAGTTCAAACTGTATGTCAATACTATTATTCAGCAAGTTCTAATAACTGGTCGATCAAATCAGTTACAATCCCATCCAAACTAGATGGGATTGTATGTGGTGCTATGTTGGTTATTCCCAAAGGTATCGGACAAGAACCAAAAGTATTTTTAGTTCAACAGAATGGACAATGGTCAATTCCAATGATGAATCTTACTGTTGGTGAAGAAATTGAGAGTTGTGCAAAAGATGCATTGCAATCAATGTTTATTGAATTGCCAAACGATTTTGAGTTTTCTGGTGCTAGTCTTTCTTCAACAAACAAAAAAGATAAATCCAAAGTATTCCACACTGTAATTTTCCAAGTAACAGAAACCAATGCAAATAACTGGACACCACAAATCACAAAAGGTCAAAAAATCAGTGGATATGCTTGGGTGAATGCATCCGAATTAGAAATCAATACAACAGCCTCAAAGTTAGGCGATGTGAGTTGGAAACCTACAATTTTGGATGAATTATCATTGGGTCAAGATTTTATTGATAAGAGAAAAAATCAACAAACTTTTGAGGCTATTCTTGGTGCTTGGAAAACCCATAGTGATACTTGGAAAAAATCAGCACCGATTGATCCTAGATTGGTAAAATTGATTGATCCAATCAATCTTGAACAAATTAAAAAGTTTGATGGTTTATATTTTGATGGTATACAATATGATTTTGGAAAACCACCAGCAAAACTATTCCAATTGCCAAATCAAAGCGATTTAATGCCAATTGAACAGCGAATTGCTGGTTTTGATGGGTATAAGTCAAACCCTAGAAAAAACCCTATCAAAACAGCAAAAATGGCTGGTTATAGACAAAATGGTTTGGGTGCAGTATTTCGTTATGATGATAACCAAATGAATCATTTAGTTCGATTGAACCCTAGACGAAAAGTTGAATTGGGTATTCATCAAAATGAATTAGATCAGTATAAACCAATTGTTGAAAAAGTATTGGGTGTAAAAAATCCTAGTAATGATTTGCTTGAAAGTGCATATGCATTGGATAGTATTGGTTTTGCATTAGAGAATGCAAAACGCAATCCAAAAGACAATTCGGTTATGACTTTAAGTCTTGATGAGGCAAAAGTAGTAGTGCAATTTGCTGATTATGTAAAATTGGCTGTTGGTGGATCGGAAATAAGCCCTACACAAGGTCAGCCAACTAAAGATCAAAGTAAATTACAACAAAGGTTTTATCAATCAGCGACAGCCAGACAAGGTAACAGTTTTCCTTACGATGGGGAACACAAAATACACTCACAATTTGATGGAAGATCGATTGCTCAATGGATGCGATATATTCCTTTATTACGAGTTTTAGGTTTTTGGAAACAAACATTGGATATCGGTGAACGTATTGTTAGTAGAGGTCTTGGAACAGCATTAAATTCTTTACTTGGTGGTAAAAATAGTTTTCAACCAAATGAATGGTCATATGGTCAATTAGCATCAATGAAAAAACATTTTCCTAACGAATCATCACATCTTACCGATGATTTAAAAGATTCTTTGAATTTGGGTAATGCTATTAGATTGTGGATGAATATCCAACTAGGAAAACATGGAAATATGTTAGTTCGACATGATTTAAATCCAATATGGTATCCTACACCATATGTTCCTATGAGTAAAACAATACTCTCTGTAAGCGATACAATAATTCAAAAACGTAATAATGATAACAGTTCTAATCCACAAAAAGTTGATGTACCAAAAGTGGCAGTTGAAAATCCTGAATATAATATTGAGGGATTTTGGATCGATATGTTTCAATATACTTGGGATAATACTACATTCACTGGATTTTCATCAAATATTGTATGGGAATTTTCATATGGTTCTGGTCAAAGTATGCTATTGCGATCAAATACTCGTGATCCGAGATTTCTAAACAAACCATTACTATCAGCAAATGGTAATAGTTTAGGTTTTGCAAGTGAAAAAGAGGTTATGTTTGTCTATCCAGATAGAACACCATTGACGTTACAAATTATTGGAATTGCTCCCAATAATACAACAACTGATCAAAGTAAATTGATAAAATTAACGGATGCACAACGATTGGCTTGGGCTGATGCAAGACCACCATATCGCAATGAGCCATATCCAAAAGGAAAATTTTCAGACTTTATCAAGAAAATATAATTTGAAAAATCTTTCGTATTGTTGATATGTGTAATTGCACACATCATCATATGATGGAAAATGTTTTGCGTATCGCTCGTCTGTAGGTGGGCGATACTTACCATCAAATAAAATAGCACAATATGGTTGCATTTCCTCATATATATTACATTGTGCATGAGATTTCATAATTCTAATAACCGTTTCATGTGGGTACAAAGAAAGAATAACTTTATAATAATTCCATGTATCACCACTCTGTCCGTAAAATTTATGAATAGCATAGGTATGCTCATATTGGTGTGATAATAGTGCTTCATTCATTGCAGTATCAAGATTAAATGATATGTTGTTCCAGACGAATTGTCTTGGATAGTTACCATCTTTAAAAGTCATGGTATGATCCATAAAAACCCCCTTATTTTCATAAATAACCGTATTTCATAGTATAACATAATGCAATTATTCAAACAACCTATATTTATTGAAAACTCGAAAATACCAATATGGTTGAGCAAAATTGCTCCAATTGAAATTGGTGCAATTACACTTGGTTTTATTGTTTTATCAAGGGATGAAATGAGTGAAATAACCAAAAGGCACGAAACAATTCACTACCAGCAATTCTTGGAAACACTGTTTATTGGTTTTGTTTTCATATACTTTTATGATTATGCAATAAATCGTTTTGTGCGTGGTATGGATGGTGTGACAGCATATGCCAATATAAGAGCAGAAAAAGAGGCATATTTGAACCATTATGATGAAACATATTTGGATACTCGCAAACGATATGCTTGGTTGTTTAATTGAAAAAGGCTAGGTATCAAACCTAGCCTTTTCAATTATTCTTTATTTAATTTTTTTTCATTCGTAATCATCCCATTTATCGTTGATTTTTTGACTTACAACTGTTTGGGTTGATTCTTTATAAATTGTTATAGTCACAACTTTTCTATTCAATTTTTTTGCTATGCGTGTGCAATGGGTTTTAATGCTACTCATATTCAGTTGAATTGGAAAATACACATCTATGATAGTGTGTTTATCCTTATCATCGAAAAATACTTGATATACATTCATAATAATACTCCTAATTCTTTTTTTGAAATTGATTTATACATTGACTGTATTGTGAATTTTGATCAGCCCCAGCACCATCTTTCCAATACTGAAAACAGGTATTTATTTTGAGTACATTTAAAGATGTATCGGATATGGCTTGACATTCTTGTGCTGTAGCCCCAGCACCACCATTTGAACCTTGACCACCACCTTGTCGATTCATCCTACAAAACATTTCCTTGCAAAGTAAATCGCCATTTGCTGTTGTCAATTGATTTCCATTTTTGTCTTTTGTTCCATTGATATATTCAGTAGAGCAAGGTATTTTCAAAAGATCAGTTTCAGTCAAACTGACAGCGACTGATGCTTGTGCCTTTTCAAATTGAGTTTCCAAAGACTTGATAACCTTGTCAATATCTTGTTGTTCCTGTTGTGACTTATTGTAGGCAATAACAGCCCCACCAGTCACACCAGCACCACCCAAAAAGGCAATAAGAGCAATAGTCAAAGGGGTCATTTTTGAATTCTCAATCATTTGTTAAAGAACTCATAATGCCAGCAAATCCACCCAATAATCCACCAATAAGAGGCATAGCAATCATTGCATAGAAAGGCATATTTTTCATTTTTTTATCTTCTGTTTTTGCTTTTGCCATGACTTTTTCAAGAACGATTGCTGTTGGAATTGCAAGACCAATTCCAACAATCGTTCCAAGAGTTGGATACAAAATAATTTTACCAGCAGTACCTAAATTATCACCTAGAGAACCATAATTTGGCTGTCTGTGATGATGTGTAGGCATATATCCATAATGTTGTGGGATGATTGGCAAATTATGCATTACTCACCCATCAACATAGGCTTGACAAAATGGAATGCAATAGAACCTAGTCCAGCATAAAGCAATTGTTTTTCAGTTTTTGGGGATACTTTCTTTTTCATCAAAGATTTTGATGCATAAGGATATGCAATCAAAGCAATACCAGCCCAAAGGAAAGGTTTTTCCATCACTTGTTCTTGTGCAGTATCCATAAATCCACCCATTTCATTTACAACTAGTCCAGCAAAAGAACCGTCAAATTGCATAATTTTGGGATTTGAACGAATGGCGATACCATTCATAGGTTGATAATCAATACCAGCAAAAGCACCAATTCTACGAACATTTGTAGGATTGTTGTAATCTAGGTTGGAATTTGAAATATAATTAAGGTGTCCAGTTTCTAAATGCATAATATGCTCCTATGTATGTATTTGTGTATGTATTCTATCTTATGTTTATAATAATACTATGAATTTGATGATTTTAGAGTGATCGCCTTTTGACAAAGATCATCAATATCTAGTCCAGCACAGTCTATTTTGTTTTCTGTTAAATGATAATGAGAACAAAAACCTCTAAATGAACCATTTACAACAGATTCGTCAGTTGTAGTTTTGGTTTTTGGTGCAACAAGGGGTATATTACACCCCTTGTTGATAGCCTCATACAAAGCAGTCAATGCTTGTAATTGAATGGGATAAAATCCTAAAAATGGTTTCATGTTGTGGTTATGACATTTAGCATTGCGAATGATAGGTCTTTCACCAAAACCCTTGCTTACATACCAGTCTTGCCATTTCAAATCGTATGCATTGGAAATCTCAACACCAATTGAAAGATCATTTGCACCTTTTGCGTGATAACAAATATCATTGGTATCAGCCATTTGGTAAATTGTTCCATCATTGTCAATCATAAAATGAACAGACAATTTGCGTTCTTCAAGTATTCTTGCACAGTGATGTGATGATAAGGTCGCATCCCAGTGCGTGATAAAACATTTTATATCTCTTTGAGAATTGTATTTTCTAAAACTACTTGCTTTCAATCCGTTTGGTTCATTCCAAGTTACAACTTTATTCCAATGAATCTGTATCCGTTTGCTATTGCATATGATGTATTCACCAGTTGCATTAGTGGGTGGGATATTCATGCTTTGTAATTGAGTTGTTTTCAATGCTCTATGTGTATGTGAACCACAACAACCATCAGCAGTTATTCCATTTTCTGATTGGAATTTTGTTATTTTTAGAATCAAATCTTCATCAAAACCAGTTGCCCCAAAATCTTGTGGTGTCCATCCATATTGTTGTGCTTTTTCTTTGTTATATGTAATTTTACTTTCTATTCCCATAGCGATCTCTCTATTTTTAAATGTTTGTACCAAAAGTTCAAGATATTTGTTATATTGTACCATATATAATTAATATTTCATAAGAGGTAGGATAATATGGCTGAAATTGCATCGGATAAGTTTTTATTGAGTACAACGGTATCGGCAACAAATGCTAGTGGTACAAGACCAGCATCCTTAATTCCAGACAATTGTCACACTGTTGTCATATATAATCCAGATAGCACAAATAATGTATATGTGGCTATTGGTGATACTGGTGATGTACTTGATCCAACTGGTGTTGGTGGTGCAGTACCAATGATCGTGCAACCTCAAACCTCTGTAACTATTGGAATGGGGGCATCAAGTATTCGCCCACAAAGCACACCAGTTGAAAGCGACCAATTGATATACCAAACAAGCAGTGGAACGATACAAGTAAATATTTCTTATATTTGTGCAAATGAGTTCTAATATGGTCGAAAAAAAGTTCAAATTTAATTTAGGAGCATCCATCAATACCATAAGCAGTAGTGGTGGTGGTGGTGG
>Ga0070749_10000094_pt1 | contig 46837 bp, 67 predicted proteins | sample VirMetDEL_Nov_18_FD_75180 | JGI IMG/M metagenome (GOLD analysis project Ga0070749, IMG submission 75180) | Aqueous microbial communities from the Delaware River and Bay under freshwater to marine salinity gradient to study organic matter... | ecosystem: Environmental > Aquatic > Marine >...
ATCATCAACCGCTGAGAGGTAAATAATCATGGCTAAACAAGAATTCAAAGGTAAAGTGCGTTTAATGGATAAATTCCACCAATTAGTCCAGCTAACCAGTATGTCTCTACCTATTACGATTGATATTGTCAACGTATGGGAGGATAATAAGGGGCGTCAGGTTGGACGTGTACGTGGTACTGGGGAAAGAGTCCTATTAGATAAGAAAAGCCGGGTTTGGCGTTCATTAGAGGCAGCTTAATTATGGAAATAATTTATGGAGAGGCCACACTAGCCCAGACTAACCTTACTGACATTGAACCGGGGAAACTATTTAAGTACGGGAATACAACATATATGAAAACCAGCGATACAGTTGGGCATGGTTCCCTTTGTTGTCGATTAGCAGATGGAAAATTACGGAATATCAATAATGCCGCTAATGTTGTTATGGTTATTCAAGTCGAACCTATAAAACTTTCAATGGTGATATCAACACAACAGGAGTAATATCAAAAGTTTGCGGCATATAATATGACACATGCTGAAAATATATCAAAAACATCAATCAACTGGGAAGATATTATAACTTCAGCAGACTTGAAGAAGATAATTAATAATCCATGATTGCTTATCTGCTTCATGAGAGCGGCATATCTCTATTGTTGGCTCAGCCGCCGACGTATATGTGGTGATTTTATGATTTCGTATAGTGCAAACTGGATGGGTCCAGTAAGGCTGGATTGGGTAAAACAGCATGGAGAAAACTGGGCAGGTGGCAGGATAGATATGTATGGGGATGAACTTGGCCCATACGGTGATGAGGTCGGCGCACCAATTATGGACGGAGAGAGCTGGAGGTTATTGACAGAGTGGCTTGAAACATACGTAACAGAAGAACCGGACTACAACGTAATCCAGACATTTCAGGATCGTACGGGGCACAAGATTACCTTTTGGCAAAGAGAGACATAACGCTGTACGTGACTCCTGCTGAAATGGTGATATCAACACAACAGGAGTAATATCATATGTGCTTACACCTTAAACATTACCAAATGGAATACATTGTCGAGCACGCTGGGCAAGATGCTCAAAAAACCTTGACAAAAAAGTTTGCGGCATATAATATGACACATGCTGAAACACAGGCGACTCAGTTTGCAAGGGAAAATAACATTGAAACTTATGCTATTTTAGAAACCTAACAGTAAACTAGTCTAGACTAGGTAAAAGATAGAGGATTGATATATGTCCGTAGATTTTAATGTTGTAACAAATCATCGGGAACACACTTATAGGTCAGCTAGTTGCTTTGCTAGTCTGGACCACTTCCCGGATAATATGCGATGGAAAAGTAAATGGGTGGATGATGAAAGAGTTAAAGCCATCAAATTTATTATTCGGAACACGAACCCCGCCGCATTAACCTATTTTGAATATATCTTTGCATCAAAGTGGAAGCGATATATTACTGAACGTTCACTTAATGGAGCGTTGAAAAAAGGTTATATCACTGTTCGTGCGAATATCCCAATACCATTAATGTTGGGATTACTTCAAATTTTAAGATATAGTCATGAGAAAACATGGATAGCCAATGTATTCTTTGAGTTAAAGAATAGATACCCTGATATTTCAGAGGATATTTTATTCATGATTGCTCAGGTCACTATAATAGGCCCCGGTAATATAATTGTCCCTAATACTCGCGGGAGTAGCGCCCATTCCCATGTTAAGGATCAATATTTAACTGAAGAGGATGTTATAAGATACTGCACACAATTCCCTTTTAAAACTGATTTACCTAAATATAATGAAGCCTATTATTTAAAAGGGGTGCATAGTTATTTCAATCTCAACCTCAACCGAACAACAAATACCAAAACTCTCTACGATATTCTTTTAGATATGCGGAAAAACGCAGACTCCATACCCTTCCATAAAAAATTGGGTGAGTATTTATTTAAACTCCAAAAACAGGTAAATGATTATGGGAAATAAGATATTGATTATAGGTAATGGACTATATGCCAGACCTTTTATTGAGCATGGGGAGTGTGTATTTGGTGATAATTTTAAAATTCCAGAAGATTTTAAATGGGATGATATAAAATTAGTTGTATTTACTGGGGGGCCGGATGTAGACCCAAACATATATAAACATCCAAAACATCCATCAACAATCTCTGATTTACAAAGGGATAAGATGGATAGCGAGTATTATTTTACTGCTAGGCGTAATGAAATCCCGATTGTTGGTATCTGTAGAGGGGCGCAGTTCTTAACTGTAATGAATGGTGGAACTCTTATTCAAGATGTATTTAATCACGCTATAAGTGGGACACATACTATCATCGATAGGGAAGGCAACCGAATAGAAGTTACTAGTACACACCACCAAATGATGAACCCATCGGGGAAATATGAATTATTGGCTTGGGCTAGTGGACTCTCTCCTGTATATTACACAGGTCATGGAAAATGGTATCCTAAAAACAATAAACATATTGAGCCTGAAGTTGTATGGTTCCCAAAATCTAAATCATTGGCTGTACAATATCACCCTGAGAAGATGAATAAAGATACATTAGGGTATCAATATTTCCAGAATCTATTGAAGGAATACGTTTTATGAAAGTTACATTATATCTAACCAAATCAATGGATGGACTTGGGATTTCCATATGGGCGTGTCCTAATGGAGATATCCGGCGTAGAATGCTACTATTCCAAATTGGTCCTAGGGGATTGGACAGAGAAGCGAACCTAAACTTCACTAATAATCCTATATTTAAAGCCTTTGACTTTACAGAGGAATCACTCAGAAGAGTCGGTATTCCCGTTAATAAAATTAACATTAATTAGACAAACAGAAAACAAAAGAGGTATATTAATTATGGAACTTACTTTTTATTTGTTACCTACCCGTTCTTCTCCTTCAGTTGATCTGATGTGTACCGATGAGAACGGAGATGATTGGTGTATTTTATGTTTCAATGGAGATGGGAGTATTTCCCGATATGAAGGCTTGCCTACCTATTTAGGGTTCCCAGTAGATGAAGATGGCAGGATTGTAATTATCAATTAGATTAAAAAAAGGAAGTTAGTATGCGTAAACTCAGACTCAGTCTCCATAATAATGCTAAGACGAATACCCTAATCGTTCATGGAAAAAGTAATGTTAGTGAGGGGACGTATGGACTATTTCAAATCTCTAGTAGCGGTTTAGAGAGATACTCGTGGGTAGAGACAGGATGTTTAAAGGTTGAGCCTAACAGTCATGTGAAATTAGAAATTCTGTAGGAGACAATATGCCATCAACAAATATATCATTGTCATTAATGAAGCTGAGGGATATTGATGATGCAATATATATACAGGCTGCTATAGGATCACCATTCTCAAGGTTTGATGAGGTTACAAAATATACTTATACCTTGTTTAAAATTAGTGATAACGGACTGTTCCGGTTCATTAATCCGGGTATGGTTGGATTACGGAAAGTCCCAAATGGGCATAAAATACACATAGAGTAAGAGGAATTAATATTATGACGTTTACAATCGGAACTGATCCAGAAGTATTCTTGGAAGATGCAGTATCTATTATCCCTGCGGTTGGTTTAGTAGGCGGTACTAAAGAGGCTCCTATCCCTGTAAATTTGGGGGCTATACAGGAGGATAATGTGTTGGCTGAGTTTAATACATCACCAGCTAACAGTGTTGATGAATTTTTATATAATATTCACACGGTTATGGATCAATTGAGTAATGTAGTTCAACCTTATAAACTAAAAGTAATCTCCTCATTTGATTTTAATAAGGATTTACTAATTAGTTTGGGTAATCAGGCATTGCAATTTGGGTGTGACCCAGATTATAATGCTTGGACTGGTGAAGTTAATCACCCCCCATCACCTTATACTACATTAAGAACAGCGGGTGGTCATGTCCATGTTGGATTTGATGTATCTAGGGATGATGATAAAAGTAGGTTTGAAGTAATCCAGTTGATGGATATTTTCTTAGGTATTCCATCGGTGTTAATGGATACAGATACCAGACGACGATCTATGTATGGAAAAGCTGGTGCATGTAGACTTAAATCCTATGGGGCAGAGTATAGAGTATTATCTAACTTCTGGCTCCAGTCTGATGATTATATTAAGTGGGTATATTCACAGTCAAAACGTGCTGTTGATAATCTCGGATACATTGACGATATTCTTGGGGGTTATTCACCATCCGATATCCAATCAGTAATTAACAACAGCAATATCAAATTGGCTGAGACTATAATTAAAGACCTAAGATTAGAAGTAGTCTAGACTAGAAATATGAGGTAAATAAATATGGTTGATATAGTTAGAGAGTTAAATAAAAGACTCAAAGGGTCATGGGTTGGGGTAAAAACAGAAAAAGCCACCCTCCCATTTATGGTAATGGGGTTTGAACACACAGATAATGGTGAGTTGGGTATCATATTACGTGATACTAGGAAGAGGACTACTACTCTAAAGTTTGATGAAAACTTATTAGTATTAGATTGCCCCCAATTAGGTATGGTATTTGATGGAGAAAAGACCGCGTATATCCGAAGAATTCCTAACCGGCAATGGAAACGGGGATATAATGGGGATATTATCTCGGTCAATTACTTAGAGGCAGATGGCTTTCATCACATTGGGTTGAGCGCTAAGTCTTATGAGGCAGCAGCAATACTTAATTTTATATTTAACCCAAATTATTATCCTTTCAATGAGGCTATTAAACTAATAGAGAACGGTGATAAGTTTAGCTTACCAATCTCTCGTAAATTCGCCATTAGTTGTAAGATGGATAGTCAATACCCTGTTGTATACTACAAAGAATGGTTGATTGGTTGGGTTGAAAAAGGAGTAATTCAATTACCAACTACATCTCACCATTTGTATGAGGAGTTATCCCAATATGCCCAATGTAAAAAGGTGGAAACCGTATGAAAAAACAAATACATTCATTAATGAAGTTGTCTCCTGATCCATGTACTTATGCATCTTGTAGCTCATTTGTTGACAATACTCAGGTTGGAGTAGAGATTGAACTTGAACAAGTGCGTGGACTTAATAATGTAGATACTGATTTCTACAACTATTGGAGGTTGACAGAAGATGGCAGTCTTCGTGATAATGGTGTGGAATTTGTAATGACACGCCCATTTGCTGGGAAAGATTTGGAGACAGCACTCTCTATCTTTAATCAATACATTACTAATAACGAGGAAGTAAAAGTCGCTTGTTCTGAGAGAACGAGTGTGCATGTCCATATTGATGTTCGTGATTTAACAATTGAACAATTAATTAGATTCTTCTGTGTGTATTTAATCTTTGAATCAGCACTCTTTAAAGTGGCGGGAAAAGAGAGGGAGAATAATATTTTCTGTACTTCGATGCAAAATGCAGAAGGGTCGGCATGGAAAATAGGTCTATTACGGGGAGGTAAATTAGATGCTAGACGGATGATTAGTGGAATGACCAAATACTCCGCGTGTAATCTATTGGCTGTTTCTAAGTATGGGAGTATGGAATTCCGTCACCATTCTGGAACGTATGACACAAACGAGATATCTAAATGGATTAATATCTTATTACAAATCCGTAAGTATGCTGTAGGTAATGACATACCAGTTGAAGATATCCTCAGTAATATATCAGATGATGGGGCCGAACGGGTATTCAATGAAGTATTCGGAGATTATGCTCATGAACTTTATTATCCAGAGATTTCATTTGATATGTTCAATGGATTAAGATTAGCCCAAGATGTAATCTATGCAGAATTACTGGCTAAAGGGCTTAAGTCATACCCTAAAATTAAGTCTGGTGAGGATGATTCCCCATTCTCTCGATTCTATAAATCACAAGATTCCACAAGATATAAGGAGGTTGGTATAAAATATATTGATGGTATATTGGGGAATGTTACTCCCACAAAAGATGATGGCACTGTAGTATTCACAGTTGATGGCAGCTCAGTGGCAATTACTCTAAGTGGTACACTTAATTTAGAATAAAAGGAGAATAAAACTAATGTGTGGTATTGTTGGATTAATGACGGGTACATACCTCCGTCATCATATGAAATGGTTGGGTGATGCTCTCTATGTTGATGCTCTCCGTGGTATGGATAGCACTGGCCTTGCTGTTGTAGATAAGGACAATGATGTTGAGGTTATTAAGAAGTCTGGTTCTGCTGAATCATTCTTATATTCACCATCAGTAGAAAATTTAATGGATATAGCCAATCACAATAAAGTTATGATTGGTCATAATCGAGCTGCAACCCGTGGTAAAATTAGTACACGGAATGCTCACCCATTTCAAGTTGGGCCAATCACCTTGGTGCATAATGGGAGTTTAACATCCATGACTAATCTCCCGAACTATAATAAATTTACAGTGGACAGTGAGGCTATCACTCATTCTATTGCTGAGATTGGTGCAGAGGAGACTATTAAATTACTGAATGGGTCATATACATTAGTATGGTATAACTCTGATACTAAAAAAGTATATGCAGTTAGAAACGAGGATCGCCCATTCTCATTTGCTAGTGTAGAGAATTCTAATACAGTTCTTTTTGCTAGTGAGGAGCCTATGTTACGGTGGTTAGCACAACGAAATAAGATTACACTGGATACCGTTTATGATTTAACCCCCGGAAATCTTATTGAATTTGACCCATTCTCTACTGATATTATTAATTATAATATTAAACAGGTTGAAACATACAAACATGCGTGGTATGGTGGAAAACGTAATACTAACCACAATACCCATCAATCAAATAACTCAAAAAAGACCGAGAGTAAACCACCTTTAAGTCCCAGAATGGACAATCAACCTAAACCATCTGATACTCGTGATGACCGAAATCAAAAAATGTTTGAGGTGGTTGATGTTAAAGAGGGTGATTTACTTAAATTCAGTCTTTATGATTTTACTCCCTTTAATCAGGATAGGACTGATCGTGGGTATTATATTGGCTTTACTGTTGAGGAGCCCTATGTAACTGTTAGAATCTATGGATTAGATAATAATGCCCTTGACATAGGTTCCACATATCATGGGTTAGCTAAATCTATGTACAACGATAGTCGATCACATGCTATCTCTATAGCTAATTCATTTGATTATCATGTTATTGTTGATCAGCATACTCTTGACCAATTAACAGACAGTGAGGGGAGAGAATTATCTACGGCTAAAAAAGAGGAGCCCCCATTTCAAAAGAAGCAATTACCCATCGCATTACCGGAGTACACTGTGGACGACCTCGAAGGACAGGAGACAGCTAATATTGACTTTCTGTATCTTATGGGGCCTCGTGGTATCGCTATTCCTCGGAAAGACTGGGATGATTTGACTAGGCACGGTTGCTCAATGTGTCAGAAAACCCTAGACCCTAGTGATGCTCAGTTAATTCGATGGGCTGGGGAGTATCGTAATCAACCTATTTGTCCATCATGCGCTAAAGATTGTGAAGAGAGTATGATGGCTTCACAGTATCACTAATATAACTAGTCTAGACTAGGAGGTTAAATGAGACAATTTAGAATTTATCCCTATAAGATGGGGAGTGGTAGTGCCGGTAGATTGGCTGAGGGTTTACGTGAACGTGGTATCCGTGGTTTCAAAGTATATCCCGACCGTCATTATGCCCCAAAGACACAACATACTATCATCAATTGGGGGAATAGCACAGTTCCACAATGGGCACCTCATATGTGGGAAGGTGTTAGTGTACTAAATTATCCTCATCAAGTATCAGTGGCGAGTAATAAATTAACCGCTTTCCAGATTATGCAAGACACTGGTGTTAGTGTTCCTGAGTTTACTACTGATCCAGTTCAGGCTAACGCATGGGGACAGGAGGGTGCTACAATTGTAGCCCGTCATAAACTACAGGGTCATAGTGGTGAGGGAGTTGAAATAATTCAGGATTCTGTTTTTGACCATCATATAGCCCCACTCTATGTTAAATACATTAAGAAACAAGAGGAATACCGAATTCACGTATTCCGTGGGGAAGTTATTGACATTCAACAGAAAAAGAAGCGACAGGAGATTCCCAATGAAGAAGTCAATTACCAAATCCGTAATCACCAAAATGGATGGGTGTACTGTCGGGATGGGGTGCATCCTCCTCAGAGCGTTCTTGATAATGCTATTCGTGCTGTGGATTCTCTATATCTTGATTTCGGAGCTGTTGATGTTATTTGGAACAACCATTATCAACAAGCTTACGTTTTGGAAGTAAATACAGCCCCCGGACTTGAGGGAACAACACTAACCAAATATGTTAATAAATTTAGTGAGGTATTATAATGTCATATCAAACGCACCGTGTTATAACGCCAAACGGAACTGTCTATTTCTCTGTATCTGATGAATCATTCAACTTCTGTTGTGGTGTTACGGAGATTGGAGAGATACATCTAGAACATAAACCGGGAAAACGAGTAGAACTGGTCAAAGACTTATTACACATTCTTAAGAGTAATGATCCATTTGAGTGTGAAGAATACGGACTAGTTGATAAAACTAGCTATGAGTGGAGAGTTGGCGCTTTTGTATTAACTGATGTTGTTGGGAAGTTAAAATCATATACTTATGGTTTCTGTAAAGAGGCGGGATTAGAGGAGATGACAAAATTTATCAATCCAAAAACAAAGAAAACACTTACTATATTTCAGTTAATTAGAGATCCAGAATCTACTTAACTCTTTGATTAATAACAACTTTAACTGGAGGATTTAACATGCCAAGACGAAAAATGATAAGTGAAATTGACAACAGAGAGATAGACGACTAGCCGCATTTACTGAGATAGGCGGCCAACATTTAACAAACAGAGGATTAAACAATGCCTAAACTTAAGTTGAGCTTGAACGCGATTATTCAGGGCTGTCATACTTGTGTTAGAGATCCGAAAAACAATTATCTGTGTAGAGATTGCGTTTTTTTTCAAAGAAAGAAAAACAATCTATGGCTAATACGTCCAAGCTTAAAGGAGAAAACAAATGCCTAAACGCAAACTAACACCAGAAAAAAATATTTATTGAACTTTTCATCATTTTTGTTGTCCAATAATACATATTTATTACAAGTTAAAATAACCTAATTAGGAGATAATGGTTAATATGACAAATAATACAACTATTACTTTTTCAGTTGATAACACTTCTGTTATGGTATCCCTTAATTATAATACAAGTATATCTGAAGCAGATGTGTTAAATCCCGGTAGATATAAATTCAAAACTGAGCATGGGGCAGTAAACTACATGTCACAAATATTCCCTTCCTGTTGTGGGATAGGTATTGTGCATGATGTTTCTTTTGGCAACATAAAGAAGGGATGTAGAGAAATATTTTATAAAGAATTCTTAACGCATTTACTAGAAGAAAGAAAGACTGACCCTACTCTTAGACGGTCTGTTCTAATGATGACGGATGGAGTTCCAATTGATGAAGATCATAGGAAAGCAAAAGCTGAGTATCCCTCTATTGATGAATTCTGTAAAGCTACTGGATGGAGACTCTTATATACGCACTATAATCAGCGGTCAAATAATGATGTTGTAACATATATGTTAGATATACCACTAAAGCATAAGGTGGGTGAGTTATATAGCGACCCAAGAAAATAAGGAGATAAATTAAATGGCTATTACTAGTTCAAGTTTTGCTGGTCTATTAGGACAAGCCGCATTTACTGGATCAGAACGTTATTATCGTCAAGATCAGGCACCACGTTATTTTGGTGATTTTTATAATTACGACACAACCCAACATGTAACAATGGCCCAATTGGGAGTATCACATCAAACAAATAAACATCGGGTAAAAACCAACTTAGGAGAAATAGAATTTAAAGCAGAAAAGTTCCCGTCCTGTTGTGGTATTTGTGTAATACATGAGTTTCATTTTAATTTAAAGTCCCCAATATTCGGAAATATAGAACATGCATATAAAGAATTAATGGATTATATTATTAATTCAGATAACCGTGAGTTAAATAGGGCTTTATTGATGATCTCAGCAACTAAAGGTTCACAGTTAGATGAATTCTGTAAAACTACTGGATGGACTGAATCTGTTCAGCCTTATCATAATCCTTTATCTGGCAACAACGTAATCGTTTACACTAAACAAAAATAATAAGAGGAAAATAATAATAATGAAAGTCTTTGTATATGGTACATTGAAGAAAGGTCGTGGCAATCATCATCTTTTGTCTCAATCTAAATTCTTAGGTACAGCAGAAACACTCCCCCAATACACTATGGTCAGCCTTGGTGCCTTTCCCGGAGTTATTGAGAATGGTATTACTCAAATACAAGGGGAGATATATGAAGTAAATGCAGAGCAATTAGTTCGACTAGATAGACTAGAGGGACATCCTAATTTCTATCGACGAGATGAGATTGAGACCTCTGAAGGTAAGGCGTGGATTTATCTTTTGCCTCCCGAATATTTACAACATACCAGAATAGCATCTGGTGAATGGTAATAAAAACTAGTCTAGACTAGATTATTTTTAGGAGTATTTTTATGAGTAACGATACATATTGGGTAAGATGTGAGGTATGCGAGAGGGATGTTGAATATCTAATTGAAACTGGGGAGGCTATGGATGACCAGAAGTGTACTAACTATATGTGCCCGGTACTATCATCATCTCAGGCTAGAGAAGATGAAGACCCACAAGAATTGGATTTCAATACTACACCATATGACCCATGGGATACAGAACCAGAAGTAATTCCTGATTTTGATGATGAGGGTTGTTGAAATGCTTAAGAAGCATAAACGACTTGTTATATTTCACAGGGGGACTGAATGAACATGCAATTTATCACAGTGCTTGCTTGGATTTTTGGTATTGCGTCGTCGCTGCTTTTAGTGGCGCGTATTATCGGGAAACTTACATACGACGAAATCGACGAGGTGCGAGACATGCTACGCGGTCGGGTTGCATATTTTCCGATGTTGTGGCCAACAGTTACAGCGGTTGTTTGTTGGACTTGGATTGTTACGGCCTAACGATGGAGGTAAGCGCGTGAGCGAAGCGAATCCGCTTGAACGATTTGTTATGGGGCATTTGAATTGTTCCTATATTTTGTCCGGGAAGTCTCGTCCTGAAGCTGAGGAGCAATGGATGCGCGAAAGAACTCACGGGTGCTGGTGTTCATCGTGGCGATTAGTTGACGGTGAGTGGTTTATATGGCGGGACAATGAATGGCAAAAACCAAAGCGTGGCGAACTTAGGCGGCACAAAGCCCCATAACAGAGAGATACACGACCAGCCGCATTTTACCTAGATATGCAGATTAACCAATAGAGGATAGAGATCCCACATAATGAAAAAATATAAAAAATCATCTGGGACATTTATTGAGAATACAGCGTGTTTGAATCCGCAATGCGGAAGCAGTGATGCTATGTCAGTGTATGAGCATGAAGAGGGTAATCGAGATGCTTATTGCTGGTCATGTCAAACATATTTTCCAAAAGCAGATACAGCAGAAGGTAGTGGGAGAGATAAAACATTTATGTATGAAGATTTAGAGGATATTGCACGTTACCCAAGTAGAGCATTAAAAGATAGGGGCATCTCGGAAGCCGCCGTAGCTAAGTATGGCGTTAAGGTCGGTATTGATCCTGCCAATGGACAAATTAATGCACACTATTATCCATATTACAAGAAAGGGACTATTGCTGGTTATAAGAGAAGATCTTTACCTAAAGAGTTTCATACTATAGGAGATATGAAAAACTCAGAATTATTTGGGCAACATCTATGTGGTGATGGTGGTAAATTATTAGTAATCGTTGAGGGAGAGCTTGACACACTAGCAGCATATGATATGTTCCGTTTAAAGGGGAAACATTATCGAGTTGTTGGCCTCCCAACTGGTGCTAATGCTAAGGCTATTCGTCAGAATTTAGAATGGATTGAGAAATTTGAAACAGTAATCTTAGCTTTAGACCAAGATGCTCCCGGACAGGAAGCATTAGGGGAGATTGCATCATCTATTACCAATGGTAAGGTTAGGGTTGCCAAGTTCTCTGAGAAAGACCCCAATGATATGCTCATTAAAGGTAAGGTAGATGAATTCTTTAATTCAATAATGAATGCTTCTGAGTTTAGACCTGATGGTATTGTCTCAATTGATGATATCTTTGAGAAAGCGTCTAAGCCTGTTGAATGGGGCAAATCATGGCCTTGGCAAACATTGACCAATCTAACCTTTGGCAGACGCCGTAAGGAGATGTATGGATTTGGTGGAGGCACTGGTACTGGTAAAACAGAATTATTCAAAGAAGTTATTGACCATGTTATCCGTACAGATAATATTCCTGTTGGTGTAATCTTCTTAGAAGAAGACCCAGCGTATACCGCCAAAATATTAGCTGGTAAACGGTGTAATAAGACATTCCATATCCCAGATAGTGGGTGGACCCCAGAGGAATTGATGAAATCTCTTAATGAGATGCGTGGTCAAGTATATTTTTATGATCATTGGGGTAGCAAAGATTATCAATCCCTAAAAAATAAAATCCGTTATATGGTTGTAACCCTAGGTCTTAAGGATATATTCCTTGACCATTTAACCGCCCTCGCAGCAAATGAGATGGATGAAACTAAAGCATTGGATCGTATTATGTCTGACCTCGCAGCTATGACCCAAGAGCTTGACTTTACCCTGTATTACATCTCTCATCTTGCTACCCCTCAGGGTACCCCCCACGAAGAGGGTGGTAGGGTTACAGCCTCTCAATTTAGAGGAAGTCGAGCCATTGCATTTTGGTCTCACTTCTTATTTGGATTAGAGAGGAATCAACAAGCAGAATCACCAGAAGAGAGACACACAATTACATTTCGTGTATTAAAAGATAGATATACGGGTCGATCTACAGGTGAGAAGTTTGGCATGGGTTTTGATCATACTACTGGGCGTCTGTATGAGAAAGCTTTAACCCAATCAGTAGAGGATGAGTTTTAATATGAGACTTATATTTGATACAGAAGGGGATGGACTCAGGGAAGAGTGTACACAATTATGGTGTATCGTGACCAAGGATATTGACACTAATGAGGTAAGACAATTCTATGGAGACACTCTGGAAGATGGTATTCATTATCTTGCTACTGCTGATTATTTATCTGGACATAATTGCATCGGATATGATATACCAGTATTAAAAAGATTATATAATTTTGAATACAGTGGGGAACTTTTCGACACTCTTGTTGTCTCAAGGTTATTAAATCCTGATAGACCTTTACCAAGAGGGTGGAAGGGTAAGAAGCGCCCACACTCAGTAGAAGCATGGGGGATGAGGTTTGGTAGAGCAAAACCAGAGCATGAAGATTGGTCAAAATTCTCTATGGATATGCTACACCGATGTACTGAAGATGTTGAAATCCAATTCCTTATTTATCAAGAATTATTAAAGGAGATGCAAAAGTGATATATTACGCAGTATATATTGTTCCAATCATCCATGAAACATTAATTATATGGGTGTAGGATGTGGCTAATTGGACAGAATCCCTATACATTGAACATAGGGTTGCTCAAATTATTACTCAGCAGGAAATAAATGGCTGGTTATTTGATGTAGAATTAGCTCATAAGCATATTGATTTCTTAGATAGAAAGTGTGATGAACTATATGATAAAATCACTCATGATTTTGGGTATGTTAGAAGTCCAGAGAAACGTACCTGTATGCGTCCATTTGATAAATATGGTGGATATGCAAAGAAGGTCACTAAATTACTCAAGGGGGATGATTTACCAATTGAAGGCCCATTTACATATATCAAAGGATTTCTATCTGAGAAATCATGGGTTGTTGAGCAACTCATTCAACGTGGTTGGAAACCTCGTGAGTTCACTGAGACAGGTGAGCCTCAGCTAACTAAGGAGGGTGATCCAGTTCCTTCACTCCTTGAAATGGAGGACTCCATTGGTGAGGATTTCGCTAAATGGTTAACTTATGAAAAGAGAAGAGGAACAATTCTTAACAGAACAGATCCAACAAAAGGATGGTTAAATCATGTTAGAAGTGATGGTCGAATTAGTGCTATTGCTAACCCTTGTGGTACTCCCACTGGGCGTATGCGGCATAGTATTGTGGTCAATGTTCCGAAAGCAATACCTGAAGTATTGTTTGGACATGAAATGCGATCCCTATTCACAGTCCCAGAAGGAAAAGTCCTAATTGGGCATGATGCTAGTGGGTTAGAAGCAAGGGTAACAGGGCATTATCTTAATGATGATCAATTAATATACGAATTAATACATGGTGATTTCCATACTAAAGTTTGGGAACCAATCAGGGATTTCGTATCATCTAGAAGTGGTGCTAAGAATATTGAGTATGCCCTTATTTATGGTGCTAGTGATCCAAAATTAGGCTCTATGGCTGATATACGTCCCGCTGGATGGAATAATAAGAACTTAGGGGCTGAGATTAGACGTAGGATTATGAAAGGATTACCTGCACTTGACGCCCTTACTCAACGGGTTCAGAGGGCCGCTGAGAGGGGATATCTCATTGGGTTGGATGGGCGTAAGCTTTGGGTAAGAAGCTCTCATTCAGCCTTAAACACCCTCTTCCAAGGGGCTGGGGCTATTATTATGAAAAAGAGTATGATTTTATTAGATGATTGGTGTAAAGAGGAGGGTTTAACTCTTGAAGAAGTGAAGAAAGTAGGTGATTATCACGATGAAGGGCAGCATGAAGTTAAAAAAGATGAAAAGATTATTGAACTTTTTAGCAATCTTGCTGTCAAAAGTATACAAGAAGCAGGTAAATATTTTAATTTACGTTGTCCACTAGACGCTGAGGCTAAAGTGGGGAGAAACTGGGCTGAGACCCATTAATAGATAGATAGATAGGAGAACAAATAAAATGGCAGTAGTACAAGGTAAAGCATATTGGGCAAGTGTTCAAGCACCTAATGATAAATTCCCACCACCTAGATATACGCTGGATTTAGTTGTAGATGAAGAGACTGCAGCTAAATTACGAGCTGAGGGATTAAAGGTTGAAGAGAAAGAAGGTCAGGGTTTAACACTAAAAGTTAAACGGAATCAATTCCGTAAGGATGGCACTCTTAATCGTAAACCTAATGTAGTTGATTCGGCTAAACAACCATTTGAGGATTTAATTGGTAATGGTAGTCTAGTCAATGTACAATACAACGCATATGATTGGGCATTCGGAGGTAAGAAAGGCCGTAGTGCTGATCTGGTTGGTGTACAAGTATTAGAACACGTACCATTTTCTGGTTCATCTGACGAGTTTGAAGCATTAGCTGAATCTCCAGATGGGGAATTCGACGATGAGTTCTAATGAACAAGGGATTAAATACGATCAGGATAAAATCCGATTTGAATTAATCCCACCTGAACTCCTGATTGGTGTTGGTGAGGTCTTAACTTTTGGGGCTAAGAAATATTCTGACCGTAATTGGGAGAAAGGAATGGATTGGAGTAGAGTATATGGCGCTCTACTCCGCCACCTTACAGCTTGGTGGGGTGGCCAAGACCTAGACCCAGAGACAAATAAGAGTCATCTCTGGCACGCTGGTTGTTGTTTAACATTTCTGATGACTTATGAACAACGACAAGTTGGAAAAGATGACCGTCCTAGAAAGGAAATAAAAGATGAGTGATATTAAGATTATTTATGATACCGAATTTTATCAGGTTGAATTACATGATGATGATCCAGATGAAGCATGGTATCATATTGTCAATAAAGAACATGGTGTTGCTGAAACTAAGCAATCGTTAAAGCCTCAAGCTTTGGTGTATTGTGAACAGTTCAATACCTTGTTAAAACAAGAAACACATAAGAAGGTAGCAGAGAATATGGTTCGGGGTATGCTCTTTGAATCATTTGAAGATATGGCATTTAGTGGAGAAACACATTAATGAATAAAAATCAAGAGATTATTTATGATAATGGTGATTACCGAGTTGAAAAGATTAGTATCCCGGTAGATTCCGAGACTATTCAATATACATATGGTGTCTACTCAAATACTTATGAGGTATTAGAGGCAACTACACCTGTACTTGCTAAAGCGCTACATGCATGTGATGAATTTTCTGCTGGTGTTAATTCATTCTTCCAAAATAAAGCTAATGAAGCGGCAATTAGACGTAGTAAGGGTGATTCAGTAATCGCTACTGGTTAAGTCTAAATGCGAGAGGGTGTCGCAGTGTTTAGCGGAGTGGCCTACCCCGTACCCCTCAGTAGGTCCCAATTTTGGAGGCAATATGCAACAATCTAAATTAGAAAGTCTAATAGAAGTAAATACAAATATAGCTACAGGATTCATTGTCTCTTACATTTTCTGGACATTCTTTCTTGTTGATTGGATAGAACAGGGTTACGTTACTATTCATGATAATTTCATTATAACAATGATGTTTACTGTTATTGCTGTTATTAGAGGGTATTTATGGCGTAGATTCTTTAATGCTGGATTTCATAAATTAGTACATCAGTGGGTTATTCGATGAAAATTTTAATAGATGGTGATGTTCTGAGATATTCATGCGGTTTTTCTGCAGAGATACCTATATGGACCGTAGTAGTACACGGTGAAAGTCAGCCTAGGGCTACATTTAGATATAAGAAAGAATTAGATGAATGGGTTGAGAGTGTAGGGCTCAATAAAGAGGAATATACGGCTGTAAAGGATAAAGAAATACAACCAGTCTCTCATGCTTTACACGCTACTAAAGAGAAGATTAATTATATTTTATTGAGAACCAATGCGACAGACTACCAAATATACCTCACTGGACAGGGAAACTTTCGTGAAGAAATTGCAACAATCGTTCCTTACAAGGGAAATAGAGATTCCTCCAATAAACCTGTACATTATGATAAGATTACGCGCTATCTTATCGAAAACTGGGGAGCAAAAGTAATTGATAATATTGAAGCGGATGATGCTCTTGGAATAACTCAATGGAAGGATTATTCCAGTAAGATTACAAAAGATGGTCTGAAAACAGCATTATCCACTACGATCTGTACAATTGATAAAGACCTAAATATGATTCCCGGCTGGCATTATTCTTGGGATAAAGACATTCTATATTTTATTGATGAAGAAACTGCGCTGATGTGGTTTTATTCGCAACTTATACTTGGGGACAAAACTGATAATATTAAGGGTGTTCCGGGGTGTGGTGTCAAGGCTGCATATGACGCTCTCAAGGACTGTGATACAGAAGAAGATATGTTTTGGTCTGTTCTCTGTTTATATGAAAAGAAATATGATAAACCTTTGGAGGCTATGATTGAGAATGCGAGATTATTGTGGATTCTAAGAAACGAAAACGAAATGTGGAACCCACCCGTATAATGATTAAACCTCTCTCGGTGAATAGATGTTGGCAAGGTAGACGCTTTAAAACACCTGAGTATAAAAAATATGAGGCTAAAATTGTTGAACTCTTACCAGAGAACTTGGAAATTCCGAGTGGTCCACTCCAGATCACCCTTATTTGGGGTGTCTCTAGTAGTCTCTCCGATTGGGACAATCCAATTAAACCATTCCAAGATATCTTACAGATGTATTACCAATTCAATGATCGGGATATATACCGTGCCACTGTGATTAAACAATTGGTTAAAAAGGGTGAGGAATTTATAGAATTTATTATTGAGGAATATAATGAAAAAGAAAATTAATCACGAATATCCTCTAATATCCATTACTTGGGCAGATCATTATTCTGAATTCGATGATGGATTTACATTAGATGAGATTAAAAAGTTACTAGATACACCATGCATTAGGGAAACCGGAGGTTATTTAGTTGGGGAAAACAAACGTCAGATTGCAATTGCTGGAACAATTGAAGAGGACGGAACTATGAGCGAAGTATTCATTTGTATGAAGAAAGCCATTATCCATCGGAGTGATAAGGATGATACAACTAACTAATACAGAGGCCCTATTTATTGAAGAGGTGTTGCAAGAGGTTATCTCTCTCGCAGAGAATGAAGAACTTCTAGAATCAACCGATGAATTAAAGCAAGCCTTAGAAATTATACGTTCGTGTAATGTATATTCTGAACTTAAAATGTTAGAGGATGTCGTAGATGAGTAATATTCATTTGGTTATCCCAGATAGCCATGCTAAACCCGGAGTATCTAATGAAAGATACCGATGGTTAGGTAAACTAATTATGGATGTAAGACCAAGTGTTATTATTAATCTTGGTGATATGGCCGATATGTATTCCTTAAATGCATATGACCGTGGTACAGCTCAATTCCAAGGCGCTAGATACCGTGATGATATCGATGCAGTAAAAGAAGCATTACATGAATTGTATGCTCCTATGAAAGCATTCAATAAACGAATGGCTCGTAATAAGAAACGTGGTTATAAACCCCGTCAGATTATGTGCCTTGGAAATCATGAGCATAGAATTAATAAAGCTATAAACTCTGATGAAACTCTTATTGGATTGATGTCTACACAAGACTTAGGCTATGAAGAGTATTATGAAGTCTATAAATATTTAGATATTGTACCTGTGGATGGTATTGCTTATACACATTGTATGCAGCATAAAAACAGTGCTCAGATGATTGGCGGGGCTCACCAAGCAAACAGCCTATTAATGAAGAAACACTGTTCGGTTACTGTTGGACATTCTCATTTATTAGATTATAAAACTGATACAACTGGATTAGGTACTCGAATTCATGGTTTGGTAGCCGGATGCTATTTTGAACATCACGAAGGATATGCTAATCAATCTAATGAGAATTGGTGGAGGGGTGTTGTAATCAAACACAATGTCAATAATGGTGATTATGAACCTGAATTTATCACTATAGATAGAATAAGGCAGGAGTATGGTGAATGAGTACGAACGTAATAGATTTGAGGGACTGGAAATATGGTAAGATTGCCAGAAAATTCATGAAATTACGTGCTACTGACCCTCAAGCAGCAGCCAGATTTGCTAGGGAATCAGTAAAACCAGAAGAGTATTCAGTATTAAACGAATATATTAGGTCCGAATTAGCTAGATCTAACACACTTGTAGAGGAAGATAATAATAATGAGTAAAAAAGATATTGGTTGGGGTCCAAAAGAACCATATTCTGAAAGAACACATGCTCAAAAATATAGAGCTGATGGGGAATCATTCTCTGAAGCCCAAGCTAGATTTGCCCATGAACTGAGTGATGATGCTAATCATTTCCGAGCACTGTATAATATTTTATTAGATATGAGATTTATGGGTGGTGGCAGAACACAGGCAGCTATTGGTGCTCCCCGTGTTGTTACAGCCTTTAATTGCTTTGTAAGCGGCACCATAGAGGATTCATTTGATTCTATTATGGCTAGGGCTACTGAAGCCGGTAAAACTATGCGTTTAGGTGGAGGTATTGGTTATGACTTTTCTACGCTTCGTCCTCGTGGCGACAATATTGTTTCACTTGATAGCCGTTCTTCTGGGCCAATCTCCTTCATGGAAATTTATAATTCTCTGTGCAATACTATATCTAGTGCTGGCCATCGTAGAGGTGCTCAGATGGGGGTGTTGCGGGTCGATCACCCAGATATCGAAGAGTTCATCAGAGTCAAACAAAACGAACACAAACTAAGACAATTTAATATTAGTGTTGGTGTTACTGATGAATTTATAGAGGCTGTTAAAGATGACAAACAATTTGATCTCCGATTCAATGGACGTGTATACAAAACTGTTAGCGCTAGACGACTATGGGAAGAGATTATGCGTTCTACTTGGGATTGGGCAGAACCCGGCATCCTCCTTATCGACAGAATTAATGAGTATAACAACCTGTGGTACTGTGAAAGAATTGCTGCCACAAATCCTTGCGGCGAACAACCGCTACCGCCGTATGGTGCTTGTTTGCTTGGATCGTTTAACCTCGTTAAGTATATCACAAGCAACTCGGATGGAACCCGTTCATTCAATACTGAGCAATTTATGGCCGATATACCTCCTGTTGTTAGAGCGATGGACAACATCCATGACGTATCTACTTTCCCACTGGATGAGCAAAGGGTGGAGTCCTCAAACAAACGACGTATGGGGCTTGGTCTCACCGGAGTTGCTAATGCAGGTGAAATCCTTGGCTACACATATGGATCTCCTGAATTCCTCGAATGGTTTGAACAGATATTGGGAGTATTCAGAGACGGATGCTACGATGCTTCAGTCGATTTAGCAAAAGAGAAGGGAGCATTCCCATTATATGATGCCGATCAGTATCTACAAGGTAAGTTTATACGAACCCTCCCAGATCGTATTCGTCGTCGTATTCGTAAGCATGGAATTAGGAATAGCCACCTATTAAGTATTGCTCCTACAGGAACTATTAGTTTGAGTGCAGATAATATCAGCTCAGGCATTGAACCTGTATTCTCACACTATTATGACCGGACTATTCAAACATTTGATGGAGAGATTGTAGAAAGGGTTACAGACTATGCATACCGTGAATACGGTGTAATTGGTAAGACAGCCCATGAATGTACTGCTGATGAACACCTGAATGTATTGGCTCTGGCTCAGAAGTATGTAGATTCAGCGGTATCAAAAACAATTAATATTGATCCAACAATTGATTGGGAAGACTTTAAAAATATTTATATGAGAGCTTGGGAAATGGGATGCAAGGGTGTAACAACCTTCAATCCAGAGGGTAAACGGTTCGGAATATTGAATGTCCCGAAAGAAGAAGAGGTAGCTAAAGCATGTTATATCGACCCAAATACTGGGCAAAAGGAGTGTTCCTAATCTCCCTCTTTCTCTTCTCCCCTGTATCTATAGGTGATACTAGGGGGGTTGAGAACAATAATCCTGCTAATATTGTTAAAACAAAAATAAAATGGCAGGGTAAGGTAGAGTGCCCGGATCCTAGATTCGAGTGCTTTACCTCCCCCTTCTGGGGGTTGAGGGCTATGTATCGTAATCTATTAACATACTACGAACATAAAGATCTAGATACACTTAGGGAAATCATTCATCGGTGGAGCCCACCACATGAGAATGAAACAGATAGGATTATAGAAGATGTAGCAGCGACTTTAGGGGTTGGTCCAGATGAGAGGATACCATTCAACAGTCATTTCTGGTATAACTTAGGAGTAGAGATAATTCTACAAGAGAATGGATTTAACCCATATCCACCAACATTAATACGGAGTGCAATGAATCATGCCATTAGAGATTTTAACGATGCTGGGGTCAACCCTCCTCGGCGGGTTATTGAAACTATGGTCTATGCATATACAAGCAAAGGCCCAGCAACAAAAAGCGTTGATAGAGAAAGCCACACTACAGGGAGAGTTGTGGAAGGAAGCCAGAGAGGAGAAAAACGAGGGATTTGTTTTTACACGAAGGGTAATAGCAATATCATCAGTATTCGCTATAATCGTGTGGCCTCTCCTAGTACCAGTGATCGCACCGGGAACATTGGTAGTGTCAGGATGGACAGAATGGACGAGTGGCTTTCTCTTCTTTACAGATGGACGAGATGTGATGCAATGGAGAGAGACGACAGGATTAGTTATTGGTCCTCTCCACACACATCTGGTCTCAGCAATAAGTGGGCTATACTTCGGAGGAAGTATTGTAGGTCATCGTTAAAGACTGAATATAGCCTAGTAATATAAATAGAGCCCCCTTAATTGGGGGCTTTTTTTAATTGTTATCAATGATGTCCGTGCTGAACCCATTGTAATACTAAGGTTCCTAACCAACCTAAAAACCCCAATACCGCTAGGGCTAGACCACCGATAAATGATTGTCTAAACCTAGTCCACATCTCTTCTCTTTTCTTACGTTCAAGAATTAACATTTCAACAAACTCATGGTGAGATTGGTGTATCTCTTTATCAGAAAAGTGGAGGTCTAGTGCCTCACTCAAAGCTTTAACTAGTTCGTCTTTTTCCATAGTCATTATTTTTCTTCCATATCAAACATCATACGCCATCCTTTTCCAAAGGGTGGAATATTATCAAGGGTTTTAAATTGATTTCCGAGATTGGTCAAATCTGAATATACATTATCTACTACATTGAAAGGGGGCATAACTAAGGTAGCAACTGCACCAGAAAGCTGGCCCTTTTCCATTTTATCTAAAAAGTATTGGGAAATACCGTAGTTACGGTACATATTAGCGATAACTAAATCACCAAATTCTACATCCTCTCCACGTACCCACGCCTTTACCTGCTCAACAGAAGCATTAGAAACTCCTAATATACCAGCATATCTAGCTAAAGCTGTCACACCTTCTTTCGTTTTTCCATTTCTAATCTGATGTAATGCCTCTTTTCTAGCCAGATCTAACTGCTTAATTGTAAATGTTTTAAGCATATATAGCATCCGAAGATTGGGGTGTCTCAGATAGAATGGTGGCATCTCTGATAGAGAGATTGGTTGAACTCTAGCTAATTCATGCCATAACATATAAGTTACATCAGGGGTAATCTTTTGATTTTGAAGATCAAGTATTACCTTATTCATCTGTTCTCTAGTAAAAGCATCTTTATATTTATTATAAATATCTAATTGCCCCTTTTTAGTATGGGCCAATCTTTGATATTTGGATAAGGCAGCATTCATTACAGTTTCTTTTCCTAAACGATCTATAGCTTTAAACCCAGACCATTTAAGAGACTTATCTAATATCTTAGCAGTAGGACCAAGGTGCTCAAATTCTTGGATAATATTACTTAAACCAACATCTTCCATCGTTACTTTAACTTTTCGAGTGAATACATCAGGAATAGTCTTAAGAGTATCACTTAAATTATTAATATATACAGAAGCACCCACATCACCCATCTGAGTACCTGCAGAAAAAGGATTGCCTAATACTGCAGCATAGAGCATATTCTTAGTCCCAGAGATATATTTATTAGGAGCCCTAGCCCCATCAATAAATCTAGAGCGTAATAACAAAGTCATTGGATCAATATCTTCTGGGAGAATCTCACCATTCTTTAATAACTGCCCAACTATTCCACCAATGGATTCCTCAACAAATTTAACATCCTCTGGATTCTTAATGGAGACTTTAGCCCCCTTCTCCATTGCTTTACCACCAAAAAATCTACGGGCCTGTAGCTTCATATTCATGGTTGTGATATAATTGGTTAAAGACTTTATTGGATCAGCATAGTCCTCTAGATCTTTAAGCTCTAACTTATCAATACGGCGGGACTCAACATGGCGTGTTTTACTAGCAATTGTTGATGGTTGTTTATGCCCAGCAAAGAAATTATCTAATAGAGCAGCCCTCTCCACTTCCGTTAAGTGTTGTTTAATTAATGCTGGGGTTATGTCATATTGTGAAAACATATCAGCTTTGTCTGATATTTTATATTTCTTATTGATAGCGTCTGCAAACAATTTATTCATTTGAGAAGGATTATATCCTCGCTTAGCAACATACCGAGAATAATCTGGGATCTCACGTGGAAAGAAATCATTATGATATTGCATATTCAAACCATAAGAATCAGCTTCTTTATAGAAACCATCTAACATCTTTTGAACATCTTTAATTGATTTTCCTAAATCCACATCAGGATATTTCTCAAAGAATTTAGACAGTCCAGATTTATCAGCATTAAATAATACTAATGATAATTCCTTCTGTTGAACTGAGGTTAGTTTACGATAACTATTAGCAAAAGCGTCTTTAATATCTAGATGGCTTTTTAGAGTAATAGCCTCTTGCATATCATGTCTCTTTAGAGCATGTTCTAATCCTTTATGGAATAGACCAATATTAGTAGTTGTAGCTCCAATTTTATCTCTAAAGAAATTAGCAGCATCACCAGAGAATCTGTCCCACGAACCTTTCCAAGTTGCGGCTCTCTCTACTGCTTCCATCGCTTGAGTGTGCCTAGCTTCATCAGATAAATCTAATTTACTAATCCAGTCTTTAGATTCAGACAAGATATTTCTGACCTTCTCATTCTTGATATTACGGTCCAGAGACCTCCTAACTGCTTGTTCTGGGGTAAGACCACGATTAACATAATCAAGAGCATGTTTGTTGACATCAACAACAGCCTGCTCTACTTGTTTATTTAGTTTGGCTGCTTGATGGAGCTGTACTCCTTTGTATGCTGCTTTATATCCCCCAATTAAAACCGGGGCAGTAATAGCTGCCAGAGTAGCCGTAAGCTCTACTTCTTGTTGGTCAATTTCCCCTTTCTCAGCTAATTGGTCTGCAACATTAATAGCGGTTGCCATAGTAGCGGCTGTTAAAGAAGATCCAGCAATACCCCCAGCTACCTCAGCCCCTTTGACAGCTTTAGTTCCTTTATCAAGACCAGCAACAATCTTACCTGCCCTTGTAGCTGCAGCTTCCCAGCCAATAGGGGTTAATATTAACTCAGGGTCGGCCATAAAAGCATTGGCTACCTCAGCTAACATACCGCCCGGATCAGTTACTACAGCCTCTTTAAAGGCATCCCACACACTCCCGTCTTCTTTTAATTCTCCCTTATCATAGGCTTTAGAATATATTTTATAGGTATGACCATAGGCATCCTGATACTTCATATATTCTTTATCCATTTCTGGGGTTAATTGACCCCTCTTTTCCATCTCTTCATAATAATCTAATTTATTAGTTAGGGTTTGCATCAAAGGGATACTCTGAATAGTAAAATCCTTATCTTCAGATTTTCTCTTTTCATACACTTCTTTTGGGGTAGAGATAAACTTCATTAGATTCGCAGCTAAAGAATCATTCTTCATCAGATCAATTGGGTTCTCTACATTCTCCCAGAATCCTTTAGCCCCCCGCATTTCTCCCTGTGGACGTTCATCAACCAACGAATCCATATCCCAAGGATTAACAGGAGCATTACTCTCTACATCAACTAGAGCATCATTTTCCCAAGGCTGTGACATTATTTTTTAACCCTTTTCTTTCCATTTGGATCAATGTAAGTAGAACCAGAAGGTAATAAATTATAATCTTCGGCTGTATTAATTCGTGGAATATCAGAATTATTCTGCATTAAAGATGCTGAGTTCCCTAAGAATTCAACTAATCTTTTAGACGTTCCACTGGGAAATTTTATATCCCTCTGGAGTGTCTTTCCACCAAAGAACCCCTCATCAATTAAATCTGGAGTTGTTTTAACAATATCTGCTAATTCTTCTGTAGCAATTGACATAGCTGTAGTATCATTTAGGGTGAATCCCCCAGCTTTAGATTGTGCCATAAGTTCTTTTGCTCTGGAGGCAATAGATCTACCTAATACACGGTAATCATCATTACTAAAACCAAGATTAAACCAACCCATTTGTCCTAGAGTTTTATTCTTAGATATAGCTGTTACGGCAGTTTCAATCATCTCTTTTGAAGGAGTAGTAACCATAGGGGGTTTACTGACTTTAGACGATTGTAATTTATCGTAAATAGTTTGTTGGTGATATTTCTGAGTTTCGGCCATCTTAGCTAATTCAGTACCAACTTGAATATTACCTTCAGCAAACGCCGCTTTAGATGCATCCATTGTTTGTTCCCAAGAGGAGAGATCGGCATTAAGTAAGGCTTGCTCGGTTGATTTTTGTTGATTAACCTTTCGGATATAATCCCCCAATTTAATCTTATCAACCTCGGTTTTATCAGATAATATCCCTTCCTCAGCCTCTAATTGTTTTTGAGCAACTCTCTGTTTAGTTTCTCTATATGGAATTCCTCCCATATATTCAGTGGCCTCTTGTTTCTTAACTTTAGTTTGTTCTGGCAATAATTCAAGGGCTGATTCAGCTTTCTTAGTTTCCAATTCCCTCTCAGTTTTACGCTTCTCTCTACCAGCCATCCACTCTTCCATCTCCATTGCTTTCTTCTGCAATTCCATAGAAGTAGTTAGCATTAGAGCGCCGTGCTTCTGACCTTGGGTGTAAGCATCAAGAACACTCTTGGCTCCACCACCCATATTTCCTTGAGCAATAATATCGAGAATAGACATATTAGTATACCATCGGGTTAGAGAGGTAGTTATTTAATGACATAGGTTGATACATAGACCCTACACTCATAGCATTCTGCATTCCAAGTTGAGCACCTTGCATACCTGTGTAACCAGCATAAGCCTGTAAACCACCACCAATTGCATTAGCAATGCCCGATATTTGAGCAGCCCTAGCATTAGCAGCAGCCTGAGCTGATTGGGCTAACCCCTGACCTAATTGGCTATATGTATTACCTAGATTAGCCCCTAATTGCATACCCATCTGAGCTTGACCAGCAGCAGTAGATTGGCCCATAGAAGCCAATTGACCATACCGGGCTAATTGAGCAGCCTGTAATTGTTCTATATCTTGGGATCTTTGGTAATCTAAACCATATTGACCAAGTTGACGTTGGTATGCAGCCTCAGCAGATTGGGTATCTAGACCATACTGTTGTAATTGACGTTGGTATGCATCTTGGGCAGCCCCATATTCACGGAGATACTGGCCTTCTGCCCTACCATAGAGAGATTGTTCATTCTGTCTAGCAATATCATACTCTCTTAATGAACGACCATACATATCCTGAGAGCGTTGATAATCTAAACCATAGCCTGTTAAACCTCTTTCATAAGCTCTCTGTTCAGCACCTACGTCCCTAGCATAGTCTGTCTGGGCTCTCTGATAAGCAGCACCATACTCCTGACTCGCCATCTCTTGGCCTAGACGTTGTAACTCATATGCTCTCTCACCAGAGAATCTCTTACCACCTTTAGACATCATTCTATCTAAAGCTTCCAATCCCATTTGTTGACGATACTGAACCCCCGGATCAGAGGACATATCAACACCTTGATATTGGGCTGTTGGTTGGAAACCGGCATATTGAGGTAATCCACTCGAACCAGCAAACTGGGGTATATTGGATACACCAGTAAACTGAGGTCCAGCAAATTGGCCTTGGAATTGACCCGGACCTTGGTATTGGCCTTGGAATTGCGGAAGATTGGTAGGCTGATAACTAGCCAGCATACCCTGATATTGTCCAAGGGCTTGAGTACCAGCCTCATAATAAGGTTGTAACTTCTCTTGAGCAATATCAAACTGTCTCTTTTGTTCTTCTGTAGAGAGTCTATCCGCTTCCGTCTGAGCTGCAGCAGCAGCCTGAGCACCTTTAGCGGCCTCCCTACCACCCATCCAAGAGCCCAGAGCACCGATAGCAGCACCGCCAATGATCGCCCCAATTATACTCTTCGTTGGCATTAAAGTATTATTAAGCCAAGTATAAAAGTTATGTGTAAAAGAAAGATTAAACATTTTTTAATTTACCTTATTACATTGATATAAACATACCGGTCGGATTGTTCGGACATTTTCGCCGTCTGTCCATGCGTTATCAGGGAGATTTCTTGGGTCGGTGTCTTTTACGATGCCGATTGAGGCGATATCTCTAAAGGGCTTAAGCATTAAGTCTGCCTTTGTTATTTTTAATAACTAGCGGAAGGGACTAATGGATTCGCAACGGACATGGTTACCTCGCTTAAAGCTAAATCACCTGCTGACGATGCATGCGTCGCCCTTACGCCTACCGTTACAACCTCGCCTGCCGCAACAGTAATATCATGCGTCGCATATCCGACATCTGCTGCTCGGCCGAAAACTGTCTCGGCAACCTCGTCTATGCCATCTATTTGAATACGATAGCTAGAGGTCGGGTTGGTGTCTGTTTCATTTTTATAGAAACGAATCCTGACAACCCCGCCAGTGGGGACAATGACTCCTTTAGAGTCTGTCCATAGATTTACTGTCCCTGAGTTGGTTAAATCTGGCCAAGTGTTTACAATGTAAGTTCCCGCCGTATATGTGTCTAAATTATCCGGGCCGATGGTATTTTCAACAGCAAGAGAACCTAAGCCTAGATTTGTTCTAGCCGTTGCTGCGTTTGTTAAGTCTGATAGATTGCTTGATGCGGTTAATTTTGTGTTAATCTGTGTTTGAATCGCAGAGGTTACGCCGTTTAAATATTGAAATTCTGTTGCTGTAACGCCTGCTGCTGCGCCGCCTGCGATGATGTTTAAATCACCAACGACGCCAGTAAATCCATCAAGCTTATTCAGCTCTGCCGCTGTTGAAGTAATAGAGACCCCACCAATCTGTAAGGTGGTTGCATTTACAGTTGATCCAGTAATTGTGCCGGATGAGGTGATAGATCCGCTTGAGATTGTGCCTAAGCCGGTAATATTCTTAGAGGCATCCAAGATAACCGCTTTACTCGCCTGTGCTGTTCCTACTGTGGTTACATCTACATAGTTTAACTCTGCTGCAGTAGCAGTAACACCGTCTAAGATATTTAACTCCGCAGCAGTAGAAGTAACAGCCGTACCACCAAGAGTAAAGTTAGTAGTAACCAGAGAGGTCATTGTAACAGTACCAAGAGTACCAATATTCTTAGACCCATCCAATACAACAGCCTTACTAGCTTCAGCAGTACCAGCACCAGTAGTTAAGTCAAGATAATTTAACTCGGTATATGTTACTGTAGCTCCATCTAAGATATTTAATTCTGCAGCAGTAGAAGTAACAGCTCCGCTAAGATTGGTAAAAGAATAACCAGCATCTTTTAATTGGGTATTAAGGGCTGTACCATCAAATAAGACTACATTATTATTCGATGGTGGACCTGTTACCAATTCTAATTTATCAGTATTAAGATTAGTAAAGTTAGCATCTGCCTCATTATGGGTTAATGCTGAACCTTTACCACTTCGAGTTACAATTGTAGCCATTATTATTTCCTATTAAGAAACGATTGCACGGTCAGTGACCCTGCGCCAGTTAGTTCCATCACTGAAGGCCACAACAGGGCCGCCAGTTTCATCATAAATATAAATTAAACTAGAGAAAGTTGATGTATCACCACTTACTGTAGCATCTGGAAGATTCGACACACTGTATCCCGGTATCTTAAATGGACCAGATATTCTCTCAAATATCCTCCCTAACCAAGTAATCCAGACATAATTAAATTCTGTTATTCTTGATGGGGTTGGTTCCAGATCTGTGGGTCTTCCAGCCATTATACATAACCCCCGGATAAACCAATTTCTAGAGCTTCCATTCTAATTTGCTCAGTACCAGAATATTCTAATTCATAAGTTCTACGATTATACTTACCCAGCCTAGATAACTTTTGACGCTTTGAGAGATCAAGTGTCCTATCACTACCAAAGGTTATATGATCAGTATCAGAATATCTCACAGTTAAAGTTTGGGAGGCGTCTGTATAATCACCGATATACTCTAAAGAATGAGCAAACTTATGTTTATTAGTTCCATTATCGATATGCCCAACTCTTGTTATTAGTGTAATAGCTGAACTAGAATCAGTACCAAATGGCTGGATATAATCAACTGCTATATAATCATCCTGATTCTCTAAATAATCTTGAGCATTAAAAGTATCTGTAGGATCAAATGAACCCTTGAAGGTAATTAAATCACCATTACTCAATATACCCTGTCCGAATCTGCTGGAAGTGGAGGTAGTCCAATCAATAACCGGTATCCCACTTACACCAGACAACTCACTCATGCTTGTTTCCCAGATAGACCAAATATTCGAGGTACTATCATACACAAATGTATAATTGGGGGAAATTGCTGCTGGAGTAGTGTGTAGTGTTAGAGAAAGAAAACTGCGACCACGAGCAGCAAAACCAGATAATAAAGGATAAAAAGAGTTCTGAGCATAAACTTCTGTTAAAAATGAGCTAAACGTATCATTTGATATTCTCTGGATTTGGAAATTTCTTAGCAAATAAACTCCGTAGTCACCACGAGCAGTTCTTCCAAAGAAATAGATATCATCACCGTCTTCCCAAATAGCATCTTGATAAGGAACCCCAATATTATAGTAAACATCCTGACGACGATTAATAACAGCACCTACAGGATTACCGGCATTATAGAAAAATTCTATAGATCCTTTCCCCATAGCAACGATATGGTCATAGTGCCTAGCACAATAAGTTCCACCATCAGGCTCCCTCTCAGCCTCAATAAAGTTGGCTGCTGTCCATGCAGTAGCGTCATCTAGATCAGAATGATATATGATCCCATCATCATCAATCAGGAACAGATAACCGTCTAATACAGCCCCGCCCCCAGCAATAGTTGATGGGAATTGAGCATCAGTAATCTTTGTCAATGTACCACCAGAATTGATTGTCCACCCCTCATTATTTTGAGGATCAATCAAAACTAAGAGAGAGCCAACCTCTAAGAATTTACATTTGTCTACCCCAGAGGTAATAGTCCCAATAGTGGTGCCATAACTACCCTTATAGATGGTATCATCGTTAACCATGTAGATTGCATTAGTAGTGGGCCAATAATATGTAGCCCTGCCTTTAACCTTAGCTACAGTATCACTACAATCCTCAATCATATTAATTGAAGGTCTCTGGGTGATAAAGATTCTATCCCCAGTGTCCGAAGAATGTTTCTCCAAAACTGCATTCTTCATATAAGTTGACATAGATGTTATTGTACCCCCAGAGAAGGAGTCAATAATCATATCAACAGCTAATGGTAGACGAACATCAGGCATAATTAATCAACATCTGGTTGAAGTTGGAATCCACCCTCTGTATCAAATGATTCAGCGAGAGTTTTATAGTATTGAGCCCACTGAGCAATATAGGTTCTTTGAGTACCCGGAACACCATATTTAGTACACGACAGTGCAGCTAAGTTTAAAGCTAATGGGAGATACCACTCTTGAGGATAATCTGCATCATCAGTAGCAGAATCAAAATCCTCTATAGTTCTCTGAGTCCATAATACTAAATAGTCATCAACAGAATCAGTCTCAGGCCAAACATACAATACACCAGTCCCAACCTGTGGATCATAATAGATCTGATTGACCTGACCATCACTAGTTTTTAATGGTAGGGTAATATACTCATTACGACTTACTCTATCAATCGGTGTTTCGTACCCAGATACCGAATCATGTATTACTTGATTCATAATCTTCATAGGTCTATTGGCTTTGGTAGTATAGGTGTATACTGTAACAGCATCACTAACATCGTCTGTTAAAGCTGCCGTAAGTGTAACCGTACTTCCAACTGGCGCACCATTAACAGTTGTCCATTGTAATGAGCCACCATCTAATTTGATACCAATATAATCTCCATCAGAAATATTTGTAGCATCATCAACAACAATGGATGACGCACCACTAGATACTGCCCCATCTATTGTAGTTCTATAGAATGAGGTAGTATAATGATCAGATGTAGAAGAGGACAAACTATACTGATTCTGATTCTTTTGTAAGAAGAGATATGTCTTCTGGACAGTAAATAAATTTAATCCGTCTGCTTGCCACGCCTTAACCATCATATTAAGAGTGCGGGACATAGATGTTAATTGATCAGTAGACGGAGATTGACCCTCACCAAGAACCCCCATTTGTTCGAGAGCCTCAGTGATAATGTCATCTCTTGTTACAGAGTAATTAATGGACCCTGATGTTGCCATTATTATTCCTCAACGACCTCTAATACTTCTTCAGATCGTGGTTGTAATTGTGGTTGTACTTGTTGATGGATTGCATTAATATATCCAGAGGATTCCTTAAAAGGTTTATCACCAAGATATTGCAGGATGGCATTTACCAATTCAACACTTAACTTAACTTCTTTAATTTCCATTTTATTATGACTCCGTTTTTAACAATGATTTGGCATTAATTGATTTATTAATGAACATATTTTATATGCAAATTTCTTCCTCTTACCATCTTCACCTTTTTTATATCTCTCCATTCTTTTTGAGATAGTCTCATCTAATTTTCTAGGCGGATCTAACAATATACCTGACACATACCAATTAACAATAATATCAAGTATATAGAATGGTATTCCAACAATTGGTTTAGGTACTCCAAATGAAATTAAAAAAATACAGAAGGCCAATATTGCATAGAGGGTAGGCCAAATTAAAATAGCAGTACCGAGATATATTAATAGGGCTTCAATAATCATTGAAAGTCTGCCTCGGTGATACCTAATTGCGCTGCTGCAACCGGGTACATAATAGCTTTCATTACCTCATCAATCTGCAACAGTGCGATGATTTGGGCTACTTTCTCTTGCTGAGTGCCTGCGCCTGCTAAGATGCCAGCCACGCTTGCTGATGCTTGCATATAATATTCAGTCATAGCGAGAGCAAGCTCAACCCCGTTTAATTCGCAGTGGCCTTCTTTGACGATGACGTTGTTTTCATTGAGCAAAACATAGGGAGCGCTAGCGCGGTACTCAGTGATCACGTCTCCGTTCTCGTCTACATCAACAGCATCACCCAGCCGCACATTACCGCTGATTACTTCCTCGCTGGGTGATTTGATGTTGTTGGCAATATAGATGCCCTTCAGTATCAGCTTGGTATAAGTCGGTACTGATTCCTCGATGGGTTTAGGTGTTTTTAATACTTTAGGCATGTTTGGCCTCCAGTTGTTTTAATCGTGTATTCAGTTGGTCAATGTGTACTGCCTGCAATTCGACAGTTTCCCAAAGCCGCTGTGCAAGATAACCAATGCCTTTGTTTTCTTCTTCCCATGTGTCACGGCTTGGCAAGCTTGGCAAATGGCGGTGTTGCTTCCAGTGATCTGAGAAATAATCTAAATCTAACACATTAGTATTCGATAAAAACTTTTCTGCTTGAATTGCATCATCAGAATTAATTTGTCCGTCTAAGTGATAGTCGAAAACGTAATCAGTTAAGAGTACGTTATCATCGTAAACTGCAACAGCATTGAGAGTGCCTGTGCCTTTGTAACTTCCTGTCGGCGCTCCGAGAACCATCCCAGAGCTAATCCCGACTTGAGCTGTCCCGCCTGCAACGAATTCCCAGATGTTGCTTGCTGAATAAAAAATGAGGTAATCATTAGAGGCAAAATTGATTAGCGGATTGGTTGGGCCTTCCAGATTTATGCCACCACTTATTGTCTGGAATCGTTGGGAGCCACCGTAATAAGCAGTAAACGCCGGCGTTGCCCCGCCGAAGTCTGCGACGGTTGTTACCGTTCCACCGGAATCGGCAGTACGTATTCTTACGATTTGTGAAGCTGCGCTGTTTAACAGTTGTAGGGTATTATTAGCCGCTGTGGTGCTTTCTAATGTTACGGTGCTGAATGTAGAGCTGTGATATAACGCTCCGTCATTGCTTCCACCAAGGTAAACAATCTTATTATCAGCCAGCGAAACATTACCGCTAAAGGTGACGTCGCCTGTTGTATCATCAAGCACTAAAGTGTTTGACGTAGTTGTTTGATTATATATATTAAAATTACCAGTAGCGGATTCGTAGTAGAGAATCCATTTCGGTGAGCCATTATCTTGATAAACAAGGCTACCATTAACTGATGTCGCGTTTATATTGATGGCTGGGCTTGCTTTCGTGACGGTGACATTCCCGCTAAAGGTGGTGTTGCCTGTTAGGTCGGCGCTCATAAACTGTGCGCCATGCGTAAATGTTGCCGCTGTACCGTCTGACTTGATATAAAGGTAATCAGCGCCAGCAAAGTCTCCGTTTGAACCGTCTAGGAATAGGTACGCTTCGCCGCCAGATTCCCCGAACGCAAAAGCACTGTTAGTGTCTTTAACGTGAAGCTTATAAGCAGGCGATATACCTATGCCAACATTCCCTGCAAATATAGTATTCGGCGTAATGGTGACGGCAGATCCCGTGTCTGCAATGCTGGTGGAGTTAAATGTAGTGCAAGTCAGGGCTGCGGCTGAAGATGCACCGATAATAGTTCCGTCAATAGCTCCGCCATCAATATTAACAGTTGTCCCTATATTAGTCCATAGTTCAGCTAAGGTAGAGGAACCACCACAAATATCATGTACTAATGCATCAACTTCATTAAGCCAATCAGCATCAATCGTAGTAGTATAATTAACAAATGTAGTAGTTGCCATTATAATGTATTCGTATTAAAAGTCCCAGAGGGAATTGAAGAAGCTGTGCTACCAGTATATCCAGCAATAGCACATCCAGCGATAGCATACCCAGCAATAGAAGTTCTATTAGTACATTGGGGGAGGGAATTAACTATAACTGGCTCTGGCCTAACAAAAGAAGTATGGTATTTTCTTTTCATTAATCATCAGCCCCAGCAGATGTATCCACTTTAATTTTATCCCTTTTAGATCTAACGAAATCTTGTGGATGTCGTGGCTCCCAATCATCAGGACAAACCACTAACCCATCCCATCTAGTTTTGGCCTCAGATCCATAGATGTGAAATCCACAGACATCACAAACAACCCAATTGTCTCCGGGTCTATATCCGGGATTACGTGTGTGCTTACCGTGAGAAGACATTAGCGGTAGTGTGCGATTACTTCAGCACCAACACCAGCCACTACAATATATAAGCCAGTGGTACATTTAATATCTAAACCACTAATAGCAGCAGATAAACCCTCTACTGAGATATCTAAGATATATTTGAATACCACAGTACCAGAAGCAGCAGTATTATCATATGCTGTAACAGTTACATCAGCAGCGGCAGCAGTAATAGAGAAACCAGCTAAAATAGCCTGCCCACTCATTACAGCGTTGTTACCTACTGTTAGAATACCTGTTGATTTATTTGTACTTGCCATTATTATTCCTCAATTAAAATACCGTTATATTCTATAGATGCTGCTCCAGACGAGACATCTACAGACCCAGAAAACCAAATATCAGTCTTAGCTGGTACTTTCTGTTCTGGAGAAAATTCAAAATCAATACTAGATATCAGTCCCGTATATTCCTGTATTAGTCTCTTTGATGAAAATGGTGCTGAGACTATATCTGCGTCTTGTCTTTTGTAGAAGTAAATATCAACTTCTTTTGCGGAGTCTATTGAGATATGTATATCTCTTATGTATAAGCTCTTACCTGCTGGTACACAATAATGTGTCCCTTCAGTCTGACCTTTACTAGTATTTATAGTAACAAAAGTTGAACCTGCACCACTCTGTCGTATGGTAATATTTCCTGCATTAGCAGATGAGTAGGTTCCTGTAGTTAATACATGCCCTCTGAACACCCTAATAAAACTCTGTGTTGTAGCAGTAGAGGCTGATGTACCATTCAGTGTTATATCTTCAGTTATTTCATTAAAATTTGCATCAAGACCGAAAATTCTAATAGTTCTTGCTCCAGACCCAGCAGCAGTATCATTTGCACTTGAACTAATGGCCTCTACGGTTACAGCCGATGTAGGCATTAATGGGAGAGCCCCACCGTCCGCACCAATATATTCTTCTGTAGTACCAATAGCCGAATTATATCCAAACTTTCTGAAAGCTTGATATTTTCTAATATTGCCTCTAGCTATCTCGATTCCAAAATCGCGTGGATAATAACTCATAGATATCTCCTAACGAAGAAAGCCCTCCGAAGAGGGCTAATTTTTTATCGTTGCAAAGACCAACGAACATAGTCGAAGTAAATAACATGGGCTGCGTCACCACCAGTACGAGCACCGATGAATGGAGCCAAAGCTAAGTCATCAGGAATAGTGGTTTCAGTATCAGAAGTAATAGCCAGTTGACCATCTACATACACTTTCACCTGCATTGAGGAACCAGTAGCGGTACCACTCACCTCAAATGCCAACGTATGCCATGTAGCATCAGACAAATCAATTGTACCCAACTGAACAGCATCACCACCATTATTCTTGTCTGTCAAGAGACCAACAGTAGCATCCCCATCAAGAACACCTACAGCAATCAAATCGGTAGATGCAGTAGTCCAAGCATCTTCTGGATTAGTGGTGGCATTCATTACAGATAAGCCAAACTGCACATCTGTATCATCAGCATCCGCTGTATACACGCGACATTCCATGAAAAACTTTTTACCTAAGCCAAGCTGAATACCCTTTGGCCAATACAGAGTAGCGCCTTCAGATGTGCCGTCAGAGGCAAATTTTAATACACCAGAATATGAAATAGCATCCGTGGCGGCTGCTGTAATCGTAGCACCAGTGTCAATAATGGCTGTAGTACCGGGAATAGCGTTGGTTGCTGGATTGTGGAAAAAATCATCCATAAACACAGCATATTCCGCAGAAGGAATAATACCAGATTTAGAACGATATGCGTAGGGAGCCTGTGCAGAGACAGGACTGTGAATAATACTTTCTTTTAAGCCAGTAGTCATAATAATTTCCTCTTAATTATAGAAGTTAGGAGCTTTATTTTTAGTTCCTTGGTTTGTGGATTGGTAATGAACGTCTAGGGTCAATACAAAAATATTAGATGAGGGGCTCCGAAGAGCCCCAAATCAATTACGCACCCGGACTACCAAAGATAGCACGAGGGTCTGTCCAGCCGAAGCTATAACGCTCGGTAGCTTTGAACTTAGCGTTCTCAGTATCGAAATCGTTATCAACAGCAAAAGCCATTGGACGACGGTTGAAACACTTCAGACCATCTTTAACATTGGTACGAATGAACCAAGCATCTGAGTCAGTCAGATAATGGTTGACTTTGATACCACCGGGGAATTTACCCATTTGCTTAATAGCATTGATATCATTGTCTGCAGTACCAACACGGTATGGAGATTTCAGAATACGTTCTGCTTCAAATACCAGATCAGAAGGGATGATCAGGGATTGTGGCATAACAGAAATCTTCAAACCACGGTCATTGGTGAATTTCATGATGTCGATGCAAGCCTGTTCCAGTGCAGCTTCAGACAAGTCAGCAGCGGTAGTCAATTCATTTGCCCAAGTACCACCAGCATAATTCAGGTGAGCAGTTGAACACATTTCAAGACCGTCACCACCAACATAAGAGCTGTTGAATGCACGGTTGTAGACGTTTGCACCTACGGTTTCTTTTGTTTGACGCATAGAGAACGCCAGAGCACGAGAGCGACGATCACCCACTTGACCATATTGGTCATCTTCTACCATTTCGCGGGTAATTACGAAGCCCAGACCATATACTACGTGTGAGTAGCGGGTCAGGAATGCTTGTTGTTCTTCGTCATATGCGATACTATTGCCTTCGCCCTTTTGAGAAGCAAGACCGAAAGAGCTTACGCCCAGATCTTCTTCATAAGCACGGCTTGATTTGAACTCATCAAACAGATCAGTGTATTCTACACTATGTTCAGAATACGCTTTACCATAGATAGAGTTCAGACCGGGCCACAGGAGCTTAGCAAAACTTGAACTAGTAATAGCCATTTAATTTATCTCCTATTATGCGTTGTTAAATTGAGTGTTGACGAATTTAACCCAGTACCGACCAGCGGCCAGAGTTGGGTCATTGCCAGCAATCTTAGGAATTTCAACAACAACAACGTCACCATCATTGGTTAAGCCATCAGCATCAATTTCCATATCAGAGAGGCCAGTGGTAGTACTACCAGAACCTACAACGATATCTTGAGCTTCACCTACAACCAGAGTAGCGGCAGCGTCAGTTTGTGCTTCAAAGATTGCATCTTCAGCAGGGATGTAATAAACAACCCAATCAGTATGCGTAGAAGCACTGTCGTCATAATAGCGAGTCATCAGAGCATCTGGATTAAAAGGACCGCCATTGTCTAAAGACATAGCATTCTTTTTACCAAAGCCCACGGCTACACCAATGCAAATACCTTCTACAGCTAAACGCTGTGCCAAGCCACTTGCCAGTTGGAGAGCATCGCCAACAAAAATGTCTGCCCCATCAGCTACACCCACAGAACGAATTACTGAAGACAGAGGTGCTCCACTAATTGTCTTTACTGCGCGAAAGCCATTAGGACGATCAACATTAGCCATAATGTTTACTCCTTAATTAATTAAAAATTAGTTATAAACAGTGATATGGCTAATATTGGTTTTTTTAGTCTCGTGAGAGTTCGATTTTCCCATATTGTCCATTGTCACTGTCGGTTCGTGTAATGGCTTTTTCTCGATCTCTGATTTCATCTTGCTTCGATTTTTGGTCAGCATCATAGTATTCTTTACGAATACGCATCAGATATTGATATTTACCACTACCTGCGGGAACACGAATAATCGAGCCCACATTTTCACTTTTATAAACAGCGTCCTGACCAACAACGTGATTACCATCATCACTCCGAACAAATTCATACCAAGCACCAAGGAATTTTAAAATGCGTTGTCCACGCTCATCGCTGTCAATTACCCAACGATATACATAGTCTGGGTCTTTACCAGTTACGGTAAGGATATCTCTATTTCCTGATACGGGTACTCTCGGAGGACGAGTGCTAGATACTTGTTCAGTACGTGCTTCATCCAAACGTGGTCTTCCACGGCCTCTCTTAGTAACAGTCACCTGTTCTGACATGGTAATTCTCCTAGGGTTATCGTCTCTATTATTGTAATTCGCCAGTTTCAACTAATTGATCAACATATTGTTGTACGTTGTCAAAAGCACCAGCGGCTACAAAAGTTTTTGCAAATTGGAGTTGTTCTTCTGATAAATCTTTCTGCGTATATTTCTTCTTTCCAGTAGTACGTCCAACTCCGCGAGATTCGGTAACTGAACCAGAACCTCTACTTGCAGGGGCTTTAAACTCATTTGGGAATTTCTTAGTAATCTCTACTGTAACGTAGTTCAACACCTCTTTAAAATCAAGGTGCGGATTAGATTGTGCATATTTAATCCCAATACGATCTGCTGCAGCAGCCATAACATCATCTTTGTTGTACCAATCATTGTCAACAACCCATGACTGAAATGCGGCTTGGATTTTAGGATCAACTTGAGGAGTTTCCTCTGTCTTACTAGATGTGGAATCATCTTCCAATAATTCCTTTTTAGCAGATTTTAACTCATCAATTTGATCATCAATTTCCATTACTGCTTCATGATCGCGTTCTTCTAGGGCATTAGCCTTCTCTCTTCGGAGAGCTGCCATTGCTCTATTAAATTCTTTTTCAGCAATAGTTTTATTATGCTCACCCAGCTTTTTGATCGCTGATTTCAACTCATTAATCTCACTACTTTGAGAAATTAATTGTTGGGATTGCTTTTGAATCCGAGACATAAATTCGCCATTACGAACAAAGGTTTTGGCGTCAATCCAGTCATCTGGATCACCATCCCATTCGTCCTGTGGCCTCCAGCCTTGAGCCATTGCTTTCTCTTCAACTGGACTTAATTCTAATTTACTTTCTTGGGTAGTTTCTTCTTCTACTGATTGTTTCAATGCTTCTTCAGACATTATCTTATTCTCCAATTAATTTCTGTTGTGTCTTATTGATGTAATCTTCTGATTCATCATCCGTGATAATAGCCAACAAATCTTCATCATTCATAATCAAATATTCTTGATCTGGATCTGCTGGGTCTTGGACAAATTTTCCTGCAAATCTGGCAAAATATACATAATCACCACGATTAGCCCAAGGTTTTCCTGAGAAATTTACATCATGTGCCTTCCATGCTAAAGGTCCAAAATCTATTAAGACCCCGCGTTGTATACCACCTTTCTCCAGTTTCTCATCAATAGCCATAATAATACCGCCTTTTGATCTATTCTCAACTGGGTCTGGTTTAACTAAAATCCGATATCCTTGCGGTTTAATCATTATACAAATCTCCCGCCAACGCATCATCCAACCATGCCAGTATATCCTCTACTGCATTGACTGAACCTAATGCTCTAGCATTCAATTGAGCTGTCTCATCTGAAGATGGGCCGGTGAAATTACCGTTTTGCCAACTCTCATGAAAACCAATTATATCACCCATCAGAGTATAACGAAGTGATCTTGTTATTGGAGATTTGAGCCACGCTTCTTTCTCGGACTCAGGTACACTTTTAAAGGCTTCTTCTGCTAAATCGTAAAGTTCACTTGAACCTCGATTCATATCTAACTCCTTCTAGTTTGTTTTTTTTACTTTTCTGAGGATTCCCCCTCAGATTCTTCTTCTTGCATATCGTCAGCTTCTTCCATTTGTTTTAAGTTAGCGATAGCTTGAAGTCTCTCATTAAGCATTTGCTCCTGTTTTGCCATAACATCAATAGCTGATTGGACTTGGTTATTTTCAGTACCAACCTGTGTTGATTGTGCTTTGGCTAAATTAGCAACTGCTTGTGCATAGTCCTTCATGGCTTCATATTGCGTATTAGCAACTTTCAGTTCATGCTCTTTAGCATCCATTAAGCGTCTATGCTCAAATTCTTGCATCTTTAATTGAGTCTCAAAGTCTGGTTGTGGGGGTTCAGTTTGCATGAGTTCTTCTATATCCTCATGACCCTCTGCTTCCAATACCCTACGCAATACCATTGAAGGATTGAGTGGGAAACCAGCCATCAGTTTTTCCATTAAACTCTGAGCTTTAATCATTCTATGAGCTTCAGAGATAATACTTGGGTCTGCACCCGGTATTACATCAAAAGAAGAGATATCAAAATCTGATCTTCCGATAGGCATTACTGCCTGAGTATCTAATAAATTAAAGTATTTCTTTTCATCTAGATAGATAGAATTTAACTTAAATAGTTTCTTATATTCTTGAGTCAGAGAACGATAGATCCGTTTATAGATAGAAACGAAGACCTTCATACCCTGTTCTAATACGGCTGCTGTAGTTGCATATGGTTGGTTCTGGCCGGGGCTATCTCCCACCATGATATCTTTGACAGAAGCTAAATTTTCAGCAGATTGAATTAATAAACTGAGTAAGTTGAATAACACACTACTCGGTTCACGAACTGGCATCGGAAAAATACCTTTACGTAAATCGTCGCCAGTAGATTGAACCTGTATCCATTGTCCAGGTTTAAATCTGATAGCACCACCACGTACACGTACTCCTTTAGCTAAGAAGCCCCCCTGCATATTACTCAATGTTCCCGCATCAGTAAGCTGGTTTAAGAGAGTATTAATTGAGGAGTTTAATGGACCTAACAGTGAACCAAAACCAATAGAATAAATCTTTGATTCTGGGTTTGGAATAAATTGATACGGTGTAAAATATTCGGTTGGGGTAATTTTCATTACATCGCCATTATCTGATACTTTATAGTTATCAGAAGTATAACGAGCAACAATACGCAATACCTTTTGGCTGTCGTGGTCTACAGTAATGATATATGGTTCTTCATAGCCATCATCATCTAAATCCCACCAACAGTGGCATTCAAGAATTTCGTGGGGCGATTCCGCATCACCTGTCTGAGTAAGACCAGTAATCTCATCTTCCACACCATTATGAGATCGGACATCTGGATCTTCAATCTCAATATCCATGTAGATGCCCATATTTTGATATTCAATTAATTCATTACGACTTAACTCAATACGGTGGGTCTTTCTAGCCCTCTCAAAATCAGTGGCATAGTAATTAATAACTAAATCACGAGCCAATACCAATTCAGAGACATTGGTTTGACGATTAGGACTATAATATGTCTTTTTATAGGCAAGACCAGTAATAGGGAGAATATAGAGGAGCCTGTCCATATCCTCTTGCCAATGCTCCATTTCTTCTAATACTTGATAAGACATATATTGAGAGATACGATTAGCCTTACCTCTCTTGATACCTTGGGGATCTGGATCACCGACTACTTTGGTTTTGACAAGATTTGGCTCATTGACTAACGCTGGATAGGCCCGTGCATGGAACTGTAGAGCAGCAGTAGATAGGAGGGGATATTTAGAGTTTGCTGCATTGGGCCAAGGAGTATTCTTGTCTTCCAATACTTGAGTGGCTAATTTCATCCACTCATCATTATTGTCTTCCCAATTACGTCGGGAATCCAGATCATCTTCATAATATTGAACAATCTTAGTACCAATTAGGGTGAGGGTCTCATCATCTAATTGTTCGGCAATATTCTTTGATTCTAAGAAACGATCTACGTCGCCAGTAATATCGTCGTCTTGAGTCATTTCGGGTGCTGGTTGTTCAATCATATTTTATTAATATCCAGTAATTCGGTTTACACCAAAATCCATTAAATACATATCCTCTTCCCTATCCCATTCCTCATCTTCTAATTCTTGATAAGTTGGGACATCAACCATCTTACTTAAAGCTAAACCAATATGAGCAAAAGCATCAACTTGGTCTTTATAGGTTCCTCTTGGGAAAGTGGTTAATTCCATAAAGAAATCATTAAACCAACTCGCCTCTTTATCAAACTCTACTTGACCAGCCCTCATTCGGGCCTGCATTGATCTGGCTCTCTTGATCTTGTCTTTGGACGGAACAGGATCATCTAAATTCAGATAAATACCCCTTCTAATCATTTCCTGATCTAAGAAAGGGCCAATGGAACGAGCAATATTTTCCTTCTCGATAATGAATAGTTCTGGCTTATATCGGGTCTGGAGAGCAAATAATTCATCTACAATCTCCAATGAATCCCCCCGGAATCTCCTAACATCAACTACCTTTAGGATACCATCTGGGGATAATCCAGCAACAACCATAGCTGTATAAGCTGCCCTATCCTCTTGAGAGATAGCAAAGTCACAACCTACATAATATTCTAGATTATCAGTAAAATCTTCAATCTCTAGAAAATCTTCTTTACGAAAATAGGCTTGACTCTCATCGATTGGGTAATTCAAATATTCCTGAGAATACCCTTCTGGCATACCTTGGTCAATATAATCTTGACGGATTGCCATGTATCTCTCTTTTGAGAACTTCTCAGGCCATAACATAAGTGAGAAGTCATCATTATGTGCCTGATATCGGATAGATAACCAAGAAGAACTCTTCTTAGCCTCCCCATCCCTAGTAAAACGTAAACCATCTGTAATGGTATGGGGTGATCCCCATTTAGGCATCAACCTCTCCAGCAATGAGTCCATATGGAGGATGGTCCCAACAACCCTAACTTTGCAGAAGTCACCCCCGATTGGGAGGAGGGCTTTATAGAACCAATTACGGAATTTCTCCCGTCTCTCATCACTCATTACAATCTCATCATTCTCCAAGTCATCACAAATGATAAGATCTGGGCGGATATTTCTCCATTTGAAACCCCGCATTTTTTGCTCACTACCCTTAGCCTCTATGCGGAATTGAGTCCCGTCTACAAATTCACCAATAACTAATGTCTCTGTATCCTTGACAAACTTCCTTTTGATCCCAAAAGTATTAATAAGATCATCATTCTCTATCAATTCCCGTTTAATATCACCTAGGAACTGAGTGGCCTGACCTTCTGTGTCTGAGACAATAACAACATATCTACTTTGTCTAAAGAGCACTGAGGCTAGGGTGTATGCATGGGTAATTGCTGTACTCTTTGCATGACCACGAGGGGCAGCTATCGCCACTTTGTCGTTGTCAGAACACACCAATTCCCATAATTCTTTATGGAAAGGTGGGATAGGTTGAGGATTATCATACCTCCCCATTAATAGACTAGCAGTTAATCCATAAATTGTATCTGCTGTCAACTTCATATCTGGCATCCCGTGAGGGAATCGAACCCCCCTGCTGAGGTTTGGAATCTCTGCTCTTCCCAGAAGACGAGAAACTTAAATCATATAAAAAACAAATATATAACAAATAAAAAAAGAGTAAACCAACCTAAATAGTCAATCCAGTCTAAATGGATTCTCTTGGAATACTCTATGTAATCCTTAGCAGCCTTCTTGAGAATGTTTCTGTTCATTCTCTGCTTTTCTCTTTTCTTCTAACCACTTATCAAATTTAGACATCCCAAAGATAGCTTCCCAATTCTCTTTGGGGATAGTGGTAGATTTGGATTGGATTTTATCCCCTGTTACATCATTTTTTGCTACCATTATCTCTTCTTCCTAGCAGTCTTAGTACGGGGGTAAGATCTATTCTTAGATTTAGATTGCACTCTGAGGTTCTTAGAGGAGTTATCAGACGTATTCCCATTTTTGTGGTCTACATCCTTGCCATCCCCTTTTCGGACCTTACCGGCCCTCTCCATCTGTCTACGGGCCTTATTACGTTGGGCTCTCCTCTTCTTTTGCTTTGGAGTCCCTTGGTACTTCTCGTACTCATTATCGTAATTCCGCTTAGACATTACTTTTTACATTCCCCAGTAGAACGGTCATAAGTACCATCCTTAGCAATACATTCTGCCTCACGGAGTCTATTGGCTCTCTCCTTGAGGGGGATAGAAGGTTTAGGGGTAGGAGCAGGGGCAGTATTTACACTACCAGCCTTATTAGGGTCATCAAAACCACCATCAGATTTCTTAGATCTAGAACCAGCCATTATTCATCATCCTCAATAATTGTAGATTTACCATTTACAGTCTTAGCTTCTAACTGATGGGCAATCTTCTCAAAATTCTTCTGTAAGAGTGTCATCTGGTCATTATTCCCCTTTCTCTCAATACGAGAAGTGGGATCACCTCTTAATAGGGCTCTCTTATCATACATTACAGCAGCGATAACTGCTAAGTCTTTACCATTGATCTTTTTACGGATGAGGGAACCATCCTTAGCCAATACCTCATCACCATTATGGATTCTCTCATGTAATTCCCCTAGGGTATCATGCATGATCTCGGTGAATTTAGCATCAATCTCATCATTCTTCTGTTTACGGCATTCAGCCATAACATCATGCCACCAAGAAGATTTAGATTTCCAATCCCTGATGATATCTGCTTTAACACCACAATGATGTTGGGCTCTGGTAGATGCTCCAGTGACCAAATAAGCCATTACTGCTGATATCTTCTGCTCCGGGGAATATGGGGAGGAGGGGGAATAGAGATCAGCCAAATCAAACTTAAGATCTTCCTCAGTATATTCTACATCAATTAGAGGTACCTTAGAATCCTCACTAGATCTAATTACCTCAGCATTAGACATATTCCCTTCACCACTTCTATAGAATTCAGATATGATCTTACTCATAAATGGGTACAGCTCCAATCTACTTTAATTATCTTTTGGTTTTCTGGCCTATCAAGGTCAACAATGCCAATAGTAGCAGGAGGAATAGACTGATCATCAATGCAAACATTAATCTGGATTACATCCTTTTGAACTTCAGTAATATGACAAATATCAGTTTGAATGGAACAGGTGAAGATGATTGAAGCAATAAAATCAAAAACAGTCATAGGTGGGTATCCTTCTTATTTTCTGTTTTATTCTCAAGAAGTTCATAAATCAGAGTTCTTAAGGTCAATATTCATATCTACCCACCCTTGAAACCTTTGGTTTCAACACTTCTGAGAATCTTAATTTACTCTTTCAAGGTTTAAATTAACTATATATTTACTTAGACAACAAAAATGATGAAAAGTTCAATTTATTTTTCACTTTTTTTCTATCTTTTTTATAAGTAATTGAAAAATAAGAAGAAGTAGTTTTGATGTATTTTTATGGATTTATGGGGGGTATACAATGGCAATGATACTCTTAGGAACCCCTATAAACTGTAGGGCTATACTCTCCCTTTTGTTTTGTATAAACGTCTGGGAGAAAATCTCCCTTGGAAAAGTTTCCCTTTTGTTTTGTATAAACGTCGGAAAGGGGGTATCATCATAAATAGTGAGACTCTACTTTTTCCCCTACCCCCCCCTGTGAGTGTGTCCATAAGAATTCTTTAATATTCTAATATAATTATATAATCTCTGTAGTATATTCTAATATTCTGATATTGTTAGCTGTGGTCATGGGTGTTATGGGGTGTCCCCCCAGCCTTCCTAGTCTAGACTAATTAAATAGCATTTATTGGCATATTAATTGCATAAATTGGGGATTAATATATTTAATTAGCCCATAAATAAAAATAGATAGGGGATAGCCCCAAAGCTAATAGGGGTAAGTGGTTGATTGTTGGCATGTTTATTGCATTTATTTTATTGTTTTTTTTATTCTATTATAATGCGGAGAAAACTAGTCTAGACTAATTGCGCCATTGAAAATGGTTAGCTATTTATTTTAAATTTATTTATTAATTTACCTAAAAATAACTTGAATTATTAATTGGACTGAGCTATTGTGTATCTATGTTCTAGGCATTACCCCGGCAATTTCGCCCAAACTAGTCTAGACTAACTAAACAATCTAAACAGGAGAATTACCATGGCTAAACAATCTGAAAAAACCCTTTCCGGAACCCATTACACCTTAGAAGGTGTTGCAATTGAGTGTATCCACTTCACAACGGCGCGGGAAGATATCAAAACTCAACAAGGTACACTGTCTGACCACTTCATGAGTGCCGCACAGGTCTACATCAAAGCCCCGAAAAAGGGTGAGGAAATGCAGGAAGATCATCCGTTTCTAGTAGCATGTGAAAAGGTGGAGTCCTTCATGAAGTCAGAAGCGGCGGGGATTAATCAATGGGATAAAATTCCGGCTGTCTGGTCGCAGCTTAAATCTAACATGAAGGCTGCTTTTAATCTGGGCATGGATATCAACGCTTTCGATACCGAGTCTTCAATGCGTAAGGAATTGAACGAGCGTAGAAAGGCTAAAAAGGCTGAGACTGTATCCCCTGAACAGAAAGCCCTTGAGCAAGCACAGGAGGCTGTATCAGAACTGGTTGAAAAAGGCGATACTGCCCTATCACAGCGTATTTTCGCTATTGTAGAGGCTTGTCGAAAAGCTACACCAGACCAGTTAGACGATGTTATTGCAGTTCTGGATTCTGCTACTAGTGATATCAAAGCAATCCTAGCGGTTACTGCTGAATTACCAAAAGCTAAGCAAGCCTAACATCTAGGTAGGTTGTAGGGGGGGGGGCTATCCCCTCCCTATTTTTG
>Ga0070749_10000096_pt1 | contig 46487 bp, 57 predicted proteins | sample VirMetDEL_Nov_18_FD_75180 | JGI IMG/M metagenome (GOLD analysis project Ga0070749, IMG submission 75180) | Aqueous microbial communities from the Delaware River and Bay under freshwater to marine salinity gradient to study organic matter... | ecosystem: Environmental > Aquatic > Marine >...
CCCGCTTGAGGTTGGTGCGGCCGCAGTGTGAACAAGTCTCCTCGTCGTTGTTGACGCCCTTGACGGTGTACTTGCTGATCTTCTCCATGTCCCTCCTCGAAACACGAGAGCGGGCACTCCCCACCCCGCATGGCGGCTTCCCGTGGCCGTTGGGAACCCTGGCTGATCGGCTGGCATCCGCTGCGCTTGCGGCATTCCCATACCGGGCCATGCGAGGCGGGCAATGCCCGCTCTCGTGTAGTGGTCGGTTACTCACGGAGGCCATTGTATCGGCCCATCTGCTGATTGCAACATCAATGCCGAGGTTTGCTGAACCACCACGAGGCAATGATCGAGGCGAGGCCGAAGAACATGACGAGCGCTGCTGCTGTCACAACGGCTTCTCAGTGATCATGACGTGGGTTGTTCGCAGTAGTAGTCGCCGTAGTTCCACGGGCCACGCCCACACACTGACCACAAGTGCGCGCAAGCATCCGCGTTGTACCCGAAGTCGACAGCGAAGCGGAACCTGTCGTACCATGCGACGATGCCGTTACTGCCGAAGTGACCAGCGAGTGCATTGATCTGGCACAAGCCCCACGAGTCATCGCCTGTGCGGCGGTTGCCGTTGTGCGCTGCACTGTCGCAAGTCGACTCCCTCGAGATCATGCCAAGCGCCCACAGCACTGTGTCGTCCGTCGCACCACGCGTCCAGAATGCTCGAGCAACGATGCCCGCTTCTTCACGTGTGCAACCAGAACCTGCACCGTACTGCTCTGGGATCGGACCCTCCCACTGCCGTAGCGGTGGGAGCGTCGAAGTCGTCGTCGTCGGAACCTGCACGCGCACAGCACGTGTCTGCACAGTCGCTGGCGCTGGAGTGACAGGCACAGTAACGTAAGCTGTTGGAGTCGGTGATGGCGGTAGGCTCACCGTAGCGGTGGCCGCCGCAGGCCCACACGCAGTGAGCACTAAGAAGGGTAGGTACTTCCACATGCTGAACACCGTATCGAACAGTGTGCGCATCAGCAGTGTCCTTGATAGGTGTCAGTGTGCGCAGTGCCGCAAGCTTCGCACTCCCATGTGGAAGCAGCGTACCCGTCGCGCCACCACTCGACGTGCACCGTCGTCCGCACTTCCTTCTCGTATGCTTCGCACTCCTCAACATCACAAGCTCTTAGCTCGTCGTCGTGCCATGCCTCACCAACGATCGTATGGCTGAAGTGGTCGCTCTGACGTCGTCCCACTGTGTCCTCCTTCTGTGTGTCGTGTGTCGGATGCAAACCCTACTCGATGAACGATGTGAGACGACCCGATAAGAATGTGACGAGACACATCGAATGGACCGGGTTTGGAAGTGGGGTGCCCCCCAGACCCCAGCCCGCTCCCATTCCCCAGAGCGAGCCCCCCTAACGTGTGATGCGTGCTGCCGTGCGAGATCGATCTCGTGTGTGCGCTCGCCCGTCGTAAGCACACATCGCGCATCACACGTCGTGCAATGCCGGGCGATGATGGGAGAGCCTGTGTCACACACGCTGGAGCGGCCTTTCTCCCCACCGTCATCACTTGCTGTTCCTAGGTGTTCCAGTGTTCCTAGTTCCCCTCTATTATCGGCGAATCCAAATATCTGCCTTGGGTTACTTACTTACTCATATACTTTCCATTTCCTAGGAACACTAGGAACACCTCTCCATTTCCCGAGAGTACTACGTCACACACTGTTCCCTCCTGCTCGGAACGTTCCTACCTTCAACTAGGAACACCTTCCTTCACATACGTGTAATGCGCTTATGCTCATCATCACATTCCTTCTGTTCCTAGTTCGATTCTCAAAGTAGGAACAGCACGTCACGTACGTTATGCAGTGTGTTCGTTCGTGTTGCGTACACGGATGCCCCACCATCCTGTCTGTGGATTGCCTGTGCCTCCCGCTCGACTCTTCGTCGGGGATACACGGCGTGTGAGGCCTACTCCTGCTTTCATCCTGCTTCGTAGTTCACGCATGAACACATCAGCGTTCATCGTGACGCCTTCCACAGCACTCCACCATACGTACTTGGTGCGGACATCAGCGGCGAGAAGGAACTCACTGCCTTCGGCTGTTGGTGTTTGGTGTCCGAGATCTTCAAGGCATTCACGGATGAACAGCCCGACGATGTCTTGCTCAGCGATCGCTTCACTACGTTCCTCGAGAAGCGACGGGCCAAGCAGTCCCGTGAGATCGCCTGGGAGCACGCCGCCTGACTCTTCAAGTACTCGTTGCAAACCACGCCACGCCCAAGCAAGGATACCGCTTGCTTCGAGCTTGAGCCGTTCGGCCACGATCGCCCTCGAGACACGCGCCGCATGGGGTACTGGTGCCAACAACCCGATGGAGATCATGCGCTCTTCTAGGGCAGGAGATACGTCACGAAGCCGTAACGGGTGGTTCGTATCGATCAGTGGTTTCACTTCAGTGCGGAACGAGTAGAAGTCTTGCCGCATACGGCGTGCTTTGAGTTCAGCACCACCTGTGACGTCCTTGATGAGCTCCACATTCAGCTCTTCACCAGCACCCGGTTCTGACGCATACACGAACCGTCGTCCTTCGAGCTCAGTGAGGATCGTCGGGTGTGTTTCGTTGCTCCCGCGCCGCATTGTGAGAAGGCCTCGAGGTGCAGCGGTTGCGTAGTCACCCAGTGCATAAGCGAAGGCTTCGATCAGTGACGACTTACCTGTGTTTCCTGGGCCGTGTAAGACGACGAAGTTCTTCACGTTTGCGCCTGTGAGACACACGCCGAAGAACACTTGTATCGCAGCGGCGATCTCAGCGGCGACATCATCGGACTCGCCGGCGATGCCATACCCAAGTGTCTGCTTGAAAGTGGGTGCGTCGACTTGCCCGTCGTACCATTCAGCGTTCGCACGACGAGTGATGTAATCGTCGCGGTTGTAATCTTGCAGTTCGCCTGTGCGAAGGTCAAGCACGCCGTTCATCACGCACAGTAACCACGGATCCTTGTCCAAGTCGTTCACATTCAAAGTGGGCTCTGATTCAAGCATCATCAGTGCCGCATTCACACGTGCTGTTGCACCGCACGCTTGCCGCCATTTCGCAAGTGCCGCAGCGTGCTCCATGTCGACGAGCTGCATCTCTCGTGTGATGATCTCGTGCAGCTTGTGCGCTGCATCAAGAGACGGGCGCTCCGCACGCTTCCAAAGCTCTCCGTTCCACACAAGCCAGCCACCGCCGATCAAAGCGCGTGCGTCATCCCACAACGCTTTGAGGCGTTCGGCGTTGTCACGATCGGTCGTACCTCCAAAGCCAGGCCACAGGCTTTGATCGTCATTCTCAGCACTTTCTGACCCATTACCGCCCGATACCCCAGCGGTCGCAGCCCAGTTCCTTAGGGACGAATCGACCGACCCATCCTTGTCCCGTCTAGCACGCTCTTCCTCGTCGTACTTCCAAGCGGCGTCCACCTTCGATCTTGCTTGATCAAGTGGGAAGGGCGGGGAGCATCTGAGCGCGATGCGCTCGACGATCGCCTCAGCTTCAGTGCGTCGCATTCCACTGCGCTTCAACGTGAGCGCTGCATGGAACATTCCGTCATCACGTCGGCCTTCGGGCAAGCCGCCTTTGAGCATATCTGTGATGCTTGGCCACTCGTCTTTGATCTCGTCTGACGGATCGCCTTTCACCCAGCGAAGTAAGTCGTCTGGCGCGGGCACTGGAGTGCGCTCTTCTTCCCAAGTGTATCGTGCTCCTGACGCGTGACGTGATGGCGGAGCGACGACGAACCCGTTCGCTTTGACGTCCACACCAAAGCGTGCGCCGATCTTCGTACGCAATCTCGCCTCATCACGCCACGTCCAGAATAAGTGCAGACCGCCGCTGCCCGTTCGTACACGTGATGTCGATGGGAGTGCGCCTCCGTCACGCCCTTGCTCGAAGTCTTCAAGCTCCATCATGCCGTGAGCACCATCGATGTCAAGCACCCATATGTTACTGATCTTGCCGCACACGATTCCGATGTTCGCATCGGGCCATGTGACCCACCATTGACCTACGATCGTTGGGTCAGTGCTTGCGTACTTATCAAACGCTCCCGCCATGATCGGATGCTTACCAGGAGTGTGACATCCTGGACGACCGCAAGTGCACGTGCCATCGTCACGTACTCCGTGCACAGGGATGACGTGCCATCCACGCGCCGCATATGCAAGTGCTTCATCGATCATGTGTGGTCCTTCCACGGTTCGAATGTCTTACGACACACCCATACATTGTTACGTGCGGCATCAGGAAAGAGTGGTGCGAGGTAACACGCCATCACTTCATCGCCATAGAACTGCCGCTGACGATCGTACACTTCAACAAGTGACTTACGTGGGTCGTCTTCATCGAGTGCAACGAGCGTGTTCATCACATCAGTGTATGACGCGAACGTGCCGAATCGATCTGTGACATCAAAGCCGGAGTGTGTCAGCTTACTGTGCAGCTCATCAATGGTGTACTCACGAATGTGGTTACGTGCTTGTGCGCGGCCAAGCACAGGCGTTGAAAGTAAGAGCGTGGCACCCATCGGCAGCATCGCATTGATGGCCCACAAGTATGTGTCACCGTGTGCTTCGGTCATGTGCTCGATCACTTCAAAGGACACCGCAAGATCAAAGCTTTGTCCATACTCTGTGTACAGCGTGCGCCACTCTTCTACGAAGTTGAAGTGCTCATACAAGCGGTACGTGCTCTCCGCCGCAGTACCGCTTCGACGCGTGCGTAAGTATGGGATGGCATTGATGTCCACGCCTACGTAAAGCTCAGGTCGGAAGCTCGTGCCAGGAACTCGCATAAGTGACTGTGCGAGTGGTGCGTCACTGCCGCAGCCAGGCTCAAGAACACGACGATGCTTATTCACACCGATGTAACGCGTGGCCCATCCCCAGCGGAAGACGTGCGCTAAGTAATCACGATGGATCTTTAGTCGGTGTTGCGAGTGTGTGAGTGACGTGGTATCGAACTCACGTGTCATGTGTCCTCTTTCTTTGCATAAGCACTAACGGTACAACGGCGATGCTCATAAAGCAGTCGCACATTCACCGCACGTGATCACGCCGTTCTTTGGGTACGTGTCTAAGCTGCCACACTGTGGGCATCGTCCATGTGTCCCACCGCGGCGCTGAAGTTTGATGCGCTTGCTACGCGTGAGTCCGCCCCAGATGCCGTACTCACGTGTGCCAGCGAACGAGAGACACTCACGCTGCAGCGTGCACTCTTTGCACACAGCTGCAGCGCGAGCAACGTTTCTCGGTGCTTGTTCGTTGAAGAAGTCAATGCGCTTGCGCGCAAGCTCATCAGGAATCAGTCGGCATAAGCCGTCCCTGAGGACTTCAAGTGCGTCACGTATTCCGCTGAGGTCCGGGAGATCGTAATCGCTTTCGGTTGCCCTGGGATTGTGACTGTGATCGTGTCGCCCGTCTGCGTCTTCAGTGCGTGTGTCAATCGCGCTGTCGGCATGATCGTTAGGTCGTACATGCCGACTCGCGTTCCTTCCGCTGAACGCAACGCGTGACGAGGGTCCGGTGTGTGCTCGTCGCGCACACGGCCCCATTTCGACTTCTTCGCTGTCTTTGGCGTTGGCTCCCGCTTTACGCGGGTCGTCAGTTTCCCAGATCAGCGCTCGAGTCGGCCGTGACTTTGCGACCACGCTTGGGCGATTCGATCGTGCCACCGTTCTTGACGATCGAGAGCATCTCAAGCAAGCGCGACTTGCTGTACGAGACCGGCCCGTCGTACCCAGCAGCGCGCAGTGAATCGATCGTCTGCTCACGATTCATATTGCTTGGGCTGCTTGGTGCAACGCGCGGAGCGGGAGCATCATTGTCAGTGGTGATCATGTCAGTTTCCATGATGGGTGGTTCACTTTCTTGTGTGGGTGCGTCACTTGCGGTATGCGAGTGACTGTGGGTAGGAGATGTGTGTGATGTTGGCACGGGCCAAATGTACGGCAGGTCATCAGGTTCAGTCCAGCCGAACTGCCCGTACCAGAGTGGTGCTTTACGCAAGAGGTTACTCCTGTGAGACGCGTGCAGCTCTTCGTTGCCAAGCCAGAGCGGTAGGCCGCCGTACGAGGCACCAGTTTGTCCAGCGATGATGTCTTGATGCGCTAGCCCTTCAAGACCGTCACGGTCCATGCCAAGCTTCGCACTGACTTCGTCGAGTGCTTTGTCGCGCACACTGTCTTTGTACCCGCGTGACGTCCACTCGTCACACGTGTCAAGCAAGTACGCAAGCAATGCAACACCGTGCCCACGCCACATTCGAACAGCTGGATGGTTGGCCCAGCCAACGTCGGCGCCGGCAAGCAGTGTGCGAATGATCTGGTAAGCCTCGACGCGTTGCTTGCCGAGACGTTGTCGATCAAGCACACGTACTGACTGCTTGAAGTCTTCGTAGGGTAAGAATGTTTGCATGATGTGTCCTCCTTCGTGAATAAGCATTGTACTTCAATGAACACTCGCACGTCAGAACGCACACACGCTCTGTGCGTGAGCACAGAGCGTGATGCACAACCCAAGATTCACAAGTCACTCCTCACATCGGGTTCACACGTGAGAGTGCGAAGCTTCGTGCGTGGTCAGGGTAGTTACGTTCACCGCCGTAGCAGTCGATCCATTGCACGCCGTTGTGGTTCGTCACCATACGTACGAATACGAACACGCCATCTTCACCCTGAACTGTGAAGCGTGATTGCGATGCGAGACCCATGTATTCGTACGCGATCGTCCACGTCGGATGCGCCTCTTCATAGAGCTTGAGGTTTCGCTCTTTGAACGCACCAGGCGTATGCCCTGCATCAGTCTTCGTGTTCGGATTGATGAGCAGGTCAAGTGCCTTGTGGATCTTCTCTTCAGCCGCTTTGTCGCGGGAGCCGCGCCCAGCTTCGATCGACGCCACTGCACCCACAGTCACGCCTGCGAGATCAGCGATCTCTTGACGTGACATACCTAGTGCTTTGCGGTTCACTTCGTAGTCCATTGTCACACATCCTCATCGTCGTAGTAATCGTCGTACGGGCTGTCGTTGTACTCCGGCTCATAGTAACTTTCGTCACTCCAGCCGATGACCTCACCCGCATCGTTACGGTAGATGGTGCTGTGAGCTGTTGGGAACATGCTCATGATCTGTCCTCCTTCGAATGACCTGACTCTTCAGAGCGTAGGCGGTCACCCTACACTGACGAGCACTCGTCTTGTGACGAGTACTCGTTTCGTCATATCAGTACGTGATCTTGTTCACACACTCTGGGCCGTATCCTTGATTCACAGACGCGGGCACAGTGAGCTTACGACCGCAGCGTCGACAGCGAGACGCTTTAAGCGCGTAAGCCATGCCCGTTTCATCAGGGTCGCGATGCAGGACTTCAAGCGCATGCGCGAGACGCCCGTTGTCTTTGAACCGCTTCCAGATCGACCACTTATGTGTACTGGACTGGATGAACGCGAAGCCCGTGTAATCCCTTTCGTTATCAGGGCCGGACAAGTAGTCCACAACACGCCAGCCGCGTTGGCCGTTGTCTGGGTTCCAGTGATCACGAACGCGCAGTGTGATTCGATCATCATCGGCTTCGTTGAAGACGATGGTGTAGAACCCGTTAGGAACGCGTGCGTGCACTGCGTGTGTGTCGTCGTTCGCGGTGAGCGATATGCCGTAGCACTCTTTCACCGCAGTGACGCTTGCGTGGGTCTCTTTGCACGACCCACATATGATGCTTGACATGTGTCCTCCTTCGATTACACCTAGCTCATCAGCCCGAGGTCGGTGAACTCCTCGAGGACGTCGCCACTCAAGTGAGTGACGACGTTTCGCTTACTTGTCTTCGCTCGTGTTGACCCAGTCAGCGATCGTTGCCCATTGGTGTCGCTGACGACGGGTCAGCTTCTTACGTGGGCAGAGGATCACTTTGCCGCATTCATCGTGTGTGAAACGCGGCAGTGTGAAGAAGTCTGGGTACGAGACGTCCAACGTGGCGTGCACTGGTACTTGTGCACCGTCGATCGACACAAGAACAACGCATCGCACCACGTCAACATCCACAAGATGATTGTGGATGACGGTGTGCAACCCGGTCGGTTTCACTTTGTGCGAGAACGCTTGTGACAGCGTTCGACCGTAACGGGCGTCCTTTGCGCGACGGTTCAACCAGAACAAGTAGTCCGTCGTGATCAACGTGAATGTGTCCATGCTTGGCATGGGTCCTCCTTCTATGTCGTAGCTGGCTCATCAGCACCAGATTGCTAGGCCTGGTGGACGGTCTGCAAGCACTTTAGATGCTCGCAAACCGTTTCGCCGCAGGTATTGCTTGCTCAATCAGAATGTCGAACGCAGCGCCATTCTGGAGCACGCTTGCCAACGTGCACACGCTCAAGTACACCTTGCTTGTGCAAGCGGTAGATGCTCAAGTACGCCAAGCTGCCTGGCATCTTGAGCATGCTTGCAACTTTGTCACGTGAAGCTGTCTCGTCGGCAGCAAGCTCGCCAAACAGAGCGCGCACTTGCTGATCACGATCTGTCACAGCAGCACGTCGTGCTTCTCCCAAGTTCGAACCGCTGTTCGTCTGCTCGTTGAGCTTGAAGAACGGGCCGTCCTTGATGACCTTCGATTCACGGCACAGGCGGTCCATCAGCTTACGTGTTGACGTCTCGCTGAGGTTGGCCGCTGTCTTCAAGACAGTGACCTTGCTTGGGCCGTGAATGAGCAGATGCTCAAGCACTTGCACTTCAGGGATAGGTGATGTGCTCATGTGATGTCCTCCTTCATTGTCGCCTGTCTCGTCAGGCAGGGTAGGCGAGTGATTCCCTGCGACCCGACTCTCGTCGGGTTTCGACTCAGTCCTTGGTGGGCGGTTGCGGCACGTACGTCACAGCGTGACGATGGCCGATCATCTCGTTCATCTTCGCGTGCTTGGCGCAGAACGGACGCACCTCAACGGTTGCGTGCGTGCTGCCCAACATCGCGATGCTGATGACAGTGGCCGGATCGCTGCACGACCCCCAGTCGCACTTCGCTTGAATGCCGAGACCGTCGGGGTCAGCAAGGAACCACGTCGACGACGACGGGTTCGTTGGTGCCTTCATTGAACGCATTGTATGTCCTCCTTCGATAGCTTGACTCGTCAGTGATTGGGTAGCTAGCCCAACCAGACGTTCCGCACGTCTAGGACGTGCAGAACGTTTCGTCAACGGCCCAGAGCACCGCGCGTACCGCTACCGACTCGGGAGTTCCCGATGTCAGCGCGGTTCGCCGCCGCTCGACCTGCTTGTGCACCTGCCATGTCGGACCGCTGCGCACCTCCACGTGCTTTGCCGATGTGGAAGTTCTGAGCCATGTGGTCCTTCACAGCGTCCTTCTTGCTGACGAGCGCCGGCAAGAGGTCCTGACCTGTGGCATCCTTCACTTCCTTGATGTTCAAGTCACGCTGCTCTTTGAGCCGAGCACCGATACGCCAAGCGAACTCTTGGATGAACGATCGGCGGAAGTAGTAGTCGCCGCCACTGGCCTTCGACTCTCGTTGCGCTTCACGCTGTGCAAACAGCGTCAGCGACGTGACGAGCAGTTGAACCGTCGTCACGTCAGACTCGTAGCCAGTGAGGACCACTTTGCAGTTGCTCCCGTGCTTCGACTGCAAGACGATGCAGTCGTTCGAACGAGCAACTTGATCCCACAAGTGGATGAGTGCGGCGAAGTAGGTCGATGGAATCGACACGCGGATGGTCACGATCTTGTCGTCAAGTTGCTTGCCGCTGATCTTGAGCATCTGCTCGTCAATCGCCCACTTCGTCATCAGTGCTTGAGCCTTCGCGAAGAACGCTTCAGACTCCTCGGGCGTGCAGCCTTTGTCCTCTGCCTTGCTCAGCAGTGCGGTGATCTTGCTGATCATGGCTTCACGCTTGTCACTGTTCTCTGTCATGTGTCCTCCTTCAAAGAATCGCCTGTCTCATCAGCGACGGGTGGCGAAGTCCGTCGGACCCAGCAAGTGGCTGGGTTTCGACTCTAGTGCCCGTACGTGCACATCGTGCATTTACGCAAGTAGTGGTGGCCAGCCCAGTGCAATGCGGTGCGCGTGGCTTCTTCCCACATGACCTTGCACACAAGCTGTGTGATGTGTGGCACCCGATGGTCGGTGCTTAGCGGATACGCGATAAGCGCGAACAGCATAAGCGATTCGATCGGGATGTCAATAGATGCATCTTGCATCGTGTCCTCCTTCATTGACCTGACTCATCAGCACAGGGTGGTCATATCCTGTGGACGTGGCCGAGTGACCTCGGCGCACGTTTCGTCAGTGCATCAGTCGGCGCAGTACCGCTCGAGCATGTCGGCGACTTCCGCCAGCATCTTGCGGTCCGCGTCACTCAACCCGGACGGCCCGGTGAACGGATGTGCGAGCAATCGAACATGGGTTGCGATCATCGCGACCTGCTGCGTCGGGCAAGCTTCTTCGTGGTGGGTCTGACGACTCACAGTGAAGTACTTCTTGCCGCTGACACGGTCCTCGGTGAGGTACCCAGGAACGAAGTACTGCACCGCACCGCACTCGGAGCAGCTCTCGCCGGTCGGGTTGTGGTTGGGATCGTTGTTCATGACGTTGTCCTCCTTCGATATGGCTTGACTCATCAGCGGGGTAGTTGCCAACTACCCCGGACAGCAGGTGCACTAGAAGTGCACCTGCCGTTTCGTCAGCGTGTAACGTACAGCACGTATTGCTTGGGTCGTGGCTGATTCGCAGCCGCGTACACACGAAGACAGCGGAACACCCGAGGATCGCGGTCCTCAGTGACGCCGGCGAACTCGACAGCGTCGTCCCACTTGTAGTCGAAATACTTGACTTCACCTTCATCGTTCATGGCGTAGACCGTGCCAAGCATGCACTCCCAGATTGCTGGGCGATGCTTAAGCGTCGGCTTCATCTTACGACCCAGGCGAAATGGATGCGTCGACTTGTTCATGATGTCCTCCTTCGATATGGCCTGACTCATCAGCGTTGGGTGGCCATTCCCAACGGACGGCCCGAAGGCCGTTTCGTCAGATGTGCTCGACGATCCAGAGCGCCAGCTCTTGGATGGCGATGGGCAGTGTCGACCAGTCCTGCGACAGGTCGAAGATTTGCCCGAACGGGTTCGTCAACTGATCGTACCCATCAGCATGGCTGACCAGCGTAAAGCAGCCGCGGTTGTTCGGACTGGAGATCGTGATGATCGTCATTCCGAGGTTGTCGTTGTCGACGCGGGAGATGATCTCGAACATGGTGTTGTCCTCCTTCGTAGTGGCAGACTCATCAGCGTCGGGATGCCAACCCGACGGACGAGGCCTTGCGGCCTCGTTTCGTCAGTTGTCGATGGCGTTCGGATCGAACGGCAACGACGTGTCCTGCGGCAGTGCGGCGATGATCTTGTTGAGACGTGCAAGGGCGAAGCGGAAGTTCGCGACTTCATTCATCTCCTTGACGATGTACCGCATGGCGGCACGCTCAGCGTCGTCGACGAGATTGCTGGAGAGCGAGGTGGAACGCCCCGGCCTCCAGTCAACCAGATCCTCGGTCATGGTGTCGAGGAACTGCGCGATGATCTCGTGGAACTCATCGCCTTCCTTGCGGTTCTCGATCAGCCGACCCAGGTACTGAAGCTTGACTTCGACTTGCAGTTCGATCAGCATCGCTTCATTGTCCCAGCTCAGCGTGCGGAGCATTTCGTTCGTGTTGCCAGTGGCAAGCTTCTCCGCCCACTTGATGCGGGTGGAGCAGGCCATGGCATCCTCGACATAGAGCATGATGCCGTCAGTGTGGTGGCCGAGATGATCGGCAGCCGCGCTGAGCTTCTCTTGCCAAGTTTGCACTGCACGAACGATGATGACTTCCTTGTCGAGCGACCAGCGGCGCGGCTTGTCGATGTCGATGAACTTGACATCAGCATTGCGGTTGAGCCGCCTAATCGTTTGAACCGTTCCGATACCTTCGACGGTGTCACCGATCGTAAGATGGGCAACCGTGGTCGTGGTGTTCATGTGGATAGGCATTGCGTTGTCCTCCTTCGTAGTGGCCTGACTCATCAGCACGGGTAGGCCAGATTCCCGTGGACCGGCCTTGCGGCCGGTTTCGTCAGTCGTTGAACACCGACGGCCAGATGCCGTCGATGATGAGCATTGGGTCGGCGAGTGGTCGGGCCACGATCGTTCCGGTGATCGTACGGCCATCGGTCAGATCGACTTCGATCTCATCTCCGATTGTGAGGTCACCCTCATACGTGAGGCGAGTGCGTCCGTCGATCACCACCGACTTTGCTGAGATCAGCACACTGATCTCGTCAGTCGTTGACTTGCCGGATGGATCGATGTATCCGCCGAACCCATCGGGTCGGCCGGTGTTCGACCACACCTCCACGACGTGTGGGTGGTGCGGGTTGTGCAATCCTCTGCCGTGCATCCGATACTTACCCGACCTGTACAGCAACCCGTAGTCTTTGCGGAAGCTGGCCGGTGCATCGTGAACGGCGATGACGGTAGTCATTGTGTTGTCCTCCTTCGTAGTGCCTATCTCATCAGCACCTGGGCGGCAAGGCCAAGTGTACGAGCAGTGCGGCTTGCACCGCACCGCTCGTTTCGATTGAAGGAGGAGGACTTGTGAATCTTGCGAAGACTGGGTGCCTGGGTCCCAAGAGCAGGTTCAGCTTATCCGCTCAAGGTTGGGTTCAGCCGGTCTCTGGCTCGCAAGCGAGGTGATCGTCAGCTTAGCCTTCCGGGCGGACTCATTACATCCGCTGCCTTGGGGGCTTCCCAATCTTCTAGGTTGTCAAGGATCAGTGCCAGCGTCCAACTTGGGGGCCGTATTTGGACTACCCCGGACCGGCTATGTCGATGTTGCGTGACGTGGTCACGTTATCTCGGGTTTGGGCAGTTTGACAACCTCAGTGTTCGAAAGCACACGTTTATCGTGCGAAATGACGTGTGACACAGTGCATCTACCAGGAGCTTTCTCCCATTTATCAAGATTCGATCAATCTTTCTGAATGTGACGAGTTTCGCGCCCAAATGGCACGCGCTCTTCACATCACAGGGAGACGCTTGTGGGCGTGGAACCGTGGGCTCGACTGACGAGTCGAATGACGACGACTACGCGAGCGTTGCGGCTGCCGCGGTGCGGTAGTCGTACGGGATCGCGTTCGTGTGATCGATCAAGAACTCCCGCTCGCCGATCTGCTCGCCAGTGTCCCAGCCCGGCCAGCCTTCAAGTGACTCACGCACCCACGTACTGATCCACCGTCCGCACTGCACTGGGATGCCTTTCCCCCAAAGCATTGGTGCGTGGCTGACCGTCTCAAGCGGTGCAATGCGCCAGTCGTCCGGGAACCCTTGAATGCGAGCGCATTCACGAAGTGTCAATGGGCGGAACTCCCAAGGGTTGAGGACCAGCTGCGATCCGCCGCCAGTGATGACACGTGCGTGTCGGTCCGCGTGCCAACGACAAAGCTGATGGAAGCCCATGTGCCAGTCGTTGTCCAACCACTTCTGCACTGGATGCCACTTCTCCCAAAGGTCAGGCAGCGTCCCGTTCTTTGCGTAGTACGCTTGTGCCACTTGGGAGATCGTCATCCCAGACTTCCATTCGACACCACGCACAGGGTCGGCGTGAACTGTGAGGTCACGTGCCCGTTGGATGTTCGGCGAGTTCGTTCGTGTCCAGTGGCCGTCGACGAGGCCATCTTGACGACGATGATAGGACGCCCACTCACTGCTTGGCTTGTGTGCGTATGGCTGGTCCGTCCACTGCAGCTTTAGCCCACGCAAGTCGCTGATGGCGTCCTCGAGGCTAGGCATAGGTCGTGGGTCAAGCGGCTCCACGCCAAATGGGATGCGGTGCAGCACCATGAAGTATCGTCGGCGGATCGCCGCACCACCTACCGCAATCGCGTTGTGCAGCACATGCGTCAATGTCCACTCTTCACCAGTGCGAGCTTCCATGACAGCACGCAAGTTCTGCATCAGCGGCCGCCCTTGTGTGTATGCTTGTTGCACGGATTCGAACACTGTCATGTACGGCTTACAGCGTGCAGCGAACTCGACGAACGCGAACATGCACGAGTTCACTGGTGAGTCGATCCCACGAAAGTGAGATGCGCTCATCAGACTGAACCCGCTGCATGGCGGGTTGCCGAAGACGTATGGCACTTGACGTGGCTCCCATTCTTGCCACTGACTGACTTGGCTTTCCCAGTCGTCGCCAAGCAAGTGTCGGTTCGCCTCACATGACGAGATGCCAAATGCGCCAGGCAGTTCACGTTTCCCTACAAGTGTGAAGCCAGCCTGCACTGTGCCCATTGTGAATCCACCAGCAAACGACTGGCAGTCGATCGCGTCCATCAACACTCCTTCTTATGTGTGTCAGTCGATCTCGCGACCTTGTGCGTCTTTCTCTCCTGTGTACCCCTCAAGTTGCCTGCGATGGTTCTTCTCATTCTTTGAGAGGTACCGTGCGTGGAACTCCTCGGGTGTGACACCAACCACAAGACACAAGTTCACGATGAAGTGCATCGCGTCGATAAGCTCACCGACGTACTCGTTGCGATTAATGTGACGGGCTGATGCCCATGGCTTCCATCCGACTTCGTTCAGTGCTTCGTGAAGTTCGTCAGTGCATGCAACAACGTTCCACAAGATGAACTCCAGCGCGTCATCCCGCGCCATTTGACTTGGGTCGCGGAAGCGCTGAACTTGCAAGTCAAGTTGGTGCTTGAAGATGTCAGCAAGCATGTCGTCAGTCATGCATCTGAACCTTACTTTGCTGAAGGATGCGATCACGTAGTGTATTGCCGAGTGTGTCCTGCGTGAAGACTCGCTCGAGGAATCGACGTTGTGTCGTGGCCAACCACAAGTACGTGTCGTCGTTCGACGCCACCGCAGCGACGCGCTTCTTCAGATCGTCTGGAGTCTTCACGCGCAGCCAGTCGTACAGTGGCTTCTCGTCTTCTTGCAGTTGGCCGAGGATGTGGTCTTGCTCGTCGTACTTTGGATGAAAGAAACACACCGTACCCATGAGGAAAGCTTCCCACGGCTTTGCGGTCGCCCACCCACTGCCGCTTGCCGGCGTTGTGAACGTTGACCGCCACGTACCCATCGCATGCATTGCTTCAGCGTGAGGTAGCGGCTGGATGTCAACACCAAGCATCCGCAACGATCTCTCAGACCACGTACCGTGCACGTTTGCCATCGGAATGCCTGGTAGTACCACCCATTCAGTCAACACGTCTAGCCTCGTCGGTTTGCGGTCTTTCGCGTTCTCGTTGATGAGCATTCCGAACGGTACACGCCCATCAAGGCTTGGCATCGATTGCACGGCTGGGTTCGTGATCGCGGCAAGCTCAACACCTGCGTACCGTTGCTGCACAGTGGTCACCCATACGCTGTGCTCCCACACAGCATCAAAGCCAAGCTCTTCAGGTGAGCGTGGGTCGAGCCACCGTTCGAACTTCGCTTGATGATCCTTGTCGTACTGCGCAAGCATAGGCTCACGAAGCGGCCACTTGAGGTCACGACCCTTGAAGTAGTTCCTCACGTCAGGAAGCAGCCATGCTTCTTCACGCTGGCCATCGACCGCATCGCGCCACTCGTTGATCCCAAGCGTGATGAAGCCGACGTAGTTTAGGAATGAGTCCTGTGGATTCGTTAGCACGTTATCGTCCCAGTCAGTCCCGACGTTTGGGATCGGTACGTTTGAAGTGCCGTGCTGCCCAACCCACATTACGATTGCATCAGCGTTGAGGAAGTGTGGACGTGTGTACTCCCGTTGCACATTCATCTTGTCGATCACGCGCTTATGGCGCAGCATCTCTTGCCGAACGTTGTCCGCATCGTGCCATACGTTCACGATGTTCTGTGGCAGGCCCACAGCCTGTGGGTGCTCACCAGTGTTACGACTGACGATGACGATCTCATCGTTTGGAAACATGTGTGCGAGTCGCTCAAGCTCGTTGAGTACATCGACGTCGCCGCCGAGTGTGGACATGTTTGCGCGGTCAAGGTTGAACGATCGACCGATCTTCCCATAAGCGATCTTCACGGCAGCACTCCCATATCCTCAATGCCATCCTGCTCGTGCATCGTGAACTGGATGTTGTCAAATGCTTCAAGCCAGCTCTTTGCTTCAAGCGTGTACATCTCTTTGTGAAACGTCAGCGGCCCAAGCCATCGTATGCGGGAGTGCTGATCATCAGTGAAGAACCCATCAGTGTCGATAGGATGCAGTGCGTGATCATCTGATGTGGTGACACACACACTAGGAGCGAAGCCGTGGTTCGTGCGCCAGTGCTTGATGAAGTTGTCAGCCATGAGGAGCATGATGCTGTGGCTCTTTGTTACTTCAAGACCCAAGTCGACTGCGTGTGTCGGTCCGATGGCATCCAGCTGTACGACAATGCGTGGGCTGAACTCCCGTGTGGCGAACGCGATGTCGTCTGTGTTACTTGGGTTCGTTACCACGACGAGCCGTGATCCTGGTGAGAACCTGCTTGCGTTCTCAAGTGCTTGACGACACAAGCGACGTACGAGCACCTCACCTTCACGGTACAGCAGTGGCTTCTTTCCTGGCGGTATGCCCGCCGCTTGCAGCCTTACGTTCTCGCCTGCTGCAAGAATGATCGTGTCCATTCAACGTCCTCCCTAAGCTCATCGGTATTCTGACCACAGTACATAATGAACGATGCGTCTAGCGGCATTGAAGGCGCGACTCGCTCATCATCGTCGATGTAGATGACGTCGTACTCGTCAACGCTGATCAGCCGCTGGATGTCCTCACACTTCTGACTCAACGACCGTGACCACCGAAAGACCGTCACATCATCAAGTACACCTTCACGTTCAAGCAACGCTGATGCAGCTTCAAGACTTGCGCTTGTGATGACAGCGATGTGGTCACCCGCATCACGCCATTCACGCATGACTGTCAGCGCCGGCAATGCTGGTGTCGCGACAGCATCATCACACGCGCTGCGGTACCGTCTCACTTTCTCAGAGTGCTCGCTGATCGAACACCAAGTGTTCCACGGCTGACCCCAGTGCTCAAGCACGCGGTCAGCTTGAACACCTGCTTCGCCATATGCGACGATCACAGCGTGCTTCGTATCGAACAACGTCCCGTCAAGATCACAAACGAGCAATGGTTTCTGCGGCATGTGTAGCCCACTCTCTGTTCTTGCCCTCACGTGCAACGTAAGGGATCAGTCGTATGATGTGTAACACGCCGAAGAACTTTGCGGCGCGCCACTCATTGCTGCTCATACACAAGTCTTGCGCCCAGAACGGATCTATGAGTCCAAAGTCTTGACCCAAGATCTCACGTTCGTAGCCCATGCTTGTCTGCAGTAGCTTGCCGATGTCCTTCGCACGGATGTCTGGCACATCCCATGTAGATGGGAGTGGATCGATCAGCACAAGCTCGCCGTGCGTATCGCACATTGTGTTTGCGAATGTTGGATCTCCATGCGTGAGACACCTCGGCAGCATGTGCCAGTCAACATCGTGCATCAGCTGGGACGCGAGATCCAGCAGCGATGATCCATCGTGTAAGAGAGCCGCGCGGCACCGCGTGAGCTTGTGTTGCATCGGGTACATGCCTTCGCCAGTGTGCATGGGCGGGCGTGACCACACCCACGTCTCGAGAAGATGCGTGAGTCGATCCCACAAGTCTCGCGCAACGATCGGCGGCTGCCAGTCGTTGAGTACAGGCATCACGTACGCGTTGCTTGTTAGCATCGTCACTGGCACGATGCCGTCGCCACGAACAGCGTGAAGCCATTCCGCTTGTTCACCGACACGTGCGCCCACCTCGCCGTCGCCCAGCTTGATGATGTGCTCACCAAGCTGGACGACGATGGCGCCCGACGTTGATCGTCGGAGGAGCATGTCAGAACGGAACAGAAGGCGGCTGCACGTTGGGTGCTGCGGCCTCGGCTGCCGTAGTGGTAGGTGCGGGCTCAGCCACAGGAGCAGGAGCAGGCGCGGGTGCGGCCGCAGGAGCAGGCGCAACAGGTGCAGCGGTGTGCATTGCATTGCCCACAGCAGACGCGATGCTCTTGACCTCATTTCGCACTTCGTTGTTCCATGTCTTCTGCGTCAGCGTGACCATGCACTGCTTGTCGATCAGCGCGGCTGCGGTCGCTTCAAGCGATGGGTTCATCGCAAAGAAGTTGTGATCCAAACCCATGACGCCCATGTTCTTGAAGAACCATGAAAGCGCGTTCGGGTTGTCTTGTGTGATGACGAAGTTGTTCCACACAAGACGGCCAGCGAACGGGCCGGCCAGCACTTGGAACTTCGTGACGATCATCGGCTTGCCCGTCGTCGAGTTCTTTGCTTCGGCACTTGTGACTTTGACGTGGTACTGCCCATCAGGCAATGCCTCGTACGTGCCTCCATCAGATGCCTGCTGCAGCAAGTCGTTCCAGTTCATACTCATTGTGCTCTGTTCTCCTTCATGTGAATCGTGGTGAGCATTTGTGTTACGTCAGGCGCGTCTACGACGTCACCTAAGCGTCCTGTGCGGTCTCCCGCGTCGAAAGTTGGATGATGCGAGACAAGCAAGCGACGGTGTACGTTGCCGTCTTCACCTACTTGCGTGAACGCGTACCCGACGACATCGATGTAGTAGGGCAGTGTCACACCAAGCTGTCCTTGCACATACGGGATCTTTCTCCCGTTCAACTCACGTGTCATTGCGATGAACACAACCGCACCAAGAGGTGCTGTGGGATGCGTGACGAGATCACGGAATGAGCGAACGAGAGCACTCATTTGCCGAAGCAGGTCGCCCCAGTTCTGTTGCGTCATTTGATTCTGACCAGCGATGCCATCCACACACCGCTGCTGTACTTCACTAAGTGAATCGATCACAACCGTCTTGAACGGGTGCTTGCCTGAGTTGAGCCACTGATACGTGGACTGCATCGTGTTGAAGTTCCTCACTGGGACGATGCACACTTCCCATGACCCATCATATGTCGGCGGCTCACTAAGCCCATCCCATTGCACTGTGTTGTACGGAAGGAAGCGTGTGCCGCCTTCTGCATCGAGGAACAGCACTGGGCGTGGGCCACTTGCGCCAAGCCATGTCTTGCCGACCTTGCTTTCACCATGAATAAGAAAGCATACTCCCGGTCCTTGCGTTGTCATACCGTCTCTCCTTCGTTGAGATCGCTTGTGTTGTCAGCGTACCGTGCAAGTGGATCGTAGTTCACGAAGGCAGTGTTAAGAAGCCCTTCAACATGGGAGCCATCATCAAAGAGTGGGCACGCCATGTAGTAATCGCACGACCACACACAGTCACGTGACGGACGTGGGTACGCAAGCGTGTGCTGTTCCTCGAGCGGCGTGCGTGCGAGCATCGTTGACAACTGCATGATGTCAGCGATTGTTCGCATCGTACGGAAGTAGAACGATCGGAGCTCATGCACGTTGTGCCGAATCTCTTCACGTCCGTAGTACGGGGGCTTTGAGCGAGACGATCGTTTCACACGACGGAGCATGTTATACACGCCACCATCACAACGAGGAACCTCTTCAAAGGGTGTGCCATCGCGCATCCCGTCAAGGATCTCAAGTAAGTGATACATCAGCATCTGCTCGTCCATGTGAAGAGTGGCTGTCGCTTGTGAGAACGAACCGACAGTCTTGTGATCCAAGAACATGCGTGCGCCGTCGATCTCTCGTATGAACCGCGCATCAAGACGGCCAAGCAGTGACACAGGCGCACCTGTGCTCGCGTCCGTGACACCAGCAAGCTCCGCACTGATCTCGTCTTCAGTTGCGTACACTTCGATGCCAACATCGGCGCCTTCTTCAGCGGTCCAGTCGAAGTACCCCTCAAGCATCGTGATCGCAAGATCGCGATCTTTCATGAGCTCCTCTGCCTCGTTGTACTGCCCTAAATCATTGAGCCGTACCAGATCGGCAGCGTAACTGTCTGAGAGCATTACAAGTGCATCAGCCTCGGTGCCATCTGGTGTGTAACGTGCCGCGAGTGCGAGATGCAGTCGAGTTCCGATGCTGCGCACGCCAGTGACGTCTTCTCGCAGTGGAGTGAGCCGTCTCCAGTACGCAAGCCACCACTTGCGCTTGCACGTCTTGAATGTTTGAAGCTCAGAGTTTGTGATGTACCTAACGCTTCCGTCGCGTACTGGCATCGTCACACCTGTCCTTTCTTTGTCTTTGGCTTTGCTTTCGTCTTGCGTGATCCTGCGCCAAGCAGTGACGCGAGTGTAGCACGATCACGGACAACTTCTTCAAGACGATCTTGCTTCGTAACGAGGACGTCGATGATATGCGAATCGACTGTGCCTTCACTAACGAAGTCGATGATGAGCACGCTTTCATGCACTTCACTACCGATGCGGTGTACACGTGCTTCAGCTTGCACGTTGTTCACGAGTGAGAAGTCTCGTTGTAAGAAGACGAGGATGCGAGCACGTGTCAGTGTGACGCCTACGCCACCTGCCTGCACTGTGCACAAGATGACTTGCACGCTGCCGTTCTGAAACGAGTCAATCGCTTGCTGCCGTTCAATGTCAGTCTGCCCACCGATGATCAGTGCGGTCTTGACGCCGTTCTTCTCAAGCGCTTCTTGCGCGAGGAGAACAAGCTGACGTGATTGCGCGAACACAACGACGCTCTCTTGTGCGCCAACGTCATCCATGAAATCAACGAGTGCATCCACTTTGTTGGATGGTGCCGCAAGACGTACGTCACCTTGCTCGTTCAACTCAGCGTACGCACTTGAGAACTGGACGAGACGCGTGAGCTGTGCGATCGGATTCGTTGTGATGATCGTGTCGCCGTTCTCAAGACGCGCGATCATTGATGTTGCCATCTCTTCATACGCGGCGCGCTGCTTTGCGCTCATCTCGATGTACCGCGTCTCTCGCATGATCGGTGGGAGATGCGAAAGCACAAGCGCTTTCGGCATGCGACGGAAGTATGGGTCTACGACGGAGTAGAACTCCTCCGCTGTGTCTGGGCGTAAGCCGATGATGTCAAGACCGCCGAACGCATTCCATGATTGCAGGCAATAGCGGTCAACGAAACGTGTCTTGCTTGGCCACTCCTCAGGTGCAAGCCCGTGCAAGAGCGCCCACATGTCATGAGGTGCATTCGCGATCGGCGTGCCAGTGAGAGCGTACTTGTAACGAACACTCTCTTGACGACACACAGCCCATGTTGCGCGTGTCTGTTGGCTCTTCGGGTTCTTGAGCTTGTGCGCTTCATCCATGATGATCGACGCCCACGGCACAAGGTTGAGCTCTTTCGTTTCCTTGTCCTTGTCACTAAGTGCGATGCTCCCATACGGAGCGAGACGCGAATGCAGACGAGCGATCTCCCAATGCATGATCGCGACATCAAGGTCACCAGCGCGGCAATCGTCAAACACTTTGCGACGTTGTGTCGCGCCACCGCTTACGACACCAATGCGCAAGCCAGGCCACCATGTGTTCAGCTCTCGTTCCCATGTCCGCTTCATTGAGTTCGGACACACGATGAGTACCGGGAGCGCAGCACCTTTGTGTTCGTTCGCCCAACGAAGAGCGACGATCGTTTGCACCGTCTTACCGCTGCCCATCTCATCACCAAGCAGTGCTCGTTCATCGTGTGCAAGAAACGCAACACCTGCTCGTTGAAAGTCAAAGAGGCGCGGCTCGTACTCACCCATGACTTCATGATCAAGCGCTGTGCGCAACTGCATCGCGGGATCGATGAACGTATGGCGGTGTTCGTACGCCCATTCACGAAGACGGTCGCCGATCACAAGACGATCACCGAACACTCCACGCATTGCTTTACAGAACGCCCAAGAGCGCTGTGCTCGCCACACTTTGTCAGTGGCGTCCCACCTTACGCCTGGGAGCGTCTTGATGAGATCCTTGTCTCGGAACTCGCTGAGGAGGACGATGTCTCCTCGTTCACTTATCTCTGCTGTAACGGTCATGCTGTCTCCTTCATCATGAGCCACTTGCTGGCTTGCGACGAATAGTACCGCACACCGATGCAATACCTACAACGTGATGACACCACGTCGGACTGCGTGCACAAGCATATGTCGTAACGCATCGTTCGCGTGGTCACGGCCTGGGACGTACCAGCCTACTTCACGCAATCGATCATTAGGCACCATGTGCTTTGCAGCGCTTGCCGCTTGCAGCGTTATGTCGTGCTGTCGCAACCACGCAGCCCACTTTAGAAGCCCGATATGCTCTAGGGACCATGTCTGGCTGGTGCCTTTCACAGTGCGCTGCGAAATGACGAAACTCTCACATACGATGGTGTGCGTGAGGTGCCCATCCACAAGCGTGTCACGTACCCACTGAAAGAACTCGTCAACACTTAGCTGCGCGGTGTACGGCGCGCTGCCCACTTCAAGATCCCACATCGCGATGCCTGTCGTCTTGCCAGGATCGACAGCGATCATGCACCCACTCGTTGTGAGTGTGTTCTCGCCCTTGTGAATCGTCCATTCGTTACTCACGGTACTTGTCTCCCCATCGCTCATACGGTCCATCTACTCCAGCGGTGATCGGCACCGCCCATCCTTCGGTGATGTTCATCGCTTGTGAGATGACCGGGATGAGCTCGCTTACTTCACTACGTGGAATGTCAAACACGACCTCGTCGTGCACTGGCAGCGTCATGTATGGACCGAGGCCGGCAAGGTCTAGGTTCCGCAGCTGCATCTTGAGCACATCTGCCGCTGTGCCTTGTATGAGGTAGTTCACAAGCTTATACGCGGTGCGCACATCGTCAGCAACGTGCTTACGTCCTGTAGGCGCGGTCACGTATGCTTGTCTCTCTTCGATGAATCGCTGTTGCGCGACAGCATCGACGTGCTTCTGAAATGCTTTCACACCAGGGAACTGCCGATCGTACTCGCTAAGAAACGTGCGTGCTTCTTCGATGCTCACACCTGCGGTTGCGGCGAACTTGTCCACACCAGCCATGTACACTTTCGCGAATGCGGCGTTCTTTGCTGTTTGCCGGCGCGGATCTTTCTTGCCGATGCTCATGTCGCCGTACACACGACGCGCTGTGTCTGTGTGTAAGTCACCTGAGTTGATCGCTGTGATGAGTCCTTCATCACGACAGAAGTGCGCAAGCAGTCGCATTTCGATCTGATCAGAGTCGGCCATCACAAGCACATTGTCATCAGATGCGATGAAGGCGTCACGCACCATAGGTCCTCGAGGTAACGTCTGCAGTGCCGGCGAGTTGACACTCATACGACCAGTACGTGCGCCTAGCTGATTGATGCTTGGGTGCAGCACTTCATTGTCGTGCAGTGTGATGAAGTTGTCAAAGTAAGTGCTCTTAACTTTCGTTGCTTTCCGCACGCCACGCACCGTCGTTGCGAGGACGTTCCCTTGCAGTTCAAGACCTGAGAGCACGTCATCATCAAGAGCCCAGTCGCCACTCTTCGTACGCTTCGTTAGCGTCACGCCATCAGCGAGCAGTTGGCGCGTCACTTCTCTGTTCGATCCTGGGCGAAACCCATATGTGTCAAGACACCACTGTGTCGCTGACTCGATGAACTCACCAAGCTGATCACGTGCACGAGCACAGTATGCGAGGTCTACCCGTGCACCGCGTTTCTCCATGCTTGCGACGATGTGCATCGTGGCCATTTCAAGCTCGTACAGATCTTCGTAGCTTGACTGTACTTGTGGATGCAGAATGTCGTACAAACGTGCTGTTAGCACGGTATCGATGCATCCGTATCCCCAGTACATCGGGAACTCAATCGGTACAGTGGCCCATGTCCATCGGTTCTTTGCCATCGCTTCATCAAGTGCGCGTTGCAGTGATGATGCATACGCGCCCATGTGCTGTGTGCACAACGACTTCAAAGCTTTGGACGTGTGAGGCGACACGAGGTGACCCATGATCATCGTGTCATGCAGCTGCGCACGCGGCACTGTGAATGAAGGCGCGTGATGCTCGATCATCACAGTGTCGAACTTCGCGTTGTGCATAACGATAGGCCCGTCATATGCGCTGATCGCGGCAAGAGCTGGACCAGCCCAATGCGGCCATGGGAACGCCCACCCAGTACGTGCGTCACCCACTTGTATCAAGCGCACGCCGCACTTCCAGAACTCAAGTCCTTCCGTCTCTGTGTCGACAGCCAAGCACGTGCGTCGTTCGTTCAGCCATGTGAGGAACTGTCCCAGCTTATGTGTGTCGTCCACAAATGTGATAGGCACATCTGTGTCAACATCACCCATAAGTGATGACCTCGAGGCCACTCGTTTCGAGCATCTCTTTGCTTCGTTCTGGTTCGCGGTCTGCATCTTCAGCATTGTGGCGGTACACCACACGTGCGATGCCACTGTTTGCGATGCTCTTTGCACATGTGAAACACGGCATGCGTGTCACGTACAATGTGCCACCTTCAAAGCGTGCGCGTGAGCCGCGGATCAGTGCGTTCATCTCAGCGTGAGACGCGACACAGTCGTCGTAATACGCGGCGGCACCACCTGTGCGAGCACGCGGACACCATACGTCGCAGCGCTCGTCTTGTTCGTAGTACCACCCGGCTGGCGGGCCGTTGTACCCGACAGCTACGACAGCATTCTTAGGTGTGACTACGACACATCCACATTGCGATCGTGAGCAGTGAGACCGCTGTCCGATCGTGTGTGCCATTGTCATCCACACTTCGTCCCATGTGTATCTTATGAGAGTTGCTTGCTGTACCATTGCGCCATCTCCTCTGTGACGTGCACATACGCGTCGTGCGTATGTGAGAACTCTTTGCTCAGCAACAAGCGAGCGATCTCCGCGGCGGTACTGTACGGCGTGCCTCTCTTTGTAAGAGCACCCGTCTCGTACACAGTCGCATTTGGCGTGGATTCCTCGTAAGCGTCGATCATGCTTTCAACGAGTGGCACATCCGTCTCGTACAAGTGAAGACTTGAGACGTGATGATAGTACGTGCCAGCACGAAGAGACAAGTCAGACGCGATCACCTGTTGCAGTTGTGTGAACACAAAGAGATCGTACGCGAGACCGCGCCACACATCGTTTGATCGCATGTGCGTGTGCATAAGAAGCTTGTCTCCACGGATCATGAACTGCAATGCAACAGTGCACGGGTAGTCCTTCATCCCGTCTGTGAATAGGTCGTGCAGTGGATCCCACAATGTCACGACAGCTTGTCGTGAGTGCGGGTCGCCGCGCAGTCGTTTGATCGCGATTGGGATTTGCCCACGTGTGCGTTGCCCGTACCCGCCATGAAAGGTGCCACCATCCATGTACTGCTTGAACGCTGACGAAGCATTCAGCATCGCTGTGGGATCACAGACACCGCCGATAAGTTGTGCCGCTTCAACCGCCGCGATCTTCATGTTGAGGCCACGCCCAATACCGATTGGGAGTGCTCGCATTGGGTTGTGCAGTTGAATGCTTACATCCAGCAGCTCACGCGTCGCTTGTCCTCGAGGCGCGTGTACTTCACCATACTTGAGTATGTGCTTTACGATGTCGGTGTAGTCGTCTCGGATGTCATCGCTGACGAACCGCATATGTTCTCCTTGCGTGTTCAATGACACGTGCAACCGTGTCCGCTGTTGGGATACCTTCGATCTTTGTGCATTGCGGCATGTATGGGCCGACGCGATAAGAATCGTACATATCACGGTACGCGCCAAGCACGCTTTCTAAGTGCGGCAGCACATGCGCATCGTCACCACGTTCCGTGATACGTGCACGCACAGCTTGCTCTTGATCGTCAATCAGACAAACGAGTGCACCCAGCTGCCACAAGTATTCGTTCACAGCTGCGAATGATTGCGTTGTGAACGATGTCTTACCACGGAAGAGCGGCCCGTACACAAGCTCTCCCCAATGCCAACGATCGCAGACGATGTGCATGTCAGGATCTGCGAGTGTGTGGATCTCAATGTCCAACGTGTACTCAAGCAGTGGATGCACTTTAGGTGGACCACGATGCAGTACTGCGGTGCCACCGTCCGCGTGCAGTGCTTCAACAGTCAAGCTGACAGCTGTGGTCTTACCCACGCCGTCAGCACCTTCGTAGATGATGATCATGTGTCCTCCTTCATATGTATGAGCTTACGCTACGTGTTCAGTTGCGTATGCTCGCTTGATGCTGTCGTCGACTCTACTTGCGTCCTCGAGAAGACGGCGCGAAGTGCGTGGGATGTACTTGGCACCAGTGTCATCATTGAAGAGGTACAAGCGATCAATGATCCCGTACGGGTCTTCTGATTGCTGCACCCATGGCCTGTCTGTTTCACCAGGCACGACACTCTTGCCGCATCCAGCAAGCACGTACATTCCACCGCGTGTCTTATAAAGTGAAAGCTCGATCCATCGTGACTTGCCGTCCTCGTTTGAAGACACACTTGCAAGTTCGACACCAGTGAACTCGATGTGACGGGTTGCGTCACGTACCACGTATTGCTTCATGTCCTGCAGCTCTCCTGTTCGGTCAGTTGCATTCTACTGATGCAACACAATGACGACGTACGTTGACGATGAGTCAAGACGAGTGCGGCAGCACGCCGTACTCGTCTGGAGCAACAGGCGTCACCCGACGAATGATCGTCGTCGCGGTTGCGATCCATACTGTGATGCGCCACAAGAACGTGATCACGCTGTCGCCTGTTTCACCAGGCCAGAGATCACCGACTTCATCAGCGATGATCGTGAGCACGACACCGATGAATGTGAGCCACGTAACCGTGGCGTTCGCAATCACTTTGATGCGGCTAAGAAGATTGTGTGGGTTCATTGGGTGTACGCTCCTTTGTGCGAGTGCGTGCGGCATTCAACTCCGCGATGACTTGACTGGGATCTCCACCGTGCTCGCGTACGAGTGCGGCAAGTTGGTGTACGGCTTTCCACAAGATACTTACGTCATGTGAAAGTCGCTCATTCTGCGCTTGCATTTGATGCATCACACGATCAGCGGCTTGTGTGATTAGGTTCGTCGTCTCCGCTTTCGTTCTCTTCCTAAAGATGAGTCCGCCGAGAACAGTGACGACACTTCCACCAAGAATGCCACCAACAAAGTTGAGAAGTGCGACGTCCATTGTGATCCATTCTTAGGTGGGCGGTTGCGTCACGGAAGTTCGATGAGGACTTTCCATGTCTTAGGCCCAACGACACCATCCACGTGCATCTGCAAGAATGCTTGCACACGTCGCACTGCTTCTTCAGTGCGAGGACCGAACACGCCATCAATAGGTCCGATGTCCTGCTTGCAGCAATGCGCAAGCAGTGCTTGGCATCGTACGACATCCGCGCCAGTTGACCCTCGTCGTACTGTTGAGAGCGTGACATCCATTGTGAACTCCTTCGTAGGGTCTAGTTCATGTGGTGTGATTGGTGGCGCTTGCTCGCCTACTTTCTCAGCGATGCTTCGACCATCTTGCAGTGCAGCGGGATGAAACTCGATGTGAAGCCACAACGCCCACGTCTGTCCCATTTGTGAAGCAACTGGTTGTGTCCGCCAGCCGTCGCTATTTGCAGGTCTTCCAGACGTGCCAGGCGGCCGCCAAACCTGCGATCGACGGTAATGGTGCAATGCTTGCACGCCAGTTTCACGTGATGTGCTGATCAGCCACGGAATGATCTCAGTGTCACACACAAAGAGGCCTGGCCCAGGGTTCTCGTATCGCATATCAAGTGCGGCACCGAATGCGTGAGTGCTTACTGACGTACCACCTACGATCGCACGATCTCCATGGCAGCCGAGGTATGTAAGATCCCATCGTGCTTCGAGGTACTTGCGCATCGACTGCGCGGCTGGCCCACACGACTCGTATGGAGGTGCGTTCCAGTCAAGATGATCATCGTTGCGCTGGTAGTTGTAGAACTCGGTCTGCACAGTCATTGTGTGTCCTTACGCGTTGAGCATCGGGTCGCCGTTTGGCACAACTTGCCACCACTGATCCGGCAGCGTTAGTTCATACGTGATCTTCATGTTCTGTGTGTTCTGCTTTGTCACAGGTGTGTCAAGCAGTGCTCTTGAGAACATGTTCCAACCATTCACTGTCGCAATCGTACGATGATGCTCTGTGGATGCTCCTGTTGGGAACGTGGAAGCGATGTCACGATCACGTGGACCGATAAGGTACAGCTGCCCGTCGTACCACAATGGTGAAGGTGCATTCTCACGTGAGTTTGAGAACACCATCACGTTGCCTGTACTTGCGAAGAACAGGTCAGCGACCTCCGTTCGTGTGTATGGAGATGGGTACGCGGTGCTCGAGTTCTCCATGTCGTTCCCCCATGCGAAACCATGCCGACCCATACGAGAGCCATGGTACAAGTACCCATTTGGTGTGCCGCGATAGAACACATCATTCGTAGACATCGGTGCAATGAGTATATCGCTCATTCGTCCAGTCTGATCAAGACCTGTGGCTCGTTCAAGCCACGGAAGCCCAATGTTGTACGGCGACACGTGAGCACCAGCTGTGCTTAGAACTTGAATGCCTTGATCCGTTGACACCCACAAGTTCGTACCGTCAGTACCGATGCGACCAGTGAGTGCCATACCTGTGGGTACTGGGATGCTCGCTTCGTAGTTTCCTGTGGCGGGATCAAAGCGGAAGATGTTCGTGACACTTGGGTTCGTAGCGATCGTGTCACGAGCATATGAGTTGTTATCAGTGAAGACAGCGTAGATCTTCCCACCTAGATATACCGCGTCAGATTCATTCGTAGTGTTTGCTGTCAGTGTGGGTGCAGCAAGGCCTGTCGACGTGTTCGAGTACACGAGTGTGCCAGCCGTAGTGAAGCGTGTGGTGCGCACTGCACGGTTGTTCCCAATCGACACAATGATGAAGTCGCCCGCCGACGGCAGCTTGATGAATCCGGTCCAGCATATGTAATAGTGGCTGCTTGATCCGGTACTCGTACTGCTGCTCCACGGCGTGCTTGGCACTGCGCACACAGACGCAGGTTCAGCGATTGAACGATATCTGAGCAGCGCGTCTTGATACGTCGTATCAGCGATCTGTGCTGCGGTGTACTTGTACACGTATGGTGTCGAGCCCACCGTTGCGTTGAAGGACACCACGTACACGTCGTTATTGTCAGGATCGACAGCCAAAGCGTTCGCTTGCCCACCTAGCGCGGCAGGTGGTCGTGGGAGGCAGAAGCCAGTCTCACCGAATGCTACGCTGTACGCGGCGGACGTGCTGTCAGTCAGAGGACCGTACGCGCCACCCATGTGCAGTGATTGAAACGTCCCGTTTCCTTGCTGGGTGGTCCAGTCCCACACCCACGTAAGAGTGCGAAAGTTAGACGACATTGTCGATTCAGCTTCGTTGATCTGTCCACGTGATCCTGCGGCTGGGACAGAGCACTTATACTTTGACGCCCAAGCTGATACAGAGCCGCGCATCCATGTGTCATCGGTATCTTCAGCACCAGCGAAGTTCGTTGCGATGATGTCAGTGTCGTGCACCGCGGGGGCAGTGAATGGGCTCCACGCTGGCCGCCGCATTCCTGCGGCAGTCGCAGCGGAGCTGTCCCACGGACTGTACGTCTGCCAAGAATCACTAAATAAGAACCCGTGCCGGTATCCTGCGACGAATCCGTGCAGCCAGCGTGTGAACGCGTCGTGCTGCTTTGTGACGTAGTTCGTTGACTCGTACTGCTGCTTCACTTTGCCGCTATCCGCGTCGAGCAAGTCAACGCGGTACCGACCGCCAGGCTCTTTCACACTCAAGTGACCAAGATGTGTCTGCGACTTTAAGATGTGCATGCTACGGTGCTCCCGGTGCAAGTTCGTACATGAGTGTTCCATTGAACACGGTATCACCATCTCCGAATGCCGCTGGTGTTACTGCATCGACATCGACGGATGATCCGTGCACATACAAGCGCACTTCACTAGCGGAAATCGCACGTGCTTCAACGACGTACGTGGTGCTTGAGATGACGCACACTCCGTGCCCTACAACTTGTTCTTCTGACGTGTGTAGTCCTGATGCGGCAGGGCACGCGGTAGGTAGTCCGATTTCATAAGCACCAGTGCCACTTGTGGATGATGTGCCGAACGTGATCTCTGCGTGTACGACACCAAGCGTCCCAAGTCGAAAGTATCGTCCCTTCTGTACAGGACTTGTGCCTAGCGTCGGTGGTGTTGCCGCATCGAGTGTTGGTGTGTATGAGCCCCATTCACCCCATCGACCGAACTCCACCCATTCATCATTGACGACACCAACGCTGAACGCGTCTTCTGTTCGGTCAGCGGTGAGCATGCCTTCTGGGACAGCGGTAATCGCGGTCGTCCGTGATGATGCATCAGCGAATGATGCAACGACTTGTCGTTGCACGTACCCTTGCATCTCATTTGCGTCAACGACTTCATCAGCCCAAACTTTGTACCCTGATCCGTCTGCCATACTCTTCCAGTCTATCTCACTCAGTCGCCGCAGGCGGAGCCAGTCTTGCGGGACCACCAAGCTTGCCAAACACAGGATGCCCAAGCGTGAAAGGCAAGAGCACATCAGCTGTGATCGGGTCAAGGTTCACAGCTGTGATTTCATTGCTGGCTGACACACTTATGATGTCAGATGTGACCGTGGCTGTGACACCTTCACTCATTGCATCAAGTGGTGCCAGAGCTGTCACGGTCTCAGTCACTTGTGTGTTCGGTGACGTTGCAAAGCCGATGCCTACAGCGCCTCGCACAAGCATCCATGCACGCCCAGCTTCAATGGGCAGTGTCACGCTTCCAGCACCAGACGAAACGACAGCGCGCCAGTCGATTACGTACGTGCCTTCAGCGACGTCAGCAACGAACGTCGGCCATGATACTTCAACTTGCTCACCATCAGTGAAGCTGACGCTGATGCGCTGTCCGATGTCTGCACCATCAAGTGTCGCGTACACATCAAGCACGCCTGTGCCTGTCGCGGTTCCAACGAATGTGCCACCCATAACAGGAGTCGTTGTGCCAGCAACCGTAAGTGTGATCTCCGCCCATGCTTTCGTTGATCCGGGTGAGAACGTCATCTCATCATCGTTATTGTCAACGATCACTGACATCGAGCTGTAATCAGTGCCACGCTGTGAAAGCGTGAGATCGGAATCTGAAAGTCCAGGACGCAAGAACTCGAGCTCAATGCTGTCGTCTTGTGGACTAAGTGGATGGCGTACACGACGCACGATACGTGTCGTCAAGTCGATCCCAAACTCAGTGTCAGTGACAGGCACAGTGTCACCAGTGACGTAGTCACCTTCAGCGAGGGCGGTCTGCTCACTTAGCGTCGCAACATCTACAGCATATGAGATGATCGGTTGCGCGAGACGGCTAATGCGAACGAGCGCCGCGTCGTACAAGTTGATCCCAAGCAAATACTTTGTGTCCACCCACACTTGATCTTTGCGGTACAACGCGCGTGCTTCAGCAAGTGTGAGTCCTAAGTTCACGTACCACGTGTAGTCTTCCACGTAGTCATTTCCGCTAGGTTCATTCGCGGAGATGCCTACATCATTCGCGCCGTATGGGTACAGCCGTGTCGCGGCGGGTGGTTCGTATTGCCGTTCAATGCCTCGCAAGTTTCGTCCGTACCGGAATGGCACTTGACGTGCGGTGCCTATTGTCGTTGTTAAGTTCACCGTCTTTGAACTTGTGTTGAACGACAACTCGTATCCTGTGACTTCAGCCCATGTGCGCAGTACTTGAATGACTGTCGCGTCATTTGTTTCGGCGGAGTACAAGCTGGAATCTGTAGGCGTGTCACCGACTGTCCACCCAGTGTTCTGTAAGATGCGGACCATTCCTTGCTCTGGCGTCTTCCCAAGCAAAGGAAAGTTCCCGACACGCACTCGCTTCTGCAAGTCGTACCACAGTGCTTCACAGTACACTTCAACGATGACTTCTGATCCTTGCCGTCGATCAGTCTGCAGCGTGTTCCGGTACAAGCGGCCGTCCCATCGCACGATCTGATCTGGTTGCAAGTACGCGGCTTTCTGGTCATCTCGCCGCATCGTGAATGTGAGTGTCTCTTGCTTGAAGAGACGATCATCCGCCATCAGTGATAAGAGCTCATGCACGGGCACTTTCGCATTGCCATACAGATCGTACAGCCACACCATCTGATCGCTGACTCGTGCGCTCACAAGTACAGCTCTCTCCACACAACACGCATACGACCTGTCATACGTGAAAGCGTGATCGTAGACCCACCATCCCCACCAAGCACACCGAATGCACCAGTGACGGACGACATGTCAAGTTGCGCGCCGGCAAACGTGCCAGTGTCGAGCTCGATATCAGCGTATGCACCGGTCACAACCGTTGCAGACCTGCACGAGATCGTCTTTACAGCACCATTTGACACACTTCCGGCGTAATCCAACACGACCCCACCAATCGTCAGGGCGAACCCGTCTGAAGACGTTTCTGTGGCTGTGATCTCAATGATGGGTTCAACTTCAACTTGACTCGCGCCCACATCGATGACGAAGCTCTCTGGTGCGGCTGTGGCAGTCACACTCGTCTCGTATGTGGAGATCGACTCAGCGTACGGTGATGTGCGCCATTGCAGTTGGAATGAACCGCGTGCTTGTCGCTCTGTCACAGGGATCCCGCTGACGATCTTCGCAAGCCAGAACCTGTCAGGCTCATCACTGATCACAAGTCGCTTCGTTGACGACTTGCGTAAGTACTGCGCGAGTGCACGCACAGCGGTGCGACGTTCCGACGTCCCACTCGCAATGAGCTGGCACGACATCAAGAGTTGACGATCACCGTCAACTTCAGAGAACAGGAACGAGCCAACGTACCCAGGCACTTCAATGTACTCGTCTCTCACAGCCGGCAGCAGGTCACGATCGACGGTCTGGACGATAAGCTCAGGTACCGCTGTTGCGGATGATGACCCATCAAACGTAAGTGTGTATCCGTATGTCACGCTGTCACCTGCTTACCTTCTGCACGGAATGTGCGACGTGCATCTTCAGCGAGTGCACGTGACAGCCGTGTGATGTCTTGATCATTCCGAACAGTGATGGGCCCAGTGAAGTTGAAGTTCAACTGCTGTCCACCGCCGCCACTCACTCCTGCGAGCGCTGATGTGAGAACATCATTTGGCACAACCGTCCCGGTGCGATTCGGCACGAACAGTTCAACACCTTCTTCACCAACGAAGTGCGGCTTACCTGCGCGTGCAGTACCACCTGATGCGAGGCCGGGGATCACACTCCCAACGAAGCGTGCACCTGCACCAAGGACCTCGTCAACCGGGCCGAGTGCTTTGTCAGCGGCGTCTCTGATTTGTGCGAAGAGTCCAGAGAGTGCGTCCCACGCTTTACGTACCGCATTCACGATGCCATCCCAAGCAATCGTCGCCGCGGTCTGCAGTGACTGCATTATGGTGATGAGACCTTCAATCGGTTTCATCAGCAAGTCGAAGACGCCTCTGATCACGTCCACTGTTGTGCTGATGACCGACTTGATGGAGTCCCACACACCTTGCGTCACCGCTTTGATCGACTCCCACGCGGTGGTGAAGATCGCAAGATAGATCCCGACGTACGTTTCGATGACAAACTTGATCGCACCAAGCACAGCTTCAAACGATGCCTTGATCGCGTTCCACACCGTCTCTGTGATGGACTTGATGAAGTTCCACGTTGCTTCTGTCGCGGCAGTGATCGCGTTCCATGTTGCGGAGAGTGCGGCGGAGATCGCGTCTACGACAGCAACGATCGCCACTTTGATCGCGTCCCACACAACAGTGGCGACAGCCTTGATCTTCTCCCACGTTGCTTTCAAGAACGCGACGATCTCATCCCAGTACTTGTATATGAGGATGGCCAGTGCGATCGTAGCGGCAATGAGTAAGATGTATGGGTTCGCAGCAAGCAGCTTCGTCAGTGCGGAGATCGCAGTGCCGATACCCTTGATGAGTTGTATCGTCTTTAGGATCGGCCCAGACAGCGCAAGCAACGCGCCTGCGAATCCGACTGCACCAACGATCATCGCAAGAATAGGTCCTGGGATTTGTGACACGATCGTAAGGAAGTCAGCGAGTGCGGCACCCACGTCCTCAACGACTGGCGCGAGTGTTGTGCCAAGCTCAAGGAACGCAACTGCTAGTCGTGCTTTCACTTTGTCAAGTGAAGGCCCGATGCCTTTCTCCATTTGTTCGAATGCCGCATCAGTCGCGCCGGCGCCTTCTTGCACCGCAAGAAGGTTCGCGGCGGAGCGGTCAAGATCAGCTGACAAGCCAACGAATGCCTGCCCAGCTTCAATACTTCCGAAGAGATCGACCATCTCAAGACCGAGATCGGCGGCGCCCTCTTGCATGATCGCGGCGACGTCAATAAGCGAGCCACCATCAGCGATGAAATCTTTGAACGATTTGCCGGCAAGCTCAACGAAGATCTTCGATGCTTTAGTGCCTTCTTTACCCAACTCACTGATCGCACCCTTGAGCTGCGTTGCAACGACAGCGGTAGGTGTACCTTGCGCAGTGAGCGTTGCGAATGCACCAGACACATCTTCTACAGACACACCAAAGCTTGCGGCGATTGGTGCGACGTTGAAGAGTGACGCGGACAGCTCACCTACGGTTGTCTTGCCGAGCTTGACAGCTGTGAAGAGCGCGTCGCTAACACGGCCTGCGCCTTCAGCGCCAAGGCCGAACGCGTTCACACCTGTTGTAAGTGCGTCAACACTCGTTGCGAGATCGACCGCGCCAGCTTTCGCGAATGCGTTCGCTTCCTCGAGGAACGAGAACACGTTCTCACGCGGTACACCAGCTGAGAGCGAATCGTACAGCGGCTTGATCACTTCATCAGGCAGTACACCAAACTCTGAAGCGAATGCTTTCGTATCTTCTGTGAGCTGATCGAATGCCGCCTGTCCAGCATCGGGAATGAGTGTGAAGACTTCATTCATTCCTCGTTCAAAGTCAACGAAGTCGGTGATGCCTTTGCCGAATGCTGCTGCAGCGGCTGCGGCCATCCCTGTGCCGATGGCTTTACCCGCTGGACCCCCAATGCCTGCTGTGGCTTGGCCTGTTGCTCTTGCGACTTCAGCACCGAATCCTGAAGTGTCAGGAACGATCTTGACGAACAACTCGCCAACAGCATCGCCTAACCCAACCATCAGCCCACCTCTCCAATGTCAGTGAGCAGCCGGCGGTTCCGATGCTTTACTCGCTCTGCTTCAGCAAGTGCTTCTTCGCCCGTCATCCAGATCGCTTCTTCGAACTTTGCACGGTCTTCTTTGCTCAAGTTCTCCATGATCATGGCGTGCATGATGTTCAAGCACCTTCTTCCAGACAACGATACGACAGCGCAGCCAAGTCCCAACTGATCGATGCGTCCTTCAATGACCTCCCACTCCTCAAGTGCGAGACGAGTGAGAATCAGGACGCCTGGGTAGGGCGGGCGGTAGCTTCCTCCACGATGTAGTTCACAATGGTTCCAAGTACGGCGATGTCTTGCATCTGCCCTAAGCAATCGTCCCACTTCTCGCGGTCAGCTTCAATGAGCCATCCACGCAATAGCGCATCAAGTGCACGTGCTTGCTCTTGCTCTGACTTATCTACAGCGCGAGCAAAGAGGATGAGTTGCCCAAGTGGCAATGGTGTGCTTACAGTGAACGTGTGGTCGTACCCATTCACAGTGAACGTGACAGGTTCGCCACTCGCTTCTTTGACTGCCGCATCAAATGCTCGATGTGTCATGATGCGGTGATCAGATCAAGCCACTGGCATTTGGGAACACCTTGAACGGCTTCGCTCCCGCGGGCTTCTGAATGTTGAAGTCAACCGGGATCGTTGCTTTATCAGGCGACTTGCGACGAGCGATCGACACCGAACCCGACGGCTTTGCGGACCTGAAGATCCAACGCACGTTCTGGTCGTTGCCATCCGCCGTCTCGTCGGAATCCCACACAAGCATCACAGCAACTTCACTACCGACATCAGGCGGTTCAAGAGCCGATGCGCTGTCGGTTTCCGTCGCACCCCATCCAAGCACAAGTGCCAAGCGCTTGCGCGTCGTCTCCGCCATCTGCAGTGACAAGGTCGTCGTGCGCTTGCTGTTCACATACAAGATCGGGTCAAGTTCTTCAGCGACTTCAACTTCATCCACAGTGAGGTCGATCACAACCTCAGTGCCTTCTTCGGTGTACCCGATCGCTTGCCACGCCGAAGGGAGCGCAGCGGATGCGCTCGTTGGCTCAGCGGTACCGAGCGGTGCGTACCAGATTCGTCCAGGCCCAAGCTGAACATTTGCGGTGCTGCCTCCAGCACTCATAGCTTACTCCCATCTGATCACTACACGTGATCGTCTTCGGTCTCACACACAATGTATGAGTCATCAAGACAACTGTACATCGTGCGATACCGAATGGTAAGAGTGACGCTTGCTACAGAAGTCGCTCGTTGCCGAGCATGACACGGTCAACGGCCGCTGGCCCAACACGCGCCGCGACGATGGCTGCGGACCCGAATCGAATGCGACTCACACCTGTGCTCCAGAACGCGATACCTCCGCTCACACCAAGCCCAGTCGCAAGTCGCCTCCTAACACAACGAACTTGTGCGGTGCTTCCTCCAGCGCCATCAGCTGTTGAGCTTCTTACGAGAGATACTGTGCGGGCGGCGGTGCTTGCACCAGTACCAGCACCAGATGCAATGCGAGTGCGTGTGAGTACACTTGATGTGAGTTCTGTGCCAGTGCCAGTGCCGCTCGCAACACGCACCGCAATGCGCAGCCCGATTGCTTCATCACCAGTCGTTGCACCGCCAGTGCCGATCGCGGTGCGCAGCCGATTGACCGCGATGCTGTTTGATGAACCACCCGTACCTGAACCTACGCCCGTAGCAGAGCGACGAATATTCGCTTTAGACGTGCCAAAGCCTGCACCGGACCCGGTTCTAGTGACGAACGAGATTACGAACCCAGATGCACTTTGAGCGCTTGATCCGATGCCAGTCGCTGTGCGGCTTGTCGTTGTGAAGAACGAAGCGGTCGCGGATGACGCGCCAGTGCCGGATCCGACCGCGCTACGAGCCGTGGTCACAAGCCCAGATGCGAGCTCTGTGCCAGTGCCAGTGCCCGTAGCTGTACGAAGAGATACTCGCGTGCTTGTTGCTAAAGATGTGCCAGTGCCAGCACCACTTGCTGTCCGCGACGAAGTGACTACCGTGGTCGTGGCTGATGCGCCAGTTCCATCTCCATTTGCGGTGCGAAGCGCGATGCGTACACTCGTTGCTGCACTTGCGCCAGAACCTGCACTTGTGGCTGTACGGATACGTGTCGTTGCACCATTCGCGGTAGCGGCGCCGATGCCACTGCCTGTCGCGGTACGAATCGTGACGATCGTATCCGTCGATGTTGACGCACCAACGCCAGCACCGATCGCTGTACGAAGCACGACACGCACACCAAGTGCTGATGCCGCGCCGGCGCCGTTCCCTGTCGCTGTGCGCGCAACGAGTACGTTGCTCGTTGCTGTAGAAGTACCAGTACCTGCACTTGACGCTGTGCGAGGTGTTGCGTGTACGCTTACCGCTGATGAAGCGCCTACAGCACTACTTACTGCTGTGCGAAGTGATGCGCGCAGTTCAGTGGCCGCCGAGGTGCCTGCACCGGCGCCCGTAGCGGTGCGTTGGACGGGTGCCGCAATCACGTTGCCGGTCGCCGACGAGGCGCCCGTGCCATCGCCCGAGGCGGTGCGCGACAGCGTTGCGCCTAACGAGCCATTGACGGTGAAGTTGGCGTTGACGAACCCGTCGGCGGCGGCGAAAGACCATTCCGATAGCAAGCCGCTGACCGAGCCTGAACCCAAGAACGTCGTCCACGCGGCCGAGACGCTGTTGCCGCCCGTGCTCGGCGCCAAGTACTGATTATTCGCTACGAGCAAGCCGTTGCTTGTAGCGCGATCAGCGTTCTTGAAGTCCCACGGCGCTGCCGCGTTGCCGGTAATCCCCATTTCGCCGTCGCCGCCGTCGAACGTAAAGAACGTGAACGCAGCATAGTCGGTGGAGCCGCCCGTCGGTGACCTCACAAGGTCCGACCATGTGCCGGGACTCGCGGCCGTCGTCGTTGAGAAGTTGACGGCGGTCAGCGGCGTGGTCGTGTTGTAGTCCGTGAAGCGCAACACCCATGCAGTGGCGTCATCGCCCGCACCTTGTTTATTCCAGTCGAACGTGTAGGTGGACGGCTCGCTCGCCGTGGCGATGCGCCAGAGCACCGCGCTTTCAACGCCGTTCGCGTCAAGCTGATCGATGTTCCAAGAGACACCGAGCCCGCCCGTAACGGTGTCGCCGCCCTCAAGGCCGACGAGCGCAACGAGCAGATCACCGGCCTGCGTCCCCGCCGGGCGGTTGACGACGATCGACTGACTGTTTGTGGTCGTGTTGCTATTGAACGACCACAGTATGGGTTGCGCCATGGCGGACCAGCTTTATGCGGTACGCGTGCTCAGTCTAGCGTCAGCGTCAATGAAGTGATCTGAAACGTGTCACCTGCGGTCACAGCAGCCGACGCACTTAGTGCGCCGTACCACAACGGGTTGCCAGCCGTGCTGGCGTCCCACATGGACCAGTGCGTGTACGTCTCAGTCGTACTCACATTCGTCCATTCAACAGTTGCGGACGAAGCCATCGATCCACTCGAAGCGGCGGAGAACGCCACAAGCTTGCGCGTTGCTTCTGCGGCGGGATTGCCTGTGCAATCTTCGCCAGGATCACCGATGTGAAGCTTGAGGTACGTTGCGGTTGAGTTGTACGAGCCAAGACCGCCAGCGGCGTCGAGCAGCTCGTTCTCGAGAAAGTTTGAAATGGACATGTTACGTCACTCCTTGATGAGGTAAAGTGTTGTGCTTACAGGAGATGGGATCGCATCGTATTGCGCTTGCGTCAGAATGGTGATCGTACGAACATCGCACTTAAATGAGTTATCCCACACTTGAGATGCCGCATCGTATTGCAGCAGGTCTCCGTCTTGTGGCACAGACACATGCACGTCCTCGGACTCAGCAAGTGAACCGGCAAATGTTGGACGGACGATGATCATGCCGTTCGACTTCTGATTGACAGCAACCGCCATCGTGACGATGTTGTTCGGTGCGATCGGTGCGGTTGACTGGAACCCACCCGCCACCGTCGTCGAGGCGTACAGGATGCCGGGCGTGAGAAGCGACGTGTCAAACGAGCGCAGCTTCCCCCGCCAGAGGACATGAATGAACTCACCCGTGCCGGCATCTTGCGTCGCCACACCTATCACGGTCTTGGACTCGTAGGTGCCATCGGCGAGGAACGGCGCGACAAGGATGTGGCCGCTCGCCCCATCAGTGCCGGTGTAATGGACGACCTGTCCTCGGATGATGGGCGTGCTTGCTTTGACGTAGAAGTACTCGTCCTGCCCGACGTGCATCAGTGTCGGCGTAGCTGTGCCGTTGCGGAGGAGCACGTCGATCGTGTCAACATCGGCGTCCCACGTCATCTGACCGACGGCTGACAGCGTCTCCGCCGCAAGCGCATCAAACGTGAGACGGTCAATCGTGATCTCGTCTTGCCACGCTGTGTCGTAGTTCGTGCTGGATTGCTTGACGATAAGATCATTCGTAGTACCACCTGCGGGGCCAGGAGGACCGACGGGACCGATAGGGCCAGGCGATGCTACCGTCACCGCATTCGACACCTGCGTCACCGTCACCGTGTTGTCGGACTCGACAACGACAACCGAGTTCAGTGTCTCAGTCACGCTCACTGTGTTGCTCATCGAGTCACCTCACTTCGCACTGTGAACGTGCCCATCAGCAAGCGCTCAACGACGATGCCATTCACAAGCTCGAGGTCATACTTCATTGATCCTGCGGCGAGCGCGGCTGTATCACTTGCGGCGATCGTTAGCGTCACTGTACCAGCGACACCTCCCAATGTGATACGCCCATTCTCAGTTGTGAGCTCGATCACGATGTCTGACGACGATGGGATGCCTCGTACTTGCATACGAGCGGTGTACCCAACAAGTGACACTGGTGTACCAGCGGAATCCTTCCACGTAATCACTTGTGAGTACGTCGCTCCCTGATCAATGATGATGTCGTATGCACCAGCGAGAGCCATGTCGTGATCCTACTCTGCGACCGCCGCCGTCACACGTGCGGTGAGGATGTAGCGTGGTGTGTCATCTTGTGGGTCTGGTGACCACACCACACTGTCGATGATCGGGATGCCATAAAGCGCGACACCGTTGTGAACTGTCACGCGACGAATACTTCTAAGTGATGTGCGGACAGTGTTTGTGACAGTCAGTGCTTCAAGCTTACTACGACCCCAGCAGTGAAGAGTGACGACCGCGTTATCGATCGCGGCCTCACTTACATCATCACCACCACCAACGCGCTGCACAACAATAAGCGGCAGTGTGGGCGAGTTGCGCGGCACACCAAAGAACACACGTGTGCTCACAAGTGTTGTGATACTGGCTTGTGCAAGTAAGAAGCTCACAAGCCCCGCTTCAACATCGGGAAGTGCGCCTTCTGCCATCACGGCCGTCCTAAGATTGCGTACGCGGCGGGTACAAGAAATGGACGTGCGGACATGCGTATCGTCCCAAGCTCAAGATACGGTGCGTACTTCACATTCGTACCGACGACACCGACGATCGCGTCTTTATCATCCACAAGACCTGAAGTGATAGAAGCACGCAAGCGACCTGTGTCAACAGGGCACATGATCTTTGCGCGTGTCTCAATACGTAAGCACTGCTTGAGCACTTGTGCCGCGACAGGCCCACGCTCTCCCTTCAGCACTTTCTTAAGTTTGCGTTCGTCAATGACGACGCGAACATCGCTTGAGTCATACACGCTGTCAGACAACGTGACCTGCCACGTACTCGAGGCCAGCCACTGTGTGGCCTAAGCCAAGCTCGTACCGCTTTCGCACCCACAACACGCGCCACTCTTCGTTTGATGTCTCATCGATTACGACGTCAGCGATGCGCACATCGACGTCGCTCTCAACGAACAAGCGTGCGGTAAGGACTTGTTGCGCACCACCCACATCAGATCCTGTGCCATTTGAGCCTGAAATGGCCCCAAACACGTTCAAAGTCACAACCGTTGGGGTTGTGTCAGCGTAGGGATCAATGTTCGCAGGAACACGTTTGATCGTCAGTGTAGTCGTCGTCAGCGGGAGTGTCATCAGTACCGCACTCGCTTACGTCGGTACGGCTTGAGGCCGAGTGACATTCCTGGGACAAGCGCATCAAGCGGTGCTTGCGCTTTCGGGTACTGAACCTGTATGTCACCCACGCGGACATTCGTCGCGCCGATGTTCGATGCAGGCGACCAGCGAAGCAGTTTGTACGTCAGTGTAGCGATGTACACTTTAAGTGTGTATGGGAGTGTCGCATTCGTGTACCCACCAGTGTATGTCACACTTGCGTAGTCTGGACGATTACGACTGAATGGTGACAAGCTGTCCACAGCGCTGAACTGCGGCGTCGCTGTGGGCCATGCGACAACGGTGATCGCGTCAGCAACGACACCGCGGATGCGAGTGTCAAGTTCATCAATGACGTACCCAACACCAGATGGGATGTCTGTGACAGGAGTGCGCATCGGATACACGTACCCGATGTAATCGTCATACCAGACTTCAAGAGTCTCAGTCACTTCAGCACTCTCAAGTGAACGCTCGAGGTATTCCTCAATGAGATCCAGCGCGTTCTCCATACGTGCTGTGACAACGCTCGTCGCGGTTGACGTGTCGTTCGTGATGCTGCGGTATTCGAACTCTGTGAGAAGTGTCTGCATGTGAACTCCTTGAGGGTGCCGCCTAAGAGAAGCAGAGAGGAGGAGCCTGCTTCTCTTAGGCGGCGAGCGTCACTCAGCTAAGGGTGCAGTCGACGAAGAAGTCGGGGCGGTGCACCGCAAGCGAGAGACGCGACTCAGCGAGGATCACGAGCTGGTTGCTCGTGAAGTACTCACCATGCGAGTCCGTCACTCGGATGGACACGGTGCTGCGGTCAAAGACCTGTGCACCCATCCGCCATGCACCGACGACAGCTTTGTTCGAAGCGATCGCACGGGAGCGAATGACCGGGAGTCCCCACAGCGTCTGCGGCGGCGACCCGAACGGCGATCCATCGTTTGCCTGTCCGGCATCAAACTGCGACGAGTAACGCGTCGTGGCCATCGCCCAGAACTCCACTGGGTTGATCGCGATGCCATCAGCTTCACCGTCGACGTTCTCCACCTTGCCGATCGCGCGACCGATCGTCGTCGGCTTGTCAGTTGCAAATGCCTGCGTCTGAATGCCGCTTGTCTGGAGGATACCTCGAAGACGAGCACCAGTACCTGGGCCGTTCAAGATCTCTTCCTCTTCGCGCAGCATCACCATGTACCCGAGGCGTCCATCGATGTACGACCGCATCGTGGGCACATCTTCCATGACTTGCATCGTGACAGGCACCCAAGCGGCGATCGTCCGCACAGGCGCGTCGGCCGGCTCGAACGAGATCGTCACTTCCGGCTTTGCCGACGCTTCAGCGACAGCGCTCGCTCCACCTTCATACGAACGCGGGTCAAGCTCGCGGACGTACGGGACGGAGTTGAGCGAGGTGGACCCACCGGCAATGACGTCGCGAACGAACAAGCGTCGGCGAGACAATGCTCCAGCGGCGATGAACGGTTGACCCTGCGGCAACAATGCGCCACCGTCACCGCTCACGACCGTGTTGATGAGGTTGCGTCGTTCAACTTCAACCGCCGGCGAATGCCCGCGAGCACCGCGCGACAACCACTGCGTGAAGTCGTCGTGCGACGTAACGAGCGAGCCGATCGACCGCGTCTCGTTGCGATCGCGGAAGTCTTGCGTGCCAGCACGCGGTCCTTCCAGCGAAGCAACCCGCTCAGCGATCTGCAGTTCGGAATCCAGTGCGAGAATCGCGGAGCGCGTCTCGCGGATGTCGTCACTCCAGTTTGAAGTCCGCTCTTCACGAGGCTTGTCACGAAGTTCACGCATGCGGTCTCCGTGCTCAAGAAGCTGCTCTCGCAGCTCAGGGATGGTAAGTGCCATGATCAGTCTCTCTTCCTTGAGGAGGTGTGTGTTACCTGCAAGGTGGGTGGTCACTTACGTCCGTTCGCCCCTACCTATTACGAGTGATCATATCGCGGTGTGTGCATCAAGCGCGGCGTGTCAACGCTTCACGCCGTACCACGCTACGTTCAAGAACGACGCCGCGGCTGTGTTCCAACGCGTGACTTCCGCTGGCGGTCGAATCGAGCACGGGTACTGGTACCCCACATCGAGTGTTGTCAGACCGACGTCCTCAAAGAGCGCAGCGAGTGCGCGGTCTGTGAAGCGGAAGTAGTCGTGTGGATACCCGTGGATAGGAAAGGTCTGATGTGTGCACACGAACGCAATCGCGTCTTGCGACATCAGCTGCGCCATTTGCGCGGCGGCGACCCACGGCTGTCGCAAGTGCTCCCATACTGACACAGCGATGATCGCATCAAACGACCCATCAATATCTTCAGCCATTGTGTGCGCATCAGCGACGACATCCACATCGGTCCCAGGCGCAACATCGCTCATCACATACCGCGACGCGTGTGGTGCCCACACTTTGTGATGCGTGGGAAAGCCTGGGTCCCATCGCAGTGTGCCAAGTTCTAACACGCTTGGTGCGTCCTTCACTGAGAGCGCATCGCGGAATGCGGCTTCAGCGGCTGATGCATCACCGCTTCCGATATTCATCACATCAGGCATTAATGGCCTCCGATTTGTATGAAGAGGGCGTGCGGCCCTGCAATGGAAAGAACCACCCACCACTTGTGTGTTGCACCGCGGGCGGCATGTCTGGACGATGATCTATGCCAGAGTAGTGTGCGATGAGTGCGCGGCGTGGACGCGTGACATCGTTCGGCACACTCCCGCGGTGAAGCAGTCGACCGTGCCACACAAGAATGTCACCACGTTGCGCGATGAACCGCTGGATGCGACCACCTGCACGTGCTGCACGAACAGTCGTCTCTTCAAAGAGTGGTGTGAGGATGCGCTCACTGTGTGTGGGCCAGTCCGCTCCGCGTTCATGTGGCTCAAGCGCTTCTTTCATCTTTGCTTGCGACAGTGGTCGCGCTTTATGCGAACCCGGGATGAACTCGAACGGTCCTGCGTCTTCGTGAATGTCGTCCAGCGCGATCCACACCGCTGTGTAGAAGTCACCCACGTACTTCTCGTTGAGGTACTGATCACGATGCCAGTCACGCCGCGTGCTCACCCAGCCTGTGAGGTTGAGGTGCACACCCATTGATTCACCGGTAAGTTCTTTCAACACCGCGGCGAGTGCGCCATCGCAGACGAGTGCGCGCAATGCATCGTGCCGCATGTACGGTGTCGCATCAGGCCATCCACCTGGACGTGACCACGTTTGTGGGATCTGCATCGTTGCATCCTCACCGCCGTTGTATGCCCACCACTCACGTTCATACGCAACGAGTGTCTCTTCAGGAATCACGTCACGCGTAACGATGAACCCGTGCGTGGCCCACTCTTGCTGAAGCGGTGTCGATGGATCACGCTCTGTGATAGGCGTGAGATGCGCGTCCCAATCATCCTCAAGATCTTCAAGATGCATGTGCGGCCGCCCTTGTCTTTACAGTGTGAAGCAGTGCTTCAGCCCAACGGTACGCGTTGTCTTCCATCGTGTATTTCTGCCGCACGACTTCACGTCCGTGCGCGGCGAGATCCTCACGCATAGTCTGGTTCGTAAGAAGCGTGCGAAGATGCCTCTCCCAATCACGTGGACGCTTCGCGAGTAAGCCAACGCCATCCGCGTTTAGACGTCGGTACTCAGAGAGCGGAGACATGATCGGCACAACACCAACAGCCGCGGCTTCAATGCCCTTCAGCCACGACTTAGCGTGATTGAATGCGGAGTCCTCGAGGGGACAGAGTGCGATATCGAATGTTGCGTACTGGCGCATGTACTCACCACTTGTCAAGTCCACCCAATCCGTCGTCGCGTCTGGCTCTTCACCCATTCGGACAGCAACGCCCTTGCCCGTGCCAACGACCTTCCACATGAATGTAGGTACGTCCTCACTCTTACGAACTTGTGTCACTGATGCTCTAAGTTGCTGCAGATCATTGGGATGCGTTGCGACACTACCTGTCCACCCAACGATTGGGACCACATTATGAGGATGCGAGTAGTCACACCACTCTTTGCTCACGTAGTTATCGATGACGATTGTGTTACGTGCGTACTCACCATAATGCCGTGCGAGTGCGGGCGTGCTCGTGATCAGAAGGTCTGTGTGACGAAGTGCGTTCTTGATGTTACGTCGGTGCGTCGCACCTTCGTGTGCGGGTACGTAATGCCATTCACCGATCGTAGTGCGCTTAGTGACAGTCACGTTCCCAAATATGCGTGCGATCTTCTGCACTTCATCGTGTTGCATCCAGTGCGGCTCTACTGAGTACCACGCAACGTTCTGTGGTGATATGCGATCAAAGTTGTCGTCGATGTCAACGACGACGATAATGCCACGCTCTTGTAAGAGTCGGAAGTAGTGTGTGAGCTTACTGTGTAAGGGACGTTGAAACACAGCAACGTCAATCGCTGGCATGTCAAGAATGCGCTGTGGGACGTGGTACTGCGTTGGCTCACCATCACCCCACGGTCCGCCCGCCCATTCGATGAGCGTCTTCTCTTGCATCTCGTCAACCCACAAGACTTCAATCTCATCACCAAACTGACGCGCGACTTCACGCCACGGCCAGATCAAGCGGTAATGCCCACATCCACCTTGATCAGCTGGAAACACACCCACACGGATAGGCATGTCAGCGGTCAGTCCACACGGTGCTGTAGTCCACTTGTGCGGCTTCTTTCGCTGCAGTGATGCTGCTTGACGTCTTCACAACCTGTCCTCCTACTTCAGTTGCGAATGCAAGATGCGGCGCCCAGCCATTCTCACTCCACATCTTTGTGCGTGAGGTGATGACTTTCGTTGGACCATTCATCGACACGATTGCACCGGCAGGCTTTGATGCCCACGCGCTGTGCTCATCTTCTGGTGTGTCGATCAAACGCCCAACGTGCACAGAGCCTTTCACGTCCGACACATCAGCGCGTGAGTTCGTATGCTGGTTGCCCTGGAACGTTGCCGCACCACGGGTTTCAATGTGTGGCATACGAATGAGCATCTCAACGTCTGCAAGATCAGCGTCTATCTCATTGAGAAGCGCATCAGCATCGATAGTGAGCGCGGGCGGCGCCGTGTGTTCACCGCCCGCGCTCTCTTCCTGCAATGCAGGAAGACTTTGCGCATCCTGCTCCGCGGCTGCGGGCGCTGTGTCACTGTCGTGACTCGCACTCTCTTCAGCTTGCGGTGCTTCTTGCGCAAGTGGTTCTTCTAGTGCAGGCTCTTGCTCTTGCTCTTGCTCTTGCTCTTGCTCTTGCTCTTGCTCTTGC
>Ga0070749_10000097_pt1 | contig 46381 bp, 89 predicted proteins | sample VirMetDEL_Nov_18_FD_75180 | JGI IMG/M metagenome (GOLD analysis project Ga0070749, IMG submission 75180) | Aqueous microbial communities from the Delaware River and Bay under freshwater to marine salinity gradient to study organic matter... | ecosystem: Environmental > Aquatic > Marine >...
CTTTTGGGCCTGCTACTGCGGGCTTCTGGCACCCATCCAACCGCTGATGCGCCATGACTGACTACCGCGCCCTGTGCTCCCGCATGGCTGATGAGCTGGATCATTACCGCCAGCTCCTCATGGGTGATCGCCGCGAAGCTCATGCGTTGGCGACTGAGGCTCGCGCCGCCCTGGCCCAGCCCGAAATCGCGCCAGATGGACCGGCTGTGCCCAATGGCAGGGAGCCGGCCTCTGTCGCTGACCAGCCTACCGATAAAGAGCTACTGGATCTCATGCCCGAAACCATGCGGGATGAGTTCAGCTATGCAGCCAATGCCTGCAGCGACGCGACTGGCGGCCAGGTCAAGCCCGGCATCTTTCGCGTCTGCCTGAACCACTCAGCACTGGAATACGCCCGTGCTGTCCTTGCCCGCTGGGGGAACCAATGACTGAACCTCTCTCCCCCGCCGCGCAGGCAATACTGGATGCAGCAAATGGCGCCAACTCTTACGGTCCAGATGACTGCTTAAACGAATCCCGCTGGATTGCCGCTGCCGCCTTGCGGGCTGCTGCGGATCAGGTGGTGCCGCACATGGAAGAACCAGAATGGGGTGCCTGCGATTACATAAATTGCGACATTGAGCTTTACACCGATCACCAGCGCAAGCGCACCGCGCTCCTCGCCATTGCCGCTGAGCTGGAGGCCCAGTAGTTCAACGCTCTACTCGGGCTTCTTGATGATGCCGAGAACGCGGTCGGCATCATCTTCGATCATCTCAATGAAATCATCAAGTGCTGTGGTATCGCTTAGGCTGTAACCCATCGCGGTATCACAGCGCTTAGCCAGGGCGATTCGGGCAATCAGCTTGAGAACCAAGGCGCCTAGGCGCTCATCCGGGCGCCCGGCCTGAAACTGTGGCCCATCAGCCGCCGCGAGATCCGCTTGAAAGTTGCTGATCCCTGCGGCCAGGGTCTGGCAAGGGGACAGCCTAGAAGTCAGAAAGGCGGCAACGACGGCCTTCTCCTCTGGCGTGATGTCTCGGTGAATCACTCGCCGCCCTCAATCGAGGAGCTGGCGTAACGCTGTAGGACTGCTTTGGCGAAGGCAAGCACGGCCGGTGCAGGTTTTGCTGGCTTGGTGCAGTAGTTCTCCTCGAACCACTCGCTGTAGAAGGACTGCAGTTCCTGGTCGGTGGGAGCGCTCATGGCGGTGGCGTGTTGAACGGGAATGAAGAGTTGGCAGCTGTTGCCGGTTTGGCGAGGCAGCATCCAGGATTGTGCTGGATGCTCGGATGCCAGTTTTCGCAGGCATTCGCTAGAGAGCCCACAGCTCTCGGCGGCGCATTTGGCGATGTCGGTCATCTCAGAGAACAGGCATCTGATAGTCCTGACTGACGCCGGCGTAGTGCTTCCAGATCACCTCGGCGGCGGGGGTGGCGCCCCATTCTGCGGTCACAGCGTGCGTTCTGCAAGCCCCGGCACTCAGTTCTCGGTACCTTGGCTAGGCGTATGCGCTTACCGCAGTGGAGATCACGCAAGAACTCGGGGAGATCAATCCAGTCCAGTACGACCGCAATCGCGCCGAGGTCATGGAGTTCCTGTATTGGATGGACGGCCGCGACGATCCGGAGCACCCGTACGCGCACACCTATACGGGCCTTGCCGACGCCTTCCGCTACGTCGCCGGCGAGCTCTTGCTGGAGGAGCTGACCACCTCTTGGCATGACAGCGAGCAGCGCGGCTTGCGATTCGACGTCGACGGGACAGCGGAGGGCTGACGTGGGCGTCCGGCGGCTACACGTTGCGATTAGCACGCCGCAGCAGCAGATCAGCAGCGTGGTGGCGACGCGTGACTTTCTGCTTCGGGTCGCAGATCACCGCCAGACGCCGAGGGTCCCGGGCGATGTGCGCGGTGAAGCCCGGGCCCTGTTGCGGCATTACCCGCTGCCAGGAACGCTGCGGCCAATCCTGGAGCAGGGCCTGGGTCACGGCAAAGACGGGGCAGCGGAAGCGCGAGCAAGTGACGATTCGTGGCGCCTGAGTTAGCACGAAGGCGTCGCTGCCGGACCCCCACGATGCCGTCGTGGAACCCCCTGGGAGCGGCCAACGCCGACCCACGCCAACACCACACCGGTCCAAAACGCGGTCCAACCCTTGCCGATAGCCTGGGCAGAGCGCTGTTACCGCAAGCGGTCTGAGCGACGGGCGATCCCGTTGGGGTAGTGGGGGTCGTGGGTTCAAATCCCGCCGCTCCGATTCAGTAAAACCGGCAGATCCCAGTCCCTGAGCCGCTTCTCCCCCGAGAGGCGGCTTTTTTCTGCGCCTTCGTTCTGGACCGTTCGGGGTCGTTTGGGCCAGATTCGGTCCAAGTTTCGGTCCAAGTCCTGGCCCATGGCGAGCTACGACCTCTCCGCCCAGATCGACCGGGAGAACAGGCGTCTGGACCGCTGCAGCCTGGAGCAGCGCGGCGGACGGGTCGCCCTGCGGTCCACGCTGCCCGACCCGGAGGACCCGAGCAAGCGCTCGCGCCGGCGGATCAACATCCCACTGCCGGCCGCTCCGGCGGAGTTCCGGCGCATGGCCGAGCTGGCCCGCGACCTCGACGATGAACTGCTGAGCGGCACCTTCCACTGGAAGCGCTGGACCCCGGAGGCGCTGGAGCGGCGCTGCGGCGGGGGCGGCGAGGAGGGCGCCGGGCTGACCATGGCGCAGCTGCGCGAGGCACTGCTGGCCACCTGGCAGCAGAAGTACCCGGGCGTCGAGCAGGTCTGGCACTCGATCTGGGGCAAGAAGTGGAAGCCCCTGCTCAGCCGCCTGGAGGCGATGGGCGGGCCCTGCGACGAGGAGCGGCTGCGGGCAATGCTGGCGGAGCTCTCGCCCTCGAGCCGCAAGGACGCAGCCTCAGTGCTGAGCGTGGTGATCAAGGCCCGCCGGCTAGCCCTGGATGTGACGCAGATTCGGGAGGCCGGCCGCGGCTATGGCGTGCGGGAGCTGCAGGCGCGCGACATCCCGAGCGACGAGGAGCTGCTGGGCTACGTCAGCCAGATCAGCCAGCCGCACTGGCGCTGGATGTACGGCATCCTGCTGACCTACGGCATCCGCCCCCACGAGATTGCGTTTTGTGAACTGCGCAGCGACGGGGTGCTGGACATCGCCGACGGCAAGACGGGCGAGCGCGAGAGCTGGCCCTGCCCGGAGGAGTGGGTCAAGCGCCTCAAGCTCCACGACGTGCACCGGCCGACCCAGGGCGCCAGCCGGGTGGCCAAGGCCGCTGCCGACGCCCTGACGTCCGCGCGCAGTGATGGCCGCGGCGGCCACCGCAAGCCGGTCCTGCCGTTCGGCCTGTACACCCTGCGGCATGCCTACGCGATCCGGCTGCTGAACTTCGGGATCAGCTCCGATGTTGGGGCCCGACTCATGGGGCACTCGGTGGAGATCCACAACCGCACCTACCGGCGCTGGCTGAACAAGGGCCACATGAGCGAGCTGCGCAAGCGATTGAGCCACAAGTTCCGCGGCGATGCGGCCTAGCCGGCGTGCACGCGGGCGAGGAACTGGCTAAGGGCGCGTTTGCGGTGGAAGCGGTAGCGGCTCTTGCGGACGGTGCCGACGTTGCGGATGGCATCACCGTGAATCACGCCGCGCTCGATCAGGGTCATCAGGTGGCGATCACTGACCCCGAGCAGCGCGCAGGCCGCCTTGCGGTCCACCCAGTCGCTGACCTCCTGGGCATCGAGGTGCTCGAGGACGCGGTTGAGCTTGTGCTCCAGGTCGTCGAGGCGACCGAGCAGGGCTCGATCCATGTCGCTCATACCAGCAGAAACGCGAACGCTGGCACTGTAGGGGGTTTCTCGCGCTTTGCACGCCCTGTCACACAGCTGCGCGCAAGCTGTCACGCTAGGACCCTTGAGCCCTAGGCATTTGTACTCAGCCGGAGATCATCTCTAGCGTGGGAGCAATTGAAGATGGCGGATGACGCCCGAACACTGGGACAACTATGTGTTCACGCTCATCGATCTTTCGCCCGGCGCCGCCCGTAAGCGATTCCGTCAATCAATCAAGGACGAGTGGGGCGAGTGCGCCTATTGCGGTCGCGCCCATGACGAGGCTGGTCAGCTGCTGGTGTTGACACTCGATCATGTACGGCCGCGTGCCTACGGAGGCAGCAGTCTGCGATCGAACCTGGTGGCCGCCTGCCGTCGCTGTAACGCGGCCAAAGGCAGCGAAAGGGATTGGCGGGGCTGGTACGTTCAGCAAAGCTTCTTCTGCGGCGAGCGCCTCGCCAGAATTGAGGCATGGCTGAAACCTGCGTGGTTCCACTGCTGCGAAGAGCATGCACCAAGCGAAGCTGACAACCGAGCAGCAGTACTTACTCAGGCGCGTAGCAATGGAAGCACGGGATCTGAGTCGAGACGAGCTAATCGAGGCGCTTTGCGATTGCTGGGAGGCGCGATTCTTGCAGAAGCAGATCTTTGCTTACAGCAGTCGCGAGGCCGGTTTTTGCTTCCAGATCGAGGAGCGGTTACCCATGCAGCAGCCTGAGACAGAGGAGGAGTTCACCGCGGTCTTTGGTTACCTGCCAACGGAAGAAGAGGCGATGGCGTATTTAGAAGAGCTGCAGGGAATTGCCACAATGGAGTTGGATATGGACGAGATCGTCCTGACTCCCGACGACGATTAGGACTTCTCGATGGCGCTCAGCAGCGAAGACGCACGCGCGATTGCAGGTGTTGCGCAGAGCCTGCAGGTGGACCCGCGGGTGCTTGGCGGTTTGATGGAGCTGGAATCTGGCGTCAATCCCAATATCTGGGGCGGCGCAGGCGGCCAGTACCGCGGCCTAATTCAGTTCGGTCCTGGCGCCCGCAAGGAGGTGGGGCTTCCTGATCGGCAGATGTCGATCGCCGAGCAGATGCCCTACGTGCAGAAGTATTTGCAGCAGCGGGGGTTCAAGCCGGGCGTGCACGGAGCCACCGAGCTCTACCGCACGGTGCTGGTGGGTAACCCCGGCCAGAGCGGCACCGACAGCTTTGGCACTAACTCCGATGCCGCCGCCAAACGGATGATGCCCGGAGGTGATCTGTACAAGCGCTTTGCAGCAAAGTTTGATCCAGTGGCGGGCGATAGCGGCCAAAGTGCAGCGGCTGCTTCAACGACCGCAGCACTGTCCAGTGGCGGCACGGGGGTGGACTTCAATCAGATCCTCGACCTGGCGGGTTTGGGCGGCAGTACCACCGCGGCAAGCCAGGCCCTCGATCCGGTGGCGGCTGGACTGCTGGCGCCGCTGGGGCTGACTGGCGGTCAAGCCCTTGCACGCAAGGCCGGCAGTGACGATTTCATGCAAGAGCTGGCAGCCGTCATTGGAGTCAGCCAGGACAGCGAGGGCAAGCCCGATGTTCCTGATTACGGTGCATCGGGTGCGACTGGCCTGAAGGAATATCTGACCGGTGACAAGGATCACGTCGGATTTGACGTCGGGCACAGTGGCGACAACTATCACGATCACGTCGCCTTTGCCACGCCGGAGCAGGCACGCGCCGCCGCCCGACTGCTCAATGAGAATGGCATCCAGGCCACAGAGCTCAAGGGCGTCAACAAGGTCGGCGGCCATTCCCCAAGCTCATATCACTATTCAGGTCAGGCCTTCGACGTACCCGCGGCGCAGGTGCCGGTGGGGCAAGAGCGTGCCCTGTCAAGACGCGTGAGGCAACTGCTGAGCATCGCCTAGCAACAGGCGCTGTCGATACATTGAGGTGTCGTACGTCCTGAATGCCGTGACTGGCTTTTTGGCGATCGCGGAGCCAGCATTGATCAGCGCCGGCGTTGTGGCATTGCCATTTGGAGCAAATGCTCTGCTGCGCGCAATCCGAGTCCGCAAGCTGATGCCGATCATCCGGCGCGCTTTCGTGATCCTGGATCCACTGTTGAACGAGCAGATCAAGAACTACCGCGGCAGTGATGTCCGCTTCGCTATCGGGCTCGTGACCGAGGTCCTCGCTGATGGAGCGTTGAGTCAGGCCGAAGTCAAGCAGGCGATCGAGGAAATCGAGCGTCGCTGGCGCCCCTCTCTGGCGGCCGGTAAGTCGCCTGAGCAGCTGCCTGCGCATAGTCGCGATAAGCGAGTGCTGGAGGCCGTGACTCAGGTTGTCGGAAAGGCGGAGAACTACACGGCAACGCTGAGCGATGCCGCCCAACTCGTTCGTGGATTCCTGCAGTGATTTCTTTGATCATCACCGGCGCCGCCGCCGGCATCATTGGCGTCATTTCCGGTCAAGCTCTGGTCTTCTCTATGGGCCGCCGCGGCTTGTCCGCCCAGGTCAAGGCAGTTGGCGGCCAGGTGTCGCACATTGTCGCGAAAGTGGACGAGCTGGAGCGCGCGGTTCCTGGGATGATTACCCGCACGGAAGTGGAGAACGCCTTTGCCCAGGTAGCCCAGATCGAGGCGCAGCGTCAAGCGCAGGCGATCCAGCAAGCGCGTGCCGCTCAGGTCTTTGGGTCAAATAATGGTGCCCCGGGCGACTTGAATACGGCGATCAACGCGCAGCTGGGAGCCTTAAACGACCGGATCAATCGCATCAACCAGGAGTTTGGCGTTCGCTGAGCGGGGGCCTAGTCCAAGCCGTCGTCGTCCTCGTGGATGGCGGCGGTTACCTGGCTGCAGGACTGTGTGCCATCGGGCTGCACCCAGCACGCAAGGAATGGATTGTCCTGCTGCAAGGGAAGGCCCTGCGCCGTGCGGCCATCATGCTTAGTGAAATTGGCGCCGTCGGGGCCAAGGAAGCGATCGTCATGCCCCCAGTGGTTGCGTTGATATTCAATCAGGAACAGCAAGCAGCAACCGGCATGGGCCAGGTGCGAGAGGCCGGTCTCAGGATCGCGGTTCTCGCCGCCCCACCAGGCAAAGACGTGGCGACAGAGGGCGGCGAAGTAGCGGCTCCAGTCGGTTCCGCGCGCCCAGTTGTTGGCTTCGTACTTAGCGGCGCCATAGGCCAGGACCTCGGCAATTTCGGCGATGGCGGCGAAGGGCACCAGATCAAAGCGCGTCTTGCTCACGGAGCCCCAAAAAATCTGGGCTTACGATAGAGATGGCTGCTAGCTGCGGCAAGCGTTCCGACTGGCGCCTCGTGCATGGACCACCGATACACGCAATCACGCTTCTATAACGGAGCGCCGGCCTCGGATCGGAGCACCGAGCGCCGCGATGCGATCGTTCGAGGGCATCTGGCGAGAGCTCGTAAGTTCAACGCCAATGCGCAGAGCTACGGAGGTAGCACTGGCGGTCGCGGTTCCGATGATGTCAACCCGGGGCTGCGCGTGATGGCGCAACGCTCGACGGATATTAAGGACGCGCGGCAGGTCTTCAAGGAACAGGGCTCAGGGTCCTTGGGAGCACGAGCATCGATTGCCGAAGCGCGGGGATTCCGTCAGCCCGCGGCGACGCCAGTGGCCTGATTGATCGGCGACAGATGCCTGGCTTCCTGGGGGAGGGCGACCTCGATGTAATGCAGAGAGCGCACCGTGAGGTCTAGGTAGCGCACCTTGCGCTTGATCTCGGCCTCGACGGCGATCGCGCTGTAGTTGATGACCCGGCAGAGCAGCCGGTGCCCGCTACTCCACTCGCCAGTGTCGTCGGTGGGGTCCCACCAGCGGCTGACACGAAACGGCGTATCCACCAGGCGCTTGTAGTCGGGGAAGTGCTGATGGGCTTCATGCACGGCAGCACCAAGTTCGCGAATGCCTTGCTCGGCCTGTGGAGTCAGTTGAGCGCGTAGGTGCAAATCATCTGGCAAAGCGTGCTGCCACAGCAGCCAACTATCAAAGACGACCGCGCGCAGTACGGGATGCCACTGTCCGTCGGTGGCCTGGAATTCGTCCCTAGGGGACTCGGAGAACGGGAGATGCAGGTGCATGGCTAAGCGCGGTAGTCGTAGGGCTGCCGCATCACGCTCTTGTAGGCCGCGCACCAATCGTCCTCACCGCTGTACTGGTTGAAGACGACGCGTCCAAGCGCAGAGAAGGCAACGTGAAAGCGGCTTAGACGGGCGTGAAAATCGCCCGCACTGTCGGATGGCGGCAGATAGAGCACTGCTGACCAATCTGACGGGGAGACGGAGATGAATTGCTCGAGCTCGTCGTCGTAGAAGCAGGGGCGCAACCGGCGAAACGGAAAGCAGATTGGAAAATCGTGAATCCAGGGCAGACGGATGATCGATTCGTTGTGACCGATCCAGCAGATCGCTTCGCCGACGCGGCCGGCGCGGTACTCACGCAGGGTCTTGTTAAGAAGGCGTCGAGTGGCGCCAGCCCCAACCGGGGGTCCGACGAAGACCCGCTTCTCACCGGCGATCTCCCAGTTGCGGGCGATCACATTGTCAATGGACTCGTCATCGCGGTCATAGATGCGCGCTGCGAGAACGAGCCGGTTAATGACCGGGGTGGAGTAGGGGTCGAGGTCGATGGCACCCATAACAGCCCGTGCCTGGAGGATGACGTCCTGCGGAGGGGCCAGGTCGCATTTATCGGGACGTTCAGGCACTGAACTCCTGCAGCAGCGCTTCGATGGTGCGGGCGGGGTACTCGCGATCGATCGGAAACAGCTGGGCGCTGCTCTTGTCGACCAGCAGCACGAGGCCAGCCTTGTCTGGGTTGATGCGCCCGATCTCGGCCACTAGATCCTTGAAGAAGGTCTCCATGGCGCTGTGACCCTGGGAACGAGCGGTGTCCAGGTCGATCTGGATGTCACGCAGCGGCAGATAGACGCTTTCAGCGGCCTCGTTGTGCAGGCGCACGCAGAGCACGCCAGGGCCATGCTTGGCGCGGCCATTGTCATAGAGGCGCAGCTGATCGGCGAGGATCACCTCAGCGGCCAGGGTGTTGTAGGCAATGGCCGCCTCTTTGTCGGCTTTGCTGCTCTTGCTGCGGATCTCGGGGAAGAAGCGCGAGAGGAGCTCAATCTTGGTGGGACGGGGCATGACTCAGGGGGCGAGGATGGCCTTACCGCGGCGGTTGGAGGCCCACCACTCGAAGATTTCAGGGGCCCAGCGCTGCACTTCGCGTGAGACCAGCTCCATCAGGGCCCGGATCTCGAACTGGGCGTCGGCCTTGAGGCGTACATCGAGGACGTGAAGCCAACTGCGCAGATTGCCGGTGACGATCGCGTTCTGGTAGTAGGAGGTGATTAGCACTCCGCGGGCGTGCTCTTCGGCGACGCCCTTCTCTCGCAGGCGTTGGTAGTCCAGGGCCGAGGAGAGGGCGATCGCGGCGAACTCCTCGGCGTCGTCCTCGCTCCAGGTGTAGGGGTCGCCTTGGCGATCGCGGTAGGTGCCGGCCGGACGGATGTAGAAGACCTCCTCGACGGGTAGTTCACCGCGGGCAACCTTCTCGATGCGCGCGCCGGTGTAGCGCAGCGATTGAACATCAAAACTGAGGCCAACGCGATGGGTGCGCAGCTGCATGATCGTGTTGTGATCAGCGCGCAGGGCCAAGGTCAGCGAGGCATGCTCAGCCGGGCCGTAGTGACCGCGGTTGCCATTCAGCAGGCGCTCGACAGCGATCTCGCCGCAGCGGTCCTCCGCGAGCGGGGTCGAGAAGGTGAAGTCTTCGGCGTAGTCATTGTGCAGCGCGATGTAGGCGACCTGCTGGGGGCATTCGGTCGCTGCAACGCGCTCCACGCGAAAGGGTGGATGCAGGATTAACGGCAAGGCTGGGTTGCGAGCTGCCGGCAGACTAATGACTTAGCACGCGGTCTGCATGCCTTGGCGTGCAGCTTCAGGCGTTCTTAATTTTGCCGCTGTAATAGTTAAACAGGTCCTTGATCTCCTTGCTGGCCATCAGGTCTGGAACCTTGCCGTTGTAGTTAGCCATAGCATTCCCCGTGGCATCGCCAATCTCCAAGGTGCCAAGCATGGCGCGATCCTTGAGGTGACCTAGGAAGCCTCCAAAGCGTTCGTTCTCGGATTGACCGTAGTCAAACAAGTTCTGGTAGAGCGATGGACCCGTCGCCGTCAGATCAAGGCCGCTGCGCGCTGTGGAACCACTGGCAGAACCACCGTTTTGATCGAGGTAGCCCTGGACCCGATCGCGCGCCTCGAGGGCGCCGGCGCTCGGAGTGAACGGAACAGGGCTACTGGGCGCAGGCTCTTTCTCGATGGGATCCTGCTTTGTGGCGGAGCGTCCTTGGATTTTTTCCCAGATCGGCACGCTGTGATTTGTACTGCCGCTTTTGGAATCGGCAGTCGAGAACCCGCGAGTGCCGACGTTTGCCCAGACGAAGCCATCGCTTCGATCAGCTTTACTGAGCTTTGGGGGAGCCTGCCCGGAGTAGCGGTTGGTATTGATCTTGTAGTCAGGGTTGAGCCCGAAGGGATGCTTGTCCGGCCCGTTGCCGGACTTCGCGTAGATCGCGTCCATGAAGTCCGACCCTGCGAAGACTTCGCGCTTGCCGTCAGGGCTGGAATAGGCGTAACTCACGGAGCGAACTTAGTTACGGTCGTACGACCATGATAGAAGGGCCAGGTCAGTCGTCCCTCTCCAGGTCGATAGACGCTTCGGCGGCAATGGCAGCCGCGACGTCGTCCGGGTCAACGGGGCCATCGGAGGCCATGCGGAAGTCCAGCCAGGTGCGGTTGAGCTGGCGCATGGCTTCAAACTTCTTGGGGTCGCGATCGCGCGTTGTGTAGAGAAAATCCTGGGTGTCGCGACCAAGCTTCTGCATGCTGAACTCCAGGTCCAGCAGGGCCAGTTTGCGGTTGTGATAAAAGTGCGGCACTCCTTTGATGCGGATATGCAGCGGATTGCAGCAGTTGTTATCGCCGCAGACGCAGCGCAGGGGGAGTCGACCAATATCCCCCCAAGTGAACCAGGTGGAAATCCGCGAGGCGTGGTACTGGCGTCCGCTGCCCCAGTGACGGGGGAACGGAAAGTAGGAGCTGTCGGTCTGGCTGTGACGAGGGCCATGCCAAATCCAGCAGTCGTCAGGTTCGCCGATCTCGACGTAGGACCAGAACTCCAGGAAACGGCGCCGGTACTTCTTGTGGATCTTGTGCACATCAAGGGTGAGGCGGCCTTCAGTCAGCGCCGAAACGCAGCGCACACAGGCGTGGCTGTCGTTGTAGCGCGGGATGCGCCCATCCATGGAGCCAATGCTGTGCTCCGCGAAGAAGCAGATGGGGCCGCCTGTGATTTCACGGTGCAAATCTGGCGGGATTTGCCACTGCGCCATTAAGGAGGTGCGATTAGAGACAATGTATCCGGGCTAACCATTGATGGATTCAGCATGCTCAATGCGCGATTTGGCGTGAATGGACGGCGTCTCCAGGTGATCCCACTGGACCAGGACGTAATTGATGGCGCGCCCCTTGCGGTCACGCTTGACCTGAAAGCCAACAACCTCTCCTCGCCGGCGCTGACGCAAGATCGAAAAGACTTGCGCGCTGTTGGGCGAGGCCGGAGTGGCGACATCATCGGCTACCCGCTCGCGCTCGCGGACACGATCACCGATGCGAAGTTGATCACGGGGGCTAGTCATCAGCTATTCAGGGGGTAACCAGGGGGAGCTTTGTAACGCCCGCCAAGGGCGATCGGTTGCTCCCGCAGGGGGCGCACATCAATCCAGTGATCGGCCCAGAGCTCGGTGCGAGTCGAGGACTCAATCGTGACTGGATAGAGCCGGCAGCGGGTGCCGAAATGCTCCGGCCTGCCAACGATCAGACCCGAGCGACCATCAAGCCGGTTGCGGACGCGCAATCCAAGGTCGTGAGCGCGACTGATGGGCTGAGGTGCAACCTTGGCCATGGCGTGCGTTATGCGCGCTCAGGGTAGCGGTATCTGATCAGCTGGCAACAACTCGTCGTCGTAGCCCTCCAGTGCCGGTTCAATTGGTCCACTCATTGGAATGCGCGCGACAGCAACACCGGCTTCAATGAACATCTGCCTCGCCGTATCGAAGCTCTGCTGCCAGCGGAGAGGCTCGACGAAGTTGGGCACGACGACGCGATTGATGCCGGCCTGGATCAGCTGCGCGGCGCACTGCGCGCAGGTCATCAACGGCCAGACATAGATGGTTGAGCCGTTGAGGCAGACGCCGTGACGCGAGGCGTACGCAATCACGTTCGCTTCCGCGTGGACCGTCATGGCTAGACGCAGGTCGCGGTTGTCGAGACGTTCGGGGTCATCGCCGACGTGAACCGGAAAGCCGTTATAGCCGGAGGCGAGCAATCGCCGATCGCGAATAGCGCATGCGCCGACCTTGGTCGAGGGGTCCTTGCTCCAGCTGGCGACCGTGCGCGCCAGGCCCAGGAAGCGCTGGTCCCAGTGGGCGGGCGCCCGTGGCGGACGCATCTCCGGGGGAGTTGGCATAGAAGGAGTGGTGGAATGTTTTTAGGATTACCGAAGTGCTCGTTCAGCAAATCGGCGATGTTGGAAGTCGGGGCCGTCATTGGCATCGCCGCTGTCGGCGCCCTTTGGAAGATTGCCGTCGAGCACGGCTCGATGAAGCAGGGGATGGAGTCAATCCTCAAGGAACTGCAGCTACTGCGGAGCGATCTCACCAGCGACATCCATGTGTTGGAGGATGACCTGAGAGACCACGAGCTCAGGCTTAGAGAGCTTGAGCACGGGCCCAAGCCCTGAGAAGAGTTCGCGGACTTACGGGCGGAACTGGATTGCTACAGGCCTAAAATCCGCATCCGAATCGGCGCCACCTGTAGTCCTCGACGGGAACCCACGCTTCGGAGCAGTGAAGTGGTGAGCCACCAGCTAGCCCGGCCAGTGGCACTCCATTACTCGGGCATCCAGTGGTTTGGGGTCAAGTACTCCCTAGCCCTGCCGCGGGATCATGCTGGCTCGTCGCCCCAGTCGGGCTGCAGGGCAACAGCACTGATCAGGTGCTGCGGGAACAGTTCCTGGGCAGCCAGGAGGGCGTCGCCGGGACTGCGAGCATCCATGCGCAGGTGGACGGGCTCGTCGTTGCGGTTGCGGGCGCTGACGAGGTAGGAGCGTGGCGGTTGCATAGCGATCAGGCAGCGTTGACATCAGCGCCGGAGCCAATCTCGGTGTCATCGAGGGCTGGGCGGTAACCAGAGGCCCAGATGGCGCGGGAGCTGGCGTAGAGATCAGCGGGTTCCATGCGCCAGTTGACGAGGACGCGGGAGAGGTCCTCTTGGATGTCGGCAGCACCGGGGTAGCCGATGTAGCGCATCAGCAGGCGAGCGCAGTCGGTGATGTGAGCCTTGCCGGGCCTGGAGGTGCGCAGCAGTTGGTCAACGATGGGCCGGTCTTGGTCGTAGAGGGGGTGCCGCTGCTGCATGAGTGCGCGCCGTGTCAGGCAGATCGTAGATGCAGCAGACGGTTGAGCCAGGGTTGAGCCAGGCAATCCCCAGGAATCCTTAAGGGACTCGGACCTTGACTCACCCAAGAAGCACTGCGCAGCAGGGGGTTTCAGGGAGTGTGACGGGTGAGTCAAGCTTTTGCTTGTATATCTCTCACATATTCCCCTTCTTCCCTCAAGAGAGAGGGAGCTGGGGCGTCGGTTGAGAAATGCTAACGAGCTCAAATCGAGCTGCAATCATCGATAGGACGGCGAAACTGTCTCGGGAGTATCAAAACAGCAGGGGGTGCCGAGCGACTTTTTCTGTGAGAAGTCAAGAGAGCATGGCACCCCCGGCACCGCGGCACAAGCCTCGTAGCAGCAAGGACTCTCGCGAGCCAAGGTCCCGAAAAAAGCTGTCCATATCAAGACTCGGCTGTCTCAGGCATAAGCAGAAATAGGCATAGCCACAAAAAAAGCCGCCAACAGGGCGAAGGCGGCTTATACAACGGCAGCGAGATACTGAATCAATCCTGACTATCCGGACTCACTTTGAGCCAGATGCGAAACTGCTTGGCATTGGTCCTGACGCGGCGATTGACGTAGCCCAAGCGCTTCAGCGAATCGCAGACGGCCTGGAGCATCACCGGCTGCCGGTCAACGGGGATCTCCAGCCACTCGAAAACGTCGCTGGTCGTGACATAGGACTGTCCGCGGTAGATGCCACTGGAGCGCATCGAGGTCAGTCGTTCGATGCGAGCCTCGACCGGGTTGTCCATGGTGAACCCGTCGATGTAGTTATTCAGCTGCACGATCTCGTAGCTCGTGAAGGTATGGACAGGGCAGTCCTGGTAGGCCTGGTAGGCGGCAGCCCAGATTGCATCGCGATCGCGCTTGACCCGATCCAGATCAATGATCTTGATGTCAGGGTTCTGCGGACTGGGCACCTTGCCGACGACCGGAACAGGCATGAAACGGCGGTTACCGGTGGGATCAACCAGGAAGTCGGTGCTATTGGTGGCGCCGCACAGTACGAAGCTGCGGTCAAAGCTGCGCTCGTTCTCGTACTTGCGTGCCGAACGGTCTACTGAGACTGAAATGAGATTCTTCAGTTCCTCGACGTACTGGCGGCGGAAGTAGCGCTCGCACTCATCGAGCACCACGATCCAGCCGGCATGGAGGAGGTGGGGTTTTTCTTTGATGGTGCGAATGCCCTGCTGGATGGTGCAGGTCCAGGGGTAGCTGCCAGTGTCGTGGGGCGATGGCGGCGTGAGGTACTGCAGGAAGGTGGACTTACCGGAGTTCTGGCCGCCAATCAGGATCGGCATCCAGTCGTGGGTGCAGCCGGGGTTCATGGCCCGAGCGACAGCGCCAATCAGGAAGCGCTCCATGATCACGTCGGCGAAACAGCGGCCGGCGTTGGGGCCGTCTGCGAAGCGGGGTGCCAACCATGGATCATCTGGCAGACCGAGCAGTTCGGTGGCCAGCGTCTTCAGGTAGGAGCAGGGCGTGGCCTCGGCGGCGCACTGGGCGAGGTAGCCCTGGATGGGATTGACGCGGTTCTCGTAGCCGATGACCTGGGCGGTGTCCATGACCATGCCCTTGGGGAAGATCTGACCGGTGCCGGCGCTGATGCGGACGTAGGCGGTGGAGATGTCAGGCACGCGCAGGGGCATGTCCTTTGGGCCGTATTCGAGGTCCTGGGTCACGGCATTGAGCCGCAGCATCGGGTAGAGGCGCTGCAGGAGTGTCTTGATCGTGGAGATCATGTCCTCCTTGCCGCCGCTGCTGATGCGAGGCCGACCGGAAGAGCGCGGCCGCGGCGGCTCTGGCATTGGGTCGTGCTCGTCGAGGTAATCAAACTCTTGGTAGTTGTCCTCGTCGTCCTCGTCGTCGCAGACGTAGGAGGTACCAGGCGCCGGATGGCTGGTGACGGGTTCGTCGCCGACTTCGGCGACAACGGTCCAGGGGCGATTGCTGGAGAACAGGGACGGCGTGGATTCCAGTTCCGCGGCGCGCATGCGGAGGTAGTTGGCGTCGTATTCGTCCCAGCCCATGTCGGAGGGATCGCCCATGAAGTCTTCATGGCTGTAGCCAACCGCCTTGAAGCGCCGCTCGCTGCTGGGTTCGTCGTGTCCGCGCAGTTCCTCGGGCAGCAGGTCACGCCAGCTGGGGTCGTCCTCGTTGGCGAAGAAGAAGAGGGTGCCAAGCGAAGAGCGCCCCGAGAAAGAGCTGAAGTAACGCTCGGTGCCTTGCCTGGCTCGGCGCCCGCTGGTGTGGTGGCAGCGGCTGGCCCAGTTCATCCAGGCCTGACAGAGGGCGTCGCCACCGGCGCTGGCTGCAGCGGTGATGCGAATAAAGCGATCGCGCTCGCCGTCGTCGGTGGGACGGATGACCTGCTCCAGTACGAAGATCGCCTGGTTGATGGTCTTGTCGCTGTAGAGAGCGGAATCACCGCGGCTGGCGCGGATCGAAGCGGCCCGCATCTCGAGCTGGGCATCGCGCAGGATGCTGACGTGAAGGGTGGCGTCTGGCTGCCAGAGGGGGACTTCAGCACTCGAGCAGCCGTAAAAGAGGCGGCAGGGATCGGTGCAGGCTGCATCACCACCGAGGGAGCGGCTGAGCAGGGTGACGACCGCCTTGAAAAGGTCAGGGTCCGTGAGCCGCTCCGGCAGTTGGAAGACGATGCGGAAGCGCTCGGCCTCGGTTGTATGGGATGCGGTGGTGTAGACAAAAGCCGCCTGCTGAGCGAGGGGGTGCGCGAGGAATTGCGCGATAGTCAGGCCATTGTCGATATCCACCACTGCGAGGTCGCCATGAAGGAAGGCGGCGCTACTGCGGTGCTCGCTATTCATGGCGGCGGGGATGAAGGCGCCCCCAGCTGTGACATGGGCGCGCAGGTCCTCGAGGGTGCCGCAGCGCAGTTGCCAGTGGTCAGCAAAATCCGGCTGCCATTGCGACGGCTTATTGGAAATGGAGGGATGGACCGAGAAATCGAAGGCAGCGGGCATTGGGTAAGGGGACGAGGGTGGGACGGGGTGTGCGCCTGAGCACGCAGGCTAGCGAGGTGATGCGAGTTTGCGTCTGTTCAGTCGTACATGGGCTGTAACACGCTGAAAGCCCTTGCGGCGACTGGGTTCATGTGGTTGCATGTGCGAAGTCCATTGCAGAGCGCAGCAGCTTGTGACACACGCGACTAGGGTCCAATTAGTGGCGAGGTGTCGAGGGTGGCGAAAGTCGTGACACGTTCACAGCGCGACAAACAGCAAATTGCGCGATTCATCAATGTGCTCAACCACGCCATGGCGGCTGGCAACCTGTCGCAGCGGGGATTGTGCAACCGCATCGACATCACGATCGGCACACTGACCAAGTACCTGCGCGGTGACGTCCTGCCGTTCCGCGTGGGCCTGAAGATCCAGTGGAACTTGGCGCGGGAGCTCGGGGTGACGTTGGACGCCCTGTGCGCGTACTACGAGGAGGGCGAGTACGCCACATCGGTGTCGGTGGACGTGGTGGAGAGCTGGATCCGCAGCGAGGCCGGCCAGGCGGACCTACCGCGGTTGATGATGTCCCTGACCGATGCCGGCAAGCGCTGGCTGAGTCAGGGCGACGAGGAGCCGGCTGCCCTGCCGCCTGCGCGGATCAAGCCCTACACCTGGCCGATTGAGGAGCTTAAGGAGGCGGGTGTGAGCGACAAGTTCCGTGAGCGCTTGGGACTGACCGATGAAGCGCTCAAGCGACTGGCCGAGGCGGGCGAGTTCGATGAGGAGCTGGCCGAGGCCTTCTCGATTGCTTGTAACTATGAGCTTGAGGCCGTCCTGGAGGCCTTCCGCAGCCGTGAGCCGATCGCCTGATTGCCTGCTACGGTGCGTGGGTGAAAGAACTGCGACGGGCTCCGACGGGGGTCCGTTTTTTATGGGCAGGCGTTAGGGAGCGCTGCGCGTTTCTGACAGGCACCCCGGGAGGATTCGAACCTCCATCGCCCCTGCAGCGCAGGGTGCCGCCCTATCCGATTGGTTCGCACGGGGTGAAGACGGCCAGGCTGGACTTGAACCAGCACTGCGTTCGGATTGTCTCCGCTGCCTCTACTTGGGCTACTGGCCGAGTGACCCCTCGGTTTGTGCATCACCCGGCGTCCCGGGGCTCAGCATGAGGGGTGTTGAACGGTCCTCCCTGGGCAGATGTCCAGTTCAGACCGTGAGGCGATTCGTTGCGCTTGCCTGGGCGTGGCCGGGAATACCGTCCACGCTTGCTGGGTCGTGGGCGCACCCGTGAATCAGTCGGGCAGGGGCGATCAGGCCCCTGGCCTGGAAACCCGGGACTTCGACGCAAACCACCGGTGGGTGGCTGCACGCCACAGACGGAGCCATGGCGGTGGTGGATGGCCTGCGTGTGAAGCGCCACGAGGATCCATCGGAGCTCCGATGGGAGGCGTCCAGGGACGCAGGCTCCATCGCGTTTAGTGTACCAAGCTCTCGCTGGTAATGACAGGCGCAAAAGCAAGACCCCGGTGTTGGCTTCTCCCGGGGCTTGCGAGCGCACACGGCACTCAGGTGGCAGTCAAGGGCGCAGTCTGTGGCGCACTGCTGCTAGGGAAATGCTAGCTGGAGGATTCTTAGACTGAGGTGATCGAATGCTCGCAGATGGATCAGCGCAAGGCTGGTACTCAGCTGGTCAGCTTTTTTCTGCATGACCCCCTGGGTGAAGAGCTGCTCGAGGGAAGCATGGGTGGTCTATTGGCGGGTGCTTCCCAGCTGGGCAATGATCAACCCTGGCAGCAGACGGCACTGCAGACAGCGACGGCCATCGCCGGAGGCATTGGCATGGGGATCCTGGGTCGCAGGTTGGGCGCACAGATTGGCCGCGCCGTGCACAAGGCTCCCTTGAAAGAGCAGGACAGCATGGTGGCGAACGTCGCGCGGATGACGGGTTCCGAGACGACGGCCAGCGGCTTGCGTGATCAGGGTGCGATGGTCAAGACGGCAATCCAGGAGGCTCTGGTGAAGCAGACTTCTGCTGATCTACTGCGAGAGGCGGCCGCCTCGCCGGCGGAGTTTGCCCGGAAATACAACATCCCTGCGGAGGTTGTACAGCAATACCTGCCGCGCGTGGAGGCTGGCCGTCTCGGGGCCGCTGCGCTGCAGGCCTACAAGGATAATCCGCAGGTCCGCGAGCAGATTGCTCGCGAGCTATCGAAATATGAGTCCGTCGAGAAGCTCGTGACGGGCAAGGCTGCAGGCAGCGTGGACGAGCTGCTGACGCAAATTGCCCAGAACGCTGATGAGGTGCTGCAGGGCATGGGGCCAGATGAGGTGGCCCAAGTGGAATCACTGCTTAAGACGCGCTCGCCGGGCGATGCTTTGCGCTCACTGATGAAGCCCGTGCAGCCAGTAACAGGGGAGCATGTTGGCCGTGCTGTGGGCCGATTCCTCGGCGATGAGGTAGGCGTTCTGGGTGGTCTGGCAGCTGGCTCTTTGCTGGCGCAGCAGCTAGGGGTTGACAGCCCCAAGGATCAGAGGATTCGCGAGCTTGAGCAGCAACTCAAGGGGAGGAGCTGAAGATGGCGCCCAGGCCTGACGGCAGGATTTACGCGGGCATTGGCGCCAGGGAGACGCCCCCTGCTGTTCTCCAGTTGATGACCGCCCTGGCAGGTCGCATGGAGCAGGAGGGCTGGCGACTGCGCAGCGGCGGAGCTCGCGGGGCGGATGCAGCCTTTGAAGCCGGTGTAAAGGACGGTCGGTGATGGCGAAGATCCGTTACGCCGGTGAAGTCTTCGACGGGTATCGAAAGCCCAAGCGGACCCCTGGCGATTCAAAGAAGTTCGCTGTTCTCGTCAAGGACAACGGGAAAGACAGGATCGTTCGTTTCGGTGATCCGAGCATGGAGCACTATCGCGAGGGCTCCAGTGAGCGTGGCCACGGCGATGCAGAGCGTAATGCCAACTTTCAGGCTCGGCATAATTGTGATGAAAAGACGGACCCCACAACTCCAGGGTATTGGAGCTGTAAGTGGTCGTGGAAAGGCCGATGAAACCGGTACCTGGTGATTGGGGATGGAGTGGTCCAGCGGCCGCCATGGACTGGGATTACAACAGCGACCCGACTGCGCACAATTACTCATTGGCATACCGCAAGCTGAAGCGACTCGGCGTCGATCATGAGCTTGCTGTGCAGGGTGCTCAGCGACAGATCTACGGCAGGGTGCTGTCCAAGAACCCTGAGCCTGAGAGTGCGAGCAATCGGAACTTCGGTGTGGGGCCACTGTCGTCCCCCTTGCCAGCACTTAGGGCTGCGATTGAGAGAGCAGAAGCAGAGCGACCGCAAACCAGTCGCAGTGGCCGGCGGATGGCGATGCGTTGGGGACTGCCGATTACAGGTGGCGTGCTGGGCTTGTATGGATTGACTGCATTACTTCAGCCAAGAGCAGAGGTAGAGGAAGAAAGATATGCCGCAGCCCGGTAGTTGGGTGCTCTACTGGGCCTGTGCTGTAGGTCTTTTTAGACTGCAGGTATTGCAAAGCTGTAGCGATGCCGGGCAGGGGCGAAGCATTAGAGCGGACCAGACTGGCGCGGATGCGCCAACAGCTCGGGGTTGATCGAAACGACAATACCTCGCTGCGAGGTTTCGCTAATGAAGCGCTCAGGGAGCCGCTGATGGCCCCCTCTCGAGGGGTTGGCGTCTCTACGTTGGCAGAGGATGAGCAGCAACGACGCGAGCAGGCGATGTCGGCTGCCGCAACGGGATTACTGACGGCGCCATTGGGCTTTGTTGCTGGCGAAGCAGCCAGGCAGGTCTTACCGGAGAGCGATCTAACGGCGCAAGAACAGGAGCGCGTCCTGAAGGAGAGGTTTGGAGGCCTTGACCAAACGCTTCGAGAGGACGGCAAGTTGCTGGAGCAGGCGCGTAGTCCAGAATTTGCGTCGACAAGACAGCAGGCGTTACCTTCCGCTCTGAAATACGGGAGTAGCTGGGATCTCGATGCCGGCGATGCCGGCGACTTTATCGGTAACGAGGCAGGCGCATTCGCGTCGTTGGCGGGGCGTGATCCGAGCCGACCAACAGGCGATGATTTTGCTCAGGCTGTCGCAGAGTGGGAGCGGTACAAAGCGGAGCGGCCCCTCGCGCCGGTGGATTGGGATGCGACCGGACGAGAGCTCGGACGAGGAATTCCTGATCGGGTGGCGACGGTAACCAATATCCCAGAGATGGGAGCGGACATCGGTAGCTTTGGCCGCGGCTGGAGCGGGCCCAGTGCGGACAACCACGTCGCTTATACCGTGGTGCCGAATGCCAATTCCAGCCGCTTTTCCCAGAGGCTTGCGCCTGCGGTGATTGACCAGGCCTACCGTAAGGACCTTGAGGTGTCTGGGGGATCTGGTGAATTTCGTCCAAAGGGAGATGTTGGCAATCTTTTAGACACCCTCCTCGAAGAAGAGCGACCTCGGCCGGTCCCTAGACATCGCATGGCGTCGCTGACGCAGGCTCAGAGGCTCGGGTTGCTAGAGGCGATCGCGCCCGGTCAGATATTTGGCAGAAATCAGAGCGGCTATTTATGGGGCACGCTCACGGAACACCCGAGGTATGAATATGCGGGTGAGGGCGGCGCGAAAAACCCAGAGATATTGGTCAGCGAGGTACGCACACCGCCGGAGTTGGAGACTCGTTACCTCTTTACGGGTGACACCCGTGATCCAAGAGTGCGGTACAAGGACGCTCCGGACGCGAAGACTCTTGGCCCCTCCTGGGGCGTGAGCGAGCAACCGGTACAGGGTCAGCTCGCCGGGCGTCAAAAGCGCAACACTGCGGGTGATATTTCATTCCGTGGTGACCTGATTGAGCGTCGAGGGGGCTTCTCCTTGGCCGACGCCCAGGCCGTGCAGAACCAACTGGGACTGCCCGTCAGCTTCGACAGGGACGGCAAGTCTGCGCCTAAGGCATTGGAAGATGCGGTGGAATCAATTCGCGTTGCGGAGGGTCTGCCTTCTCATGCAGCGGTCATTGATAAGCACGCACGCTCGCTGCCCCGGCTGGGTTCAACCACGGCGCCGCGGCAGCCTGCTACTGGCCGACTCAGTGCGATGCCGTTGGATACAAGTCTTGGGGTGACCAGTGATCTTCGTCGGGTGTTTGATCTTTCTGGCGCGCTGACAGAGGCTGGATACGAGCCGAATCGTATTGGCCTCAAGCAAGCCAATGCTGATATACGGTCTGCCGCTGGGGGCCGAGTGAGTCGCTTGAATAATGCAATCCGCGTGGCGCCAGCTTTCGGGACGGCGTTGTCTTTCGCTGATCCGGAGGCTGCCAATCTTCTTGGGACTGCATTGCGTGAGGAGGGTCCCACGCGTACTGGCCTCTTAGCTGATGCAGCTCGGGTTTATGGGCAGAATGCTTTGATCGGTGGCGTCGAGGGTGGCCTTGTTAGTGGGGCTCTTGCAGCGGCGCCACGGTTGGGCCTTGGAGCATTGGCGACGACTGCGGCAGCAGGCTTAGGGGCCGCCTCGCCCGCCCTTGCCGGAATGGCGGTCGTGCAGACGGCTGACGGATACCTGAAGGGAGCAACTGGCGAGGGGCTCGGAGAGCACTGGAAGAAGTTCCAGGAGTTGCGCTATGGCAACGAGCCTGCTCCGGTGAGTACGCCGAAGCCGGCTGCCAAGAACCAGCCGCTACGAACCGCTGGTTCGAGTATCGCTCGGCAGGTCGTACCGCAGATCGTGCCTACGCCGAAGCCGGTGATGGCGAATAATTCGACTGGAGTAGCCCAGGTTAAGCCATACGCTCCTCCAGCGAATGCTGCGCAGTCGATTCAGCGGGAAGCTGCGAGAAGGCTGAAGCAGTTCCAGCAGAACTTCAACCCACTGCGCGGTGACTTAGGTTTCTCTGAATTGTTCTTTGGTCGAACAGGACGCAAATAGTCATGGCCACTAGTGCCGGCACGGCTAGCAAGAACCGCGGAACCACTTCTGCTTGCTGGTGAACCACTCGGCCAGGGTGGTGGGATCCTGCGGTCCGCTCAGGTGATCGCTGGGGTCTGGTTCGCCGATGTCGAGGGCCTGGCAGAAGGCATCCAGCCCTCCTTGCGGGGTGTCGCCCTGGATGGCATTGCGGCGCGCTTGCCGCAACCAGCTGGCGACCGTGGGATTGCGGTCGGCTAGCTTCTGCAGCCAGGCCATGTCAGAGAGTTCAACGGGCGCACCCTTGGAGATGCGATCACAGATGAACTCAACACGCAGCCTGGCTTGTGTCGACAGTATCCACGCGCTGCATGTGGATGAAGTCTAGGTAGCCGGGGTCTTCTTGCAGCGCAAGAACCCCGGCGGGCGGGTTGATTAGGCGACGAACTTCGCCCAGGTTTCCTGCACGGCTTGAATCAGAAAGTGACGCCTGTAGCTCTTGACCTTGCGGGGGGCGCCGTCGACGAACTGCGTGCGGGTTGGAGGTTCCTGCTGGAACTCCTCGCGGTACTGCTCGGCGATCAGGCGTCCAATGCTTGGCGCTTTGCCGCGCGGCAGTGGGGTGCCGGTGACCTCGAGCCAAGCGTCTGACAGGGTGATTTCCTCGTCATCGGCGGACGCGGGTGCAAGAAGCATGCCCCCGGCGGCGCGGGCATTGACGTTGCGGACCATATCGCCCATCTGCAGGCAGTCGCGCTCGTCCATGACGCCCAGGCGCTCGAGGAGTCCGATGCTGCGCTCGATGATGTCGAGGGCTTCTGCTGGAGCCAGCGCCGTCGGAGCGCTCTCCCGTTTGAGCATGCCGAGCCTGTCTTTCAGGTAGGCGTTGATGCCCACCCGGCTGAAGGCAAGCAGGACGGCGCGGGCCTGCTTGGACGGCGCCTTGGCGGTGAAGGCGTAGTGCTCGAGGATGAAGGGGGCGGCATCCTCGGGGATCCCACCTGTCGCGGACCAGCTCGTCACGTCCGCGGGGCAAAAGCCTTGCGCCAGAAGGGATCTAGAGCATGGAAGGGGGTTCTCGTCCGCAGCAGATTTGAGACTGCGTCCGAGTCCGTTATCGTCGATCCCGGCCATGGCGGCCATGCCGCGGACCGAAATACGGAAGGTGCCGTCGCTTTGGAGCTTGAACTGAGAGGCGTCGAAATCGGCCTCCTGCTGGGCTTGACGTTGGATGTCCGTCAAAGGTCCTCCTGGTAGGGGGTACCCAGCGTAACCTCGGTCGTTCGCTGTGCGTGGTATGGCGTGCGACAGTCAGCGCCGGTCGCGGGGACGGCCCAGCGCCCAGCTCATGTAGAGCCCGCCGAGCAGGCCGCCGCAGAGTCCCACGACGAAGACGGTGAGCAGATTCATCGATCAGGCGCTCTGCAGGACACGGCAGGGACCGGCTTGGGCGTCAAGCTCCTGCTGCTCGAGGCGTTCCTGCTCGACCAATTCGTAGTAGTGCCGCACCCTCTGCAGCCACTTGACGCGGTAGTGGGCCAGGTCGTCGCCGTGCAGGTAGAAGCACTGATCGATCTCGGGCGTGGAGACGAGGATCTGCGCGCAATCAACCTGCAGGCCGAGGGTCTCCTTGCTGGCGATGGCATAGGCAGCTAGCTGAGTGCAGCACTTGCGGAACTTGTTCCAGCCGGTGAAGGTGCTGCGGTCCTTGCCCTCGGGGTAATAGCGGGCGTAGGGGCCAGTAGAGGTTTTGAAGTCCGCCAGGATCGTGACGCCATTGCGCACGCCGATCAGATCCGGGCAGCCGGCGTAGCCGTAGTCATGGGACCAGAGGCGCGAGATGCCGTCATCACCGGTGCAGAACTTCCACTGGGGCTGCAGAGGCTTTTCGCTCCAGAGGAAATAGTCATACTTGTCGAGGTGTTGCGCCAGACCGTCCCAAAAGGGGCGAATGTCATCGGGCACATGGGTGGGCAGCCCGCGGATGTAGGCCTCGCAGGCGGCGTGAATCAAGGTGCCGCGCGCAGCTGCGCGCTCCCGCCCGCCTGGGTTGTTGACGTTCCAGTTGTGCAGCGATTTCTGACTGGCCTCGCTGGCGGTTTTGCCGAGGATGGCCGTGACAGACGCGTAGGCCTTATCGGGCTGATCGCCAGTGCGGTAGAAGCGGGTGCCGTTGACGTCGTACCGCGTGGGCTGCATCAACCATCGGCGCCTGTTACTTAATGTAACGAGTGCAACTGTGGCGCCTAATTGTTGCCGTCGAGCCGACCTGTGTGATGCGCCCCAGGCGGCCCATCGATGTCATCGAGGTGGGCGATGGCCTGGACGTTGACAATTGGATTGGGGCCGTAGCCAACGGAGACCTTCCAGCGGCAGCCGTCAGCGTCTACCAGAGAGCAGATGCCTTGATCAAAGCGGGCGGCAATGGCCAGGTCCGTTTTGGCATCCTGGTAGGCGCGCCGGAGGTCCAGGCTTTTGCGCCACAGGCGGTAGAGCTCCAGGGCGCCACTCATGTAGTGCGAACCTCGCTCTGGCGAAGCAGGAGCTGCGCCGCCTGGGTGATCATCTCAAGTTCTTCAGGGTCGATGCGCAGGCGGGCGACACCTTTGCTGCTGTCGATGTCGTCCTGCTCGAGCACCAAGAAAGCACCGGCCCCCTCCGACTCAAGGCGGATGCGGGTGGTGCAGTCAGCCAGTAGGGGATCTTCTCCATGGGGATGCACGGTCACTTCGGTGGCTGTAGTGGAGTAGACGGTCATGCCTCGGCAGGTTCCTCGCTGGCGTGATTCCAGGGATCGTGAATCAGTTCGGTCTGCTCTTCGAGGTAGTCCAGACTGCCCCGCTCACTGCGGTAGGCGCTGAGTTCCTCGATCAGCTGGCGGGCCAGGAGCGTGGCGCCCTTCATCATCTCGGGCAATTCCAGGTCCTGAGCCGCGAGCTTGGCGCCAAGCAGTGGACCCATGACGGCCAGGTAGGCCTGGGTCATGGTGTCGCTCTGGTAGGCCGAGAATGACGCGCCGCCGGAGGTGAAGCCGTTGAGCAGGTAGCCCAGTTCGCGCAGCGAATCGTGCAGCGTGGCCTGCCCTTGCAGTTGCTGCACGAGTAGGCGGTTGGTGGTCTGCAATTCAGCCAGCAGAAGTTTGCTGGTCTCGAACAGCGTCAGGTTCTCAGAGATCGGTGGGGGAGAGGTCATGAAAGATGGTGCCCTGGAAAGAGCGAGCCAGCAGTAAGGCACTGCGCTGAACCCGTGAGACGTGCGGCCAGGCGGCGTGGATGTCATTGACATCAAAGAGCTGGTGCAGGACGCGCACATCAGCCGAAGACGTCGCGGTCTCCAGGGCCTTGATGATTGCTGGGTCAGGCGCGGACGGCAAGGATTGCAGGCTGTGGCTTGCTGTCAATGTACCGATAAAAAGAAAGAACGCCTTGCTGCTGTAAATACTGAAGAGCTTCTTCGTGCTGCCGCTGGTCGTAGTCGCGATGCGGCATGAGGATCTGCAGCTCACCGCGATCGCTACGGGTAAAGGGTGCGACGTGGTGGACCTGTTGGCGGCAATGGGCGACGAGAGAAGCGGGAACTGGGACAGGGGCGTCAAGCATCGTTAGCCTTGGCGTGCAGTACGAAGCCCCGGAATGGCTTTAGCGCACCCGGAGCGAGAGCGTGACAGCGGTCTGGAGCCGACAGTCGGCGATCAGCTGCGGCTCAGGGAGTTCCTGCTGGCCCTAGAAAAAGCCAGTGAAGGTGAACTCAGGGAGCTGTGCGGGATGATGGCACGCCAGCTGATGATTGTCTATCCGGCCACGGTGCGTTATCTGGCGCGGGAGGCAGCGCGCAACCTGGCTGGTGAGTCATGGAGCAGCAGGCGGTCGGAGGAGTTGCTGACGGCATTCCTCGCCGATCAAAGGGAAGAGAAATAGTACAGGCGTACGGACGCACCGAGTACAGGTGCTGCGTATCGACTGATACAGCAGTCGCTGAAGACGGGCAAGGCGCCTATGGCAGAACGGATTATGCAGATTTCGCATTACGTGTTTTGCTAGCGGATCCTCACAGATCGATGCCGTGCCGTGCGGCAATATGCAGCAGTGTGATGCGCCAAGGCAGCAAAAAGCCACCCGCAGCTGCAGGTGGCTGATGACGCGACTGTGGCGAATCGGGCGCTCTACCAACCAGCAGGCATGAGCTCGGCCTTGGCTGTGGCGACCTCGTGGTCAGCGCCTAGCTCGTCGCGGTGGGTGGGCGGCAAGCCCTCCGGTCGCGCCGCCGCTGGCTTGCCAGAGAACGGGTCGCCATTGACGTAGAGGGCAGGCAGCCAGATCGACTCGGCGACATCGCTCCAGCGCTTCTCGTCGGCGCGCGTGGGTGCCTTGAGGGTGGGGGTGAGGGTGTAGCCGGTGTTGGTTTCGGTGCCCTTGCGCTTGAGGGTCATGTAGAAGTTGGCCAGGCCCGAGGGCAGAATCTGGTAATCCTCGAGAGCAAGAACCTCCTCCAGTTGTTCGCGCAAGTCCTTGCGCTGGAACGTGTAGATCAGGAAGTCGTCCTCCTCCTTGGAGAGGCCGACGAAGGACAGGAAGTAGCGAGGCTTGTCCTTTTCGCCGGTGCCATTCTTCTTGCCGTCCCAGGTCAGGCCGATGTCATCGAGGAAGCCCTCGGGGTACTTGGGGAAGCGGCGGGGCTTGCCGTCCATCGTGAAGTAGGACCAGCCGGCGATCACATGGCCGGTGTCGTGCAGTCCGCAGAGTCGGAAGGTCGTGCTCTCGCCGTCCTTGAGTCGCTTGCCGGGCTCGAAGTAGCGGGTCTTCTGGCTGGTGTCAGTGGTGTCGTTGCTGCCGGAGGTGGGGCGGTAGTCGTCGGGAAGGAATCCCATGTGTGGTTAGCTCCAGTGGAAAGGCATGTCATCGGCGCCGCCGGCAAAGTCCTCGTGCGTATAGCCCGAGGCCTTGGTGCCAGCAGCAGGGTTGCGGGTGTTGCCGCTGCCACCGCGGCCGTGAACGCGCAGGGCGCGCACTTTGACCTCGGTGTAGGGTTGCCCCTCGCGGTTGGTGCGTTGCTCGAGGGCGCCGGTCGCGCAGACGAGGCCGCCTTTGGGGGCGCCCTCGAGCTTGTCTTTGGCGTACCCGAAGCCGCGCAGCTTGAACCAGTCGGTTCGTTCCGTCTCGCCGTTCCAGCGGCTGACGGCGCAGCTGCGGGCGACGCTCTTGCCGGACTCAGCTGTTTTGCACTCGCCGGAGAGCCTGCCAACGATCGTCACCTCATTGAGGTATTGATCGGCGGCGGCATCGCAATGCGAGCGCAGGAAGACAACAGCGGTGTTGCCTTGATCGTCAAGGCTGAGATCGCCTGTGACGATCAGAACGCTACCGGGTGATTTGGCAGCAAAGGCCTCGGCGATCGGCCCGTTGTTTTTACTGCGCAGGATCACTTGAATCGGCTCCGATCCAGTGGTCTGTGCAAGGGCTTCTAGGACGTCGTGACCGTCCATAGGAGCAATAACGGGCTGCGCTGCCAAGGCCACAACAAGAGTGGCGGTACTCACGAGGGAGGTATCAAGCGCAAGCCAAGCTAGCCATCGTGCGCGACATGGCAAGCAGGGCTCCCGGCAAACTTCAGGATCCATTCAGGAATGCCGGGCAGGGGCTCTGCGGTCTGCGGCATTAGGAGAATGCAGAGCTCAAGCTTGTCCCCCTGCAGGCGCAATGGACCGCCGTCGAAAGCAGAAATCACAATGGAATCGTTAAGGTGGCTGGCAGCTTTAATCGCTCTCTCTAGCATCGCCGAGCTGTAACGCCCGGCTGTGGCGCTGAGCGTTGGTGTGGCCCCCCAGCGGTCCACGCAGGCCGCCAATGCTTCCGCCAGCGGAGGGAAGGGTGTGATGGCGCGATGAATGTGGAACTCCTTGGCCTCATTGGCGGCCACCTTGCGGTAGGTCGTGACGACGGCGGCGCTGCCGTCAATGCGAATGTCGCGCTCGGCGCTCTTGATCCCACTGCAGGCTGCGAGCAGCTCTTTGCTGGGTAGCAGGTCGAGGCTCTCGTCTCCTTGGCCGCGGTGGTCAAAGCCGATGGCGCTGATGCGGCCCTGGTCGCTGGCGGCAACGAGAACGCCCGGGTTCATGGGCTCGATGTGGATTGCCTGGTAAGGGGCGTAGGTGCCAGTGAAGAGCCCTGCTGCAGCCAGGATGGCGGAATTGAATTGCAGCATCAGGCGGCATTGAGCAGGGCGGTGCCGGCGAGATCGGCGTGTCCGGGAATCCACTGCCAGCGGTAATGCAACCGATTGTTGGCCATGCGCTCGTTAGCAAGAGCGAGTTCTTCAAGGCGCAGCGTGGGCGTCCAGCTGGGGTCGATGGGGCGTCCGGTTTGCAGGTCAATCATCAGGGCTTTGCGATGCTCCATCGGGGAGTCTTTCCGGCCCTTCACGCTAGGGGGGCTGAGAGCTATAGGCAACAGTGCGCATGCCTTGGCGTTCATAGAGTGGTGGATGCCCCGCCGGTGCGTTGTGGATCGTGGAGAACTGGATGCCATGCAACGGGCGTACCGGCGTCGCGCGGAATTGATGCAATCCGGTACGGTGCGGGCGGTGGAGTTATGGCAGGAGCATCGCGGCGTCACCCTGAAGCTGCTCGAGCGCGATGGCAGCCGGAGGGTGGAGTGGATTCCGCGCGATTGTGACGGTCCGGTGCAGGAGTAAGCGATGCCTGTTTGGTTATGGCGATCGATCGTGGGCGTCTCGGGGACGGTGGCGCTGATGGCAATCTTGCAGTGGGCCAGCTGCACGTTTTATGTGATGCCGATGACGTGGCCTTGGTACGCAAAGTACAAGGGCACGGCGGTTGCGGAAAAGGTGGCACTACCGCCGGTGGGTTGCGAAGACATTGGCGCCCGATCCACAGCCGCGCTCATGGCATTGCTGACTACATTGATTTCATTGAGCCGCCAAGCCGAGGATCGCTAATGGAGCCGGTGATAATGGGTATTGGCTGTGAGGTCGACCTTGGCCAATATGAACCGCAATGGAGTGAGGAGCGCGACGGACTGCGGATCAACGCCTACGAGGTTGACGGTCAGCTGATTCTGGATTTTGACTGGGAGCCCGGCGGCACTTGGGATCAGCTCGAAGACCCTGCCGTGTTTGCGCAGTTTGCCAAGAAGACGTTGGAGGCGCTCTGCGGCCATGGCGAGGATGTGGTGGTCGTTGACCTGGACGGTCCTGATGCACCGATTGGGCAAGAAGAAACCCCGGCAGCGGCTGAATGCACGCTGGCCGGGGCAGATGATGGGGACCGCGACCCGAAGAATTGCGGTTGCCCGCTCTGAGCTCAGAAAAAACGAGTCAGGTAGATGGTGACGGCAAGCATGCCGAGCATCCAGGTCAGGCCAAAGATAATCACCGGTGGCATGGCGTCGCCCTCACGCTTCGGGGAGCTCGTTGAGGACGGCGCCAGGGCCAATGACCTCGAGGACTTTCTAGTTGTAAACACGCGCGGCCTCGAGTTCATTGTCGTAGGCGCCGATGTAGTAGCGCTTGCGGTTGTAGGTGAAGGCAACGCGGAAGGGTTTAGCGGGATCGCCATTCTTTTGGACACCGCGGAATCGTGATGTCTTGTTTTTGGGCAGGGGGCGGTTTGCCAGGCTGCGGTAATAGGCATCATCGCAAGGATGCTGTTGAAAGTAGCGATTCACGGTCTGGGCCAACGATGCGTGCGTAGTAAGGTTCAATCCAAGCGCGCCACTGGGTCGAGCTCCAGCAGCGGCCGGTGCGGCTGTTGAGCCGGGCTGTCGGGGAGAGGTGGCCCAGGCGTAGCCCCCTGGTTTCGTGAACCAGAAGAGCGCCATAGGCCAGAATTTCACTGCGATGCAGTCGCAGTTCAACGCACGCGCCGGCGGATGTCGGGTGTGTAGTGGAACTGCTTGCCGTCGTTGTAGGAGAGGCGATAGGAGATGCCATTTGCCGCGGCGGTTTTGATGAGCTCGCGCAGGGTGCTGCCATTGCCGAGTTCAAAGTGCGCGTCCGGGAGCGGTTGGGCTGGGTAGTGGATCAGCATCGTGAAGCCGGGTAGAGGTTTGCTTGGAGTAGCCCGAAAACAGGCCTGCTTTGCGGCGGGCGGCGATGGCGCGGCCGGGTGCAGAACCCTTGGGCTGGCTGCCGTGGACCAGGTGTGCAAAGTGCGACGGCTGCTGGGCGTAGGCAGGCGCATCGGTGAAGTCGATGGCCAGGCCTAGAGCGTAAGCCTCTTCTGGCGTATTGACGACCCTGGCGGTGCGTGGAAAGAGGTCGTCCTCCAGAAGGAAGTCGTAGCGGCCGCCCCAGCTAGCGGTCAGGCGCAGGTTGTCGGGCAGTGCGAGGGGCCAGAGATGATCCAACCAAAGCGGTAGGTTCTTGCTGTAGAGGTAGAACAGCAGGTCGCCGTGGCGGCGGGCCACTTCGATGAGGGCATCCCGCAGCGGGGCGCTGTAGCAATCGCCGGAGGTGAACCAGCGCACCCGTTCGGTGTAGCTGCGGCGTTGCGCGCGCAGGGAGAGATCCAGTAGGTCGACCATGCCGCCAGTGTTTAGCCCCCGCAGCAGGCGCCAGTTGTGGTGGCGTGACTGGCGGACGCTGGGCCTGGTCTCCTCGCTGGCGGAACTGCAGCGAAATAAGGTGTGCGGACCGTCGGTAATGCGGCCGGTCTCGGGGTTCGCCATGGCCAGGCAATGAAGGGCTGCTGGGCAGGTGTGTCCAGCCGGCAGCGCGAAGGTCATGGTGCTAGTTGGCAGCTTGGCGTTGCCGTGTCCGAACTTGAGCAGTTGATCGGAGAGGCTCATGCGGACGCACCCGATGAGCGGTTGGTCATGGCGCGCAGCTGCTCCAATTGCAGTTCGGCGACAGCTGTGGCGCGGGCCAGGCCCAGTTCCAATTCGGCAGCGGCGATGCGCAGGGCGGCCTCTTCGTGAGGCTCGAGGCGGTGAATGCCGGTTTGCTGGTAGTGGTCCAGCAAACCAAGGAGTTCCCAGTAGAGGAACTCCGCTTGTTGCGGACTGAGTTGCAGGCGAATGCTGCTGCGACGCGGGTACATGTGCACAGAGAACAAGTGCACGCAAAAAAGCCGCTCAACCTGACGGCGAGCGGCGTGGAGTCAATGGGGGCGGTTGTGATCCATGGTGCGCTCCAGTAGAAACGCGCAGAGATTAGAGAGGGCCCGCCCCTCGCTATCGGAGCGGGCGATTAGGGCGGTGTAGAGCCAGCCGGGGATAGAGATGGTGACCCGCTGAGTGCCAAGCGGCAGCCTGGGCCTGGGAGAGGTAGAGAGTGACATACCAACAACCAGCAGTAACTGAATGCACTGCTGAAAAGGAACACCACATCAACCCAATCACCGGCTCAACTAAAAGAAGACCTTGGGCAGGCGCTGCTGTTGGCGATGCTCAAGTGCGGTGTCCACTTCGCGTTGGAGGGCGACAAGCCGTGCTGAGGGCTGCTCCTGCAGATTGGCGTAGTGCGCAAGGGCATCGCGCAGCAGGATCAGGTCGTCGCCACTGGCTTCGTTGACGGCGATGGTGCGGAGCATGGTGGGGTCGTGAGATTGAGGAAGGTCTCCAGCCGCCCCTGGCGCCAGCGCTCAAGGCGCAGTACGGCAGTGGTGTCATCGAGGATCAGCTCCGACCCGTCGGGTAGGAGGACTGTGATGCGCTGCTTGGGCAGGAGGTCGATCTGCATGAGTCAGCTGGTGTAGTGGAGGCACTCCGCCGCGAATGCGCCGTTTTCCTGTGCCTCTGGCAGTCCGAATCCGCAGCCGTCATTCCAGTGTCGACAGCGCAGGCAATGCACTTGTGGAATTGTGTCGATATCGGCGTAGAGAATGCGATTGCGGATTTGGGCGACGGTTTTGTGATTGATGCCGTAGCGCTTGGCGAGGGCGTAGTTGGTCTCGCTGGAAGCGCGAATGGCTGTGATCTCCGTGGCGGAGAAGCGGCGCGCCTCGATCGGGTGCCGTGCCAGCTCGGGCAGAACATTGGCGTAGGCCTTGCCGCGCCGTATGGCATTGATGGCTTCACGGGAGACGCCCAGCTGTTCGCTGAGTAAGCGGCTGTTCTCCCGTGAGACCAGGATCAGGCGGATCTCATCGAGGCGCAGCTTGCGGAAGGTCTGGCGACGCCTGGGTAATTCCGGCAGGACGTCGCGATAGGTCCTGCCCATGCGCACGGCGCAGATGGAATCGGGCGAGACGCCCATCAGCGGCGCCAGTTGACTCGGTGGCTGGTTGCTTGTGAGGATCAGACGGATGTGTTCTTCTCGGAGACGCGGAGTTTTTGGCATATGGACTGGGGCAGTGGGTAGCCCTGGCGGTGCAGGTTGGCGTAAATCGAGAACGAGAGAAAACGCAACAGCAGCTGAAGCGGGATCAGCGGAAGCGCTAGCAAAGGCGCTCGATAGGAGAGCAGAAGCACCTGTCTCGAGAGGGTACTGAGGCGATCGAGGCGGCGCTTGGCGGTGAGGAGTGGCTTGAGTCGGAGCACAGTGGGAGGCATGCGTTAGGGGCCGGTGTCCAGGCCATCGGCGTGCCGCAGTGGGCGCGAGTCTGGTCCGTGGGTGGGTTGAGGGATGGTCAGAACGGCGAGCAGGAAAACGGCGAAGACCAGCAGGTCGAGGCCGAGTTCAAGCCGCGTTAACGGTTGATGCCTCCGTGATTTTCTCCAGTACGGGAATCGCCTCGTAGGTCCAGAGGAACCAGGTGCGGAAGGTGACGGGCGCCGGATCGCCCGAGGAGGTAATGGCGGCAAGCTTGCTGACATAGGTGGAGTAGCGATCGATGTCGGCATCGGTGGCGATGCGCTTGGGAAACTGTTCGGGCATGGAAGAGGAGCGAGCGCGGCAATCATGGCGCCTGCCATGGCACGCGCGGTGATTGCAACAAGCCTGTAACAGTGCGCCGATTGTCGTGTCAGTGTCTGATGACTCAGGCGGTGAGTCGATTGGCGAACGATCGCGGGTAGCCCCCGACCCGTTCGGGCTCGGCGTAGCTGATGCCGCGGGCAATCAGCGACACCGCGCCACCGGTGATGTTGTAGTCCTTGGCGATGCTCTCCAGCGTCTCGCCATTCCGCCGCCTGCGGCGGATGGCGCTGACCTGCTCGTCTGAAAGAAAGCCGCTGTGGCGACCACAGCGAATTGGGTCCTGCTCCCGCGGCGGGCGCCGGCGGATGCGACGCAGGACCTCAGTCAGGCCGTAGGGGTTGACGTCCACGATCGAGCCGATGGCGTCATAGGTGTAGCCCTGGCAGCGGAGGTCCCAGATGCGGTCTTCGCGTTGGACGGAGATGCGACGGCGCATGGCAGCGTTCAGGGCTCGGAGGGGACGGAGGCGTTGAGGTAGGCCGTCACGGCCTGACGCTCCAGCTGTAGCGATGCGAGCAGCTCGTCAGAGATCAGCATGTGACTGCGGAACTCTTCGAGGCTGAAGCGTTTGCCTTGCAGAGCGCCGTGCTGCAGGTCGTGAGCTCGGGCCTGGTAGAAGGCCATGGTTAGACCCGAAAGCAGCTCCTCGAGGGCGTGCAGGCTGGTGCGCAAGGCGACGAGATTGCGGCGAAGCAGGGCGCCACAGGACTTCTGCTCGCTGCCAGTGAGACCCTCGAAAGGCTCTTCTTCCAAGGCCAGGCGCTCCAGCTGATCCTCGAAGTGTGATTCCACTTCGGTGAGCAGGTGCATGCCAGCGCACAGCATTTGCACGATGTTGGTGCCGGTGCTGGAGCGTGCGATGACCTGGGAGATCACGAACTGCAGGTCGCAGGGTGCGCCCATCGAGCCGCCGAGGTTGAGCTCAGGGACGAGCTCGCTCTCGGGTAAGTTGGCGCCCCGGCTCAGGAAGGAGCGCAGTGCCTCGGAGGAGACGGAGTCAGGGACTGAAGAGTTGCTCACAGGAATTGAGGTTCATGACCAAGGGCGCGGCGGAGGTGGTTGACGGCGATCTCCAGGGAATCGCGATCGCCCTCGATGGCTTTGGCGTCAATGCGTCGCCAGCGGATCTCAGGGTCGTAGTGGTCGCCAGCGTCAAGGAAGAGTTCCATGAAATTGGCGGTGCGACCGGACTTGCCACCGGTGCCGCGCTTTGCCAACAGTTTGCCTGCCGTGGCGCTCAAGTCAATGCAAGCGGATGCCTGGAGCATGGCGCCCAGCAGGCTGCGCACATGCCATTGGGTTGGATTGGAATAGCAAGGCAGGTTAAGGGAGAGCAGTAGCAGGGGCACGGGAGACTGCAGGGTGAGTTCGAGGTAGTCGCGACCTGCGCGTTGAGCGATGGCTGCACCGAGCAGTTGGACGTAGATCAGGCCGTCGTCTGCGGCAAGGACGCGCTTGGGTTTAGCGGCTGTCTCGCCGTATTCGTAGAGCTCGCCGATCTGATTGATGCCGTACAGGCGGCGCTCAAGGCTGGGCGGTCGTTTGCAGATGCAGGGGTCATCGGTTTCGGCGGGCAGGTTGATAGCAGATGTGGGCTGGGGAACGAGAGCGCTCATGCGAAAAACAGATGCGTGAATGCACCGCTGATGCAGTGCATGAAAAGCCCAGACCAGAGCGGCCTGGGCGGATTGAATAGACTGACCAGGCGAGCATGGCGCCTGATTGATGGAGATACTGAAGGCCATGGGCCCTGGCCTGATGGTGGTTCCTGAGTCAGATGCCCAGGAATCCCTGCAGCCGCAGGAGGCCCCATCGCCGGATTTGCGCCGCCTAATTGAGCAGCTGATCCTGCTGGCCTCGATGCTGAAGGAGCTTGAGACCCAGAGCCATCTGGTGCATCTCAACTACGAGGGCGAGAACTTCTTGGCGGTGCATGCGTTCCTGAAGGATCGCTATGGGGAGCACCTCGAGCAGTTCGACCGCGTCGCGGAGTTGGTGCGCTCGATGGATTACTGGATGCCGCTGTGCAGCTGCGGACTCAAGGATGCGCTGGCGGGGTTCCAGCACATCTGCAGCCATGACGGCCGCGAGATGCTGGTGACGTACTACAGCAACCTTGAGGCCATGGGGTATCTGGCCAAGCGGATTGAACCGCTGGCGCAGGAAGCGGGTGCACCGGATGTCGCCAATGCGATGGCGGATCTGGTGGGTGCGGCCTTCAAGGCCAGTTGGTTCGTTAAGGCAACCCTGCGCGACTGCTGAAGCGCGCAATCACTCGGTGATCTCCAGGTTCAGGGTGTCCTGCAGGAAGTCGACAGCGTCGTGCAGGTGCTGGAAGTCGGGGCCGAACTGCACTAAGTCGCCTTCTAGGTCGATGATTTGGTAGATCGTGGGTGCCGCCTCGCTTGGGTCAATGCGCAGGCCAATGCGCGCGAGGCGCTGATTGATGGGATCCAGCATGGGAGAGATGGACGTGATGGTCATTTCGGTGCAAGGACGCCAGCTACCGTCACCGGGAATGGGCTCGGTGCCGTAGGTCCAGGTGTCGTAGTCGTTGTCGTTGCGTGGGTCTCGCATCAGGGCTCAGAGGTCAACGCGGCCGGCGTCGTGCTGCCAGTAGCTGGCGACAAAGCCGTCGTAGCCCGGGTGTTCCGGCAAGGGGCGCCCCTTGGCCTGCCACTGTCGTGCGTCGGTGCCGTCGGGCGCGACCCAGTGACCGTCTTCTACGGTCCAGCCGCGCTGCCAGCGGATGGTGGCGATCTGGTCGCCTTTGGTTAGGACTTCGGACATGACGATTGAGGTCAGATGAATTGGAGAAGGCGGACGCCGCGGTAGATGCCGTGATCGGCGAGCTTGTGGTCGGCGACGAGGGCGGCAATGGCCTGCTCCTCCCGGCGATCCTTGACTGAGGCGCTGAGCACGCGCACCCAGCCGCCGGTGAGGAGGTCTTCCATGCCGCTCTCGAACCGGGTGAGGCGGCGGACCGGCGCGTCGTTGCGCTCGTAGGTCAGGCTGTAGCCATCGAGGTCGTGGTCGCCTTCTGCGATGGCCATGTCGACCATCAGTCGTCCGATGGCGACGGGGTCTTCTGCGGCGCGGGTGACGGTTTCGCCGCTGACGGTCATCGAGGTCAGCGGATCAGCGCCGCTGACAATGAAGCTGGCAATGGGCTTGTCTCTGCTGTCAGTCATCGGTGTCAGGTTCAGGTGTGTCGTCGTCATCGCGTGGGATGCCGTACTTGAAGCGCAGGATCTGGCGGAGTTCCTGGTAGTCCTCCGTCCAGGGGGCCTGATCGGGGTAGAGGTAGGGATGGTTCACGTCGCAGTAGGCGTTGGGCAGCAGGCCGCCCGCTTGATGGCGGCGATGGTGTTGCGCTCGCTGCGCACGGAGCGCTTGCGCCCGAAGGAGCAGATGGTGTGGCCGCCGGTTGGGTGGCTGAGGTGCCAGTGGCGCCGGCCCGGCTTGATGGAGAAGCCGAGCTCGAGCGCCAGACGAAGGCAAGGGTCCTTGCGGAAGAGAGGAGAGAGGTTGGCCATCAGAAAGACATGGCCTTTTCGTCGTCTTCGCTCAGGGCGACACCGCGGCTCTTGAGCCAGGGGATGAGCGCGGTGGTGGCGAGCTTCTGGGCCTCCATGGCGCGCGGCTTCTCGGCGGTGCCGATGCGGCGGCAGGCGTAGTTGAAGGCGCTGCAGGCCTGATCGAGGATGGTGAGCAGCTCGAGGTCGAGGTTGTGCTCGGCAGCGCGGGCGGCGGCATCGGCGCGGCGCTGCGCCTTGGGCGAGAAGGCCCGGCCTGGCACGGGATTGGGCTTCACGTTTTCGGCGACCGCGGCGACGACGGCGGCGTCGGCGGGTGCGAGGGCAGTGAGAGCGTCAGGATCGGACCAGCCGTTCTCTCCAGGAGGGAGCGAAAGTTCGCTGCCGTTTGGCTGCTCAAAGTCGAGCGCCAGGACCGTGGCGTTGAGGGCGGTGTCGAAGGACGTGTGCTCGTCGTCGATGACGTCGCCTTTCTTGACGTGCTTGGCGAGGTAGCTGGGGAAGATGGCGTAGCACTCACCGCCGTTTTTGGCGGGCTTGCCGTAGTAGACGCCGTGGTAGTTGGGGTTACGGCTGCTTGGTTTTGGGTCGCTGGTGATGAAGTAGGTAGCCATTGGATGCGGTAGTGAAAGAAACGGAGAACGTCGACCAGGAACTGCGCCGTCTCGGGATCCAGCAGGAGAGCAGGGCCGAGACGGCGATAAAGGTCGGGGGGATCACAGAACTCGCGGAGCAGGAGGACGGCGCGCTTGCTGTTGGGTGTGAGCAGGTGAGATCCGAAGGGCGAGGCTGCGTGCCAGAAGTCAGCAGCCATGGCGCTGGAAGAAGCGCCCGCCCGGCCCGTAGTCGGCCCAGAGTTCGGGCCAGGCCTCGTAGATACGCCGGGTATTGCTGCCGTCGGCACGGGAGAGGGCAACGGCCAAGCCTTGGCAGAACCCCCCGCCATAGGTAGCGAGGGCATCGCAGATGTAACCGCGGTTATCGCGGAAGGTCTCGAAGGTCATTTGATCGACCAGCTGGTGTTGGTTTGCAGGGAGGCGCCAGGTACGGCGGCACCGGAGGCGATGGCGGCTTTGATATCAGCCTTGGAGGGCGGCATCTCGCGGCGCGGTAGGGGTTGCTTGCGGAAGTCCTCGGGGATCAGGTCCTCGTCCTCGATCAGGACGAAAGTGGACTTGCGGCTGCGGATCTCGTGGGTGGGTAGCGAGAACTTGGTGGCGCCGGGGTTGAGCTTGGTGAGGACGTTGATCAGGTAGGAGGTGAGGCTTTCGGCGCGTCGCGCGTCGGCAGCGGCCAGGGCTGCCAGGCGCTCGGATTCCGTCTTGCGGAACTGGGCGACGGCGCGCAGGTGATCGATGTAGCCGGCGACGCGGTCGGCCTTATCAAGCAGCAGGCCGCGCGAATGCTCGGCGGCCACAAGGAATTGCTCGATCAGGGCGACGGCGGTCTCGCGCTCGGCCGGGTCATCGGACTCGAGCAGCTCGGCGGCCAGGGCGATCTCGCCGTCGATGTCCTGCACCTGGATGGCCAGGGCGTAGAGCGACGAGGCGCCTTGGCCTCTGGGGTCAGAAGAGGCCGTTGAGGCTGAACTCTGGGCAGAGGAGGTCCGGGCATGTGGTGGTGGCACCGGCGCGGAGCTGGTTGAGGTAGGCGTTGCGGTCGTACTGGCTGGTGAAGGTGCAGCACCAGCAGAGACAGGTGCGGAGGTCATAGATGTGGAGCGTGAAACGTGGTGAATGGACGCCGCGGCGCACGAGATAGCGATTGCCTTGCGGTCTCGAGCTGGCGGTCAAAGGACGCCAGTTGCCGAGTGAGGGCTCGGACGGACTGGCGATCGCCAGGGCTGGAGGGGCCGCGGCGGAGGTCGTCGTGAGCGGAGGCAAGGAGTTCGGCCGTGGCATTGCGGAGGCGGACCAGCGGGCCCAGGCGCTGATCGAGGTCATCGGTCATGGCGCGTGATGTAGCTGGCGTATTGTGGCGAGTCTGGGCCAAAAAGAAAGCCCTGGCACACAGAACGTATGCCAGGGCCGGATGGTGGGGCTGGGTACGGTTACGGCTTGGTTGCCCTGAAGCGGCGGTCGAGAGGGCTGAGAGCTTGCTCGGTTGTGTAACCACGCTTGAGGCGGCATGACACAGTCGAAAGACTGAGCCCGAGCTCGCGGCACCAAGCGGACAGGGTTTGCGCCCTGCCGTTATGTGTGAGCCGCAAGGCCCGGCCGTGTCTGGAGGCGACCGTCTTGACGGGTGTCGCGAAGGCCGCCTCGATGCTCCAGCCCCTGCGTAATCGACCGCGCACGGTTGAGTAGTGCAAGCCGAGCTGGGCGCACCATTCGGCCATGGACTTGGTCTGGCCGAGGTAGGTCAGCCGGCGGTTCGTGCCCTTGTTGTTGGCTTGCTCTATGCCGTCAGCCCAGACGCAGTTGTCCGGGCTGTAGGGGAGATCGCGGTTCAGGCGCTCCAACGTGCAGCCGCTGGGGCGTGGCCCCATGTCTGCAAAGAAGGCATCAAATGAATTCCAGCGCTCGCAGATGCCAATGCCTCGTCCCCCGTAGAGGGGGTAGCGATCGGCTTTGGGATCATTGCAGCGCTGGCGCATTGCCTGCCAGCTTGTGTACGTCGGAGTGGGTCGCCTGGGCTCGCCTGCGAGCCAACGCCTGGGGTCACGGACTCTTGCCATGGCGCGCGTGCGGTTTAGACGGCAGAAGCGGATAGCTCGGCGGTCGCGGACTCCGCGGCTTGGAGTCCCTCCTTGCAGACCTTCTCGTAGACGGCGCGCGTGTAGACCTCCTTAGCGGAGATGACGTAGGTGCCGGTTGGGGTCTGGACGATCTTGCCGAAGTAGAGGGTGCCGCTATCGGGGCATTCGAATGTATCCGAAGCCAGGTCCTTGCCGACGGCGTCGATCAGGTGATCGGACTTGAAGCCGGCGTTGATGGCGGTCTCACGGCGGGCCATGCCGCCGTTGCGATTGGTGACCCAGGCCAGTTCGGCGTGGGTCCAGTTGCTGCCCGAGTACAGGCGAGCGGAGATGGGGCCGAGGTTGAGTTGCATGGTGAAAGAACAGAACAACGAAGCAGGCCCTGACCATGCACTGCTGCATGGGGGCGAAAAAAGAGCCAACTAGAATGAGTGCAACGCAGTACGAATTGTTCCGCGATGTTTGGCGGTATTGCCAGCCTGGATGAGAGGATCCGGGGCTACATGGCCCAGCAAGCTGATGCGCAGCTGGCCGCACGTCGCAAGGCGGTGATGGCTGACATCAGCAGCCAGGCCAAGGCATCCCCGGCCAAGGCCGCCCAGCGAGTGGGCGCCCGCTATGGGGTTTCCGAGGGTGGGCTGTCTGATCTGGAGGGCATGCTGCGCGGTCAGCCGGGTGCGGCGTCCAAGGAGGTCTTTGCATCCGGCGGTGCGCAGCAGTTGCTGCGGGAGACCGCCGATCACGAAGCAGCGCAGAATCCGCTGTACAACCTGCAGCGCATGTTGTCGGGGACTGGTGCTGCGAATCGCGCCGGCCAGGTGGGCTTCTATGGCGCCGCGGCGGGCGGCACTGCTGCCGGTCTGACCACTGCCGGCCAGGGCTTGGTGGCCCTGATGGCTTACCTGCAGCAAGGTCAGCAGACTTCAGCCGAGCGCGATAACGAGCTCGTCTGAGGTGGAGATCCCGGCGCGCTGGGAATGTGCGCTGTGGCTGCGCGTCAAGGCTGCCCTGGAGGCAGCGGGAAAGACGCGCACCAGTTACTACCGCATGGCGGATGAAGCGGTCCGCCTCTGCAAGCTGAAGCGCTATGGATAACGACTTCCCCGTGCAGATGGCGGGTGAGCGACTGGGATTTGAGCCGATGCAGATCCGCGCTGGGCTGAGCAATGGATCGCTCAACGGGCTGCGGCTGTCATCGGCGATCGGATCGCTGTGGCCCCAGGGGCTGATGGGCAATCCGATGGCGCCGGAGAACAGTGAGCCGGGCTACAGCGCCAGGGGTGGCGTGCAGCCCGAGGTGGCCTACGGCGCCTAACCGCAGGGGCGGTTGCGGGCATCGACGACGTCGAGAAACTGTTCGTCGGTGAGATCATCGAGGCAGGTATTGATGGAGGCAATCTCGCCGCTGGGTAGGGCGCGGTAGTAGATGCCACCGTGCTCGTCAGGGCGGAGCTTGCTGCAGTAGTAGGCGACTTGGATGCCGAAGCTTTTGATAAGGAACTTGCGTTCTGCGAGCTTCTCGATCAGGTACTCGAAGCTGGGGTAGCAGAAGTATTCGTCGCCGCTGGCAAGGTAGAGCGAGCCGTTGCCGAGCATCTCGGTATCGAGGTTGCCGGCTGAGAAATCGTCGAACTCCTCTGGGCGGTCATCTTGCTCAAGGATGCCCTGGAGTTCGCAGTTGATCAGAACAGCGGCTTCGGCCCCGCCTGGGGCAAAGCAGTCGGCGGGGACGATGGTGGCGCCGGATTCGTAGTTGTTAGCCATTGTCGGTGTCGCCTGGGTTGTAGACGGAGGGTCGATAGGTGTCGACAAGCCACTGGATGGAAGTGCCGTAGCGTTCGCCTAGCTCGCTGCGATCGGAGTCGGTGCCGTGGACGAAGTCCACGAGCTCTTGATCATCGAGCTTGCGAAAGTCCATCAGGTATGCAGAGGAGGACCTGAAGAAGGTGCCGGAGTCGGTGTCGACGACGTAGAGGTGGTCGATGTTCATGGCAGCGGGAGTTTGGGGGTGTTGGCTTCGTCCGGGTCTTGGAAGTAGGCGTTGCCCTGGCCATCAAGGACAACCCCGAAGCTGGTGCCCGGGGTGTCCTTGAGTTCGGCGTTGACGCGGGCGAGGAGTTGCAGCAGCGCGTCGCGCTGGGGATCGGCGTGATCGGTGCTCATTGCACCTCCTCCCGCTGGGTGCGTGCGTCCGAGAAGGCGGTGATGATGTCAGCGCTGGCGCCAGCGCCGTAGAGGGCGAGGATGATCTCGCGCAGGCGCTGGCGCACCAGGTCATCGAGGTAGCGGTTGTTGCCGGTCTCGAGGACCTGATACGCGCGGCGTTGGATCAGGGTCTTGAAGGTCTCGCTCTCGAGGTAGCTGCGGATCTGGGATTCGACGCTCTCGCGCTGGCACTGATCGAGGCGGCGGGCAATGGCGTACACCAGGGTGTTGGCACCGGCAATGTCAGTGCCGTGGCGATCAATGAGATCGGCCAGTTCTAAGGACACCCGGTAGGCGGTGTCGCTGCGCAGGTCGGGGTCGTTGACGATGCGATCGCTGATCCGGCGCAGGTGGTCATCGGTGAGATCGATGGCCTCGAGTTGCGCCTTGGCTTGCTCCAGCAGAGCGGAGAAGGCGGCGTGCAGCGATTCGAGCTGCAGCAGGACGTCGTGGACTTTGGTGGTGTCGGTGGCGGTCTTGAACATGGGGATCACGCGGCGGAGAGTTGGTAGGTGCGGCCGTTGAAGAACAGGGTCGACGCCTCGGGCGGCAGGGTGTCGTCGAGCAGGTTCTGCACCAGGGTCAAGGTGAGTGCAGCCGCCAGGGCATTGGCGGAGATCAGCTGCGGGGAGCTGATCTGCTCGAGCATGCAGCCGCCCTCGCGGGGGATGGCGTCCTGGGGGTGCTCGATGTTGGGAAAGGCGAGCTTGGGGTTGACGCCGTAGGTGCGCCCGCCGATGCGGCCGTACCAGAGGACGTTGCCCTTGATGGCAGCGTTGGGGTCATCAGCGCCGGCATTGCCGGGCGTGATGAACAGCCAGTTGCGCTGCGGCGGGGCGGCCTCGAGGGCATCGAGGCACATGCGGCGGGTGGCGTCGTTGTCGACGGCAGCGACCCAGAGGGTGGTACCGGAGGCTTGATCGAGCAGGCGCTGGAAGCGGCGCTGATCGAGGTAGCGGCAGTTGGCCTGGACGTTCAGCCCCTGCTGGGCGCAGAGCTGCTGCACCCAGGTGGCCTTGGGTTGCTCGAGAGCCTCGGAGCTGCAGGGTTGGCGGACGGCGTTGTGGGGCTCAAAGCTGTCGCCGTCGTGGATGGTCAGATCGGCGTTGGCCTGTGGGTGATAGGTGAGCAGGCGCGAGAGGAGAGGAATCAGGTGGCCGCCAGTGCCGCCGGCGCCGATGACGTGGGTGGAGTGGATGCGCATAAATCTGTGGGGAGTTGCAGTTGGCCGATCAGCAGGCCGTTGAGGGGTTGATTGGTGTCGGGATCCATGGCCGCCAGCCAGCGGGTGCCGTCGGGGAGCGGTGGCGAGAGCCAGCAGCCAAGGGTGTCGCCGTTGGGCAGGGGTACGGCGGGATGCCAGGTGGCAAGTACGGCAGCGACGCCGTTAACGATCTGGGCGCCCGGTGCGGTACCCAGCAGCAGGAAGGCCTGCGGCGTTGATGAGCTGGCGATCAGCAGGGCGTGCTCGCCGCCGGTGGGCTCAAACAGGGCGCCGCTGATGGGCTGAATGCCATGGAGCGGATCGGAGAAGACGGCTTGCTCGAGGAGCTCGAGGTTGTAGGTGTAGCCGCTCAGGCTGAGCAGGTCGTTGTTGGATGGTGTGCGGGCGTAGGTGGCGGCAGCGTCGGCGAGGTTGACGGGCGTGGCGGTGCCGTAGCCCCAGCAGATCTCGCCGCCGGCTTCGTCGTAGGCATTGAGCGAGCGCAGGGAGCCGGTGGCAAGCCAGGTGCCCTGGTGCTTGTCAATGCGCTGCAGGGCGACGCCGTAGAAGTTGCCGTAGCCGCGTGCGCTGGAGGCGGGTTGCAGGGAGCGGGGGTTGAGGCGCGTGGTGAAGCGGGTGTCGCTGTAGGTGATGGGTTCACCTGCCGCGGCGTCGGAGTCGTCGATTTCGTAATGGTCGAAGTCATGGCCACTGAGGCAGGGCCACTCGACCTCATCGATGCTGTCGGCGTAACAGGGGCAGGGGGATTTGATGCGCAGGGTGCGCTGGGCGATCTGGACCTCTTCCTCCTGGTAGGAGATGTCGAGAGTCAGGTCGCCGACGTGGATGTCGTCGACATCGAAGTAGAAGTAGCAGCCGTGGCAGTTCTCCTCTTTGAACGCCTCCTCGCGCTCGTCGTCAGAGGAGCGGACTTCGCTGGTGCCTTCGGCCCAGTCCGTGCCCAGCCAGGCGCTGATCTCCAGCCACTGGCTGGGGTCTTCCGGAGGGGTGCCCTGCAGCCGGGCGAGCAGGGTGTCCGCCGGCAGGGGGTGGATGTGGATGCGCGGGGCATCGGTGATCTGGAAGTAGCTCATCAGGTGTCGAGGCAGGTGAGCAGGGTGCGATCGGAGATCACGTCATGGATCTGCCAGTTGAGTTCGTCGAGCTTGCGGACCACTGCTGGGCTGAGCTTGTCCTGCAGCTCGTAGAGGGCGTCGGCGATCGTGGCGAGCAGGATCTCGGCGTCCTCGCCGGCGGGCTCGGCGTCTTGCTGGCGGGAGGATCGCCGCGGCGGCTGGGACCAGCTGTCGGACCAGAAGAAGGGGTCCTCGCTGTCGCCGCCCTGGTATTGGTTGATGGTGCGCCAGCTGGGGAAGCCGGATGCCTTGCCCCAGCTCACGGCGCCAGCGGTGGCGCGTGGTTGCTCGATGGCGACCATGGCGCGGGCGTCGGGGTGGAAGCTGACGCCCTCGATCGGCGTGGTGTCGATGAGGGCGTCGTGCTCGATCAGGAAGCGGCGGTGGTTGGCGGTGATGGAGGCGGCGAGGGTGTAGTTGCGTTTGGTCAGGTCGATGGCGCCGACGACGATGTGCAGGCCGGGGTCGCCCAGCTCGTACTTGTCGTCGGTGCCGGAGAAGAAGGCCGCCATCGTGTTGTGGCTGTGGCTGGAGCCGCAGGGGATCCAGCCGGTAGGCGGGTACTGCTCGATGACCTCGCCGGTGGCGATGTCGACGGATTGATCGAAGGACTTGACCCGCACCGAGGCGGCGGAGACCTCCTGGCGGGGGACCAGGATTCGCCAGCGAGAGCGGTCGTCCTCGTGGCGCAGCAGTCTGCAGCTGACCTCGAGGTTGGCGCTGCTGGCCTGGGTCATCGCAAAGCAGAGCTGGATCCAGCGCTGCCAGAGATCGGCGGGGATCTTGGCGATGTCCGTGCGCAGCTCAAAGCCCTTGAGCTGCTCCTCGGTGATGGTGACGTTGGCGTCGGAGTCGGCGGCGGGGCGCAGGAAGGTACCCCAGCTGTTGGTCGCCAGCTCCCAGCAGCCGTCGTGGGCGGTACGCAGGAGGGTCATGGTGGTGATGTGAAAGAACAGGGCCCCGCCGAAGCGAGGCCTAGGGAGGGGTGCGGCGCTCAGCCCTTGGATTCGGAGCTGACGGCGCCGCGGTAGACCATGCCGACCTCCGGGGTGGAGGCGCCTTCGACGATGCGACCGGCGCAGATGTAGCGGGAGATGCGGCTGGTGTCGCCGAGGGCGGAGGCAAAGCGGGTGAACAGCTGCTCGATCGTCAGGCCCTTGGCTTCGGCGGCGGTGACGGTGACGATCTCCTCGTTGAGGGCGAGCTGGATGATCTCCGGGGTGGAGCCGGAGGTGGCGGTGGTGCTGTTGCCGAGGTTGAAGTTGAAGAGTCCCATGGTGATGCGTGAAAGAACGTGGAGTGGGTTGGTTTGCGCGCTGCAGGTTGCAGTCCGCGCGGGTTTTAGCACGCTGGGGCTGGCATGCAATAGAGCTGTGCCAGCTGGTAGTCGTGCATGGCTTCGAGCACCTCGATCTGGGAGGGGTCCAGCTCGGCGGGCTCGTCCTCGTCGGAGGAGACCAGGACGCTGCCCGGGAAGAGTTGCTCCAGCAGGAGGCCGATCGGCTCGAGTTGGTCGGGGGTACCGCGCACCGAGAGGCGGATTTGCCGGTCGGGGCGGTATTGCGTGAGAACCATGGCGGGCGTGTGGGCGGTGAGTGGTGAGCAGGTGGCGCGGGGCTCAGGCGGCTGCGAACCCGGCGCGCTTGCTGGTGCGCGTGCGGGACTTGCGCGGCGCGGCGGGGGCGTGGATCTCGACTCGCTCGGCCGGCGCGCTGGAGTGCTCGGGGCGAGCGGGGCGCGCGGCGCGGGTGAGACAAGCGGGAGACTCACTGGACACAGCCGGAGACTGAGGGGCCGTCTCGAGGAGCCCCGGGAAGGCGCGCTCAATCGCGGGGCGGATGAGGCGCTGCCAGCTGACGACCGCGATGGCGATCGTCCAGGCGAGGGTTGTGATCAAGGTGTTGCGCATAGCGGTAACGGGGGCGAAGGACAGGGGCGCCCAGATGCACTGCTGCAAGGGCGCACGCAAAAAGCCCCCACCCGCTGGCGCGAGTGAGGGCTGGCGTGCTGAGCTGCTACTCGGCGAAGTTAACGAGGAGTGGTGGGTGCAGTCAGTAGCTGGGTATTGAGCTCGCGCCAAAGAGAGCCGAGCGTGGTGTCGTGTTGACGGGCGCGGCTAGTGGCCAGGACGTCGCAGAGGGCGCGGGCCTGGTCGGGAGTCAAGGTGAGCCGGATGTCCATGGCAGAAGCGCTGGGCGGTAAAAAAGCCCCACCCGCCGGAGCGTGTGGGGCGTGGTGGCTCAGAAGGGGACTTCCTCGCTGGTGGGTTCGGCGCTGAAGGGCGCCGGGGTGGCGGGAGGTTCGCCGGCCGGAGCGAAGTTCAGCACTTCGATGCGCTGGGGGCGGAGCTGGCGGCGGTGAGCAACGGGGTAGCCGCGCTCGTTGCGGGTGATCTCGCCGTAGGTGGGCCAGTAGCCACTGATCGCGACCCTGGCCCACTCGGTGTTGCGGGCGATATTGAGGATCTCGGATGCAATCGGCACGCCGTTGTCGGCGGCGATGATCGCGTCGATCGGTAGGTCGACCTTGATCTCCTGCTCACCGCGCCGCTC
>Ga0070749_10000098_pt1 | contig 46369 bp, 62 predicted proteins | sample VirMetDEL_Nov_18_FD_75180 | JGI IMG/M metagenome (GOLD analysis project Ga0070749, IMG submission 75180) | Aqueous microbial communities from the Delaware River and Bay under freshwater to marine salinity gradient to study organic matter... | ecosystem: Environmental > Aquatic > Marine >...
ATACCTTCTTTGGTTATGCCACGCTCACGGCAGACTCTCAGAACGATGTTGATCTTTTCTCCGCAGATGGTAGTGCTGCACAATCTGGCGCGTTCCATAATAAGCTTATAATAAAAGGCGGTTCTAGCCAAACCAGAGACCTGCAACTTTACCAGCAAGATAGTGGTTATGCTTGGTTAGATACATCATGGACAGGCAATAGTCTAAATATAAGCTCTAACTTCACTGCGCTAAATGTTAATACTCCTTTAAATGTAACTGGCACAGGCTCCGCCACAACAGACTTCCGCGCCCCGATTTTCTATGACTCAGACAATACTGCTTATTATGTAAACCTAGCTAGTGACCCCTCCATCAAAACAGCAGGTTCTGTACATATAGGGAATGTTATTGGTTCAAGAGCTTCATCACTTAGTGTAGTAAGTGGCAGTAATAATTCCCCGATAGCAGCAAAAACAAACTCGTACAGCACGGTGTTTGCTGTTTTGCCTTGGTCAAATAGCACAACATATATATCTAGCGGTATCTATTATGATGATTCTGTTTGGGTACATGCTTCAGATACTGCATATAATGCGTTGTTTTCTATTTCAGGAAGTGACGGCGCAAAATGGTATGCGTCTAATAATTCTACTGGTTCTTGGAACGTAGCAAGCGGCGCACCACTTTGGGATAATACAGGAACTTGGAAAAGTCAAGATACTATCTCAGGGTCAAATGATGTCCGCGCACCAATCTTCTACGACTCAGATAACACTGCTTATTATACCAATCCGGCAAGTACAAGTAATCTTAACGGTTTGACTGTAGCTAGCACAATAACAGGATCTATATCAGGAAATGCAGCTACAGCAACAAAGCTACAAACTGCAAGAACAATTGCTTTAAGTGGTGATGTAACTGGCTCTGTATCTTTTGACGGATCTGCTAACGCAACTATTGCCACGACTGCAAACGTAGGCGGTGGTACTGCATTTTCTGCATTTTAAAATTTATTAGGAATCCGATATGCCTACTATTTCATATTCAAGAGGATCTACCTCATTAACCGCTTCCTCTAGCACTACTGCTATGAATGTTGCAACTATTGCAACAGCTCCAAGCTCAGGCCCAAGTAAATGTATAATAACTGATTTTTCAATGCGTACTACAACTAATCAGGGAAAATGGCATTATCAATTAAGCTGTAGATCTAACGGAGGTACTAACATAGGAACTCCAATAATTGATCTTGCCTATATAACACCCTCGTCAGTAAAAGGTGTTTCTCCGCACCTTGGTGTAATGCAAGGAAATAAAAATACTGCTACCTCAACAACTGCAAGTTATTATATGCCGCCTGTAAGCCTTTATGAGGGTGCTACTTTCTATGATGCTGCGAGCAATGCAAGCGATATAATTTCTTCTCTAACAAGGTTAACCTATGGTGAAGTATCTAGAGAATTTTATGTTTGCCCTAGTGATACTCTTGTTTTTGGAGCTTATGAAGGTAATGCTCAAACTATATATGTATATTATTCTTTCATTTGGATTACGGAGTAAAAGATGCTGTATATAATTTACAACAACAAAACAGGCAAAATATTATCTGTAAATAATACTTCTGATGAATTGCGATTAACTGATGGTTTTTATTTAACATTTCAAGAAAGTAATAATTTAACAAAAGATGAAATATCTGTCCTAACTTCTGAAGATATAGCATTTGAATATGCAAGCGAGCCTAGTAACAAAGTAGATTTATCAACCATGAGAGTTGTTAATAATCCTGACTATGTTCCTCCTGAGCCATATATTGAAGAAGAAACTGAAACTCCTGTTACAGATATAAATAATTAATCTGGATAAAGTGGTTGCAGAAAAACGAGCGTTTATGAATATTGCAAGACAGTATCTTGCATCGACTGAGGAAGCGTAAAGATGGCTTCCCACATAACGTGGTGTGGCCGACTAAACCATAACCAACGAAGGTATATCAAATGACATCAGAAAATAAAGCGTCAAAGATTACCATTGACGATGTTGAACATGACATTGAGTCAATGACCGATCAACAGAAAGCAATGATTAACCACATTGCAGACCTAGACCGCAAGATGGGTACTACTCAGTTCAATCTTGACCAGTTGGCGGTAGGAAAGCAGGCTTTTGTAAACATGTTGAAAGAGTCGCTTACATCGACTGAGGAAGCGTAAAGATGGCTATCACATACACTTGGGCAGTCACAGATATGAAAGCCCGAAATGAAACTATCGACGGTGTCACCTACGACAATACCGTAATTCAAACTTACTGGACTAAAACCGGTACTGATGAGAACGGCAACACCGGCATGTTTGCCGGGGCAACCCCATTCCAGTACAACCCAGAGTCTTCAACTTTTATTCCTTTTGCGGAGTTGACTGAAGAGATTGTTCTGGGCTGGATTCAGGCCGTGGTTGTTGGCTCCTATGAAGAGCATGTGAATGAGCAGATTCAGAAAGAAATAGACGAAAAAATAAATCCAGTTGTTGATCCGGGTTTGCCTTGGGCTAATTAATAATTAAAACGGGTGGAAACTTGAAGGTGGAGCTCTCGAGATTAATAATGGTAAGATTATACTTTGTGCAAATGAAAAAGGATCTATAACAATGTTTCCAAGTTATATGCTTCATCGTGTAACTCCTATTACTTCTGGAGAAAGATGGGCAATGGTAATTTGGGTTCATGGATCTGATCGCTTTAAATAAAACGATAGTAATCTATAAACTAGTATAAATAGATTATATGCCATAATATATTGGAGAACAAATAAAATGTTATATGCAAAAATCGTTGATGACGAAGTTATTGAATGGCCATTAAACACAGATGATATCAAAAAGGCCCATCCGAATATAGCATTTGGACCTGATCCTTCTGAGTGGGAAATGGAAGAACTTGGTTATACACCTATTCCTACATTAGACACAGAAGAAGTGCCTAAGTCAGATAAAGATAACGAGGTTAATCTCGGTGATCTAGAAAAAGATGCAGATGGTAATTGGATACGTACATATATTGTAACACCAGTTACAGATGAAGCTAGAAAAATGCAAAGGCTTGATCGTCAATGGGCTTCTATGCGTAAGCATCGTGATAACTTATTTTCTGAAACAGATTGGAGAGTTCTTCGCAATCTCCGAGAAGTTACACTTGGACTAACGCCTTCTGAAGATATTGAAATTCTAGAACAATACCGACAAGATCTTGCAAATATTACTGATCAAGAAGATCCGTTTAATATTGCTTGGCCTGAAAAAGTTTAACTAAAAGGATAAACACATGGCAATTGAATACACTTGGAAAATAGCAAGCTTAGAGTGTGCTCCAACTGAAGATGGAAACACTAACGTTGTAAAGACTGTGCACTGGCGCTGTGAAGCTACTGATGGCGAACACGCAGCTTCATCTTATGGCTCATGCGGTTTAGACGCAGTCACTGGTGATTTTATTGAATTTGCAGAGTTAACTGAAGCTGACGTTTTAGCTTGGTGTTATGCAGCTAATGTAAATCAAGAAGATACCGAAGCGGCTCTTGCAGCTCAAATCGATGCGTTAGCTAATCCTACTCGAGTTTCACCAGAATTACCTTGGTAATATAAATAAACATATTAGCTAATAGTTCAGGAGAACGAAGATGGCTGTAAAAGTATCGGGCACTACTGTTATTGACGACAGTAAAAATATGCTCACTGATGGTTATGTAAGAGCCGCAACGTATAAAGGCAAAACTCAAACCATTGCTACAGGCTCAGGTTCAAAAAGCGTAAATTTATCTATAGGTGATAATGTCATAATGACATTAAACGGTAATACTACCTTTACTATTACAAATCTTCTTTCTAGCTATGTAAATACTGTAACGTTTAAGCTCACATATTCAGGTGGAGCTTATTCTGTTACTTGGCCAACTGGAACTACATGGCATCGTAGTGTTACACCAACAAGCTTTTCTGGTGGAACAGCAATTTATGTATTAGAAACCTACGATAACGGAACTTCCTGGCATGGAATTGAAGTTTGGCGTAGCTGGTCTTAATAATGAGTAGACGAATAAGAGCTTCTGGGGCTTTTCAAACCACATGGACTACGTCGTGGACGACGTCATGGGATACAAGCTGGTCAACGGCTTGGGATAGCTCTTATACGACAAATTGGAATACTTCGTGGGATACTTCATGGGAGACAAACTGCCATAATACAAGTAGAAGCACGGCAGGTAATTATGTTACCTCTTGGACTACATCATGGGTTTCAGGAACTACAAATACCTCATGTATTGATTCTAGAACAACCTCTCAAGTTACAATTGGGTTTCATAACACTTCTTATTTAAGTTGTGATACTACGTGTTGGCCAACCAATATTATAGTACCAGTCCAAACGTGCGATACTACGTGTTGGCCAACTGCAGTTGTTGTTACTGTCCAAACGTGTGATACTACGTGTAGGGATACTAATTGCCATAATACTAGTAGCACGGTTCAAGCTTCACGACAAACAGAAGTATATACATCATTTTCAACACTTGTTGATTATTTAGAGCGCTGTGCTTTTGAGCCTGATAGTTTTGTAGATTGGGATACTGTAAACTGTTTGGCATATTGTGGAACTGCTTACCAAAATTCACAATGTGATGCTGTTGAGGGTCCAAATGGTGGATATCTGTGTTGTTACTATTATAGAAATACAACTGGACTAGTAACATCGTATACTACGTATTGGAATACAACTACTACTGTCCAAACATGTGATGTAACCTGTTTTCCAACTAATTGTCATAATACTAATGTAGATACAACACGAGTAACGTGTTGGGATACAAATTGCCATAATACAGATTACATTACAACGCGAGAAACATGCAGGGATACAAATTGCGGATTTGTAAACACAATGGTATATGGTCCTTATGTAACAGAATGGAATACTTCATGGTATACTATTTGTGTTACAGATAATGTAGAATCTAGGGTTACTGATAGAGTAACAAACGGGTTTTATGTGACTTCATGGACAACATGTGATATCACATCTAGAGCTACGAATATAGATACATCGCAGCAAACATTTATTAATACTTCTATATCAACGAATATATCAACTGATCGATTAACAAGTCAATCAACAAGTCAGTTTACAGGATAGTTATGTTATTTGCAAAGATAGAAAATGATGAAATAATTGAATGGCCAATTAATTCTGCAAAATTATGTAGAGATCATAGCATATCGGCTGGTGATAATGACAGCTTATTACAAGCTGCTGCTGAATTAGGCTACGTTTATATTAGTAGTGATACGCTGACTCCTCCGCCAAAACAAGATATGAATAATAGACTTGCTTTAGGTCCATTAGAAAAAAGCCCAGAGGGTAAATGGTATCGAACATATGTTTTAGAAGAATTAACAATCGGTTCTCCATCATATCTTGATCGATTAAATTTTCAGTGGGGTATTATAAGAGCTGAAAGAGAAAAACGTTTTAAAGAATATGAATGGCGTGTTTTCCGAAATCTTCGTGAAAAAACTTTAGGTTTACAAGAAACAGATAATATTACCGAGTTAGAAGAATATAGGAAAAATCTGAGTAATATAACTGATCAAGAAGATCCGTTTAATATTAAATGGCCTATATTATAGAGGTATACAATGGCAGAAGAAAATGATATAATAGCTACTAGTAGAAGTTCTGTTGTAGCAAAAAGGATTGAGATTTGTAAGTCTTGTCCTGAATTAACTAAAATAAAAACATGTTCTCAATGCGGATGTTTTATGCCTGCAAAAGTACGCATGATGCGTTCATCTTGTCCGTTAGGTAAATGGAAAAGGCATGAAGTATATGAAAATATACCGGAAAAACACCTGAATAAATAAAATATTATTAACTATATTATTGGAAATTATAATATGAGATTTTCGAATGAATTGATGTCTGATCCAAACGTTCAAAAAAATAAAATTAATACCTTAAAACGCTCTGATAGAAACTCTTGGGCAGAGAGAATAGAAATACCTATTCGAAAGATATGCCCATATCCTATTAGTTATGATGTAACGTGTAATCAACCAACCAATTTTACAGAATTTACATACACTGAAATTGCCGGTGGAATGTATCTTCAAACCCATTCAATCGACATCAATACAAGAATCATGCAATTAGCTTCAGAAGAAGAATCTGATGATGATTCTACACATGATAAATTAAAATCACTTATCAAAGATAAGTATGTATTAAAAGGTGAGATTCCAAACAAGTTTAAAAATATTAAAAAAGTTATTTTTATGCCTGGAAGTAATCTTCTCCCAATTGCAAGTTCAGATATTGTTTCAAGAATTTGTGGTGAAGATGAAGAGATAATGGTTAAACCACACCCTTTAACAAATGATGAATTTTCTAAGATGATTTCATCTAATTGTGGTGGATGGAATAGAATAATTTCTCCTGACTTATCTGGTTTATACTTTTTGCAAAATGCCGAAAAGATTTATGTAACAACGTGTTCAGAAATGGCTACACTTGCAATTATATTAGGCAAGGAAATAGAAAACATTAGCGCATATAAATTCGAATCAACTGGTGTGTATTATCCAGTTTCGCGTATTTTATTTTCAGCTAAAGATCCTTTAAAAAAATTAATTAACATGGTTAATTGTAAATGGTCAGGGCTCTTATTTCCATGGCAAACAGATTATATTGAACGAGCTCAGGCGTTTTATGATAAATCTATAGAATTAAAAAAAATATATCGGCCATTGCATGGACCTATTAATTTCCCACATTCACCGCCTAGAGACACAAGGCCGAAAAACGCAGAACAAAATAAGAAAGAACAGCATCCTAATGCACCTCCATTTAATAAAAAAATAGAATATAAAACTTAAATAAAAGGGCCGAAAGGCCCTTTTTTGTTTCCGCAGAACATATAAATAGTTAGGTAATAGTACTATTTTAATTTTTTATTTATTATAAATAATAGAAAACACGTAGGATTTATCTATGGCAATATACGCTGACATTACAGCAGATCAAGGATCTAACTTCTCTTCTGAAGTAACAGTCGTTGACGTTGACGATTCGCCTATTGATTTAACTGATTATACTGCAAGAGGCCAAATTAGAAGGAGCTATACTTCTTCTACTTCTACCTCTTTTGTCACTGCTATTAATAATCCTACTTCAGGTGTTGTGTCTGTTAGTTTAACCGCAGCTGTAACGTCTGCTATGAAAGCTGGAAGGTACTTATACGATATTGAAATAGTATCAAGTACAAATGTTGTTACACGAGTTATAGAAGGGCAGTTCATTTTAACTCCTAGCGTAACAAGGGTCGGATAGTAATGGCACTCAAGGCTATTGTTGGTACATCTGATGCCAATACATTAAAAGCTAGAATTAAAACCGGATCAACTGCAAGAGCTGAAACTGTTGCAATTGGTACGCCAAGGACTTTAAACGATTTAACGAATATCGATTTTAGTGCACTTGAACAAGGTGCAGTTTTAATATATGATGAAACTAGCGGTTTATGGAAAGCTAAGGCTGATATGGACGATGGGACTCGTATCGAAGGCGGCCACTACTAATTAGGAGTTACGGAGAAACTAAATGTCTACATTAATAAGAATAAAAAGATCCGGTACCGCCGGTGATCCATCGGTACTAGGAGATGGTGTATTAGCTTACTCTGCTGCTAATTATGGATCAGTAGCTGGTGGTGGCAGACTGTATATCGGTTATGGAGCCGAAACAGGAGGAGATGCCGCTACTCATATCGTAATTGGTGGACAATACTTCACCGATATGATGGATCATGCTAAGGGTACTCTTACTGCTAATTCTGCTATTATTACCGACTCGAGTAATAAAATTGATATTTTAAATATTGATAATATTACGATTGACGGTAATACAATATCTTCAACAGATACTAATGGCAACATTGTATTATCTCCAAATGGCGCAGGCCTGATCTCCGCAGGTTCAACCAGGATTATCAATGTTGCAGATCCAGTTAATGCACAAGATGTTGTTACTAAAGCCTACTTAGAAGGTGCAGTCAATCTAGAATACTTCCAAGATGATATTGGTGCGATGATTGCTGGTGGTACTCAAGGTGGTATCTCAGTAACATACGATGATGCAAATGATGCTATCAACTTTGATGTCAATGACTTTACTGTAACACTTGGTACTGGACCAATATCTGGTTCATTTACCATAACCGATCTTGCAAATGCCACATTTGATACTACTCTTGATAATGATTCCGTAACTCTTGGCACTCATACTACTGGTAATTATGTAGCTAGCTTAGTAGCTGGAACAGGTGTTACTCTCTCGAATAATACCGGTGAGGGTGCTACTCCTACAATTGCAATTGGCCAGGCAGTCGGCACAACCGATAACGTTACCTTTGCTGATATTGATGCAACAAACGTTACTATCTCCGGAGACTTAACGGTTTCTGGTACCACAACTACAGTATCTGCTCAGAACTTATCTGTTTCAGATAACATGATTTATCTGAACCAAGGTTCAGAAGCTACTATCACCGCCGCTTCTGGTGATGGTACAGATGTGACATACACAACTTCTGGACACAACTATGTAGTTGGTATGAGTGTTGATGTAAGTGGTGTTACGCCATCGTCATTTGATGTAAGTGGTGAAACGATTACTGGCGTAAGTGGTGATAACTTTACGATTTCTTCTTCAAACACCGATACGTATGTTTCTGGTGGTACAGCAAGAGCGAAGACAAACACTAACCCAGATTTAGGTTGGGCAGCTGGATATAACGACGGAACATATGCTCACGCTGGTGTATTCCGTGATGCTACTGACGGTAAGTTTAAGTTCTTTGATTCGTATACTCCTGAACCAGACGATGACGTATTCATTGATACCTCCGATGCTTCATTTGCATTAGCAGAGGTTCAAGCTTCCACGTTCTATGGTGCATTAAGCGGTAATGCGACAACTGCATCTGCTTTACAAACAGCACGTACGATTGCATTAAGCGGAGATGTTGTTGGTTCGGTATCTTTTGATGGTTCTGGTAATGTAGATATTTCTACTGCGATCCAGGCTGACTCCGTAGCACTTGGTACAGATACTACTGGCAACTATGTTGCTACGATTGCTGATGCTGGTAATTCAAATATTACTGTTGCCAACTCTGGTACAGAAACTGCAGCGGTTACTCTTGATCTTACATCGACTGGTGTAAGTGTTGGTTCTTACGGATCAGCAACAGCCATTCCAACGTTTACTGTTGATACGTATGGTCGTTTAACAGCAGCTGGTTCGGTTAATATTGCTACTACGTTAAATATTACAGACGGTAGTAATTCTGATGGCATCGCGCTATTAACTGAAACCCTTACATTTACTGGTGGTACTGGACTAACATCAACTGTAGGTACAAATCAAGTTACCTTTGATCTTGATAATACTGCGGTTACTCCTGGTACATATGGTTCGGCTTCCGCTGTTTCTTCGTTTACTGTTGATGCTCAAGGTCGAATTACTAATGCATCAAACACAAACATTTCTATTGTATCTACTGCGGTTACTGACTTTACAGAAGCAGCTCAAGATGCAGTTGGAGCAGCAATTTCTGCTGGTACACAAACTAATGTTACAGTTACATATGATGATGCAAATAATAAGATTGACTACTCTGTTGCAACAGCAACTTCTTCGGTATTAGGTGTTGCTAAATTCTCTACTGATAACTTTACGGTTACAACTGGTAATGTGACTGTTACATCAATTGATGGTGGTACTTACTAAGGTATAATAGCATGGTTAATTCTAGACAACAATTGATCGATTATTGCTTGCGTCGTTTAGGCGCACCGGTAATAGAAGTCAATATTGATGATGATCAAATTGAAGATCGTATCGATGATGCGTTACAATTTTATCAAGAATATCATTCTGATGCTACCATGAGAATGTATGTTAAACATCAAATAACAGCAGCAGATATAGCAAATAAGTATATTACGGTTACAGATAATATTCTTTATATTAAGAGAATATTACCTCTTTCTAATCGCTCGTCTTCTATTAACATGTTTGATGTTAAATACCAATTACACTTAAACGATATTTACGATTTAAGTTATATTGGCGACTTAGTACATTACGAAATGGTTCAACAATACATTGCAATGCTTGATATGAGCTTGAATGGATTAGAAACTGTTTCTAGATTTAATCGTCATATGAATCGTATATATTTAGATATCGATTGGGAAGCTGACGTTTTAGAAGATGACTATATAGTATTAGAGTGTATGCTTGTAGTTGATCCAACAGAATTTACAGATGCATATAACGATATGTTCTTAAAGCAATATGCTACACAACTTATTAAACAACAATGGGGCGCTAACCTAATTAAATTTGAAGGTATGCAACTTCCAGGTGGTGTTACGTTGAATGGTCGTCAAATATATGAGGATGCAACGGCTGAAATAGAAAGAATTCGCGAGCAAATGCAGCTGAATTATGAAATGCCAGTAGATTTCTACGTAGGATAAATTATGGCAACGAATGTTTTTTTCTCTCCAAAGGTTCGCACAGAACAATTGTTGTATGAAGATATCGTTATTGAATCTTTAAAGATGTACGGACAAGACGTCTATTATCTTCCGAGAGAAATAGCTTTACGTGATGATATATTAAATGAGGATATTGAATCTAATTTCACTTCTGCTTATGCCATTGAAATGTATTTAGAGAATCTAGATGGATTCGATGGTGATAATAATCTTCTTTCTAAGTTTGGCGTAGAGATACGAGATCAGGCTACCTTCATCGTTTCAAAGCGACGTTGGGAGCAATTGATAGGCGTCTATAATAACGGAATTAATTCAATTAGGCCAAATGAAGGAGACTTAATTTATTCTCCTATTACTAAATCTTTATTTGAAATTCGTTTTGTAGAGCACGAACAACCTTTCTATCAGCTATCTAATCTTCCAATTTATAAACTTCAGTGTGAGCTCTTTGAATACTCTGGAGAAACTATTGATACTGGTGTTGAAGACGTTGATAATCCTGTTATAACTATTCCTATTGTTTTATCATTAGTAATAGAAAACTCAAATGGAACAGACTTTGTAGTTGGCGAAACTATTCAACAGGAGATTGGTTCTACTGGTGAATATGTCCAAGGTAGAATTAGTAATATAACTTATCTCTCTGACGTTCCAGAAAGATATAGATTGGATTTAGTTGACTGGTTAACTACTGATGGCGATTACCATGAATTTGTAACATCGGTTTCTGTTGAAGGATTAACCTCAGGTGCAATTTGGGATATTCAAGACGTATATGATATTGATGATACTACAGATAAGAATGCATTCTTAAACGATAACCAAGCACGGAATCAAGAGTTTGAGCAAGCAGTTGAAGGAATTATAGATTTCACGGAATCTAATCCGTTTGGAGACTTTTGATGTTAAATAATTATTTTTATCATGCGATTATTCGTAAAACTGTGGCAGCATTTGGATCGTTGTTTAATGATATCAAAGTCATTCGAAAAGATGCTGCTGGAGAAGTTAAACAAATAAATCGTGTTCCATTAGCATATGGACCAACACAAAAATTCTTGGCACGAATAGAAGGTGAACCAAATTTCACTGATCCTGCTGTGGCAATTAAATTGCCTCGTTTATCATTTGAGATTACATCTTTAACTTATGATACCGAATCTAAGATTAATAAGATGAATCAGTTTAAATCAGGAACTATTAGTGATGGGTCTAGACAATCGGTTTATGCATTTTCCCCATATAAGATTGGATTATCATTAAGCGTAATTACAAAGAATCAAGATGATGCTTTACAGGTATTAGAACAAATCGTTCCATATTTTCAACCTGAATATACTATTACAATTAATGATTTACCTGACTTAGGATTGAAACACGATCTTCCAATTGTTTTAAACTCTATTATTATGACTGAAGACTACGAGGGAGATTTTGTAACTCGTCGTGCTATCATCTATTCTATGGAATTTGAAACACGTGTAAGATTCTATGGACCAATTGAAGATAAGAATGTTATTCTTACTTCTTCTGTTGATTTAAATGATTTTGATACATATGGTTTCTTAGAAGAAATAACGGCTGAAGCAGTCAGTCAAAGTGAAAAAACGTCGGTTACTGGAATTGATAAAACTGATGATAACGAGATTACACCATGAACTTAAATAAAACTGATACTGATGATGACTATGAGTTTGCCCGCCAGAAATATTACGATTTATTAGAAAAAGGTGATCAAGCTTTAGATCTTATGATTGAATTAGCACGTGATTCTGAGCATCCACGTGCCTTTGAAGTATTATCAAACATGTTAAAACAAAATGCTGAGATCGCTGATAGGTTATTAGACAACCAAAAGAAAAAGAAAGATATCGAAAAGATTGGTAATCAACAAGCCCTTCCAAATAGCATGACACAAAATAATGTATTCGTTGGTAGCACTACTGATTTACAAAAGATGCTAGCCAAGAAATTTGAAGAGAAATCTCATGTCATTGACCCTGAAGAATAATAGTAGCGGATATTTAGGCAATCCGAATGTCAAGCGCGATGGTATAGAACAGAACTTTAGTATTGACGAAGTTCGTGAATATGCTAAGTGCATGAAAGATCCTTGCTATTTTGCTCGTACTTATGTAAAAGTTATTTCCCTTGATAAAGGATTAGTCCCTTTTGATCTATATCCTTATCAAGAACAAATGATTAATCATTTTAAAAAGAATCGATTTTCTATAGTACTAGCATGTCGTCAATCTGGTAAATCGATTTCTTCTTGTGCATATCTTCTTTGGTATGTATTGTTTAATCCAGAAAAAACTGTAGCTATTCTTGCAAACAAAGGCGCGACTGCTCGTGAGATGTTAGCACGCATTACACTAATGCTTGAAAATTTACCATTCTTTTTACAGCCTGGTTGTAAAGCACTTAATAAAGGATCGATCGAGTTTTCAAATAACTCTCGTATTCTAGCTGCTGCAACGTCTGGCAATTCTATTCGTGGTATGTCTGTTAATCTCCTCTTCTTAGATGAGTTTGCCTTTGTAGAGAATGATGCTCAATTTTATACATCTACATATCCGGTAATTGCATCTGGTAAAGAAACTCAAGTCATTATTACTTCAACAGCAAACGGTTTAGGTAACGTATATCATAAGCTATATGAAGGCGCTATTCAAGGGACGAATGAATTTAAATCATTCCGTGTAAATTGGTGGGATGTTCCTGGTCGTGATGAAGTATGGAAGAAGCAGACAATAGTAAATACGTCTGAGCTTCAGTTCCAGCAGGAATTTGGAAACACATTCCATGGAACAGGTAATACACTAGTTGACGGTGATGCTTTATTAAAATTAAGCGCAAAGGATCCAGTACGATTTGATAAAAATATTCGGATCTATGACGAGCCAGCGCCGAACAAAGAATACATGATATTTGTTGACGTTGCTAAGGGTCGTGGCCAAGACTATTCTACGTTTAACATTATTGATATTACCTCTAGACCATTTAAACAAGTTTGTATATTCAGAAATAATAATATATCTCCGTTGCTATTCCCAGACGTGATATACAAATATGCAAACATGTACAATCAAGCATATGTTATTATTGAATCAAACGATCAAGGTGCAGTTGTATGTAATGGTTTATACTACGATTTAGAATATGAAAATGTCTATGTAGAATCTTTAATAAAAGCAAATTCTATTGGCGTTACAATGAATCGTAAAGTAAAAAGAATAGGATGCTCAAATTTAAAAGACCTTATTGAACAAAATAAATTAGAAATTAATGATGCTGAAACTATTATAGAGCTATCAACCTTTGTTATTCGTGGTAACTCATATGAGGCATCAGCAGGTAATCATGACGATTTAGTTATGAACTTAGTGTTATTTGGTTGGTTTACAACAACAGGGTTTTTCAATGAACTAACTGATATCGATATGAAAAAAATGCTCTATGAAGAAAAAGTAAAAGCTATGGAAGATGATATGGTTCCAGTCGGCGTGTTTGATGACGGAAGAACCTCACACTATGAAGTTGAGGGCGGTCAGGTCTGGGAAACGATAGAAACTGGAATTATATAAATAATACTGAATTGATAAAAATCGTATTATGTTCCATATTATAACATAGAGTTTTTAAATCTATTTTGGGAGAAAAACAATGGCTTTCCAAGTATCACCTGGTGTACAGGTCCGAGAAATCGACCTGACAAACGTTATACCAGCTGTGTCTACCTCTATTGGTGGATTCGCTGGCGAATTTAACTGGGGGCCTGCTGAAGAAATCCGTTTAGTTAGTTCTGAAAAGCAATTAGCTAAAGTCTTTGGTACGCCTAGTTCCAGTAACTCAATATACTTTTTAACTGCGGCATCATTTTTACAGTACGGAAATGCTCTCAAAGTAGTTCGTGCGGTTCATGATGACGCTAAAAACGCAGCTGCAGGTACAGCTTTGCTTATCAAAAATCGTGATGATTATGATAATGCAACTCTGACAAGTGCTGGAACATTCGTTGCTCGTTATCCTGGAACTCTAGGTAACAGCATCACTGTATCAGTATTACAAGCAGATGTAGATACCTTCTCATCATGGGACTATGCTGGCCAGTTTGATGGTGCTCCTGGCACTTCAGATTATGCCGATGCTCGTAGTGCTGCAAATGATGAAATGCATATTATCGTAGTAGATACTGATGGTACTATTACCGGTACTCCAGATACAGTTTTAGAAAGATTTGCATACGTATCACAGGCATCTGATGCAAAAGCTGCTGATGGTGCATCTAATTACTATGTAGATGTTATCAACGATACGTCTAACTACGTGTATTTTGGTGGTCACGCTACTAATATGGCTAACGCTGGTACTGCAACTTCTGCTACGGCAGATTATGCATCTGGTGCAACTACGGTAGCTGATGTGCAATTAACCGGCGGTGTTGCTGGTGGAGCTGTCACAACTGGTAATCTTCAAACAGCTTATGATTTATTTGAAGATGCTGAAACAGTAGATGTTAATTTATTGTTTGGTGCTCCAGACGCAAACGGCGCAGTTGCCATGGCAAACTACTTAATTGCTATTGCCGCTGATCGTAAAGATATTGTTGCATTTGTATCTCCACCTATTGCTGATAGTGTTGGAACAAGTCAAGCTGCTACTGACGTAGAAGCTTGGGCTTCAACTGTAACTGCATCTTCGTACGGTTTCATCGATTCTACTGCATTAAAAGTATATGATAAGTATAACGACACTTATACTTGGATTGGTGCTGCAGGTCATATGGCTGGTCTTTGTGCTAGCACTGATGACGTAGCAGATCCTTGGTTCTCTCCCGCAGGATTTACTCGCGGTCAAATCCTGGGTATTACTAAGATTGCATTTAATCCTAAACAAGCAGAAAGGGATGCGCTTTATAAAGCGCGTATTAATCCTATTGTAGCTTTTCCTGGTCAAGGAACAGTACTTTATGGAGATAAGACTGCTCAAGCTAAACCTTCTGCATTCGATCGCATTAATGTACGTCGCTTATTCATTGTTCTTGAAAAAGCAATTGCGACTGCCGCTAAATATCAACTGTTCGAACTCAACGATGAATTCACACGAGCTATGTTCCGTAATATGGTAGAACCATTCTTACGTGACGTTAAGGGTCGTCGTGGTATCACTGATTTTGCTGTAATATGTGATGAGACAAATAACACTGGCGATATTATCGATACGAATCAATTCGTAGCTGATATCTATATCAAGCCAGCTCGTTCCATCAACTTTATTACACTCAATTTCATTGCTACCCGAACTGGTGTAGAATTCTCTGAAATCGTCGGTTAATAAGAAAATAGGAGAATAAAAAAATGGCTATCTTAGGTGTAGATGATTTTAAATCTAAATTAACTGGCGGCGGTGCTCGTTCCAACCTTTTTAAGGTTGAAATGGGTTGGCCAGTAGGAATTGGTGGAGCAGCTGATACTGAAGTTGGTGCTTTCTTAATTAAAGCAGCACAATTACCAAGTTCAGTAATTGCTCCGATTACAGTTCCATTCCGTGGACGTCAAATGCAGATCGCTGGTGATCGTACATTTGAGCCATGGACGATTACTATTATCAATGATACAAACTTTGCTTTACGCAATGCTTTTGAGCGTTGGATGAATCTCATCAACAATCATAATACGAATACAGGTTCTACTGATACTGTTGACTATTTTGCTGATGCTGCGGTTTATCAATTAGATAAGAATGGAACTGAATTAAAGAAATATAGCTTCCGTGGCATTTGGCCAAGCAATGTTTCTACGATTGAAGTTTCATTTGACACTGAAAACGCAATTGAAGAATTTACTGTAGAGCTACAAGTTCAGTATTGGGAATCAGATACTACCTCGTAATTAGGTGGTATAGATATAATAGTGGGGGAGGAAACTCCCTCGCTATTCTTTGTTATAAGTTATTTGGAGAAATAGAGTGGAATTATTCGGATTCGAATTAAAAAGAAAAGCAGCTGAGAAAGAAGAAGCGAAGAAAAAATCGTTTGTACTTCCTATGGAAGACGATGGTTCTAGCTATATTTCTACCGGTGCTGGAGCTCATTTCGGTCAATACATTGACATGGATGGAGCATTTGGTGCAAAATCTGAAGGCGATCTAATTCGTCGGTACCGTGATGTAGCTCAACAACCAGAATGCGATGCAGCAATCGAAGATATTGTCAATGAGGCGATTATTGGCGATGGCGATTCTGCTCCTGTTGATATTAGGTTAGATGACCTAGAACAACCAGAAAATATTAAAAAACAAATCAGTGAAGAATTTTATAGAATAATCGAGTTATTACAGTTTAACCATTATGCCCACGACGTTTTCCGTAAGTGGTATGTTGATGGTAGATTGTACTATCACATTATTGTCGATGAGAAGAGCCCACAAAAGGGTATCTTAGAATTACGCGCAATCGATCCAACAAGAATTCGTAAAGTAAGAGAAGTTGAATCTGATAAAGATATGAATACTGGCGCTAATATCATTAAGAAAATTAATGAGTATTACGTTTATCAGGATACTACTCTTTCAAACACAAATCAGGGTTTAAAGATTTCGAAAGATGCTATTCAACATTGTACATCTGGATTATTAGATCCTGCTCGTAAGAAGGTGTTATCGCATCTTCATAAGGCGATTAAGCCGGTAAATCAGCTTCGGATGATGGAAGATTCATTGGTAATCTATCGTCTTTCACGAGCACCAGAGCGTCGTATCTTCTATATCGATGTGGGTAACTTACCAAAGGGTAAGTCAGAAGAATACTTGAAGAGTGTTATGGCTAATTACCGTAACAAGATGGTATACGATGCTGCAACCGGTGAGGTAAAAGACGACCGTAAACATATGTCTTTACTTGAAGATTTCTGGTTACCACGTCGTGAAGGCGGTAGAGGTACAGAGATTACTACGCTTCCTGGTGGCGAAAACTTAGGACAGATTGACGATATCATATATTTCCAAAAGAAATTATATAAGGCACTTAATGTTCCTGTAAATCGTTTAGAGCAAGAAGCTCAGTTCTCTCTTGGTCGTTCAACTGAAATATCAAGAGACGAAGTAAAGTTCCAGAAGTTTATTGATAGACTTCGTAAGAAGTTTTCATGGTTATTCCTGGATCTGCTAAAAACTCAACTAATGTTAAAAGGTATTATTACCGAACAAGATTGGTTTGAATTTAAAGAGTTAATCAGTATTGACTTCTTAAAAGATTCTCATTTTGCTGAATTAAAAGATAACGAAATCTTAAGGGAACGAATCGATATTCTTGGTCAAGTAGATCAGTATATTGGTACTTATTTCTCTAAAGACTGGGTACGTAAGAATGTCTTAATGCAAACAGAATCTGATGTACAACAGATGGAAAAAGAAATTAGTGCAGAAAAAGCTTCACGTGAAATTGAAGATGAAGAGGATGTTAATCCAGCAGACCTTGAAAATTAATTTTTTATAAATATATTAAAGGATAAGATAATATCATGAGTACTGAAAATTTTATTGATAGCATTGTAAGCGGCAACTCAAGTGATGCAAATAATGCGTTCAAAGATATTATTAATACAAAAATCTCTGATGCATTAGCTAGTAGGAAAATTGAATTAGCGAATGCTGTATATAACGGCGTTATAGACCAACAGGAAATAGAAGCAGAAAATGAATTTCAAGCAGCTGAGACAGAGTCTGACGGAAGCTTCGAGCAAGCCGATCAAGAAGATTAAGATCGGCAAGAAGTCAGAAGCCGTTATAACAAAGAAAGGATCTAAATTTGCTGTGCATATTGACGGCGAATTACTCGATGACAAATATAAATCTGCCGCAGAAGCAGAAAAATCAGCTAAGGAATTTGCTGATTTAATGGGAGTATAATAAGAATGAAGCTTATTACGGAACATTTAGAAAGCGAATTAAGCTATCTTACCGAGGAAAAGAACGGTAAGAAAAATACTGTCATTGAAGGTATTTTTATGACAGCAGAAGAAAAGAATCGCAATGGTCGAGTTTATCCTCGTGCGGTTATGGAATCTGCTGTGAATCGTTACGTTAACGAACAAGTACTAAGGAATCGTGCTGTTGGTGAGTTAAATCATCCAGATGGTCCAACGATTAACTTAGATAAAGTTTCACATCGCATTACTGAACTCTCTTGGGACGGAAATAATGTGATGGGAAAAGCACTTATATTAGATACTCCTATGGGTCAAATTGTAAAAGGTTTGGTCGAGGGTGGTGTCCAATTGGGTGTTTCTAGTCGTGGTATGGGTACACTTGTGCAAAGAAATGGGGTGAACTATGTTGGTGAAGACTTTATGTTAGCCACTATAGACATTGTTCAGGATCCCTCAGCTCCAAAGGCCTTCGTAAATGGGATTATGGAAGGTGTTGAATGGATTTGGGATAATGGAATCCTAAAAGCGCAAGAAATTGAAAAATATGAGACTGAAATCAAAAAGGCATCTTCATCCCAGCTGGCGGAAGCTCAGCTAAAGGTGTGGACTGATTTCCTCTCAAAACTTTAACTCTAAATCATTTAGGAGTAAAACATGTCTGAAGAATTAAATGGTATTGAAGACATTGATGAAGTACAACTCCATGATGAAGACCTCGTTGAAGACGTTGAAGTTGAGACTGAGGAAAGCGTCGCGGAAGATGCCGAAGTTGGCGAAGAAGTAGAAGTTACTGCAGAAGCCGAAGAGGCCGAAGAAGTTACTGAAGCTGCTATGTTAACTAAAGCAGGTATGATCAATGCTATGTATAAGCATATGTCTAAGTTGAACAAAGGTGATCTTCAATCTGCATACGAAGCTATGATGAATGGCGACGATGATGAAGAAGAAGATGAAGACGAAGAAGATATGAAAGAGACCTATGGTAAGAAGAAAGGTAAGATGAAAGAATCTTATGACTTCAAAGCCGATATGGACGCTCTTGTTTCTTCCGATGAGTCTTTAACCGAAGATTTCCGAGCTAAAGCTGCTACAATCTTTGAAGCTGCTGTAAAAAGCAAAATTGCTGAAGAGATTGATCGTCTTGAAGAGGAATATAAAGTTTCTCTCGACGAAGAAACTGCTACTATTAAAGCTGATCTCGTAGAAAAAGTAGATGGTTACTTAAACTACGTTGTTGAAAGCTGGATGGAAGAAAACCGTGTTGCTGTTGAAACCGGTCTTCGTACTGAAATCGCTGAGTCTTTCATGACGGCTCTCAAAGGTGTATTTGTTGAACATTACATCGATGTACCAGAGTCTAAGAAAGATATGGTTGATGACTTAGTAGCTCAAGTTGAAGAACTTGAAGAGCAACTGAATAGCGCAACTGAAGACAACATTCGTTTAACTGAATCTGTACACACTCTACAGCGCTCAGAAATAATTGCAGAGGCATCAAAAGATTTAGCCGCAACTGAAGTTGAAAAACTCAAAGGCTTAATTAAAAATGTCGAATTCGAAGATGCTGAATCTTTCGTTAAGAAAGTAAACACCATCAAAGAATCTTACTTTGCAAAACCAATTGTAACAAATACTGAAGAAGACGTATCCATGGATGACGAAGGTGAAGAAGTTCAGCTTTCTCGATCAATGGCAATGTACTCTTCTGTACTCTCTCAAACCCTTAATAAAAAGTAATCTGTTAGGAGATAAAAGATGTTTAATGCAGACGAAAATATGAAGAAATGGGCGCCAATCCTTGAGCACCCAGAACTTCCAAGCATCGGTGATAACTATCGTAAAGCTATCACTGCTACATTGTTAGAAAACCAAGAAAAAGCAATGGCACAGGAACGTGCCCAGTATGGTTTCTTAAACGAAACTGCTGCTAACGACGCTGGCACTCTACCTGATACTGGTGGTGTTGCTAAGTGGGATCCGGTAATGATCTCATTAGTACGTCGTGCTATGCCTAACTTGATGGCATATGATGTTGCTGGTGTTCAGCCTATGGCTGGTCCTACTGGTCTTATCTTTGCTATGAAGAGCCGTTATGGTACTCAAGGTGGTACTGAAGCTCTCTTCAACGAAGCAGATACTGATTTCTCTGGTGCTGGTTCACACGGTGGCGATCCTTCATCTGTTGGTGTTGCTGGTTCTGGTGGTGTTGGTTCTGATGCTTCTAGCTCAGGTTCAGCTGCTGATACTGTAGACGATTCTTTCAGTGTTGGTACTGGTATGACTACTGTAGCTGCTGAAGCACTAGATAACACTGGTGGTTCTTTCGGCGAAATGGCTTTCTCAATCGAGAAAACTAGTGTTACTGCTAAGAGCCGTGCGCTGAAAGCAGAATACACTATGGAATTGGCTCAGGATCTTAAAGCTGTTCACGGCTTGGATGCTGAAGGCGAATTAGCTAACATTCTCTCTACTGAGATCTTAGCTGAAATCAACCGTGAGCTTATCCGTACTATCAACGTTAAAGCTAAGTTAGGTGCTTCTACTTCTAATACTACTGTTAACGGTGTATTTGACGTGAACGCTGACTCAGACGGCCGTTGGTCAGTTGAGAAGTTCAAGGGCTTACTCGTTCAGATCGATCGTGAAGCTAACCAAATCGCTAAAGACACTCGTCGCGGTAAGGGTAACTTCATCATCTGTTCTTCTGACGTAGCTTCTGCTCTTTCTGCTTCTGGCATGCTTGACTACAGCCCCGCTCTTGCTACTAGCTTGAACGTTGATGACACTGGTTCTACTTTCGCTGGTGTATTGAATGGTCGTACTAAAGTATACATCGATCCATACGCTGACCGTGATTACGTCAACGTTGGTTATCGTGGTACTTCTCCTTACGACGCTGGTATCTTCTACTGCCCATACGTTCCATTAACAATGGTTCGTTCAGTTGGTCAGGACGACTTCCAGCCACGTATCGGGTTCAAGACTCGTTACGGTATGGTTGCTAACCCATTCGCTGGCGGTGCTGCTTCTAGCGAAACTGGTACTAACCGTGCTAACCCTTACTACAGAATCTTTGCTGTTACTAATATCTTAGTATAAGGGTTATATTAAAAAGAGTAGTTTTAACTACCTATTTTAGAGGGGATCTTCGGATCCCCTTTTTTTATTGTATAAATAGTATTGTATAAACATTTTTGAGATTACTCACATGCCATATGATAAGTCGATAAATTTTAATTCAGAGAGAACATCTACTCTGCAAACGAATGCTTCGTTTATGACTCCTTCACGGTTTAAGCTTGTGATTGATTCGTTGAAGTATCCGAACACAGAGTTTATGGTTACTCAAGTTGAATTACCAACAATCACTGCTACTCCAGTAGTAGAATCTTTTAGACAAAGAAACGTTCCTAGTACACCAGATAAAATTGATTATAGCGAGTTTACTATCACATTCTTGATTGATGAGAATATGGTTAACTTCACAGAAATGCATGATTGGATTTTTGGTATGGTAAAAGAATCTGATGAAGGCGTTTATAAAACTCGTGATATGACTCTTGTAGTTTTAAATTCAAATAATAATCCTGTAAAAAAGATTAGGTTTATTAATGCATTTCCTACTACGCTTACTGGTCCAACCTTTGACGTCACAGCAACTGATGCAACATTTTTAACTAGCACAGCAACTTTTGCATATTTTTATTATACAATTGAGTGATTTTGTGATATAATAGATACATTATACTTGTGACTTGAGGCTTATATGATTGCGCTAGAACAAATACTTGAAATGTGGAAAAAAGATTCTGAAATAGATGATGTCCGTTTAGATGAAGCATCAAAGAAATCTGCTTCGTTACACTCTAAATACTTAGAGCTTCTTTCGATTTATAAATTACAATTGAAAAAGAAAGAAGGTGAATTTAATATTCTTCTGAAAAATAAGTGGTTATGGTATAACGGTAAACTATCTAAGCCACAGATAGATGAACTTGGTTGGGAATATGACGCCTTAAATGGTTTAAAAATCCTAAAGGGTGAAATGGATTATTATTATAATTCAGATCCACATATACAAGAAGCAAAAGCTAGAATTGACTATTTTAAAACTACTATAGATACTTTAGAAGAAATCATTAATACTCTTCGCTGGAGACATTCTGTTGTTAAGAATATGATTGACTGGCGGAGATTTGAATCTGGTGGATAATGACAACATTAGTAGTTCGAAATAAAAATCATGCGTTTTTAGAAGTTGATTGTGAACCATCAGTTGCTAACGAATTATCTGATTTTTTTACATTCTATGTTCCTGGGTATCGTTTCATTCCTGCATATAAAAATAAAATGTGGGATGGAAAAATACGCCTATACGATACCCGTACTAAAGAACTTCCATCAGGACTCTTTGTCTATTTAAAAGAGTTCGTTTCTACTCCTGGTCGAGAATATAAATTAGAACTTGTACATCAGAATTATTATGGTGTTCCTGATTCTCTTTTAGATATCGACATGTCTTTTTTAAGTAAGTATACCATAACCTCTCGTGGCCAAAAAATCGCACTTCGCGATTATCAGCTAGAAGCAATAGAGCATGGACTATCTCATAAAAAAGCAATGCTCATCTCTCCTACTGCTTCTGGTAAATCACTGATTATCTATTCTATTATCAGATGGTATTTAGAAAATCATAATAAGAAAGTTATTATCATTGTACCTACTACCTCATTAGTAGAACAAATGTATAAAGATTTTGGAGATTATTCTGAATATGATGATGGATTTAATGTTTCTGAATCTTGCCATAGAATCTATTCTGGCCGAGAAAAAAACTTTAAACAACGTATAGTAATCACTACTTGGCAATCAATTTATAAATTACCACAATCATGGTTTGAGACTTATGGCATGGTAATTGGCGATGAAGCACATAATTTTAAAGCAAAGAGTTTAACCTCGATTCTAACTAAGTGCAAAGAAGCCGAATTTAGATTTGGTACAACAGGTACCTTAGATGGTACACAAACACATAAACTTGTTTTAGAAGGTTACTTTGGTCCAGCGTATTATGTGACTACTACTAAAAAACTAATGGACGAAGGATCATTAGCTAATTTAGATATATCTGTTTTACTACTTAAATACTCAGATGAAATATGCCAAGTAGTGAATAAGATGAAATACCAAGATGAAGTAGATTTTATTGTACGCAATGAAGCTCGTAATAATCTAATTGCAAACTTAGCTTTAGATCAAGATGGTAATACATTAGTACTTTATCAGTTTGTTGAAAAGCACGGTAAACCACTACATGATATTATAACAAAAAAGGCACACAAATCCCGTAAAGTCTTTTTTGTATCTGGAGCAACTGATACCGAAATAAGAGAACAGATAAGAACTATTACTGAAAAAGAAAAAAGTGCAATACTGGTTGCTTCCCTTGGTACATTTTCTACAGGTATAAATATTAAAAACCTACATAATATTATATTTGCTTCTCCGTCTAAGTCGCAGATACGAGTATTACAGTCGATTGGTAGAGGTTTGAGAAAAAGTGATGATGGTAAAGATACTAAACTATATGACTTAGCAGATGATTTACACTGGAAACAAAATAAGAATTTTACTCTAAATCATGCTGCTGAACGTATAAAAATCTATACCAAAGAGAAATTTAAATATAAAATTTATGAGATAGGATTATGAAAGATTTAAATATCAAACACATTAAATTAATTAATGGTGAAGAGATTATATCTTTAGTTAATCAAAGTATTGGCGATGATTTAATATTAGAATTTCCACTACTGTTAAATACTATATACGATAACAACTCAAACACGTATTACTTTACTAAATATATGAATTTAACTAATGATAGCTTGATTCATATGAACGTTCGAAACATTATAGCATATTCAAACGTCACCGATGATATAAAGCGTAAGTATATCGTATCGTCTTTAAGGTATAAAGAAGATCAGCTTCTTGAAGAGCGTAGAGTGAATAAAGAAATAGATGAAAAGGTTCGGCGTAGTATTAATGCTATTATTGATGAAGACACTGATTATGCTGAAGAATATGATGATGATCTTTCCCCACATACTTTACATTAGTATACCCTCTCCCCCCGGAGTACCTTATTATTATATCATACTTTTAACAATTTGTACACTGTGTACTTTTCCTTAGATATAGTGTATAATATACTATGAAAATAAACTAGGAGTTTTATAATGAAACCAAAGGATAAACCGCATTACGTAAATAACAAACGGTTTTCGTTAGCTGTTGTGGATTATATTACAAGTATTCATAAAGCCAAAAATGAATGCACAGAAATTCCTGTAGTACCAGATTATTTAGCTAAATGCTTTTTAAAAATAGCAGAAGGCCTGTCTCATAAATCAAATTTTATTCGATATACCTATCGTGAAGAGATGGTAATGGATGCTGTTGAAAACTGCTTAAAGGCTATTACTAATTATAATATCGAGGCTGCTACTCGAACTGGAGCTCCTAATGCATTTGCGTATTTTACTCAAATATGTTACTACGCATTTATCCGAAGAATTACAAAGGAAAAGAAACAGCAAGATATAAAATTTAAATTCATTGAAAAGTCTGGCATTGAGCATTTTATTCTTAGTGAAGACGACGGCTTAATGTCTACTGAAAGATCATTTTTCGACGAATTAAGAGAAAGACTTGATAAAGTAAAAGAATCAGATAATCAATTAAAAGAATTTGCTAAAATAGAAAAGGCAAAGACAAAAGCGTCTAAGAAACTAGAATTGTTTATGGGTTAAATTTATGAAAATAGCTATATTAAATGATACCCATGCAGGCATGCGTAACTCATCAGATATTTTTATTCAGTATCAAGAAAAGTTTTATTCTGAGGTCTTCTTTCCATATCTAAAAGAACATGGCATAAAGCAAATAATACATCTAGGTGATTATTATGATCATCGTAAGTTTATTAACTTTAAAGCCCAGAATGCAAATAGGCAAATGTTTTTGAATGTCTTAAAAGAAGAAGGCATTCATATGGATATTATACCCGGTAATCACGACGTATTCTATAAAAATACGAATGAGCTATGTTCTTTAAAAGAGCTGCTTGGTTATTATACTTCAAACGTAAACATTGTAATGAAGCCAAAGGTATTAGATTACGATGGTTGTTCTATTGCCCTTTTACCATGGATTAATTCTGAAAATTACGTAGACTCAATTAATTTTATTAAGACATGTAAAGCTTCGATACTTGGTGCACATCTTGAATTAGTTGGATTTGATATGATGAAAGGATTACCGAATACACATGGTATGACAACAGAATATTTTGATAGATTCGAAATGGTTTTATCAGGACACTTTCATACTAAATCAAGTCAAGGTAATATTCACTATCTTGGTTCTCAGATGGAATTTACGTGGGCAGATGCTGACGATCCTAAGTATTTCCATGTATTAGATACTGAAACTCGTGAACTTACTCCTGTGTGTAATCCGCATACCATCTTCGAAAAAGTAGTGTACAATGATGAAGAAACAGATTATAATAGTTATGATGTTACAAGATTAAACGATAAGTTCATCAAAGTAATTGTCGCTAAGAAGAAAGATCCGTATATGTTCGACAGGTTTATTGATAAGATAAATCAACAAAACATCTATGAATTAAAAATAGCTGAAACTTTTGATGAGTTTATTGGAGAAAATATTTCTGATGAGGTGGTATCATTAGAAGATACTACACAACTGTTAGATTCTTACGTCGATGCTGTTGAAACAGATTTAGATAAAGACAAAATAAAGAATCTAATGCGTAATCTTTTTGTTGAAGCACAGAATTTAGAAATTGTATGATAAGAAGAGGAACTAGCTATCATAACGTTCGAACGCATCCGGTGGAAGAACTTTCTATCTACCGGTAATGATTTTACTGAAATCAAATTAAACAAATCTCCTACGACACTAATAGTCGGATCAAATGGATCAGGTAAAAGTACTTTACTTGATGCTTTGTCTTTTGGTTTATTTGGTAAACCACACCGAAATATTAATAAACCACAATTAGTCAATTCAATTAATAATAAGCATTGCGAGGTTGAAGTAGAGTTTTCTATTGGTAACCATGAGTTTATTATTAAGCGTGGAATTAAACCGGCTAAATTTGAGATCTGGCAAAATGGCCAGATGATTAACCAATCTGCAGCTGCAAAAGATTATCAAAAATTCTTAGAACAAAATATTCTAAAGTTAAATCATAAATCTTTTCATCAAATAGTTGTACTTGGCTCATCATCGTTTATTCCTTTTATGCAATTACCAGCACAGCATAGAAGAGAAGTAATTGAAGACTTACTTGACATTCAAGTTTTCTCTACTATGAATCAGCTCCTAAAAGAAAAAGATTCAAAGTTAAAAGAAGAGTTGAATGGTATTACGCATCAATTAGATTTAAGCGAATCTAAGATTACCATGCAACAAAAGTATATTCGCGATATTACAGAATTAAATGAAGGTCAAATTAAGAATAAAGAAAAAGAAATTGAAGATGTTAAAAAAGTAATATCTTCACTTGAAAATGATAACGAACAATGGAAAGCCTTTATTGAAGAACATTCAGATATAGTAAATAATTCTTTAAAAGAAACAAAGAAGAAGAAAAACGAGTACTTAAAATACGAAGCACAGTTCCAGCAACAAATACAGAACGTAGTAAAGGATGCTAAATTTTACGAAGATAATGATGTATGTCCAACTTGTACACAGGATATTGAAGCAGCCACTCGTGAAAGCAAATTATTACAAGCAAAGGCCTCTGCTAAGAAATTATCTGATGCTTTGAATACTGCTTTAGTAGAATCTAAAAAGCTAGACGTAGAGCTAGAAAAATTAATGAGTAAATTGCAGCATATACAAAACTTAAATAATAATATAAGTGGTAACAATAAAGCAATTCGTACTAATCAAGATAGAATAGTAGCTATGCAGTCTGATATTAATGAATTATCAGAATCTCAAGGTGATCTAGCAAAAGCAAATAAAGAATATAACGATCTAATAGAAGAAAAGAATCTGTACAATGAGAAAAAAGTAAATATCTCTGCAGATCGTTTATATAATTCAGTTGCATCTGAAATGCTAAAAGATACTGGCATTAAGACAAAAGTGATTAAACAATATCTACCTGTAATGAATACTCTCATTAATAAGTATTTACAAGTGCTCGATTTCTTTGTTTCATTTAATCTTGATGAAAGCTTTAGCGAAACAATTAAGTCAAGATATCGTGATGCATTCAACTATGCTTCTTTTTCTGAAGGTGAAAAACAAAGAATCGATTTAGCGCTATTGTTTACATGGCGTCAGATTGCTAAAATGAAAAACTCTACTTCAACAAATCTGTTGGTCCTTGATGAGACCTTTGATTCGTCTCTTGATCATGATGGCGTGGATAATCTGATGAAGATCCTACAGACTCTAGATTCAGATACCAACGTATTTGTTATATCCCATAAAGGTGATATGCTAGATGGTAAGTTTAGAAGCAAGATCTCCTTTGGAAAAACAAACAACTTCTCACAGATATCGCTATCTGGTGATTAAATCTATTACAATTTATTACAAATTAAAATCTTCATAAATATCAATAGCTTATGTTACTCGGTTTCGTAAGCTATTGATTCTATTGGTAAAAATAAATTGTTACAATTTATTACAAAATAAAAGTCCTTATAAATCAATAACTTACGAGCTCGATATCCTAAGTTATTGATTCTATTGGTAAAAATAAATTGTACATACCTAGCCAGATGCTGTATAATGACATATCAAATGGAGATATACATGCAATCTAAGTCAATCCTAGCAAAACTACTTGCCAATGAGAATATCAGTGTTCATCATGGTAATTATCCTACGGCGTTCTTTGATGTAGAAAAACGTGTACTTGGTCTACCTATGTTCAAGGACTTTGGTTCTAAAGATACAGTAGACCTTTTCCTTGGTCATGAAGTTGGTCATGCACTCTTCACTCCTTATGAAGGATGGCATGATTCCCCGGCTCAAGCTGAAGTCCCACGTTCTTTCTTAAATGTTGTTGAAGACGTACGTATCGAGCGCAAGATTCAGGCAAAATATCCTGGGCTTATTAGTTCCTTTAAGCGTGGATACTCGGTTCTCTTTAAAGAAAATTTCTTTAATACTCAAGGTCGTGATCTTCAGTCGTATTCACTTATTGATCGAATTAATATCAAAGCAAAACTTCGTGACTTGGTTGATATTCAATTTTCTGATGAAGAAGTTCCTTACGTAAAAGACGCATTTGCTGCTGAAACGTGGGATGAGGTCGTTAATGCTTCTAAAGCAATATATGAGTTCATGAAAGAAAACCAAGAAGAAGAAGATTCTGATTCTGATCAAAGTGGCGATAGCTCATTTGATGAAACTCAAGATTCTGAAGAAATCTCGGTCTCACCTTCTGAAGATTCTATAGAGTCTGAAGAAACTACTGAAACAAAAGATTCTATTGAGTCTGAAGAAACTACTGAAACAAAAGATTCTATTGAGTCTGAAGAGTCTACAGATACAAAAGAAACTGAAGAAGATGAAGAGTCTACAGGTACAAAAGATTCTATTGAGTCTGAAGAGTCTACAGATACAAAAGAAACTAAAGAGGATAAAGAAACTGGAGCAGTACAATCTAACGAACCTAGCGACTTAACTTCTGAAACTGATGATGCACTTCGTGCAAATGAAGACAGGCTTATTGAAGATCGTACAATAGATGATAGATTAATCGTGCACGTTCGTGATGTAACTTGGAATAAATGTAAGCAAACTGTTTTCTCGTACGATACGCTAAAACAACAACGTGAAGAAGCTCAACAACATATGCCATCATGGGTACGTTCGAACTTAAATAATGACTCAGAGTATGATTCCTTTGTAAAAGAAACTGATAAAATCACAACGATTCTTGCAAAAGAATTTGAAATGCGCAAAGCGGCATATCGTTATTCACGTTCGAAAACTGCAAAGAGCGGCTCATTGAATGTAAATAAGCTGCATAGCTACAAATACGATGATGATATCTTTAAGAAAGTTACACAGCTTGCTGATTCAAAATCACACGGCATGGTAATGGTAGTAGATTACTCTGGATCAATGGCTGGAGTTTTAAATGATACTATTAAGCAAGTGCTGAACCTAGCCACTTTCTGTAAGAAGGTCAATATTCCATTTGAAGTATACGGATTTACGAGTAACGGATATTGCTCTGATGAACAAAATCAGAATAACCGTATTCCTGAAACAAATGAAATTGACCTGCGTAATCTAAGGATAGTACAGCTACTAGATTCCTCAATGAAAAAGAATGTATATAATGAAGCATATAAGCAATTGTATTTGTCCACTCATGTTCCACAACATTATAGAGCTCAGCTAGAAACCTTAGGTACTACTCCACTTAACGAATGCTTGTTAGTAATGAACAATATTGTTAATCAGTTTAAGAATAAGCACTCGATTCAAAAAGTAAACTTCGTATTATTGACAGATGGATTTGGTGGTAAAATCAGCGTTAATATTCCTGAGGAATCGCCTTATAACTTTAGAAGAATTGGCGGGTATACGATGGAAATTAACGGAAAAACAATAAAGCTAAATGATAATAGCCGTGAGATGACAACTAAATTGCTAGATGCATTTAGACAAAACGGAGTATCAACTATCGGATTCTTTCTAGCTGAAAGCGGAAGAGACATTTATGCTATTAGTAGCTTATTGACTGATGACGTATACGAAAAAGATAAGTTGGTTAACGAGTTAAAAGTTTCACTGCGTAGAGATAAGTTTTCTACACGAGATAATGCGATTGGTTATGATCGTTTGTTTATCTTAAAAGCAGCACGTAAATCGTTGAATACAGACGTTGATGAATTAGAAATCGATGAGAATGCTTCGAAGGCAAAGATCATATCTAGCTTTAAGAAATACTCATCTTCGAAGAAAGGAAACCGAATATTGGCTACGAAATTCGCTGAGATTGTATCTTAATACAATTTGTTACAATTTGTTACAATTTAAATCTTCTTACAAATCAACAGCTTAGTAAGTACGAAATATAAGTTATTGATTTGTAAGACGAAAATAAATTGTACATTACTGGTAATATGCTGTATAATGGTTATATAAATTAATAAATTAATGAATGGGATTATATTATGATTAGTACTCAAATTGAGCAAGCAATTACTACTATGTTTCCTGACCGAGAGTCAGGTGAATTTACTCCTAAGGAAATTGCTGCTGCGGCAGAATCCGTTGGAATCTCTTCTAGCAAAGCGTATACATATACTCTCGCGCAAACAAAAATTCGACGTGGACTTTATCGATTGTCTTCGGTAGTAGTTCCATTTAAAAAACAGGAAAAGCCAATGGCGTCAATCACGTCAATTACTAATGACGAAGTATTTGTTCCGCCTAAAGATTCTTCGTTTGTGACATGGGGACATTGCTCTGATGTTTCTAAGATTATTCAGTCACGTAACTTTTATCCAGTATTCATCACTGGTTTATCCGGCAACGGTAAGACTATGATGGTAGAACAAACTTGTGCAAAACTCAATCGTGAGTATGTGCGAGTACAAATTACTCCTGAGACAGATGAGGATGATCTGATCGGTGGCTTTCGCTTGGTAAATGGAGAAACAGTTTTCTGTAAAGGTCCAGTTATCAAAGCGATGGAAAAGGGCGCAATCCTTCTCATCGATGAAATAGATCGTGGTTCTAATAAACTCATGTGTCTTCAAGGAGTACTCGAGGGTAAGCCGGTCCTAGTTAAAAAAACTGGCGAAGTCATATCTCCACTCAATGGCTTTAACGTAATAGCAACAGCAAATACAAAAGGTAAAGGCTCAGATGACGGACGTTTTGTTTCCGCCACTATTATTGATGAAGCTTTCCTTGAACGCTTTACTATTACCCTCGAGCAACCATATCCCACTTCTTCGGTAGAGCGTAAGATCGTGGTAAAACATATGGAAAAGTTTGATTGTCATGATGACAAATTCGCTGACTCTCTAGTTGTTTGGAGCGAGACTATTCGCAAAACTTTTGAAGACGGTGGTGTAGATGAAATCGTTTCAACACGTCGACTGTGTCATATCATTCAAAGCTATTCTATCTTTAAAGATAAAGTAAAAGCTATTGAGTTATGTGTATCACGTTTCGACGCTGATACGAAAGAAGCATTTCTAGATCTCTATAGCAAAGTTGACGTTGAATCAACTGGATCTTTTGATATTAGCAATAATGCCATCGATGAGGTACTCGACGGTATATAAGGATTATATGATGATTCAGTATAAATTTAATGAAGATAAACTCATTCAAGAGTTTAAAGAATACGTAGATGCTACTTATGCAGGACACTACGGTGCTAATAAAGATAATCTCCAATCAATGGAGGTTATCTCAGCACGTGGTCGCGGTATAGATTTTACTTCAGGTAATATTGATAAATACAATGACCGCTATGGTAAGAAAGGTGATATCACAGATTGGCGTAAGGATATTGTTAAGATTATCCATTATGGCTTTTTGTTATTGAATGAACACGATAAAAAATATCGTAAAGCAGATGCTGATTTTTCAATTGAATTAACTGTGTACAATGATGATGAAATGTTGTATAATGATACAGATACAATAACTATAACGGGAATAGATGATGAAATTAAGTGATTTCACAAGCTCAGTGCTTAGAAATTTTTCGGGTATTAATTCTAATTTAGTAATTAATGCTGGTTCAGTCGTTAAGACGATGTCTGAATCCAAAACTATCATGGCAGTAGCAACAGTTGCTGAATCTTTTGATGGAACTTTTGGCATTTATGATCTAAACGAGTTTCTAAGTACTATAAATATGTTTGACGATGCTGATATTGTTATCTCAAGTGATATGAAATATGCCGCTATATCAGAAGGCAATCGTTCTGTAAAGTATTTCTTTTCTGAACCGTCTATTTTAACGACTCCTCAGAAAGATATTGTAATGCCACCCTGTGAAATTACATTTACGCTTTCAACAAACGATATGGCTTCGATACGTAAGGCTGCTTCTGCACTTGGAGTAAGCGATTTAGTTGTTGATTCGTCATCTGGCAAATTGGTATTAAGAGTTACGAATGTTTCTGATAACACTTCAAACTCTTTTGAAATTGCCACTGGAGTAGATGTTTCAGTACAAGCAAATTGTGTATTTAACATCTCAAACTTTAAGTTTATTCAGGATGATTATGATGTATCAATATCATCTCGTTTAATCTCAAACTTTAAAGCAAAGAATAATCCAATAGAATATTGGGTTGCATTGGAAAAAACTAGTACCTTTGGAGGGTAATATGGCTGAAAAGCAAACTAAAACTATGGCGTCTGATATCCCAACTACACCTGTTAATGCTGCTGCTGAACAACCAGCTGCTGCTGAACCTGTTAGTCTAAGTATTGAAGACTTGGTTAACGTGATCCGCGTTATTAATGTCGCTTCTGAGCGTGGAGCGTTCAAAGCTGCTGAACTTTCTTCTGTAGGAGTTGTACATGATCGAATTGCGAAATTCATTGACGCATCACAAAAAGCAGCTGCTGAAAACGCAAATGGAGAAGCTACTGATGGTGGTGAATAACCCTAACGACCGTCAAGCCATTATGGGTGCGTTGCAGGAATATTCCAATTCCTGTACTCGCGCTGCGGCTGAAAAAGATCTGCAAAAGAATATTGTTGCAGATCTTTCGGATAAAGTTGGTATTGACAAGAAGTTCTTAAATAAACTTGCTACAATGTATCATAATCAAAACTTCCAACAGTTCCAACAGGAACGTGAAGAGATTGAAGAACTTTACGAATCTGTTATGACAACAGGAACTATGCCTTAATGGTAATGCCCCGGTGGTGAAATTGGTAGACACAAGAGACTTAAAATCTCTCGCTTATAACGAGCGTGCTGGTTCAAGTCCGGCTCGGGGCACCATTTTTGTGTGTATATTATGAGACTTGGATTATTAGCAATATTTCGTAATGAAGCTCATATTCTTGATGAGTTCATTTCTTTTTATAAACTTCAAGGTATTGATCATTTTTATTTAATTAATAATGCATCAGAAGACGACTATCTTCCTATTATAGAGAAACATTCTAAATATGTTACGCTCTATCATGATAATTATGTTGAAAGCACTACTTATCTAGATAAAGGTGGTCCGCAACTTCCTGCGTATAACCGTGTACTTAAAGAAGTAAAAACTGATTGGTTATATGTTTGTGATTTAGATGAGTTTGCTTATATTAGAAATAATTCCGAATTTAAAAATATAAAAGATTTTATTGTAAAAACTTCTGAATCTTATGATCAGGTTCTTATACCTCTTAGAATATTTAATTCAGGCGGAAATATAGAACAGCCTTCAAGTGTTGTACGCGGATTCTTACAAGGACAAGAATTAGTATGTAATCATCAATGCTTGACAAAACCGATTGCAAGAACTGCATTAATAGACTCTATTCGGATTAATTATTGTATTATGAAAGATATGTCTATTACTGCAAATAGTTCCCTTGAATCTTTTTCGTACCTTTTTAATGCTTCGTATGCTCCTAGGGGGTCAGAAGCAGCTATAACTTTTTTTAGAACGGTTTTTGATTGGAGTAGACCACATGTAGTATCAAATCATTATGTAGTGCAAAGCTATGAATGGTTTTGGAGCGTAAAAGCTAAGAGAGGAACAGCTACATGGCATGGAGGTCCTTCACAAGAAGCTTCTGAATGGTTCTCGTGGGTATGGGATCGATATGATGGATTAAATATGGTATATGATGATGAGGTAATAAGCGTTTTACAAAAGCTTGAAAACAGTGTATAATATTATTTTTATTATGGAGTATGTGAATGAACGAATTTATATGGGTGGAAAAATACCGTCCACAAACTATTGCTGACTGTATTTTACCGGCATCTTTAACTTCTACCTTTTCTAAAATGATATCTTCTGGCGAAATCCAGAATATGTTATTTACTGGCACAGCTGGCGTTGGTAAAACCACTGTGGCAAAAGCCTTATGTAAAGAACTCGACCTTGATTATATTGTGGTGAATGGTTCTGAAGAGGGTAATATCGATACTCTTCGGACTAAAATTCGTCACTTTGCTTCTACCGTTTCTTTGCATGGTGGATATAAAGTAGTTATCCTTGATGAGGCTGATTACCTCAATCCGCAATCAACTCAACCAGCACTTCGTGGATTCATCGAAGAGTTCTCTAATAACTGTCGATTCATTCTTACTTGTAATTTCAAGAATCGTATTATCGAGCCACTTCATTCTCGTTGTACTGTTATTGAGTTTGCAATTCCTAATACTGAAAAGCCGGCTATCGCTGCTAACTTCTTCAAGCGGGTTACTGATATTCTCAATAAGGAAGGTATTCCCTTTGATAATAAAGTAGTTGCCATGCTTGTAGAAAAGTCTTTTCCAGACTTTCGCAAGATTCTTAATCATCTACAAAGATATTCTGTTTCGGGTTCTATCGATTCAGGCATATTGACGAACATGATAGAAACAAATATCAAAACGCTTATGTCTTCCTTAAAAGAAAAAGACTTCAAAGGTATGCGTAAGTGGGTTGTAGACAATATCGATCTTGAACCAGCGGCTCTCTTTCGTCAAATATATGACAACATGTATGAGCATCTAAAGCCTCAATCGATTCCACAATGTGTGGTTATCTTGGCTGACTACCAATATAAAAACGCCTTTGTTGCTGACCATGAGCTTAATATAGTTGCATGTATGGTAGAACTCATGGCCAACATGGAGTGGCAGTAATGAGTCCTTTCGAGTTTTTAAATTCGATTAACCATACCAAAAAAGATATCATGGTTGATGATATCACCGAAAAAGAATATAACGCTTTTATGGTGAATCGTTCTCTATCTTACTTTTATGATACAGCTCTTTATGCAAACGAGATGAATCGTCGGCACCACACCGATAATAAACTTCAATATCATTATTTTATAAATACTATCAGATCTAGAAAAAGATTTTCGAAATGGTTTAAGAAATCTGATCCGGATTCCTTAGATGTAGTAAAAGAATATTATGGCTATAGTAATGAAAAGGCTCGTCATGTTCTTTCGCTATTAAGCAACGATAGTATTAATGAATTGAAAAAGAGGTTGTATAAAGGTGGAAAATAATAATAATAATATAGTTGCCGACTGGTCTCCGGCAAAGATGCTCGAGATCACTCTAAATGAGCCTGATGATTTTTTAAAAGTTCGTGAGACGCTTACTCGTATTGGAGTTGCATCTAAGAAAGATCAGAAGCTTTACCAGTCTTGTCATATCTTGCATAAGCAAGGAAGATACTTTATAGTCCATTTCAAAGAGTTATTTCTTTTGGATTCTAAACCGTCTAACTTGACAGAAAATGATGTTCAGCGCCGTAATACAATTGCTATACTCTTATCTGACTGGGGATTATTAAGTATTTGTAATCCAGCAGCTGCAAAAGATGTGGCACCATTACGTCAAATAAAGATTATCTCTCATTCAGAAAAAAGCAAATGGGAGCTTTGCACAAAATATAACATCGGAAACAATTAAACCTGTATAAATAATATTGAGATGCGGAATTAGCCGGTCTCAATATTACTAACCTTGCTAAATTTTAGGAGGTCATTATGACACTTTATAGCAACATTTCATCACTGCGTCCGTCTTTTATTGGTTTTGATCACGTATTAGATCAGATGCAAAAAGCTTCTCAGCACAATCAACAAGGATATCCTCCACATAACATCATTCGTGATGGCGAAGATAAATTCGCTATTGAATTAGCTGTTGCTGGATATACTCTTGACGATCTAGATATTGAACACAATAAAAACGTGTTAACAATTTCAGGAGACGCAAGACCGAAAGGCGATGATGAAAAAGAGCAAGATTATGTACATCGTGGCATTTCACAAAAGAAATTCTCTCGTTCGTTCAATCTTGCAGATCATGTGCAAGTCATGGGTGCAACACTCGTTAACGGCATCCTTCGAGTAGAGCTCGAAAGGATTGTCCCTGAAGAATTAAAGCCTAGAAAGATTGCTATCTCTCAAAAGCCTGAACTTCTTCTAGAAGATTAAATCTAATAGCGCCTCTTCGGAGGCGCATCTCCAAGGAATATATTATGGAAGTGAAAGTAATTCGTTTAGTATCTGGTGAAGAAATTATTACGTTTATCTCAAAGAAAACCAATGATGGATACCATCTAGATAATCCATGTTTTATTGTGCCTACTGAAAATGGTGTAGGACTCATGGAGCTAATGCCTTATACAAAAATTTCAGAAAACGGTGTTTTCATAAAAACAGAGTCAATAGTATTTATGACTGAAGCTGTGGCTGGATTAGAAGCTCAGTATAAAAAAGTAAATAGCAAGATTGATTTACCACCTGAAAGGCAAATAATTATTTAATGTACATACCTATAGTTTTGTGATATAATATATGAATATTGTGATGAGGTGTTACATTTGGAATTTTATACAAATATTTCCCGGTATGGTAATAAACTGCTGTACCGTGGCTATACAGAATCTGGCAAGAAAGTAAAGAAAACGTTTAAGTTTAAACCAACGCTTTTTGTTCCTTCTTCAAAACCTTCAGAATGGAAATCCATCGATGGTACGCAAGTATCACCGATGGAGTTTCCTACTATGCGTGATGCAAAAGAATTTGTTGAGCAATATAAAGAAGTTCCTAATTTTAAAATTTATGGAACTCAAAACTATATTCATCAATTCATTACTTCTGCTTTCCCTAATGAAATTCAGTTCAACCAAGGGTTTGTCAATATAACCTATATTGATATCGAGGTTGCTTCTGACGATGGCTTTCCATTCCCCGAAGATGCTGCACATCCAATCATATCAATTGCTATCAAAAATAATATCGATAACGTTTATTATGTTTGGGGTCTTGATGAATATTCGGTAAGTAATTCTGAGTTTGCTGATAAGCTCACGATCAAATACATTCATTGTAAAGATGAGCGTGAACTCATTGCTTCTTTTCTAAACTTCTGGTCTCGTGAAGAGAATACTCCAGATATTGTAACTGGCTGGAACTGCCGACTCTTTGATATACCGTATATTGTAAATCGTACTACCAAAGTCTTTGGCGAGGATACGATCAAACAGCTTTCACCATGGAATATGGTACAGTATAAGCAGGTTGCTGTAAAAGGCAAACAGCTTGATGCGTATGATATTTCTGGTATTGCTCAACTTGATTATCTTGATCTCTTTCAAAAGTTTGGTTATTCGTATGGTGAACAAGAATCTTATAAGTTAGATCATATTGCTTCTGTCGTTCTTGGTGAAAACAAATTATCTTATGAAGAGTATGGTTCACTTCATACTCTCTATAAAGAAAATCATCAAAAGTTTATTGACTATAACATCAAAGACGTTGAGCTTATCGAACGCCTTGAAGAAAAGATGGGTCTGATTGCTTTGGCTATGACTATGGCTTATAAGGCTGGCGTAAACTATTCAGATACCTTCGGTACAACGAGTATCTGGGATTCAATTATCTATCGAGATCTGAATAAGCAAAAGATCGCTCCTCCTCCGTCAGAAGAAAAGTATAAGACTGCTTATCCTGGCGGTTATGTGAAAGATCCGCATGTTGGTATGCATGATTGGGTTGTGTCTTTTGACTTAAACTCTCTTTATCCGAACATCATTGTTGAATGGAACATGTCTCCTGAAACAATCGTAAGTAACGATACTAGAGTACTTGATCCTGATAAGTGTTTGAATGGTGCAACTAATGAGCGTCCTGAATATGCTCTTGCTGCAAATGGTGTTTACTTCAAGAAAGATCAACAAGGTATCGTACCAAAAATTATTGTTGATTATTATGCTGAACGTAAAGTAATTAAGCAGAAGATGCTTGATGCAAAGCAGCAACTCGAACAGGCAGATAAGAGTAATCGTACTGAAATTCTAAGAATTGAACGTGATATTGCACGTTATGAAAATCAGCAAATGGCTATCAAAATTCTTATGAATTCTCTTTATGGTGCGCTAGGCAATAAATACTTCCGCTATTTTGACTTACGTGTTGCCGAAGCAATTACTCTTACTGGACAAACCGTGATTCGTTGGGCTGAAAAGCATATGAACGAATTCATGTCAAAGATTGTTGGCAAACAAGATGATTATGTTATTGCGATCGATACCGATTCTGTCTATGTTAACTTCGGACCTCTTGTCAATAAGTTTATAAAAGAAAATCCTGTTGACACAATACACAAAATATGTAATGAGCAATTTGAACCGATGCTAGCTCAGTGCTATGATAAACTCCATAAGCAATTTGCTACTTATATTCCTCGTATGGAAATGGGTCGCGAGGTAATTGCAGATCGTGGTATCTGGACTGCAAAGAAAAGATATATTCTAAACGTGCATGATAATGAAGGTGTACGTTATGCCGAACCTAAACTCAAAATTATGGGCATCGAGGCAATTAAGTCATCTACTCCTGCAGCATGTAGAGATGCACTCAAAGAACTTTTCAAGGTCATTGTTTCTGGTTCAGAAGCTAATACACAAAATGCTATTCAAGCTTTTAAGCAGCACTTCTTATCATTGCCGGCTGAAGAGATCTCTTTTCCACGCGGAGTGTCTTCTTTAAGTAAGTGGACGAATAGAGAAACTATTTATAAGAAAGGCACACCAATTCACGTACGCGGTGCTATTCTATATAATAAGCAGGTTAAAGACAAAGCACTTGATAAACGATTTGAGAAGATACAAAACGGCGAAAAGATTAAGTTCTGTTATCTCAAGATGCCGAATCCTATCAAAGAGAATGTAATTGCGTTTCCTGCCTTTTTACCAGAAGAGTTCGGACTGAATCGTTATATTGATTATGAAAAGCAGTTTCAGAAAACGTTTATCGATCCTATTGAACCAATCGTTGAAGCAATCGGCTGGACAGTAGAAGAAAAGAATACGCTTGAAGATTTCTTTGGATAGTGTACAATTTTATAAAAATAGTATATAATATACATATATACGGAGATTATAATTATGAGTAAAGATTGGGTAAAAGATATACATGATATGCATGCTAAGTATGGTGTAGATGCGTGGGTATCAGAAAAAATTATCAATAGTGAGCATGGAAAGCTCCAAGCGTTTCTTAAGTTTCGTCTTGCCTTCTTAGATGAAGAGCTGACTGAAACTATTAATGCAGCTGGTGTAAAAGATCCAGAAGAAATTGTAGATGGTCTTATTGATCTATGCGTTGTTGCTATTGGTACACTTGATTCATTTGGTATTGACGCCTATCAAGCATGGGATCGTGTACATGCTGCAAATATGGCGAAAGAGGTTGGTGTAAAAGAATCACGACCAAATCCTCTGGGTCTACCGGATCTAATTAAACCAAAAGAATGGAAAGCACCAGATCATTCTGGTAATCATGGATATTTACCACACGCTTTTAAATAATGTATTCACTTACGATATTTAAATCTCTATGGGATAATAAAACCCATAGACAAATCGATTTTCAATCTTGGGATGAGTTGAAAGCACTTTTGTATTCTTTAGCTAAAGTTCCTATGAAGAATAAGAAGTCTGCGCAACTCATTTCTCCTGCTACATATAAAAAAGATACTACTCGTTCTAATAAGAATGTCGAGAAGTGGTGTGGTTGGGCAGCAGTTGATGTTGATGATTTAGATTGCACAATGGAGAATTTAAATGATTTACTTAGCGAGCGCGTTGGCTCTTGGCGGTATATTTGTTATTCTACAGCGAGTTCAACAATTGATAAACCAAAGTTTAGACTTGTCTTCAGTCTTAACGGACATATTGGCTCGGACAGAATACAACATTTCTGGCATGCCCTCAATACCGAGCTTGGCTCGATGGCAGATAAACAAACTAAAGACATTTCCAGAATGTATTATATCCCTGCAGATTATGCTGGTGCTAACAACTTTATTTTCAGTCGTGACGGTGATGATATTGATGTTAACGCTCTTCTTATAAAGCATCCATTTTCTAAAAAGAGCTCTGGTAATACTCTGTTCGATTCTCTATCAGAAGATATTCAATCTAAACTCATTGAGTATCGTAAAGATCAAATGACAAATACTAATATTAAATGGACAAGTTATCGTGATTGCCCATTTGTAAATAAAAAACTTATTAGTGAATATGTTTCTATTTCTGAAACAGGTTGGTATCATAAGATGTATCAGATAATGGTATCAATTGTAGGTAATGCTTTAAAGCAAAAATATCCAATTACTATTGATGAAGTAGTCAATCTTTGTAAAGATCTAGATCGTGAAACTGGTAATTGGTATCAAAATCGTCCACTCGATAAAGAAGCTAAAAGAGCTATTGAATTTGTTTATTCAAATCTGTGAGGAATTTATGGAAAATAATACCTTATTGAAAAAAATAGAAGAACGTATGGATATGCTTCAAGCCCAAATGAAAGCTAACGTTCATCTAGAAAATGAAAATACAGTTATATCTACTATAGATAGCCTGACTAAATTTTGGTCAGTTCTTTCTGAAGAAGATAAAGATTATATTCTAGCTGCGCAGACAGCGATTGATGATGGTATGAAGTGGGAATAATATGAATTGGAATATTAAGGTTGGCCAGGTTTTTTCATTAAAGCAATTAAATGAAAACACTATACGTAATCATACGGATGAAGAGTACAAACCAGGTTATTCAGGTTGGTTGAATACCTATAATGGTTTAATATGCGAACACATATTAACTGATATTTGTGGATATACGAATGACGATGCTAATTACAAAGACGTCATAAATCCAGATGGTGTATCTGTTGAAGTAAAAAGTTATAATATGTATAGAGACTCTAAAAAGTATAAAGCAGAAGTTCTTGCTACATTATGGGAAAGAAAAGTTAGATGGAGAAAAGACGTATCTAACTACGTCATTTTCTTTGAGCGTGATGACGATGCACAGGAATATACGTGCGATGAATTATTTGAATGGGACAATACCACGCTGAGATATATTAGTGTACAATCACGTGAAAACGTTGTATAATATACCTTTGATTGGAGATTATTATGAAAGAATCACTTAAAGTTTTACAAGAATGTGCTGAAATCCAGGCAAAGAAAGGCAATGACTATCAGAATCCTAATTCTCGTATTGTCCAAGCTGACTACTATCCGCGCGGCGTTATGTCTATTATGGAATTGATTCATACTAAAACTATCCGTGTGTGGTCAGTACTCGAAGCTATGGAGAATGATCCTAACTACGAACCTAACTTTGAATCAGTCGAAGACTCCTTTAAAGATCTAATCAACTATGCCTCATTCGGTGTAGCATATGTCCGTGGCAAGATTCCAGGTCAAGATCCTAATAAAGACTTCCTCAATAGAGCAAAGACTCCTTCTGATATTCCGCCAGCCGACTTATAGGCCTAGGTCGAATACCATACCTTGGGCCTAGGTGACCACGAGCGGCCACGAGCGCCCAGGGAAGAGTCTTTCTGATACAATTTATTACAAAATAAAAGTCCTTATAAATCAATAACTTACGAGCTCGATATCCTAAGTTATTGATTTTATTGAAGAAAATAAATTGTACATCCTCAGCCAGATATTGTATAATTACCACATAACTGAGAAAATGGAGTAATTATGGATCGTATTCATATTGAGAAAAAGACTTCCCTCGGCTCAACATATTTCCCATGGGAAACTATGGATTATTATGGAAAATGCCGTGGATATGAGGTATATCGATATAAAGATAAAAAATTAAAAAATACTCATATCTTTACGGTTATAGATCCAGATCCAAGTAAAGTACGTAGTGGTACTGATTATAAGATCGTAGCTGAAATTCAATTGGAAAGATCTTATGCTACATCATGGCAATGCAGTTTTACTCGTATCGATTCAAAGTATCAAGGGAAGAATCTTGCTATGTACTTCTATAAGTTCATTATGCGACTTGGTTATGTTCTAGAAGCTGGTCATTCTCAGTCAGCTGGATCTCGTAAACTTTGGTGGAAACTTTCCAAAGATCGAAATGTTGTTTTGATTGCAAAAGAAAAATATTCACGTTCAGGTTGGATTATGCCTGAGCGTAATAACTCGAGTCAAGAACTTGCGTCTGATTTCTTCGATATATATGATGGTGCAAAAGAGGTGAACGTTTATGCTTTCTGTCCGTAATAAAATTCAAAAGCAAACCGAAGAATTTCTCAAAGCAGGCAATAAAATTACAGTTCTGCCTCCTAGTAAAACCAGCACTAAAAATAAAGTGCTAGTTAATAAGTCTAGCATTTACCATACTGGTAAATACAGGTTTGGTACTCCAACATTTTCTCCATTATATGGAGAAGCTAAATGATCCAATACCTTGACTGGTTTTCTCAAGCAGTAATTACTTGCACAGGATTCTTATCGCTTTATTTGATGGCATCGCAAGATCCTAAAACTCGGTTTTATGCTGGTTGTGTAGGTTTGTTTGGTGAACCGTTTTGGTTCTTTACTGCATATGTCAACGCACAATACGGCATAATGCTATTAGTTGCAGTTTATGGTGTAAATTGGATACGTTTAATGATTAGTAATTATAACGCTATCACTGAACCTTTTTTATTCTCAAAGGATTGGCTAAAAATATAATGGAAGTTTTAATTAATGCTACAATATTATTTGGTGCTACTAGCATACTTGTAACTTGGATTATAATTAAAGATGGATCTGATGAATAAGTTATTTGACCGGATTATATATGTAGCGTTTATTGTTTGCGTGATTATATTAGGTATTACAATATTTTCATTTGTGCAAGCAGCATAACCCCAAACACTTTAATGGAGATGATCAATGGGTGATATATTAGATTTTAAGAAAAAGCAAAACAAAAATAGTAATGACTATAATATAGATTCGTACGGTGATTTTAACACTGTTACGGTCGATGGAATAAAACTAGACTTCTCAGAGATTTGTTATGCTGGAACGCTTATAACTTCTGGTATTACTGTATCACAAGCTGAATTAGATAATCTCTTTGATAAAAATGAAAGGATGCACGACTTTATTTGTTCGCTTCTGAATCCGGATATGTTCGGTCATTCTGTTACTGCTGAGGTTCGTGACGAAGCTCGTTATGTCCTTGGTATGAAAAAAGTAGAAACGGTATAATGAAACCAACTAGAAATGTAATATCGTTTATATTCAAAAAGCAAGATAAAGTATCTAGTGGAGGTATTCTTCTGCAAGAAAACGCTAAGAAAGCATCTACGTTTGGCATTGTTCAAGCGATTGGCCCTGAAGTAAAAGAAGTGGCCATAGGTGATACCATTTTTTGCGACTGGGCAAAAGCTCATGCAGTCGCTAATGATCTTCTAGCAATAGAAGAGGATTATGTTCATTTAATTTTAAGTGATGCGTAATTCTTTATGTACATACCACAAAAACTGTGGTATAATATATCTATCTTATAATGTAATAAGATGAAACTTGTAATTCAAATTTTAAAGGTGAATTAAATATGACAAATACAACTGTTGTTGCTGTAACTAAAGAAGCTAAAGTCATCGCTGCTCTTCAAGCCGCTTCAAAGGGTTTGACCGCTGCTCAAATGACTTCACGTTTTGGTGTAGCAAATCCAACTGCTACTGTAACGGCTCTTCGTCAAAAAGGTTTTGCAATCTATGCAAACCGTCGTACTAACAAAGGTGGCGAAACTCGTACCTTCTATCGCTTAGGTACTCCTTCACAAGCTATTGTTGCCGCTGGTTACAAAGCTCGTGCAATGGGTATTGCTTAAGCTTAGAATACTCAGGTCCCTTCGGGGACCTGGGTTCTTTTATGACGATTGAAAATGAAAATACCGATGCGAACATATAAAGTAAAAGATATACGTGAACATTTTATCAGCGAGCTTAATGCAGAAAAGTTCACGGTCGATAAAACTGGTCAGAAGACTATTGAACTTCTTGGTGCGTCATTCATTGCAGATGAACCGGCAATCTTCGGTTCTCCGGTCAATGAATATATCGAAAAAGAATTTTCGTGGTATCGATCAATGTCTACAAATATCAAAGACATTTATGGATCAGACCGTAAACCTCCTGCAGCATGGGAATATGCAGCAAATGCACATGGTGAGATTAATTCAAACTACGGACTACTCATTTGGTCAGAAAAGTATTTCAACCAATTTGATCGTGTTGTACAAGAATTAGATAAAAATCCAGATGGCCGTCGTGCTACTATGGTTTATAATCGTCCTTCTATTTGGGCTGAATATAACGAAAATGGTAAGTCTGATTTTATTTGTACTAATGCTGTAAGTTATTATATTCGTGATAATAAACTAAACGCAGTAGTTCAGATGCGATCTAATGATGTTGTCTTTGGTTATAAGAATGATTATGCATGGCAACGTGAAGTTATGATTCTATTGATTGATCGTTATCTTGATCTAAATATTTTTTCTGATCTTGAACTAGGTGACATCTACTGGCAAGTTCAAAATCTCCATGTGTATGAACGACATTTTGATTTAGTAAAAGGCAAGTTCAAAATCTCCATGTATATGAACGACACTTTGATTTAGTAAAATAATATGAAAGTCTATATTGGTCCTTATAAAGATTGGTTTGGTCCTTATCAACTAGCTGAAAAGTTGATGTTCTGGGTACCAAAGGAAAAAGATGAGTATGTGTTTGTACCTACAAGCCAATTCCCCCATGAGGTACTAGAGTGAAGTAGGAGCAACACTGTGTATACACAAAAACAAAAATCTCTCGTAATTGCCGCGTTCCGTAAACTGTATAACCGCACCCCTAGCCCGCAGGAAATACACACAATTTACCAGTTCGATATTTCCGAATTCGAAAAAGTCCGCGAGCTGGGCGCCTGCAACACTTTTGAGGAGTATTTTGGGGAGGAAGATGGGTTGTTAGATGACTTTGCACTACAATGCAGCATCGAGGATGCTATAGAGGGCGTGTAAGTAATCCGGCACAAATGTGTGTATCTGAAGTCAAATAAAAAATATTTAGGAGTTGAATAATGAAAACAGTATTAGATGTAGATGTGACCGCAGACTTAGATCCTGAGGGGATTCGTAAACTTGTATGGATCGGTAATACTGATTCTGAACAAGTCAATGAAGTAGAGACTTGGGACGAGATTATTCAAAGGACTATTGAGTATTTTACTTTCGGTGGTACCATTAAAGAGAACCATCGAGAAGAAGTAGAAGCTCTTCGTAAAGGACTTAAAAAGGCTCTCAAGAAGTTTGATAAACTGGTAGATGAGTGTGGTTATGAAAAATAGATACGGCAAAGAATACTGGTATGAGAAGGTAGATAAAAAGACTTATCGCTTTCACATGGAAAAAGATGGTGACCTTTGGATGCGCTTTGGCGGTAAAGAAGGTCAAACCGGTCCCGATTACAATGATCTCGGTATGTTCGATCCAGCTGGTGGCCCTTTCGTAAGTGTAGGCAGCAGTATATACTGGGATGAAATTAAAGGTGCAGGGAAAAGAACTAAGCCTAAAACTGTAAATCGTATCAGAAGTACCGAAGAAGGTATTTTTGTAGAAGTCGAATAAGGAGGAGAATCATATGAGTAAAATGAGCTATAATAGCATAAGCAATTCAAATTCAAAGTTTATAGTTAAAAGCAAACCAGAGATTGTTTGCTCAAACG